>Ga0207428_10004476_pt1 | contig 13249 bp, 12 predicted proteins | sample RhiMethybrSRZTD1_FD_187600 | JGI IMG/M metagenome (GOLD analysis project Ga0207428, IMG submission 187600) | Populus rhizosphere microbial communities from Tennessee, USA - Rhizosphere MetaG P. TD hybrid SRZTD1 (SPAdes) (version 3) | ecosystem: Host-associated > Plants > Roots > Rhizosphere >... | reverse complement strand
CCCGCGTTCGCCAGCGCCTTGTAATCAAGATCGACGGGATTCTGCGTGGCGACGACGAGTCCAACGCCGAATGCTCGCGCCTGTTTCAGGAGGGTCAGCAGCGGCCGCTTCGAGGGCGGGTTCGCGACCGGCGGCAGGAAGCCGAAGATCTCGTCGAAATACATCAGCGCGCGCAGGCTCGAGGTGCCGCGCTGGCTGCGCATCCAGCCGACGATTTCGTTGAGCAGCAGCGACACGAAGAACATCCGCTCCTGGTCGTCGAGGTGCGCGATCGAAATCACGCTGACCCGCGGCTTGCCGCTCTCGCTGTACAGCAATCGATCGATATCGAGCGGCTCGCCGTCGAGCCAGGCGCTGAATCCCGGCGCGGCCAGCAGCTGATTCAACTGCATCGCCAGCGCGAACCGGTCCTTCGACGGGAAGAACGATTCCAGATCGACCACGCCGATCTTGGTGATCGGCGGCGTCTGGATCTGCGCGATCAGCGCCGGCAAATCGAGATTGCGGCCGCCGCGCCAGGCATCGCCGAAGAGCGTCGCGATCAACGTATGCTCGCGGCTGCGCATCGGCTCCGCCTCGACGCCTGCGAGCGTCAGCACGCTCGTTGCCGCCGTGGTCACGCGATCCTGGAGCAGGTCCGCGTCGTTGACGATTTCAGGATCGGGCGCGGCGAAGGACTTGACGATCGACAGCGGCCGTCCAGCGCTGCTGCCCGGCGTGTACAGCGCGAACTCGGCAGCCGCGCGCAGCCGCTCGATCCGGGCGCCATCCTGACCCCACTCCGCAAGACCCTTCGACCACTTCGCCGCTTCGGCGGCGGCAAAGGCGTCCGGCGTTTGTCCGGCTCGACGCGCTTCGTCGGCATCCACCCACGGCGAAAAATCCGCGGGAGAGAGGCGGGGGAACGTGAGCAGGAGGTTGCCGAGATCGCCCTTCGGATCGATCGCGATCACCGGAATGCCGTCGATCGCGGCCTCTTCGATCACGTCGATGCCGAGGCCGGTCTTGCCGCTGCCGGTCATGCCGGCGATCACGCCGTGCGTGACGAGATCCGATGAATCGTACAGAAGCGGCGCGTCGCTGCGGCTCTTGGTATCCGGATCCACCTCACGCCCGAGGTAGAAGAGCCCCAGCTTTTCAAAATCTGTCACTGACGAACCTTACCATCCGCGAGATACAAATAGATCGTGCGCTGGCGGCCGGTGGCATCGGGAAACGTCTCGGTCTTGGTCGGCGCCCAGTCGCCCATGCTGAACGAGTGCGTGACGATGCGTGAGCCGGGCTTGAGCTGCTTGGTAATGAGCGGACGCACCTTCAGGTTCGATTGGGACAGCAGGTAAGTGGTCACGACCGTGGCGTTGCTGACGTCGGTCTTGAGCGCATCCTGCAACTTGAACTCGACCAGATGCGTGACGCCGGCGGCCTTCGCGTTGGCGTTGGCTTCGTCGATGCGCACCGGATCGATGTCCACCCCCAAGCCCCTGGCGCCGTAGGTCTTGGCCGCGGTCACGACGATCCGGCCGTCGCCGCAGCCAAGATCGACGACGAAATCACTTTTTTTGACGTTGGCCAGCGCCAGCATCCGATCGACCACTTCTTGAGGTGTCGGCACATAAGGCGCCAGCTGGGGTGCGTCGGGCCTCTTGGGTGCCTGTGGTGCCTGAGTGCTTAAGGTGCCTAAGGTGCCGGGGTCAAAGGCCATCAAAGATGCAAAAAGAGACAAAGTCGCGGCGAGTCTGATCATGTGGGTGAGCATACAAAATCCGGTGTAACCGTGCGCGGAATCAGGGGTTACAAGTGGCGAAAGGCGCTCGACCGAAATTCACGTAAATGCCTGTTTTCAGGCCATTTCCGTTGATTTTGGGCCCTTCCTGGGCTATACTGAGTGAACCTGATAGAGCAGTTCACTCCCGCCATTACCACCAGATCGAAACGAGGGGCACGTGGGATTTAAGATCGGTGACAAGGTCATATACCCGAATCATGGGCTCGGGGTCGTCGAGAAGGTCGAAGAAAAGACCATTCTCGGAACAACTTGCGGTTTTTTCCACCTCAGAATTCTGTCGAATGAGACGACGGTGCTCGTGCCGGTCGCCAATGTCGACAACGTCGGTTTGCGGCGCGCCATCACGGACGAAGAAGTTGAACGGCTGTTCATGCTGCTCGGCGACGGCAAGATCGACAACCACCAGAACTGGAAGGGTCGCTTCAAGGACAATTCCGACAAGATGCGCACCGGCTCGATTTACGACATGGCCGATGTGCTCAAGAGCCTGACGTTCCTGGCCAAGTCGAAGAGCCTGTCGTTCCGCGAGAAGCGCATGCTGGATCGCGCGAAGGCGCTGATCATCTCGGAGATCTCCGAAGTGATGCAGACGACGGCGCAGGCGATCGAGGATCGCGTCAACGAGGCGCTGGAGAAGTGCTTCATGACGAAGGCGCGCAACACGCAGCGCGCGGTGGCCCGTGCCGCCAGCGCGAAGGCCGCACCGGCGAAGGCCGCGGTCGCGCGCACGGCCACGGCGGCTCCGGTGGTGGCGAAGCAGCGTCAAGCTCGCGCATCGTAATTCGTAACTTTCGCTCTACACTGAACGGCGGCAGATGACCAACCTCATTGCCGCCGTTCGTTCTGTACTCACCTACATCGTCGTTTCCCTTTACGTGCTGATCGCCGGGCCGATTGCGCTGGCGCTCGGTGTGGGTCTCAAGAACAAGACGGCGCTCTACGTTCCCGGCCATATCGGCGTCGGCCTGGCGCTGGGTCTCGCCGGCATTCGCTATCGCGTGCAGCACCGTGAGCGGATTCCTCGCGATCATGCCGTGGTCTTCTGTTCGAATCACGAGAGCAACGTCGATCCGCCGGTGTTGTTCCAGGCGCTGCACAAGCGGCTGCACGTCCTGTTCAAGGCCGAACTGCAGAAGCTCCCGGTGCTGGGCGCCGTGATGGTGGCGGGCGGCTTCGTGCCGGTCGAACGCGATCGCCGCGAGGCGTCGATGGCGTCGATCGATCGCGCGGCTGAATCGATTCGCGCCGGCAATTCGTTCCTGATCTTTCCGGAAGGGACGCGCAGCCGGACTGCCGAGCTGCTGCCGTTCAAGAAGGGCGGCTTCATCATGGCGATCAAGGCCCAGGCGCCGATCGTGCCGGTGGCGGTATCGGGCGGCCGCGCCGCGATGCGAAAAGGCAGCTGGTTCGTGCGCCCGGTCATGGTCGACGTGAAGATCGGCGATCCGGTCGAGACGAAGGGGATGACGCTCGACGATCGCGATCGGCTGATCGAGATCGTGCGAACCCGCATCGAAGAATTACGTCACAATACGTAGTAATGGAGCTGCTCGCCACACTCGGGCGGACCCTTGGGTTTTCGCTCGCCGCGGGCGTCAATCTGTACGCCACGGTGGCGATCCTGGGGCTGGCCTCACGCTATCACTGGGTGACCCTTCCCGATCAGTTCAAGGTCTTCGACAATCCCTGGATCATCGGCGCGGCCGGCGTGCTCTACGTGATCGAGTTCGTGGCGGACAAGGTGCCATGGGTGGATTCGATCTGGGATTCGGTGCACACGCTGATTCGCCCGGTCGGCGGCGCCGTGATCGCGGTGGCGTCGCTCGGTGACGCGTCGCCGACGGTGACGGGATTGATCGCGCTTCTGGGCGGCACCGTGGCCGCCGGCAGTCACGCCACCAAGGCCGGCACGCGCGTGGCCGCGAACACCAGTCCCGAGCCGTTCAGCAACTGGTTCCTGAGCCTGGCTGAAGACGCGTTCGTGATTGGTCTCAGCTTCATCACGCTGAAGTATCCGCTGATCGCGCTCGGCGTCAGCGTGGTGATCCTGATCCTGATCGTGATGATCGCGCGATCGATCTGGAAGTGGCTCAGGCGGAGAGAGCCGATCGCAATCGTGAAATGACTTCTTGGGGAATTGGCGCCGACTTCATGGTGCCGTCCGGGTTCTTCGCCACGCACACCGCCGTGACCGTTCCGTTGCCGATGATGGTCTCACCGCGCATCAGGACGTGCGCCCACTGGATGGTGCTGCGCGTGACCGCGCCCATCTCGGTGCGCACTTCGAATTCGTCCTGGAATTTCAGCGGCGCCTTGAAGTCGAACTTCGCGGAGATGCGTGGCCAGCTGACGGTCTCGTGTTTTTCGAAGATGTCGAGGCCAGCCGCCCGCCATGCGGCGTGCTCGGCTTCCTCCATGTAACGAAAAAACACGGAGAAGTGCGCCATGCCGGCCGCATCGGTCTCGGCGAATTCGACGCGCCGTTTGTAAATGAACATTGGTTATGGACGTCGCCCGTCCGGCAGCACCAGCTCGTTGGCCTTATGCTGCGCCTGCTCCGGCGCGACGCCTTCCTGCCACGTCATCAGCCGCTTCTTGTCGGCGGGGTAGAGCGACTCCATCGGCTTCCAGACCTTGTCGACCTTGTCGGTGAAAAGATCGCCGATCAGCAGATCCGTGACGGTGTTGCGAAGGTTCGGGTAATTCTTCACGAAGTTGCCGAAGCTGAAGCCGTCGTAGTACTCGCAAACGAGACGCCGCATGCGATCGACGCCCTGGTTGAAATTGTCGCCCCAGGCGCCGAGTTGCGCCGCACTGGTGTCGCCCTTCTTCAGGCCCGCGATGATGGCGTCGGCGGCGAGCTCGCCCGACTTGAGCGCGAGAAGCACGCCCGATGAATACAACGGATCGAGAAAGCCGAACGCATCACCGACCAGTACCCAGCCGTCGCCCGCGCAGGCGGTCGATCGATACGAGTAATCGCGCGTCGCGAAGTAGCCGGTGACGCGCTTCGCATTCCTGATTCGCTCCTTGATCGCCGGCGTGTGCTCGACCTCTTCCTGGTAGGTCTGCTCGTGGTTGCCCTTGCGGCCCTTGAACAGGTAATCGAACGGCGCCACGACGCCGAGGGACACGATGTTGTCGTGGAGCGGAATGTTCCAGAACCAGCCTTCCTTGCCAGGCGTCTGGATGACCATGGTCGCGCCTTCGTCCCGGCCGGTGTCGCGATACGCGCCTTCCCAGTAGGTCCAGATGGCGCCCTTGTTGAGGACCGGATCCCACAGGCGCAGCTTCATGCGATTCATCAGCAGCGCGGCCTGGCCGCTGGCATCGACGACGACCTTGGCTTTGATCTCCTTGCGCTGGCCGTTCTCTTTGATCGCGACACCTGTTGCCTGACCGCCCTCAGGACGGTCGAACAAGACCTCGACGACGTGGACGCCGTCGTGTGCATCGACGCCGTGCGCGCGGGCGTTGTCGAGCATCATGTGATCGAACTCGCTTCTCACCACCTGCCAGGTCTGCGAGCACTCGTGCGGCTTGTTGTCCCAGAAGTAGAAGGGCGCCGACAGCTTGCCGTTGGCGTTGATGAACTGCACGCTGTACTTCTTGACGAAGTGGCTCTTCTGCATCTTCTCGAGCATGTTGAGCCGCTTCAGCACCCAGTAGGTTTCGGGAATCAGCGATTCGCCGATGTGGAAGCGTGGAAACTTCTCGCGCTCGAACAGGCCGATTTTCAGCCCGCCCTGCGCGAGGATCGTTGAGGTGGTGGAGCCAGCGGGGCCTCCGCCGATCACGACGACGTCGTACTCGGATCGAATCATCAGCGTTTAGGTGTAACGAATGCCCGTGTGTTTGGGCAGGAAGAAGCGGGGCAGCAACACATCGACGCGCATCAGCGCGTCGCGTGTCAGCGCGAGGCGATCGGCGCTCGCCTCGGCAAGATACCCATCTTCGCGCAGCGAATTAATCGCGCCGGCAAAATGCGACAGCACGTCGACGCCGTACTGCCGCGCGAAGTAGGCCGGGCGATTCGATCCGCGCTTCAACTGGAGCACGAACTCGCGAATCAGGCGCTCTTCGTCCGTCGGCCGATAGGCGCGGCCGAACGGGATCTCGCCGCTGTCGATCGCGGCCTGGTAGGCCGGCCACTTGTCGAGATTCTGCACGTGCACGCCGTTGATGTGGCCGAAGGAGGCGACGCCGAGGCCGAGCAGGTCCGCGCCCTCCCACAGGCGATCGCGATACACGAACTTCGTCTGCGACGGATTCCTGACCGCCGTATACGCGCTGCCGATGTGGTAGCCGCCGCGCTCGAGCGCCGCGAACGCTTCCTGCACCCATCGCCGTTTCGTCGGCCAGTCCGCCACCGATTCCGCGAACTGCCCGCCGCCGTTCAGCAGGTCGCCGCTGATCGTGGTGTTGAAGGGCAGCTCCATCTGGTAGATGGTGACGCTGTCGGGCGCGAGCGCCAGCGTCCGCTCGATGCAGTCGTGCCAGTTGACTTCGGTCTCGCCGAGCATGCCGGCAATGAGGTCGATGTTGATCTGCGGAAAGTTGAGCGCGCGCGCGGCTTCGTAGGAGCGGCCGATTTCCGGCGAGCGATGCGCGCGGCCGTTCAGCTCGAGAATGCGATCGTCGAAGTTCTCGACGCCGAGGCTCAATCGCGTGACGCCCAGCTCGCGAATCGCCGCGAGCTTGGCTTCGGTGATCGTGCCGGGCTCGCACTCGAAGGTGATCTCTTCCGCGTGGTTCCACGCGCCGGTCGCGTTGAGCCGGCCGACCAGGCCCTGCAGCTGTTTCGTGGAGAGGAACGACGGCGTGCCGCCGCCGAAGTAGATGAAGTTGAACGCTCGTCCCGCGATCGCCTTCTTCGCGGCGTAGAGCTCCCACTCGCGCGCCAGCAGATCGAGATACTGCTCGACCTCGCGCGCGTTCTTGTCGGTGTAGACCCGGAAATAACAGAAGTGGCAGCGCTTCCGGCAGAACGGAATGTGAAGATACAGTCCTAACGGTATGTCCGCGGGCGACCGCTGCTCGAGCGCCGGGCGGGCGTCGGTCGCGACCGCATCCGCCGTCCACACCGAAAACGGCGGATAGTTCGCGACGAAATAGCTCCCGACATCCGTCTGCTCGACGGCGGCTTCCCCTGCGCCCGACATTGTCAATTCAATATACGTCGAAGCCCATCAGAGGTTTACACTAACCTAGAAATCTATGCGCTACCGCGTGATGTTGTTGGGTCTTGCCGTTCCGGCCTTGTTGCTCGCGCAGCAGCCGGAGCTGCCGCGGTTCCGCGCCGGAACGAACCTCGTGCGCGTCGACACCTACGTGTCGAGAGACAACGTCGCGCTGACCGACCTCAAGGCCGACGACTTCCTCGTTTACGAAGACGACAAGCCGCAGAAGATCGAAAGCTTCGAGCTGGTTGAAGCGCGGAAGCCGAACCCGCAGACCGAGCGCACCGACGCCACCAACGTCAGGGACATGAACCAGCAGGCGGGCAACGCGACCCGCTTGTTCACGCTGTTCTTCGACCGCTGGCACACGCAGCTGTCCGGCTCGTATCACGCGCGCAAACCGATCATCGACATGCTCGATAAGGTCATCGGTCCGGACGATCTGATCGGCGTGATGACGCCGGAGATGTCGCCCGGCGCCATCACCTACAGCCGCCGCACCGGCAGCATCGAACGCGCGGTCACCGACACGTGGTACTGGGGCGGCAAGAACTCAATGTATCGTTCGCCGCGGGAAGACGCGATTATCGGGTGCTACGCGAACACGCCCAGCGCGAAAGACATCGCCGGCAAGATGATCGCGCGCCTGCGCGAGGAAGAGACATTGAACGCGCTCGATGCGCTGGTCACGCACCTCGAGGCGCTGCGCCCCGAACGAAAGTTCGTGATGGTGTTCACCGAAGGCTGGCCGCTGTTTCGCCCCGACGACACCCTGTCGCGATCGATCGAAGGCCAGGTCCCCGGACAGGATCCCGTGCGCGTCAATCCGCTGACCGGCGGCCTGACCAAGCAGGGCGACCGCGACCCGCGCACCGGCCAGGAGATGACCTACGAGGCATGCGAGCGGCTGCGCACGATGCTCGCGTATTCCGATCACGAGACCGTGTTCCGGCAGTTGCTGCAGCGCGCCAACCGCGCCAACGTCAGTTTCTATCCGGTCGACGCCCGTGGGCTCGTGGTGTTCGATACACCAATCGAGCTGGGCGTGCCGCCGTATGTCGATCAGGCGTGGCTGAACAAGCGCTACGACGATTTGCGCACGATGGCGTCGCAGACCGACGGTGAGGCCATTCTCAATGCGAGTGACGTGTCGAAGTCGGTGCAGAAAGTGTTCGCGGACGTCGGGTCGTACTATTTGCTCGGTTACTACTCGACCAACGGCAAGCTCGATGGCCGCTTCCGGCGCATTCGCGTCGAGGTGAAACGCGAAGGTGTTGACGTCCGATCGCGTCCCGGCTACCTGGCGCCGACGGAATCGGAGGCGCGCGCCGCCGGCGTCGCGATCGAGCGGGCCGGCGCGAAACCGTCGCCGCCGCCAACGGTCACGCGCGCGCTCGATGCGCTGGCGCCCGCGCGCGGCAACCTGCCGGTGCGCGTCCAGGCCGTGGGCGGCCGCAGCTCGATTCGCGCGATCGTCGAGCTCGATCCGGCCACCGCGAAACTGCCCGAATGGCTGTCGGGCGGCACGCTGCGGCTCACGTTCGAGCCCGAGCGCATGACCGGCGTGAGCGGGACCGGGCCATCGCAAACCGTGACGCGCGCCGTCGATCCGGGTCAACGCAGCATCCTGATCAACGGCAGCGATCAGCCGCTGGCCGCGGGCCGCTACATGGTTCGCGCTGAATTGACGCCGCGCAACGGCCGCTCGCCGATACAGGTCACGACGTTCGCCACGGTTCCGGCGGAGGCGGCGGAGGTAGGCACCGGCGGTCTCGCCGCGAGACGGGGACCGAGCACGGGCCTCGCGTATGTCGCGACCGCGGATCCGCGGTTCCGGCGCACCGAGCGATTGCGGCTCGAAGTGCCGCTCGCCGGAGAGGGATTCACTGGCGCGGGACGCCTGTTGACCCGAGAGGGCCAGGCCACGCCGCTGATCGTGTCCTACTCGGCACGCACCGACGAAGCCACCAAACAGCAGTTCGGCGTCGCCGACGTCACGCTGGCGCCGCTCGCCGAGGGCGAATACGTGGTCGAGATCTCACTCACGAAAGGCGGCAAGACCGAGGTCGTGACCTACGGTTTCAGAATCATTTCGTGAAAGGAAATGCAAACACGAAGGACACGAAGGGCACGAAGACAATTTCTTCTAAACGCCAGTGCTGCTAAGCGGCATTGGCATTTAGAAACGACCATCATTTTCTTCGTTTGCTTCGTGTCCTTCGTGTTGGCCTTTTCGCAAGAACCACTCCCGCGATTCCGCTCCGGCGCCAACCTCGTCACCGTGGATGCGTACGTCGCCAAGAGCGGAGCGCCGGTCACCGATCTCAAGCAGGACGAGATCGAAATCCTCGAAGACGGCCAGCCCCAATCAATCGAAAGCTTCCGCATCGTCGATCCCGGAGCGCAGGCGAGTGCGAAGTCCACGCCCAATCCATCAACCGTCCGTGAAGTCCGCGCCGCGGCCGCTGATCCCGAGTCGCGCATCTTCGTCGTCTTTTTCGACACCTGGCACGTGAGCACCGACGGTTCGGCGAAGGCGGCCGCGCCAGTGTCCATGCTCCTCAATCGCATCGCCGGCGCCAACGATCTCGTCGGCCTGATGACGCCGGACCTACCGGCTCGAGGGCTCTCGCTGACGCGCCGCGTTGAAGGGATCGACCGGGTGGTGAGCGCGACGATGTCGTGGGCCGAGCGCGATCGGGTCGGTGCGACCGATCCGCGCGAGCGGGAGATCGAGGCGTGTTATCCGGACAACGACCCGCGGCGGCCGCAATACCGCGGCGTCGCCAAGGAGATGATCGAGCGGCGGCGCGAGCAGAAGACGCTGCGCGCGCTCGACGATCTGATCGGCCATCTCGGGACGTTGCGCGATCAGCGCAAGTTCGTGGTGCTGCTGTCCGAGGGCTGGGTGCTGTTCCGGCAGAACGACAGTCTCGCCGCGATCCTCGAGCCCGGGTCGATTCCCGGATCGGTGCCGGACGTCGGCGTGGAACGAGGCCGCATCACCACCGGCAGCACGACGTCGAGTACGGCCTACAATCGCGGCTTCGAATCGTGCGAGCGAGAGCGCTCGCTGCTCGCGTTCGTGGATCACACCGTGGAAGTCCGGCTACTCGCGCAGAAGGCCAATCGCGCCAACGTGACTTTCTATGCGGTGGATCCGCGCGGGCTCGCGGCTTTTGACGATTCGATCGGGCCGATGCGCCCGGCCACGCCGGCGCAGGATCGGGAGCGCATGGCCGCCCGCCAGGGCGGATTGCGCGAGCTGGCCGGCAACACCGATGGCGCCGTGGTCCTGAACACGACCGACGTGAAGGGCGGCGTGGCACGCATGATGGGCGACCTGGGGTCGTACTACCTGATGCAGTACTACTCGACGAACACGAAGCTCGATGGACGCTTTCGCTCGATCGCGGTTCGCGTGAAGCGCGCCGGCGTCCAGGTTCGCGCGCGGCCCGGCTACCTGGCGCCGACCGAAGCGGATGCGCGCGCTCGAGGCACCGCCACACCAGCGCCAACGCTTCCGGCCGGCGTCACCGCGATCGCGCGCCGCACCCCGGTCACGGCCCTGCGCCGCGGGCCGAGCACCGGCCTGAGTTACGTGCGCGCAGACGACTCCCGTTTCCGTCGCACGGAGCGCCTGCGAATCGAAACAGTCATGCCGCCCGGCGCCGCCAATGCGTCGGGCCGCGTGCTGACGATGCAGGACCAAGCCACACCGCTCGTCGTCTCCTACAGGAGCGAGGAAACGAACGGTCAGACGATCGGCATCGCCGAGGTGATCCTCGCGCCGCTCGCGGTGGGTGAATACGTGCTGGAACTTTCGTACGATCTGGACGGCCAGAGGGAAAAAGCGACCTACAACTTCCGTATCGTTCCGTAGGCCCTCAAGCCCCACCCGTCGTAAAGGTGAGCGTGAACGGTTTCATCGGGCCGCCGTCGGTGCCCTTCACGCCGTCGAGGATCTCCATCTTGACGAGCCTGAAGCGCTCGAGCGGTTCGGTAGGGCGGATTTCGAGGGCGCGATTCTCCCTCGTGTAGTTGGTGGTGAACGCGATCGAGGGCGGCTGGGCCTCACCGCGTTCTTTCGAATCGGCCGCCGAGTAGGTCAGGCGCACGTGATCCTTGAGCGTCGCCGGATCGAGATCGCGCGACAGCTGCAGGCGAATGCGCTCGGTCAGTCGCACGTCGGCCTCGCCTTCCGATGGCGCGGCAAACAGGATCTCGACCGGCGGTGGCGGCGGCAGATCGATCGCGACCTCGGTGGTTTCTTCCGGCGCCGGCGCCAGGTCGATGCTCGTGGCATCGAGCCACGTCAGTCCCTTCGCGCTGTGCACGGTGCCTTGCACCTTGACCCAGCGCCCGCTGTCGATGCGTTTGGAAGGATCGAAGCTGAAGGTCTTGCCTTTCGGCGCCACGCCCATCACCCACACCGCGGCGTCGGCCGATCGCACCACGAACTGAAAACGATTCTGCGCCGGCGCTTCTGGCAGATCTCCGAAAAGATTGCGGCCGCGGAACTGTCCGACGATCGTGATTTTCTGCGCGTCGTATTTCGCCGGCTCCATCGCCAGCGCGCGCAGCGGGGGAGCGGTAACGTCCGTCGCCACGGGGGCGGGGCCGGTGCTTCCCAGCAGCAGGATCAGTTCCTCGCCCGGCTTCGGCCAGCGATCCTGGTATTGCGCGCGGATGCGATCGAGGAGATTGAAGGGAATGAGCCGCGGATCGTCCTGCGACAAGCGGCCGATATCCAGCAACTGGCCGCGCGCCTCGACCTTGCCTTCGCGAATCTCGCGCGCGACCAGCGCGATCGCGCCCTCCTCGGTGCCGATCGTCGCGCGCTCGAGCGTGCCCTTGACCTCGCCGACCACGAGCACGGTCTGCTGGTGATAAAAGCCCGGATAGTTGCGAATCGCGGTGATCGTCGTGGCGCGCCGCTGCTGCGGCTGTTGGGCAGTCAACGCCGCTGCCGCCATCACCAGCGCGAGCGTGGTCGAGGTGAACGTCCGGGAACGCATCTTCGTCAATGCTAACAAATGCCGACGGCCCTGATCGTCTCCGCCGTGATCGCCGGGTTGTGGGGCCTGCACCGCTTTCTGTCCTACGCCGAGGCCCGAGGCTGGGTTTACTACCGGAAAAAGCGCGGTAGCTACGGCGGGCTCGGCGTCACGAGCAACTTCCTCAACATGTACGACCCTTCACGCAAACACTTGCAGCAGGCCGTGCGTGAAGGGGAGTGGAAGCGCGATGAAGACGATGACGGCGATCCACCTTCGCGCCATGCGCGTCGGCGGACAAGTCGGCCGAAACCCTAGCGTGAATTAGCGGGTGCTTTCGGCGACGTCCTGCGTCGGCTCTTCGTCCGGCGCGGTCGCGATCGCGACGCCGAGCAGCAGGATGGCAAGCACGATGGGCGCGGCGAGCGATCCGATCGCGCTGAACCACGCGAACCTGCGGAAGTTGGCGAATCCGCCCAGCACCGATTTGCCCCAGAGGAAGAAGCCGAACACGACCGGTCCCCACATCAACGTGAATTGTTCGCCTTCGTTCGCCATGATGAAGGAGATGCCGGTGATCAAGATGCCGCCGCACATCAACGCCGAAGCGACCCAGAGCGCCTTGCGTCCGGTCTTCGCGATCTCGGCTTCTGATTCAGCGGTCTTGGTTTGAATGAACTGGTCGAGCGGATCCGCCGGCGCGGCGGGCGCGGCCGTCTCGACAGCCGGCGCAAGCGGCACGGCCGACGATTCTTCGAGCAGCGCCCGATCAACGAAGCGCTGCGCGGACGCCTTTCCCAATCCGCCGGCGACAAGCTCCTGGACGATGTCGTCGGGAGTCTTGCCCTCCTGCAGTTTGCGCCGGATATTTGCGGTCAATCCGCCGGGTGCTGCGGCCATCCTGATGAGGTTATCGGCACCTCAAACGGGAGAGTTTCGACGCGAAATTGCGCTTCGTGTCCCGGAGCTGCACTGGATCTATCGCTCGCGCGAAGTGCAAGAGTATGAAGCCGAGCGAATCTATTTCAGCGTCGCAAGTGCCTCGGCGGCTTTCTTCTTCACCCACGGGTCGCTGTCGGCCGCGAGCTCCGTCAGTAGCGGCTCGGCCGCAGGACCGATGGCGGCGAGCGTCCGCAAAATGTCCCGCCGGCGCGATGGCGAACCCGATCTGGCGACGATAGTCAGGAGCGGCAAGGCGTCGCCGGCCGCTTCCGGTCCCAGCAGTGCGTAGGCCCGGTTTGCGGCGTCGAAGAGTTGGCTGTCGTCGCTTTGAATCCACGCGCGAT
>Ga0207428_10004473_pt1 | contig 13256 bp, 17 predicted proteins | sample RhiMethybrSRZTD1_FD_187600 | JGI IMG/M metagenome (GOLD analysis project Ga0207428, IMG submission 187600) | Populus rhizosphere microbial communities from Tennessee, USA - Rhizosphere MetaG P. TD hybrid SRZTD1 (SPAdes) (version 3) | ecosystem: Host-associated > Plants > Roots > Rhizosphere >... | reverse complement strand
GTGAGGCGGTCGAGCAGGAGTGGGGCAGGCCGCTGACGATGAACGTCTCTCTGCCGATCGCGGCAGTGCTGCTCGACCTTGGCTTTCCATCCTCGATGGTGGCCGCCGTGCCGATCCTCGCGCGGACCGCGAGCCTGCTCGCGCACCTCGCCGAGGAGCAGGAACGGCCGCTGGGCCTGCAGCTGGCCGCCGCGGCCGAGGCGGCTGCCGAGTACCGACCCGAGCGGGAGTGATGCTCGAGCCCGAGGTCGAGGCTAGGCCCTGGGACGAGCAGCTGGCGCTCGACGACGAGAGCTATCGCGCCCAGCTCAGCTACCTGCTCGAGCGCTCCCCGTTCTACCGCGCAAAGCTCGCGGGAGCCGACCCGGACGGCGGCCTCGCCGAGCTCGCGACGCTGCCGCTGACCGAGAAGGACGAGCTGCGCGCCTCGCGCACGCGCGAGAACCCGATAGGGGAGCACCTCTGCGCCGAGCGGTCGGAGCTCGTCCGCATCTACTCGACGAGCGGGACAACCGGAACGCCGAGCTACGTGCCGCTGACCGCCGGGGACCTCGACAACTGGGTCACCGGCTCGGCGCGCAGCTACGCGGCCTCGGGGATCGCGGCCGGCCAGCGGATCGTCTCGACCTACGACGCGGGCCCGTTCGTCGCGGGCGCCGCGCTTGCGTCCTTCGAGCGGATCGGCCTTTCCCACATCCCGGTCGGCACCGGCCACACCGCGCGGCTGATGCGCGCCGTCGAGCTACTGCGACCCGAGTCGGTCGTCTTGACGCCCTCCTATGCAGCCCACCTCGTGGAGTGGGCGGCCGACCGTGACTTCGACCTGCGCGGCTCGAGTGTCGAGCGCGTGCTCGTGGCCGGCGAGCCCGGTGGAGGCGAGCCGGGCTTCCGCGAGCAGCTCGAGCACGGCTGGGGCGCGCGGGTCACCGAGGCGATGGGCATCGGCGACATCGGCGTCTCGCTCTGGGGCGAGTGCGAGGAACAGGACGGGATGCATCTCGGCGCGCGCGGCTTCGTCCACCCCGAGCTGATCGAGCCCGAGTCCGGCCGGGCGCTGCCGCTCGAGGACGGCGCCGCGGGCGAGCTCGTCCTCACGCATCTCCGCCACCGGGCGGCGCCGCTGTTGCGCTTTCGCACCCGCGATCACGTGCGGGTACGGATGTCCCCGTGTCCGTGCGGACGGACCGGGCCGCGGGTGCGCTGCGTGGGTCGCACCGACGAGATGCTGATCGTCCGCGGCGTCAACGTCTTTCCCTCGGCCGTGCGCGAGGTCGTGAGCAGCTTCGCACCGCGGGTCAGCGGCTACGTCCTCGTGAGGCCGCGGGCCGATGGCGTCAAGCAGGAGCCGCCGCTGCCGGTCGCCGTCGAGCTCGCGCGCGGCGCGGAGGCCGACGACGAGCTCGCCGACGCGATCCGCGCCCGTGTGCGCGAGGTGCTCGTGGTTCAGACCGCGGTCGAGCTCGTCGCCTGGGGCAGCTTGCAGCGGAGCGAGTACAAGTCGAAACTTCTCGAGCGCTGACACCGACGAGCGGAAGGAGCCAGATGTCGAGCACGCTGAACATCCTGAAGCCGAGCGTGAACAACATGACCGTTCGGATCTTCGTGCGGGCGGCCGGGATCGACGTCGAGGAGGTCGATGTCTGGGGGACGACCACCTCGCCCGAGTACGTGGAGAAGTACCCGGCGCACCTGACGCCGATGCTCGAGGAGGACGATCTCGTGCGCGGAGCCCTGGGCGAGAGCTGCGCGATCATGGCCTACCTCTGCAACAAGCACGGGCTCGACCGCTTCTACCCGCCCGATCCCGCCGAGCGCGCGGTGATCGACAACGCGATGTTCTACTTGATCGGCACGCTCTACCCGCTGCTCACGCGGGCGACCTATCCCGCGCTCGGCTTCCCGCAGTACCCCGGCGAGGTCGGGACGTCGGAGGCCGACGAGGCCATGAAGGACAAGGCGGTGGAGGACGCGACGGCCGCGCTCGCCGACCCGCTCGAGGTGTACGGCGCCTTCTTCATCGGCGACAAGCAGTTCATCGGGGGCGACTCGCCCTCGATTGCAGACTTCCGCTTCGCTGCGACGCTCGAGTTCCTGCGCGCGATCGACTACGAGTTCCCGGCCTGGGCCGAGGAGTACATGCAGCGGATGGAGTCGACGCTCGGCGACGCGTACTCGGAGCCGGCCGCGGACGTCCGCGGATACATCGAGCACGTGCGGTCCCAGGGCTAGACGCGGGCGTCGCGCAGCCAGACGGCCGCGAACAGCAGAGCCAGCATGACGGCGAGCGGGAAGAGCCCGCCGACGGCAACGAGAGTCTGCATGTACACATCGCCAGCCTCGCGCGTGCCGAGTCGCGGCGCAAGGGCCGACCGGCTCATTTTCGCGCGGCTGAGGCCTAGGACGTCTTGCTCGGCGCGCAGCGCGGCTCGTGCTTCTCCGCGAGGCGCCGCAGCAGGGCGTGCAAGGCCGCGCGCTCTTCCTCGTCGAGCGGCTCGAGGAAGTCGTCCTCGATCCGCCCGGCGATCCCACGCAGCCGGCTGAGCGTCTTCTTGCCCTCCGCCGTGAGGCTGACCGACTGACGCCGGCGGTCGTTCGGGTCGCGCTTGCGCTCGACGAGCCCATGCTCCTCGAGCTCGTCCAGCAGCCCGACCAGCTGGCCGCGGTCGTAGCCGAGCGCGTCCGCGATCGAGCCCTGCGTCTCCCGCGAGCCCTCGTCGAGGACCAGGAGCACCGCGTGGTGGTACGGGTGGAGACCGAGGTCCTCGTAGGCGGCGAGCGAGCGGTCCTTGGCCGCGAAACCGAGGCGCTTGAGCAGGAAGACCGTCGACTCGACGAGCTCCTTGGGCAGCTTCGCGGTCGTCGGGCTCGTTGTTGTCGTCACGTTCATCGGGAATAGAGTAGCGCGTTCAACGGTTGTCGTGTTATATTGTTGAGATCAACAACGATTTAGGAGGCCAATCTACGTGAGTCCTGCCAAGGCCGATCGCCGCTGGAGCGCACTGGCGCTCATCGTTACTGCACAGTTCATGGTCATCCTCGACGTGGCAATCGTGAACGTCGCGTTGCCGTCGATCAAGTCCGATCTCGACTTCTCGCAGGCCAACCTGCAGTGGGTCATATCGGCTTACGCGATCATGTTCGGCGGCGTCCTGCTGCTCGGTGGCCGGCTGGCCGACGTGCTCGGGCGAAGGCGGCTCTTCCTGGCGGGCCTCACGCTTTTCGCGGCGAGCTCGCTGCTCTGCGGTCTCGCCTGGTCCGAGGCCTCGCTGATCGGCTTCCGCGCCCTGCAGGGCCTCGGCGGCGCGCTGCTCGCTCCCGCGGCGCTCTCGCTGCTGATGACAATCTTCGCCGAGGGCCGCGAGCGCAACCTCGCCCTCGGCATCTACGGGGCCGCTTCGGGGAGCGGCGCTGCGGTGGGCGTGCTGCTCGGCGGCGTCCTGACCTCGTACCTGAGCTGGTCGTGGGTCTTCTTCATCAACGTGCCCGTCGGCCTCGCGGCCATCGCCCTGACGCCGCTGCTGCTCTCCGACGACCGCGCGGCGAGCACCACCCGACACTTCGACCTCCGCGGCGCGGTGTCCGTGACGAGCGGGCTGATGCTGCTGGTCTACGCGACGACGCGCGCAACGACCGAGGGCTGGGGCGCACCGCTCACGATCGCGCTCTTCGCGGCGTCGGCCGCGCTCGTGCTCGCGTTCGTGGTCTTCGAGCTCCGGTCGCCGTCGCCCCTGTTGCCGATGCGGATCTTCCGCTCGCGGACCCTGACGGGGGCCAACCTGGCAATGGCCATTGTCGGAGGAGTCGCGTTCTCGGAGTTTTTCCTGCTGACGCTCTACCTGCAGGATGTCCTGCACTACTCGGCGATCCAGAGCGGCGTGGCCTTCACCGGCTTCGCCCTCGCGGTCGTCGTGGTATCGAACGTCGCCCAGGTGATCGTCACTCGGGTGGGCGTTCGTCCGACGCTCACGGCGGGCCTGCTGATGAGCGCACTGTCGGTGGCGTGGCTCACGCGTCTGCCGATCGAGGGTCACTACTTCTGGGATCTGTTCCCGGCGTTCGTGCTCGGCGGCGCCGGCATGGGCCTGTCGTTCGTGCCGGTCACGATCGCGAGCCTGAGCGGCGTGCAGCGCTCTGACGCAGGCGTCGCCTCCGGGCTGATCAACACCAGCCGGCAGATCGGCGGCGCGGTGGCGCTGGCGGCGGTCAGCGCGGTTGCGGCGACCTCGTCGGGCAACTTCGCAGACGCCCACGGCGTGGCCGCCTCGAGTGCGGCCGCACTCGACCACGGCTTCCAGACAGCGCTCTACGCGCTGACTGCGCTGCTCGGCCTCGGGGCGCTGATCGCGATCACCCTCGTCAGGCCGGCCCCGTCCCCGGCTGAGGCCAGCGCGCCTTCGACAGAGCCCGACCGGGTCGCATTCGAGGAGGCGGCGTGAGCACCGCGATGCAGAGCTTCCGCGAGCTGGACGACCTCGTCCTCCACCTGAAGGGCCTCGTGCTCGTTCGCGGCGTCCGCGAGGAACGCGGCGCGGACGCCGACGAGCTCGCCATGTACGGCGTCGAGATCGACCGGGTGCGCGACCGCCTCGCCGCACTCGTCCGGGAGTCCGAACAGGCGGCGTAACGGGTCGGCGATGATTCCGTCGCCGTCGCGCGGTCCAACTCCACGACGGTGCACGCGACGAGAGGAGGCGCTATGCCGAACGTCACGCCCTGGCTCTGGTTCGACACGGAAGGCGAGGAGGCCGCCGACTTCTACACGTCGGTCTTCCCGAACTCGAAGATCGTGGAGGTCACCCGCTACGGCTCCGCCAACCCGCAGCAGGAGGGGACGGTCATGACCGTCACGTTCGACCTCGACGGGCAGCAGATCAGCGCGCTCAACGGTGGCCCTCAATACAGGTTCAACGAGGCGGTCTCGTTCATGGTCGAGTGCGCCGACCAGGCCGAGGTGGACTACTACTGGAACGCCCTTTCGGAGGGCGGCGAACAGGGCCCGTGCGGCTGGCTGAAGGACCGCTACGGGCTGTCGTGGCAGATCGTGCCGAGGGCGCTGCAGGAGCTCCTGGCCGATCCGGACCGCGACAGGGCGCAGCGCGTGATGGCCGCGATGATGCAGATGGGGAAGATCGAGATCGCGGGGCTGGAGCAGGCCGCCGAGGCTGCCTAGCCGCAAGACTGACCCATCGTCCAGGAGTAATGGCGGGCGATTCTGCCGAAACGTGCTCCATGGACATCAAGCCCAGTCTGTCCCCGACACTGCTGCTCTCCTGCGAGGAGTGCCGCCGGCCGTGGCTCGACCCCTGCGAGCGGTGGCGGCTCTACCTCGACCCGGAGGAGCCCGGCCTCACGGTCCCGTACTGCTCCGACTGCGCCGCGCGCGAGTTCGACGGCGACTGAGGTAGGTCAGGCCGTCTGGTCAGTAGCGCCGTGCCTCCAACTGCGGCACAACTTGTGAGGGTCATTACGAGTCCTGGAGGAGGGGCCCGGTGACGAGCATCACGCAGTCGGTGTCGCGCCATCCCGGTCGGTCGCTCGCGATCGCCGGCGGGGGCACGCTCGCCGCGTACTTCGCAGCAATTCTGGCGGTCCTGTGGCGACGACGGCCCTGACCGAGTCCCGGGTCGCGAGAATCCGCCAGATCCTCGCCGACCTCGTGCACCAGCGGCAGTCGCTGCGCGGCGCGACGGATGCGCCCGAGACGGTGCTCCTCGAGGCGAACCGCCGCAGCATCGTCTACTGGCAAGGCGAGCTCGCCCAGGCCCTGCTGGTCGAGCGCGACCGCCACGACGTAGCCGGCGACTAGCTTCGTCGTACGATTGCGCCGTGCCGGCGCTCCGCGTGCTCGACCTCTCGCGTGTGCTCGCGGGCCCGTACTGCACGATGCTGCTCGCAGACCTGGGCGCGGAGGTCGTCAAGATCGAGCGGCCCGGGGCGGGCGACGACACGCGGGCGTGGGGGCCGCCGTACGCCGGTGGCGAGGCCGCCTACTTCCTCGCCCTCAACCGTGGCAAGCGGAGCGTCGCCGTCAACCTCGCACGGCCGGAGGGTCAGGAGGTGGTGCAACGGCTGGCGCGCTCGTCGGACGTCGTCGTAGAGAACTTCCGCGCCGGGACAGCGGAACGCCTCGGCGTCGGCTATGAGCGGCTCGCGCGGAAAAATCCCGGGCTCGTCTACTGCTCGATCACCGGCTTCGGCGACGCACGGCCCGGGTACGACTTCGTCGTCCAGGCCGAGAGCGGGCTGATGGCGATCACCGGCGAGGCTGACGGTGAGCCGGTCAAGGTCGGAGTCGCGGTGGTGGACGTCCTCGCGGGCTATGCCGCGGCGACGGCGATCCTCGCGGCGAAGCTCTCGGGCGAGGGCAAGCACATCGAGATCTCGCTGCTGGACGTCGCGCTCTCGTCGCTCGTGAACATCGCGCAGTCGGCTCTCGTGACCGGCGAAGAGCCCGGGCGCCACGGCAACTCGCACCCCAGCATCGTTCCGTACCAGACCTTCGCCGCCTCCGACGCACCGGTCGCAATCGCGGGTGGCAACGACGCGCTCTACAAACGGCTCTGCGCAGTGCTGGGACGCCCCGACCTCGCCGAGGACGAACGCTTCCTGACCAACCCTGCACGGGTCGCAAACCGCGACGAGCTCGCCGCGGAGCTGGGCGCGGTGTTCGCGAGGCGGAGCGCGGACGAGTGGGTCGAGCGGCTGACGGAGGCGGGCTTCCCGGCCGGCAAGGTCCGCGGCGTGCTCGAAGCGCTCACCGCGCGCGGGCCGGCGACTATCGAGCATCCGACCGTCGGCGCGTTGCCGCAGGTGCCGTCCCCGTTCGGACTCGCCGACACGCCCCCGCCGCTGCTCGGCGAGCACACGCGCGAGGTGCTCGAAGAAGCGGGGTTCGCGGACCAGGAGGTCGACGCGCTCGCGGCGACGGGCGTGATCGCTACGTCGTAGTCGGCGAACGGGAGGCGATCGCCTTCAGCTCCGCCACCCGCTCGCGCCGCGCCCTCGTCAGCTCCTGCACGAAGATCTGGATCATCGCGGCGAGCGGTACCGCGGTCAGCGCCCCGAGCACGCCCAGCAGCGCGCCGAAGAGCGTCACCGAGACGATGATGAAGAACGCCGAGAGGTCGACCGCCTTGCCCTGGATCTTCGGCGTGAGGATGTTGTTCTCGAGCTGCTGGTAGACGAGCACGACGACGAGCATGATCACCGCTGCCCCGATCCCCTGCTCGGCCCAGAGCGTGGGAACAAGGATGAAACCCGCGATCGTCGCGCCGATGTTGGGGATCATGTCGAGCAGGCCGGCGATCACTCCCAGGGCGACGGCGTAGCTCGAGCCGAGCAGCCAGGCGGTCGTGCCCTGAATCGTCCCCGCGATGGAGGCGATCACGACGACGCCGATCGCCCAGCGGGAGATCGACTCCGTCACCCGCTCCCAGACGCCCAGCCAGCGCTCCTCCTCGCCCGGCATCAGAACGCTCGCCAGCGACTGCTTGAGCTTCGCGATGTCGGTGAGCAGGAAGAGGCAGATGAAGAGGATCGTGAAGAGGGCGAGGAACACGCCGAAGAAGCTCCCCGCGACGCCGAGGATTGCCGAGACGGTGTCTGGAATCGACGCAGAGATGTGCCGGGCGCCCTCCTGCACGTTCTTGGCCGCGCCGGAGTCGCCGAGCCAGGAGAGCTCGCCCGAGTCGCGGAGCTGCTGCACGGTGGCCGGGAGCTGCTTCAGGAAATCGCGCACGCTCGAGACGAGCGGGACGAGCAGCAGGATGAACAGCACCGTGACGACGATCGCGCTGCCGAGGACGGTCACCGTCGCCGCGAGCCCCCGCGACATGTGCGTCTTGCGCATCACGAAGCGCACCGGGTACTCGAACACGAGCGCGAGGAAGATGCCCACGAACACGATCAGGAAGGTGTCGCCGATCGCGACGAAGGCGGCCAGCACGCCGATCGTGGCGGCGACGACCAGCAGCGTGCGCATGGGCAGGAGCAGCTCGACCCGCCGCGTTCGCGCCCGACTCATGCGCCAAGTCTAGGAAGGGGTCCGGTCGCCTCTCTTGCGGGTAGCGTGCCGCCGTGTCTGTGCTTCGGCTGAGCAAGGAGGAGGCCCGCCGCATCGCGGTGCGGGCGCAGCTGCTCGACGCGCGCCGGCCGACCGACCTGGTCGAGATGGTGACTCGCCTCACCTTCCTGCAGATCGACCCGACTGCCGCGATCGCCCCGGCGGCCGATCTCGTCGCCTGGAGCCGGCTCGGCTCCGACTACCGGCCGGAGCAGCTGAGGCAGGCGCTGGAGGAGGACCGAACGCTGTTCGAGCACAACGCGCTCGTGCGGCCGATGAGCGACGCGGTGCTCGTCCTCGCCGAGGCGCCGGAGTGGCCTACCTACGAGCGGACGCGCGACTGGCTCCGCGACAACGACGCCTTCCGGCGGGACGTCCTCGAGCTGCTCGCCGACTCCGGGCCGCTGACCTCGCGCGACATCCCGGACACGGCGGTGGTTCCCTGGGCGTCGACGGGGTGGTCGAACAATCGCAACGTCACCCAGATGCTGGAGATCCTGATGATGTGCGGCGAGGTCGCGATCGCGGGCCGCGCCGGACGGGAGCGCCTGTGGGACGTGGCCGGGCGCGTCTATCCGGCCGGCATCGAGATTCCGTCGGTCGAGGAGGCGGAGCGGATCAGGAACGAGCGGCGGCTGAGGGCACTGGGAATCGCGCGCGCGAAGGGCGCGAAGATGGGCATCGAGCCGGTTGACGTCGGGGAAGCAGGCGAGCCCGCAGTCGTCGACGGCGTCGCGGGCGAATGGCGCGTCGATCCCGAGGGGTTGGATCAGGACTTCGAGGGCCGAACCGCGCTGCTGTCGCCGTTCGACCGGCTGGCCTACGACCGGTTGCGCGCGCAGGAGCTGTTCGACTTCGAGTACGCGCTCGAGATGTACAAGCCGAAGGACAAGCGGCGCTGGGGCTACTTCGCGCTACCCGTCCTGCACGAGGACCGGCTCGTCGGGAAAGTCGATGCGACCGCCGACCGCAAGCGCGGGCTGCTGGAGGTGCACGCCGTCCACGAGGACGTCAGGTTCACCCTTGCGATCACGAAGTCCCTGCACGCCGAGCTCGAGGCGCTGTCCTCGTGGCTCGGCCTCGAGCTCGCGCTAGGGCAGTAGGCCGTCCCGGTAGGGGCCTTCCTCGGACTTCGCAAAGGCCGCGTAGGCCTCCCGGCCCGACGTCGCCTCCTGCTCGACCCCGGCCCCATGCTTGCGGGCGACGTCGGAGACGGGATAGAGAAGCTCCTCGTGCTTCGGCCGCGCCCCCACCATCAGGATCGCGCACGGCCCGTCACCGGCACCGACGAAGACGTGCTGCGTCCAGGGCGGGCAGTGCACGAAATCCCACTGCTTGAGCGGGCGTTCCTCGCCCTCGACCAGCAAGAGGCACTCGCCCGCGAGCACGAGAAAGTCCTCCTGGGCGTTCTCGCCGTGGTACATGCAGTTCGGCTCGCCGGGCTCGAGCACCTGGATGTTGATCCCGAAGTCCGGAAAGGGAGTCTCACCTTCGAACGTGACCGCGGAGCCGAAGGTGCCGTGGTGCCACCAACGTGCGTCGCGCGCGTTGACGACGAACCAGCCGTCGCCGTCCGGGACGAGCCCGTTCTCGGTCTGCTCGAGCTGCGCCTCCTCGACCATGTGGTGAACCCTAGTCGCGCGGCTCTTCGCGCTTCAGGACGGTCGTCACGACCTTGAGCCCGTAGCGGCCGGGCATCAGGGCGACGTCCCACATCTGGTTCACGACCCCGCCGGCCGGGAGGTCCTCCGCGATCGCCTCAACGATGTCGTCCGACGTCTCGAGCAGATCTCCTCCGACGTCGAGCATCCCTTCGGCCATGTCTCCCGCGTTGGCGACCGCCGCCGTGGCGATCTCGATGGTGATCGCGGGGGCGAGCTGTTCGAGCGTGTCGAGGACGGCCTGCTCGGCGTCGGCGCGTGCCCGCTCGAGATCCTTCGCGGCCTCGGCCGGGCCGGCCTTGAACACCCGCCACCACTTCCACCCGGTGGCGTGTCCGGCCCGGACCAGCAGCGCGAGCAGGAGCGAGACCCCGACCACGATCCACACCGCGCAGAGCACGAGCGCGGCGACCCATCCGGAGACCGCCGTTGACAGCCCATCAAAGGCCGCCACGTTCGCGAACACGAAGGCGGTTGCCAGCGCGACCACGACCAGCAGCGCAGCGGCGAGGTCGCGGACCGCACGCCGCACCTCCGGCATGTTGCGCGAGGCCTGGAGCTGCGCCTCGCAGAGCGCGAGCACGCTCAGGTCGCGACCGAGCTGCGCGACCAGCTCGGTGACCGACGGGCTCTCGTCCTGCTCAGCGGGCTCGTCCCCGTCGGGAGAAACATCAACCGGCTCGACTGTCTCTGCCATCTCGCTCCGGCACGAGCGTAGAGCCTCGCTCCTCGATGTGCCAGTGACGGCCGCAGGGCGGCGCGCCGGGATGCCGCCTCCCGGCGCGCCGCGGCCGCCCTCAGCAGCTCTGGTTGTCGAGCGTGAGGGAACTCGTGGAGCGGTTACCCGCGCTGTCGACGGCCTCCACGGTTTAGCTCGTCTCCGTCTGCGCGACCCCGACCTGGTAGCCGAAGCTCGCCCGGATCACGTACGTGAAGCTGCCCGAGTTCACGGCGGGATCCCACGCCAGCGCGACGTTGTGCGGTGCGACCGCGGTGACGCGGAGGTTCTTCGGGCCGTCGAGTGGCTCGCGCTTGATGCCCGGCGCGGCCGAAGGCGACGCCAGCAGTCCCACGACGAGCGGCTGCGGCGACGAGTGCACGGCGGACGAAGGGATGGCGGCTGATTCCGTTCCTCCGATCGTGAGGCGCGCGTGCGCGCCCCCTTGTACGCATGCGCACCGATTTGCCTGTCGCCACGACTACGCGCGCCGGGCCGGGATCGGATCTCACACCACCTGCCGGCGGCGCGTTTACATTTTCGAGATGGCAAGCAGGATCGTCGAAAGCCCCATCGGCCCGCTCGGCCTCGTCGCCTCGGAGGAAGGTCTCCGCGCAGTGCTGTTCGACGGCAGCCGGATTCGCGCGGAGGGCAGCTCCCCCGTCCTCGCCGAGGCGGCGCGTCAGCTCGACGCCTACTTCGAGGGCGAGCTCGTGACGTTCGACCTGCCGCTCGAGCTCCGAGGCACCGACTTCCAGCGTGGCTGCTGGCTGGCGCTCGCGTCGATTCCGTACGGACAGACCGTCAGCTACGGCGAGCAGGCGCGCCGGCTCGGGCTCGGCAATGACGCCGCCCGCGCCGTCGGGGCAGCGAACGGCCAGAACCCGCTGCCGATCGTGCTGCCGTGCCACCGGGTGATCGGCGCGGACGGCTCGCTCACGGGCTTCGGCGGCGGGCTCCATGTGAAGCGCTTCCTCCTGGAGCACGAGGGCGCGCTGCTCCCGCTCGGCTAGCCCTACGTTCCGCCGGCCTGAGTAGACTCGTTTGCGCAATGGCCCGTTGGTACGCGATCACGCTGCACCAAACCGGCTGATCCGCCGCTTCCAGTTCAGCGTCCGAGGAAGCGGCGGGACAGGACGCGCTCGAGCGCGGCCGCGCTGACGCGGCCGCCGAAGGCGCGAGCCTTCCCCGCCTGAATGTTGGAGAGGAAGGTGATCGCGATGCCAATGCCGCATCGCACACAGATGCAGGTGATCAAGCGCCGGCTCGTCGGAAAGGAAGGCGGCGAGCGGATCAAGGAGCTCCGCGCGATCCTCGAGGAGCTGCCCGGGTACAGGAGCGGCCCGTACGCGGACATCCGCAAGTGGGTGACCGGCCAGATCGAGGAGTCGCGGATCCGCAAGAAGGCGGTGCACCGCGACTCGATCGCCGTGCGCCGCGAGGGCGTCGCGCAGATCGCCTTGGTCGGCCCGCCGAACGCGGGCAAGTCGTCGCTGCTCCAGGCGCTCTCGAGCATCCAGATCAGGACCGGTGACTACGCGTTCACGACGACGCGCCCCGTGCCGGCCGTCACGCGGATCCACGGCGTGCCGGTGCAGCTCGTCGAGATTCCGGGCCTGATCGAGGGCGCGACCGACGACCGCGGCGGCGGGCGGGCCCTGCTCGGCGTTCTACGGAGGGCAGACGCGATGGTGCTCTGCCACGACGCGACGGCGCCGCTCGACGGTCTTAGCTCGGTTCGCGCCGAGCTCGAAGTGGCAGGCATCGACAAGCGGGCAATCGTCGCCGTCACGAAGCTCGACGAGACCGAGCCGGAGCGGGTTGCCCAGATCTCGGAACGGCTGGGCCTGCCGGCGATCGGCGTCTCCGTCCTCGACGACGGCAGCCTCGACCGGTTTCGCGAGGAGCTCTGGCAGCTCACGGGCCTCATCCGCATCTACCTGCGCCGCCCCGGTCAGGAGGACGAGGAGCCGAACGCGCTCCCGCCCGAAGCGACCGTCGTCGATGCCGCGCGTCTGGTTCACCACACCCTCGCCGAGACGTGCACCGGAGCGCGCATCACCGGCCCTTCGGCGAAATTCGACCACCAGCGCGTCGGCCGCGACCACGTCCTTGCCGAAGGCGACACGGTCGAGATCGTGTGAGCGCGATAGTTACCGGGTCTGCTCGCGGGCGCCGTCAGCGGCGGCTGCCGCCTGTTCGGCCCTGGGCCCGATCAAGTACCAGGCCTCGACCTCGCCCTTTCCCTTCACCTCGATCGTCCCGCGGGGCTCGCATTCGAACTCGTCCGCGAGCAGCTCGTAGGTCGCGCGCGTGATCTGGATCCGTCCCGGCGTTCCGTGGGACTCCATCCGGCTGGCCGTGTTCACGGCGTCGCCCCAGAGATCGTAGAGGAAGCGCTTCCGACCGATCACACCGGCCACGACCGGGCCCGAGTTGATGCCGATCCGAAGCTCATGTCCGAGGTGCGCGACTTCCTCGTGCGAGCGCATGGCCTCGAGCATGTCGAGTGCCATCAGCGCGAGCGCGCGAGCATGGTCGGGACGCGGTGTCGGAACGCCGGCGGCGACCATGTAGCAGTCGCCGATCGTCTTGATCTTCTCGAGCGCGTACCGCTCCGCGAGCTCGTCGAAGTGACTGAACAGGCGATCGAGGTAGCCCACCACCTCTGCGGGCGGTAGCCGTTCTGACCAGGGGGTGAACTCGGCCACGTCGGCGAAGAGGATCGAGGCCGAGCCGAAGTGATCCGCGATCGGCTGCGTCTCGTCCTTGAGCTTGTCGGCGATCGAGCGCGGCAGGATGTTGAGGAGCAGGT
>Ga0207428_10004472_pt1 | contig 13261 bp, 11 predicted proteins | sample RhiMethybrSRZTD1_FD_187600 | JGI IMG/M metagenome (GOLD analysis project Ga0207428, IMG submission 187600) | Populus rhizosphere microbial communities from Tennessee, USA - Rhizosphere MetaG P. TD hybrid SRZTD1 (SPAdes) (version 3) | ecosystem: Host-associated > Plants > Roots > Rhizosphere >... | reverse complement strand
GGCCAGGTCAATGCGCCAAGGACGGACGACGGCGGCACTTCCGCCGGAGGGTAGCCGCCCGCCTCCCAGGTTCACGCTCAGCGAAACCGCACCGGCGCCGTCGTCGTGGCCCCCGGTGTTCCGCGAAAATCCGCGGAACACCGGGGGCTTTCCTGTGGCGCCGGGAGTCCGGAAAATCAAAGTTGAGCGTAGTTGACTCAAGTTTGGATTGACTTAAAGTCCGTCCTGAGTAAAGTTGAGTGCAGATCGCTCAAGGAGTGGGCGAACCTCGATCCCGGCAGGCCCCGTCAGCGGGCCGGCAGTCCTCCCGGCGGATGAAACCCCGGCGGCGGGCCCAGGGTCGGGGCCAGAAAGTTTCCAAGGAAAGAAGGAAGCAACACATGTCACGTGCAGTAGGTATCGACCTCGGAACCACCAACTCCGTCGTCTCTGTTCTCGAAGGTGGCGAGCCCACCGTTATTGCCAACGCCGAGGGCGGCCGCACCACGCCGTCCGTCGTTGCGTTCTCCAAGTCCGGCGAAGTCCTTGTCGGCGAGATCGCCAAGCGCCAGGCCGTCAACAACATCGACCGCACCATCGCCTCCGTCAAGCGCCACATGGGCACCGACTGGAGCGTCCCGGTCGACGACAAGAAGTACACCGCGCAGGAAATCTCCGCCCGCATCCTGATGAAGCTGAAGAACGACGCCGAGTCCTACCTCGGTGAAAAGGTCACCGACGCAGTGGTCACCGTGCCGGCGTACTTCAACGACGCCCAGCGCCAGGCCACCAAGGAAGCCGGCGAAATCGCAGGCCTCAACGTGCTCCGCATTGTCAACGAGCCCACCGCCGCCGCGCTCGCGTACGGCCTGGACAAGGGCAAGGAAGACGAACTCATCCTGGTCTTCGACCTCGGCGGCGGAACGTTCGACGTCTCCCTGCTGGAAGTCGGCAAGGATGAAGACAACTTCTCCACCATCCAGGTCCGCGCCACCGCCGGTGACAACCACCTCGGCGGCGACGACTGGGACATGCGCGTCGTTGACTACCTGCTGAACCAGCTCAAGGTCAAGGGCATCGACCTGTCCAAGGACAAGATCGCCCTGCAGCGCCTCCGTGAAGCTGCTGAGCAGGCCAAGAAGGAACTGTCCTCCTCCTCCAGCACCAACGTCTCGCTCCAGTACCTGTCCGTCACCCCCGACGGCCCGGTCCACCTGGACGAGCAGCTGACCCGCGCCAAGTTCCAGGACCTCACCAAGGACCTGCTCGAGCGCACCAAGAAGCCGTTCCAGGACGTCATCAAGGCAGCCGGCATCAAGCTGTCCCAGATCGACCACATCGTGCTCGTGGGCGGTTCCACCCGTATGCCCGCCGTCTACGAACTGGTCAAGGAACTGGCCGGCGGCAAGGAGCCCAACAAGGGCGTCAACCCGGACGAGGTCGTTGCTGTCGGCGCGGCACTGCAGGCCGGCGTGCTGAAGGGCGAGCGCAAGGACGTCCTCCTCATCGACGTCACCCCGCTGTCCCTGGGCATCGAAACCAAGGGCGGTGTCATGACGCACCTGATCGAGCGCAACACGGCCATCCCCACCAAGCGGTCCGAGACCTTCACCACGGCTGACGACAACCAGCCGTCCGTGGCCATCCAGGTCTTCCAGGGCGAGCGTGAATTCACCCGCGACAACAAGCCGCTGGGCACGTTCGAACTGACCGGCATCGCCCCGGCACCCCGCGGCGTCCCGCAGGTCGAGGTCACCTTCGACATCGACGCCAACGGCATCGTGCACGTTTCGGCGAAGGACAAGGGCACCGGCAAGGAACAGTCCATGACCATCACCGGCGGCACCGCGCTCTCCAAGGAAGACATTGACCGCATGGTCAAGGACGCCGAGGAGCACGCAGCCGAGGACAAGGCCCGCCGCGAGGCAACCGACACCCGCAACACGGCCGAGCAGCTCGCCTACTCGGTGGACAAGCTGATCGCCGACAACAGCGACAAGCTGCCGGAAGAGGTCAAGACCGAGGTCAAGGCCGACGTCGACGCCCTCAAGAAGGCGCTCGAAGGCACCGATGACGCGGCCGTGAAGACCGCGTTTGAGAAGCTGCAGGCATCCCAGTCCAAGCTCGGCGAGGCCATCTACGCACAGGCCGGCTCGCCGGACGGTGCAACGGGTGCAGCCGGTGCCGAAGGCGCTCCCGCCGGCGGCAAGGCTGACGAGGACATCGTCGACGCTGAGATCGTTGACGAAGACGCCGCAGACGAGAAGAAGTAACCATGCCGCACCACGGTAACGAAGAAGAGCACGGTTCTTCCCGGGATCAGGGCAGCAAGCGTGACGAGCCGGTCATCCGGGACCACCGCAAGGTGGACCCGGTGACCGGGCAGGCACGGCACCCGCAAGGCGAGCAGCACGCTGCTCCTGCTGCGGACGCTGCAGCGGATTCCGACGGCGACGCCCTCGCCCAGGCTGAGGAAATCCTCAACCAGGTGGAGGTGCCGGCGGAAGAATCGGTGGCCCAGGGAACGGAAGCCGCCGCGGCCGCGGAGCTGAAGAACGATCTGCTGCGCCTGCAGGCCGAGTACGTCAACTACCGCAAGCGCGTTGAACGCGACCGTGCCGTGGCAGGGGAGATGGCCGTCATCGGCGTCCTGAACTCGCTGCTCCCGGTGCTGGACGACGTCGACGCCGCCCGGCAGCACGGTGACCTGGCGGACGGCCCGTTCGCCGCGATCGCCGCCAAGCTGGAAAACGCGCTGAAAACGTACGGCCTGACCCGCATCGATGAGACCGGCGTGGAGTTCGATCCGACCATCCACGAGGCCCTCATCCAGCAGCCGGGCGAGGACATCGAGGTGGACACCGTCAGCCAGGTACTCCGCTCCGGCTACAAGTCGGGCGAGCGCGTCCTCCGCGCGGCACAAGTGATTGTGGCCGTTCCGGCATAGCGTACCTCCCCGCCTCAGCGGATGAGGAGGCCCGGCCCGGGCCCCCTCATCCGCTGAGGCGTTCAGCGGTAATCTCGCCTTAACGCTTTTGAACTTTTGAAAGGAAACGCCATTGGCTAGCCAGGACTGGGTGGACAAGGACTTCTACAAGATCCTTGGTGTTGCCAAGGACGCTTCCGACGCTGATATCAAGAAGGCCTACCGGAAGCTCGCACGGCAGTACCATCCGGATACGAACTCCGGCGAAGCGGCTGCGGAGAAGATGTTCAAGGACATCTCCGAGGCCTACTCCGTGCTGTCCGACCCCGATGAGCGCCAGCAGTACGACGCCATCCGGGCCATGGGCGGCGGGGCCCGCTTTGCTCCCCACGGTGCCGGCAGCACCGCGAACGGCGGCTTCGAGGACCTGTTCGGCGGCCTGTTCACCGGCGGCGGCGGCCGGCACTCCGGCGGTTACAGCACCGCCGGCGGCATCCCGCCCGAGTTCGCGGACCTGTTCGGCGGCGGCTTCGGCGGCGCGGGCGGTCCGGCAGGCTACCAGCGCGCGCCCCAGAAGGGCGCCGACCGCACGGCGAGCACCAGCATCTCCTTCGCCGGGTCCATCCGCGGCACCACGATTGGCCTGCGCGAGCCGGACGGCGACGTGATCGACGTCCGGGTACCGGCCGGCATCAAGGACGGCCAGAAGGTCCGCGTCCGCGGCAAGGGGCAGTACAGCCCCTCGGGCAACGGCGACCTGATGGTGACCGTCAACGTCAAGCCCCACGACTTTTACACGCGCGACGGCGACAATCTCCGCATCCACGTGCCGGTCACCTTCCCCGAGGCCGCACTGGGCGCCGACATCGAGGTCCCCACGATCGACGGCGAACACGTCCGGGTCCGGGTGCCGGCCGGCACGCCGTCCGGGCGCACCCTTCGGGTCAAGGGCCGCGGCGTGAAGACCTCGAAGGGCACCGGCGATCTGCTGGTGACCATCGACGTCGCCGTTCCGCGGAACCTGAGCAAGGAAGCCGAGGAGGCCGTGAAAGCATTCGCAGCCGCCACCGCCGGCGCGGATGTCCGCGAGGGCCTGGCAGCCAAGGCCAAGCTCTAGCGACGGGCGTCAGCCGTGGACATCAACTTCGATCAGCCGATCTTCGTCATCTCGGTGGCAGCCGAGCTCGCCGACATGCACCCGCAGACCCTGCGCCAGTACGACCGGCTGGGCATCGTCTCGCCCAGCCGCGCCCCGGGCAAGTCCCGCCGGTACTCCCAGCGGGACGTGACCATGCTCCGTGAGGTGCAACGGCTCTCCCACGAGGGCGTCTCGCTCGAGGGGATCAAACGGATCCTCGAACTGGAGAACCAGGTGGCCGCACTGCAGCGTCGGGTGAGCGAGCTGACCGAGGAGCTGGGCCGCCGTCGTCAGCCCCTCGACTCCCGCATCTTCGCCGCCGGCACGGCGGGTGACGTGGTCAGCCTGGCACGCGGGCAGCGGCCGCGGGCCAGGTCCCAGGCCGTGGTGGTGTGGCGCCCGCACAGCGGGGAATAGAGGGCCTCTCACGGGCCTGCCGCCCGCATCTGACGGGTCGCGTGGGGCCATAGGACGGTGCGCCCGGCCGTGCCAAAATGGGTGCAACCAGGCGCGGCGCTGCGAACTGGGCGGCGCTGCTAACCGGCCCCCGGCAGAAGGGACGCACTGTCATGACCTACATCAAGGACTTTGACCAGGTGGGGCGCGGTGACGTCGGCCTGGCCGGCGGCAAGGGCGCCAACCTCGGGGAGCTGGCCCAGGCGGGATTTCCGGTTCCGCCCGGATTCGTGCTGACCACGGCAGCGTACGAGGACTTCGTCGAGGCCAACGGCCTCGCCCCGCGGATCCTGGAACTTGCCACCCTTCCTCCCGGTGCAGGGGGGACCGGCTATGACGCCGCCGCCCAGCAGATCCGGACCCTGTTCGCCGGGGGCGTGATGCCGGAGGAGATCGCCCGCGAGCTGCGCGAGGCCTACAGCGGGCTCTCCCGGAAAGCACCCGGCCACGACGACGGCGGCGGCGGTGCCGACGCGCCGGTGGCGGTCAGGTCCTCGGCCACCGCCGAAGACCTTGCCTCGGCCAGCTTCGCGGGACAGCAGGACACCTACCTGAACGTCCGGGGCTCCGATGCCGTGACGGCCGCGGTCATTGACTGCTGGGCGTCCCTGTGGAATGCCCGCGCCATGGCCTACCGGTCCCGTGCAGGGCTCGACCCCGCCACGGTTCGGCTGGCGGTGGTGGTCCAGCGGATGGTCGAATCAGACGCCGCCGGGGTCATGTTCACCGCCAACCCCTCCAACGGCCGCCGCGACCAGGTGGTGATCAGTGCCGCCTGGGGCCTCGGCGAATCGGTGGTCAGCGGAGCCGTCACCACCGACGACGTCGTGGTGGATCCCGCCACCGGCCGCGTGGAGTCCCGGCTGACCGCGGACAAGGAGGTCATGACTGCCTACTCGGATAAGGGCACCAGGGAGCTGCCGGTTCCTGACCGGCAGCGTCGCCAGCCGGTCCTGGATGACGCGGCGGCGGCCGCGCTGGCACGGCAGGGCGTGGCCATCGCACAGCATTTCGGCACGCCGCAGGACATCGAATGGGCGCTGGCGGCCGGCGAGTTCTCCATTGTCCAGTCCCGTCCGGTCACCGCACTGCCCGAGCCCTCAGCCGAGGCCCCGACTGACTGGCCGCTGCCCTTCCCCAAGGGCCTGTACTTCCGGGCGAGCATTGTGGAGCAGCTGCCCGATCCGCTCTCGCCACTGTTCGCCGACCTCATCGACGGCTCGGTGACCCGGTCTATCAAGGCCCTGATGGCGCAGGCCGTCGGCAGCGACGTCGTGCGGGACGGAGACATCTCCTTGCCCACGATCAACGGCTACGCGTACTACTACTACACCTCCAGCGGAATGTGGCGGGTGATGGGCAAGTCGCTGACCGCGATGAGTGCCCTGGCTCGGGGCAAGGCGCACATGGGCATCCAGGGCTGGCGGGACTATTCCCACCCCCGATACCGCGGGCTGGTGCGGCGCTGGGCCGCCAAATCGCCGACGGACCTTGCATCCGCGGAGCTGATGGACGGGGTCTCCGAACTGCTCGACGCCGGAACCTCCTATTACACGGCGGTGCAGTCCGTCATCCCGATCGCGGCCACGAGCGAGATCGCGTTCCGGGCGTTTTACGACCGCCTGGTCCGGCGTGCCGGCGACCCGCCCGGGCAGATGTTCCTGCTCGGGTACGACAGCGAGCCCATCCTCGCCGAGAAGTCGCTCTACGACCTCGCGGCCTGGGCCCGCGGACGTCCCGGGCTGGCCTCAGCGCTGACCACAGGACCGGCCGAATCGATCGCGGCGTCGGTACGGACCGGCGACAGGCCCGCGGGCGTTGAAGCGGGGGAGTGGGAAGAATGGCGGACGCGCTTCCAGCGGCATCTGGACCGGTTCGGGCATGCCGTCTACAACCTTGACTTCGTCAACCCGGTGCCCGCCGACGATCCTTCCGCCCTGCTGGAAACCTTGAAGTTCTTCCTGCGCGGCGAGGGCAACGACCCGTACGAGCGGCAGCGGCGTTCGGCCGACCGCCGGGATGACCAGGACCGGGCGATCCGCGGCAGGCTTGGCCCCGCCCGCCGCGCTGCCTTCACCCGGCTGCTGCGCTGGGCGCAGAAAGCCGCGCCCGTCCGTGAGGATGCGCTGGCCGACATTGGCCTGGCATGGCCGCTGATGCGGCGGATGCTGCTGGAGCTTGGCCGGCGGCTGGTCAGCTCGGGCATCATCGCCGAGCCCGCCGACATCTTCTGGCTTCGGCTCGGCGAAGTCCGCAACGCCATCGAGTTCGGCCTCGCCACGCCGGGGGCAGCCATCACCGGCGCCGGCCGGCCGGTACGGGCCGACGCCGTTGAACAGCGCAAGATGCTGTGGCGCGGCCAGCGGAAGGCCGCAGCGCCGCAGCTCCTGCCCGAAAGCCGATGGATGGAACGGGCGTTCGGAAGCATGATGCCGGCCCGCTCCCAGGACCAGCGCGGCGACACGTTCTCGGGAGTCGGCGCCAGCTCAGGGCAGGTGACCGCGCCGGCGCGCCTCCTCGGCGGCCCCGAGGACTTCTCCAGCATGCGGCCGGGCGAGGTCCTGGTTGCCCGCATGACCACGCCCGCGTGGACGCCGCTGTTCGCCATGGCATCGGGAGTGGTCACCGACGTGGGCGGACCGCTGAGCCACAGCTCGATCGTCGCCCGGGAATACGGCATCCCGGCCGTCCTCGGCACCGGCGTGGCCACGCAGCGGCTGACAAACGGCCAGCGGGTCAGGGTCGACGGCGACGCGGGCACGGTTACGGTCGAACGGGAATGAACGCCCGACGGCGGCCCTCCCGGACCGCGTGACCGCTGCGGTTCGTCAGGGCGTCAGCGTCCGGACCGGGGCGCCGTCGAGCCAGGCTGTCACGTCCTCGAACGCGCCGCCGAAGAACGCGCGGTAGCTTTCCTGCGTCACGTAGCCGATGTGGGGCGTCAGGAGCGTCCGGGGCGAGGCCAGCAGCGCGTGCCCGGCCGGAAGCGGTTCCTGGTCGAACACGTCAATGGCCGCTCCGCGGATCCACCCCTCCTGCAAAGCGGAGACGAGGGCAGTCGGTTCGACGAGCGGGCCGCGGGCGGTGTTGACCAGGACACCTTCGGGACCCAGGAGCTGCAGTTCTCGTTCGCCAACAATCCCCTCCGAACGCGGCGACAGGCGCAGGTGGAGGGACACGACGTCGGACTCGGTAAAGAGCTCCTCCTTGCCGACCCTGCGGGCGCCGGCCGCCGCGGCGGTCTCCTCTGTCAGGTTCTGGCTCCAGGCCAGCACGTCCATCCCGAAGGCGCGGCCGTAGGCGGCGATGCGCGTCCCGATCTTCCCCAGCCCGACAATTCCCAGGGTCTTTCCGGACAGCTCGAACCCGATGGCGGTCTGCCAGCGGCCGGAGCGCAAGGCGGCCTCCTCGGCCGTCAGGTTCCGGGCGAAAGCCAGCAGCAAGGCCCACGTCAGTTCCGGCGCGGCAGTGGGCGAGCCGCCGGTTCCGCAGACCACCACGCCGTGGTCGGCTGCCGCCTGCAGATCGATGGCCGCATTGGCGGCGCCGGTGGTCACGAGCAGTTTCAGCCGGGGCAGCTGTCCGATGACGCTGCGGGGGAACGGCGTGCGCTCCCGCATGGCGATGACGATGTCAAAGTCCGCGAGGGCCGCGGCGGTCTCGGCCTCCGAGCCAAAATGCCCGCCGAACACCACGACGGCGACGCCGCGCTGCGCCAGGGAGCTCCACGGGGCGAAGTCCTCCGCGACGCCCTGGTAGTCGTCCAGGATGGCTAGCCGGTACTGGTTCATGGCTTTACGGTATCGGGTTGTGCCGGTCAGGGCCGGCGGGGCTGGCCGGGAATGCGGGTCCGGCCGGCGACGTGCGTCCGGGCGCGCCGGAAGACCATCACGCCGTCGCTTTGCAGAAACAGCGCACGCCCCCGTCCGCCGTCCTGGATGAGCCAGATGACGCTGCCGTCCGGAGCCCGCATGTCGACGCGCCCGGAGGCGACGGCGCGCCCGTTGCGCAGGATCTCCACCTCGTCAGCGGGGGAGAGCGTTGCCCAGTTGGCCACAGGTTCGCGCGGCGGCCACGTTGAACGGGCTCGGAGATCGGTGGCGCAGACGGTCATGCTGGTCCTTTCGAAGTGCCTCGGGCCGGGCCCGGATCCCGATGGATCCGGACCCGGCCCGAGGCGTGGTTCATGGCATGGGTAGTGGCGCGGGCCGGTGGTGCTCCGCCGCAGGCTCAGGCGCCGGCTTTGACCGCCAGCACAGGGCAGGTCGCTTCGAGCAGGATCTGCTGCGCCGTGCTGCCCATGATCAGTTTCCCCACGGGAGTGCGCTTCCTGAGGCCGATGACGATCAGTTCCGCCCGGTATTTCTCGGCCGCCTCCAGGACCTCGTTGGCTGCGTCGTTGCCGCGGACCGGCTGGAGGACCAGGTGGTCGATGCCTTCCTTCTCCAGCCGCTCCGTGACCTCGCTGATGTCCTGTGCCTGGGCGTACCGCTTGTCCACGATGGCGTCACCCCGTGAGGAGTTGATGATGACCAGGCGGCTCTGGCTCTTGTGCGCCTCGCTGATGGCGCGGTCGAGTGCCGCCGTCCCCTCTGCCGTGGGGACATAGCCGACGATGATGCTCACGATTTCTCCTGTCCGTGGTTGGCGGGTGTGGTGTCTGCCGCGTGGCGGCTTCCGGTTCCCGGAGGCTCCTGGTCGGCGGCCGTGCCGGCGCCGGAGAGGCCGCCCGCCGTCGTCGACGTGCCCCGTGCCGAAGCCGAATCGCGTGCCGCAACCGAATCGCTGGCAGCGGGTGCACCGGCGTACGCCGGTGCTGCGGTCCGGGGCCGCACGCGGCGCAGGACCTTGGCCAGCAGGGGCCAGACCAGGATGAGGGCGATGATGACGTAGACGATGACGGCGATCGGCTCGCTCCAGAGCCCGGAGACGTCACCGGCGCTTAGCTGGAGCGTCTTCCGCAGCTGGCCTTCCACGCGCGGCCCGAGGATGAGCCCGAGGATGAGGGGCAGCACGGGCAGGCCGTAGCGCCGCATCAGGAAGCCGAGGCCGCCCAGGACCAGCAGGATCATCAGGTCGAACGCCTGGAGGTTGACCGAGTACGCGCCCAGGGTGGCGAAGAAGAGGATGCCCGCGTACAGGTAGGGGCGGGGCAGCCGGAGCAGCTTCGCCCAGACCGGTGCCAGCGGAAGGTTGACCAGCAGCAGCAGCGTGTTGCCGATGAAGAGGCTGGCGATCAGTGCCCAGACGAGCGGACCCTCGTTGGCGAACAGGAAGGGTCCGGGCTGGATACCGAACTGGGTGAATGCCGCCAGCATGACGGCGGCCGTGGCGTTGGTCGGCAGGCCCAGCGCGAGCATGGGTGTCAGGGTGCCGGCGGCTGCGGCATTGTTGGCCGCCTCCGGTCCGGCGACGCCTTCGATGGCGCCCTTGCCGAATTCCTCGGGGTGCTTGGAGAGCCGCTTTTCCGTCACATAGGAGAGGAAGGTGGGGATTTCGGCGCCGCCCGCGGGCAGGGCGCCGAAGGGGAAACCGAACGCCGTTCCGCGGAGCCAAGGCTTCCAGGACCGCTTCCAGTCCTGCTTGCCCATCCACGGGCGGCCCACGGGAATGATCTGCAGCGGTGTGCGGCGCAGGTGCGCAGCGACCCACAGGGCCTCGCCGACCGCGAAGATCGCGACGGCGACGACGACGATGTCCAGTCCGTCCGCCAGCAGCGGCTGGCCGAAGGTGAGGCGCCGCTGGCCGGTGACGGAGTCGATGCCCACGAGGCCGATAGCCAGACCGAGGCCCAGCGAGGCGAAGCCGCGCAGCCGGGATGCGCCCAGGACCGCGGTGACGGCCAGCAGGGCCAGCATCATGATCGCGAAGTAGCTGGGGGAGCCGAGGCTGACGGCGAACTCGACCACGATGGGGGTAACGACCACCAGCAGCGTGGTGCCGATGGTGCCGGCCACGAACGAACCGATGGCCGCCGTCGCAAGGGCCTGTGCGGCCCTGCCTGCCTTGGCCATCTTGTTGCCCTCGATAGCTGTGACCACGGACGACGATTCTCCGGGTGTGTTCAGCAGGATCGAGGTGGTGGAGCCGCCGTACATGCCGCCGTAGTAGATGCCGGCGAACATGATGAAGGCGCTGGTGGGCTCGAGGACGTAGGTCACCGGCAGGAGCAGCGCGACGGTCATGGCCGGACCGATCCCGGGAAGGACGCCGACGGCCGTGCCCAGGATGACGCCGATCAGGGCGTAAAGGAGGTTCATGGGGGTCAGCGCCGTCGCGAACCCGCCCATGAGTGAGGACAGGATGTCCATTTAGAGAATCCCTTCCAGGAGTCCGGCCGGGAGGCCGATGCCCAGGCCGAGGTAGAAGCCGTAGAACGTCAGCAGCGACAGGGCCAGCGAGATCAGGCCGTCCCGGACGTAGTGGCGGCTTCCCAGTGCCCAGACGCTGCCCCAGAACAGCACCGTGCCGGAGATGACCCAGCCGGCCCAGTCGATCAGGAGGATGTTGGCGATGAAGGCACCGGCAAGCGGGATGACCGTTTTCCAGTCGCTCGGGTGGTTCAGGTCGATGTCTTCGCCGGCCTCGGCCTCGCCGTGACCGCCGCGGAGGACGTTCACCGCCAGCAGCACGGCCGAGACCAGCAGGAGTGCTCCCACGATGATGGGCACGGTTTTGGGGCCCACCGGGTCTGACTGGGAGTACGGCGTGACCAGGCGCGCTGCGTCGATGAGGACCAGGGCGCCGGCCGCCCCGAGCAGGGCTGCGATGCCCAGCTCGGAGCGGCCCTTAAGGCGGGATGACAAGGAGGTCACGCCAGGCCGAGCTTCGTCAGGACGTCGGCTACGCGCTTGTCCTGGTCCGTGAGGAAGGACTTGAATTCGTCACCGGTGATGAAGGCGTCGGTCCAGCTGTGGGTCTTCAGGGCTTCCTTCCAGGACGCCGACTCGTGCATCTTCTTCAGCGTTGCGATCAGGGCGTCGCGGTCGGCGTCGCTGATGCCGGGAGGGGCCACGATGCCGCGCCAGTTGGTGAAGACCAGGTCGATGTTGGATTCCTTGAGCGTGGGGGCATCCACTCCCTCAAGCCGGTTCTCGCCGCTCGTTGCCAGGACGCGGATGGCTCCGGACTTGATCTGCTCGAGGTACTCGCCGGCTCCGGAGGCCGCGAAGCCCAGCTTGTTTCCGATGATGGCCGGGAGCAGGTCGCCACCGCCGTCGTAGGAAACGAAGTTGACCTTGGTGGCGTCGATGCCCACGGCGCCCGCGAGCTGCATGGGCAGGAGGTGGTCCGGTCCGCCGGGGGATGAGCCGCCGCCGACGCTGATCTTGGACGGGTCCTTCTTCCAGGCGTTGACGAGGTCGTCGATGGTCTTGTACGGGGAGTCCTTGGACACCATGATGGCGCCGGGCTCTTCAATGAGCCGGGCCAGCGGGGTGGTCTCGGTCAGCTTCGACTCGGACTTGTTGGTGTAGCTCGCGCCGACGACGCCGAGGCCCATCAGCATGGTCAGGTCGCCGTTGGCCTTCTCGTTGACGATGCGGGCCAGACCCACGGTGCCGCCGGCGCCGGCGAGGTTGAAGACCTCAGGGTTGGTGGCGAGCTTCTCGTCTTCGAGAACCTTCGCAGCTGCACGGGCCGTGGTGTCGTAGCCGCCGCCGGGGGTGTTGGGCACCATGATCCGCAGCCCTGCGAGGGGCGCGGTGTCCGCTCCGGTGGTGGAGGGGCCGGCGGCAGGCTTGCCGGTTGCTCCGCAGCCTGAAGCCATCAGGGCGATGCCTGCCGCGACTGCAGCTACGCGCAATGCGCTCAATCCGCGCATGTTGTTCCTCTTCTCGTTGGTCCGTTTGATCGGGGGTTCTCCGATGCTAGGGCCGAAAGTGACGCCGCTCACTCTTGTGTAACCAGAGAACGTTAAGTTCATTGCGTTCACGTTTCCGGGGGCGCACTGCGGCCCAATTTGGCGCCATCCGCGGCTTTTGTGGGCCTTCTCGGGCGGGTTGCCTCAGGGGAGGGCGTAGACGCGGCGGGCGTTGTCGCGTGCGATGAGCTGCACGATCTTCCGGGCGTCCGCCTCTGACCAGTCGTCGTCGTCGATCCATCCGCCCACCACCTTCGTGATGGCGTTGCGCCACAGTCTCGCCCCGAGGTAGTGGAGTTCGGCCGGGCCGTACGCGTCAGAGGAGTACAGGATTCTTGGAAAGGGAGCCAGTTCGAACGAGCGGGCCACGAGGTCCAGGCTTCGTGGCCCGGTGAAGTTCACGGCAAGGCCAACATCGATGTAGACGTCTTCAAAGGCGTGGGCCAGATAGCCAGCCTCGCGCTCGAACGGATAGCAGTGGAGGAGCATGATCGGGGTGCCGCGGACTTCGGGGGACCGGAGAAAGTCCAGGAGGTACAGGGGATTGGTTTTGTGGAGGTCCAGGTCGCGGTCGCCGAATCCGACATGGAATTGCAGCGGAAGCCTCATCGGCACCGCCGTGTGGATCCCGTGCGCAATGAGTGTCACGTCGGTGAGCTTCGCCTTGGTGCCGGCGCCAAGGTTGTCCTGCCAGCGGCGGGCCGCTTCAGTGACCGCTGCCGGGGCCGGCCGGCTGAGATTCTGGTCGAATCCCGCGCGGTAGGCGAGAACTGTTTTGACGCCCACGGCGCTGCGGGTGAGGTCGTGCAGCCGCTGACCGAATTCGTCGGCGTAATCTGCCGGGTTGGCAATCTCCTGGATCAGCGACTCTGCGACCGCTTCCAGCCGCACGATCTCGTGG
>Ga0207428_10004470_pt1 | contig 13265 bp, 11 predicted proteins | sample RhiMethybrSRZTD1_FD_187600 | JGI IMG/M metagenome (GOLD analysis project Ga0207428, IMG submission 187600) | Populus rhizosphere microbial communities from Tennessee, USA - Rhizosphere MetaG P. TD hybrid SRZTD1 (SPAdes) (version 3) | ecosystem: Host-associated > Plants > Roots > Rhizosphere >... | reverse complement strand
CGACGAAGTCACGGGTCTGTCGCGCTTGATCGTGGTCGATTCGCCGGACGAGAAGAAGCAGCCGACGGTGGAGATCAAGGCCGCCAACGGCAACACCATCCGCCGCTACATCATGCCGGTCAGCGCCCACTTGATGGTGTCGGACGGCGACAACGTCAACGCCGGCGACGTGCTCGCGAAGATTCCGCGCGAGACCACGAAGACCAAGGACATCACGGGCGGCCTGCCGCGCGTGGTCGAGCTGTTCGAGGCGCGCAAGCCGAAGGATCCGGCGGTCATCAGCGAGATCGATGGCGCGGTGAAGTACGGCGGCGTCGTCAAGGGCCAGCGCAAGATCCTGATCGTGCCGGACGACCCGAACGGGGAACCGCGCGAATACAGCATCCCGCGCGGCGTCCACGTCAACGTCCAGGAAGGCGATCGCGTCCGCGCCGGCGACCCGCTGATGGACGGTCCGTCGAACCCGCACGACATTCTCCACGTGCTGGGCGAGAAGGAACTGCAGAAGTACCTCGTGAACGAAATCCAGGAGGTCTACCGCCTGCAGGGCGTGAACATCAACGACAAGCACATCGAGGTGATCACTCGCCAGATGATGCGCTGGGTCCGCGTCGAGGACGTCGGCGACACCGAATTCCTCGTCGACGAGCAGGTGGACAAGTTCCGCTTCATGGAAGAGAACGAGCGCGTCATCGGCAAGACCGGCCGCCCGGCCACCGCGCAGCCGCTGCTGCTCGGTATCACCAAGGCGTCGCTGTCGACCGAGTCGTTCATCTCCGCCGCGAGCTTCCAGGAAACCACGCGCGTCCTCACCGAGGCCGCGATCTCCGGGAAGATCGACTACCTGCGCGGCCTGAAGGAGAACGTGACGATGGGACGATTGATTCCCGCCGGCACGGGCTTCTGGTGGTATCGGCACGTGGCGATTCCGCCGGACGAACCGCCACCGCCGCCGCCGGTGCAACAGCCGAGCGACGAGGACATGGAGCTCGATCGCGAGATGGAGTATCTCGTGGAGCCGGAAGAAGCCGAAGCCAGAGGGATTACGGAAGTCGAGTAGTCACTCGGAATCGAAGAACAAACGTAGAGGCGGGACTTCGGTCCCGCCTTTTCTTTTCACGATCGCAGCTCACTTCCTCTTGCGTTCAGGCGCAATCGTCTTGCCCCGCGCGAGCATGGACACCAGGGCCGCGATCTTCCTGGCGCGGCCGGATGGTGTCCTCATGTTATTGGTGCGAAAGGCCAGCGCGAACAGGTTGAGCTTGCCGAGCGTGCGGTAGGTCTTGAGTGCCCGTGGGTTGGCGGAGATCGCGGAACGCAGATCCGCGGGAAGCGTGGCGTCGCTCGTCGCGCGAATCGGGGCATAGGCCGCGTCCCAGCGGCCATCAGCCTTCGCGAGATCGATCTGCTTCTGCCCGAACGGCGTCATTCGGCCGGCCTTGGCGAGCCGCGCCACGTGGTCGCGATTGATCTGACTCCACAGGCTCTTCGCCCGCCGCGGCGTGTAGCGCTGCAAGAACGATCGCTCGTCGAGCGACTTGCGGATGCCGTCGATCCATCCCCAGCAGAGCGCCACCTCGAGTGCCTGCGCCGTGGTGACCGTCGGCAGGCCAGAGTCCTTCTTGTGGACCTTCAACCAGATCTCGGTTTCGCGTGCGTGGTTGCTCTTCATCCACCTTTCGAACGCGGCCACCGAGCTGAAGCTCTTGATGTTCCTGGGATCGGGAATGACTGGAGCCATCAGGTCAGCACGCCTACTTCCGGCTGCGCATGAAGTCGTCGATCTCCTGCGGGGTGCGCGGCACCTTCGCGGAGAGGCGGACGAGCTCCTTGCTGGTCAGCAGGAACGAGTCCTCGATGCGGACACCGATCCCCGCATACTTCTTGACTGCCGGCCCGACCTTTTCGCGGAACGCGCGGTTCTCCGCTGTGTCGGGGAGTTGATCGAGCGCTTCCGGACGGATATAGAGGCCCGGTTCGATCACGAACGCCATTCCCGCCTCGAGCGGCCGTTTGTAATCGCCGACGTCGTGGACATCCATGCCGATCCAATGGCAGATGCCGTGCGTGTACCACGTGCGGAACTGCGGACCGGTCGCATCGGTGATGAGCCCGAGCTTGAGCAAGCCTTCCTTGATGACCGCTTCGGAGGCGCGCTCGATGTCGAGCGTCTTCGCGCCGATGCGCGCGGCTTTGATGCCCGCCTCCTGCGCGGCGAGGACCAGCTCGTAGATCTCGCGCTGCGGTGGCGTGAATCGCCCGCCCACCGGATAGGTGCGCGTGATGTCGCCGGTCTGGCCCTTGTAGTTGGCGGCCGCGTCGACGAGGAGCAGATCCCCCTCGTTCATGCGCCTCGACGAGGCAGAGTAGTGGAGCGTCGTCGAGTTGGGGCCGCTGCCGACAATCGACGGATAGCCGGGTGCCATCGCGCCTCTCGCCAGATAGACGCTCTCGATCGCGGACTCGACTTCTCGCTCGAAGCGTTCCGGCCGCGCCGCCCGCATGCCCGCGATGTGCGCCTCTGAAGAGATGTCGACACTCTCGATCAGCAGCCGTTGTTCGAACGGCGTCTTCACCTGCCGCAGCCCGTGCACGTGCGGCGCGAGGTTGATGATCCGGGCGCCGAGGAGGCGCTCGCGGACGCGATTCGCGAACGCGTACTCGTCACCCAGGGGCTCCGCCATCCCCGGCGTGCCTTCGAGCCGCAGTGCGACCCGCGCGGTGCCCTCATCGAGTGCGTTGAAGAAGCCGTCGTAGTCGGTGTTGTCGCGCGCCTGGTCGACGGGCAGGCCGTACGGCCTGCGGTTGAAGGTCAACGCCAGGAACGCATCGAACTCGGTGGTCAGGAACACGGTCTCGATGCCGGTCCGCGCGCTGGCTTCTTCTTTGGTCAGGAATTTTCCGACGTAGTGCTCTTGCCTTGGGTTCGACGGCGTGATGAACAGGACTTCGCTGCGGCGGGGGCTGCCTGGTACCAGCACGAGGATGGTCTCCGGCTGCTCGATGCCGGTCAGGTAAAGGAGATCGCTGTCCTGGCGGTACTCGTAGTCGACGTCCCTCGAGTAGACGCGGGCGGGCGCGCTCCACAGGATGGCCATCGACCCGCTGCCCAGTTTCTCCATCAGCCGCGCACGCCGCGCCTTCAAGTCGTCGCGCAACGCGGCGACGCCGGGATCGGGCTGCGCCGACAGGGTGACCGTATTCGAGGCCGACGCGGTCAGAGTCAGAATAAGAATCGCGTGTAGCAGGCGGCGATGTGTGGAAGTCATCGCCCTAGAGTCTAACCTCGCCCAGCCTTCTTGCCGCCCCTGCTCGCTATCGGTATCCGGCGCCCGTCACCCAATTGAGCACGATTCGTCCGTTGACGGCGGGAGTGCCGTCGCACGAGACGGAGAAGCTCGCCTCCAGGTGCTCGACCAGGCCACCGGAGTTGAAGATCTGCTCAATGGTCACTGTCCCGGAACCGGTGACACACCGATTACCGCCGCCGGAAAAATCGAAACCGTGTCCTGTGTTCGATCCGACAGCCGCAAGCGGGAATGTTCCGATCGCAAGAGTCTGGCTGCGAGGTGGGTGGAATGTGAAACTCCACTGCACCGCGGTCGATCCCTGCGGCACCACACCCACGCTGATGAAGCGCGAGTCAGTGGCGACCTGAAAGGTGGCGTTTCCCCTCGTGTACGTCGGCGATTCGCCTCGTCCAACGCGGCTGGCGGGATCGCTCACGAACGCGAACGATGTCGCCGGACCGGAGACGACGGGCGGGGTCGGCGCGGTTGGACTCTCTTCCTTCGCACAGGCGCCAGTCAGCAACAGGACGATCACGATACCGGGCAAACGCATCGTGCTCATCGCCATGGATCCGCGAGGATGACGATGTCGCCCGTGATCTTGGAAGAGCCGCCGCAATACACCGTGAACGACGTGCGAAGGCGCTGCAGCGTTTCGCCTGACGTCGCGATCTCGTGAATGGTGTAGGTTGCCGTCGTGCCGGATCCGCAGCCTCGGCCGCCGCCGCCGAAGTTAAACCAATACGCATCGAAGGAGACTTCACCCGCGGTGTAAGTGCCGGGTGAGAGCTGCCGCCCGACCGGCGCCATCATCACCGCGCTCCACACAAGAGACTTGTCGGACGGATCGGTCGGTTCGACGACGACGGATAAGTACCCGCCTGCCTGACCCATCAGCGGCCGAAATGTCGCGTTCTGCAGCGTGTAGGTTCGCGACTGGCCCTGGCCGACGAAGCTGGTCGGGTCGCTCGTAAACGACAACCGCGTCGCGGTGGCCGTCACGGCTGTCGGCGCCGCTGGATTCGACCTGGTCGGCTCGGTCGGACTCTTTCCGCACGCGGCGCCGATCAACGCGACGAGGACAACGAGAACTATCGCCATGGATCGGCGAGGGCCACGACGTCGCCGCGGACCGTTGCCCCTCCGTCGCACTTGATCGTGAACGACGCGCGGAAACGCTGCACGACGCTCGGGGTGATCGCGATCTCATGAATCGTCACGCTTCCCGGGGTCCCGCAGTAGTGGTCGAAACCGAAGAACAGGAAACCGTAGCCGCCGTCGGTTTCAAATGGATTCGTGGCGTAGGTGCCGGGCGCCAGCCCGCGGCCGAACGGCGATCCCATCATGAACGTCCATGGGCCCGATTTGTCCGTCGGACTCATCGGCCTCGCCTCGATCTCGATCGCGCCGCCCGACCGCATCGACAACGCGCGGAACGTCGCATTCTGCAGCGTGTAGGTGCGTGATGCCGCGAATGCGCCCGACGGCTCGGCCGTAAACGTCAGCGTCGTCGTGGAAGCGCTATACGCTTTTTCCGAGGGCGCCGCTGGATTGCTGCACGCCGCGCCCAGCAGCGTCGTCAGTCCGAGGCACACGAGAAGCGGTCGTATGCTTGTGGTTGTTCCGTACATGATTGAATGCGGCAGGGGGGTGCGTGCGCCGCAAGTTTTGTATCGGCGGGAATGTCCGGGAACTTTAGGTCACGGCGAGCTTTGCGTATCGCGCGTGACACAGCTGATACAGCCCGAAACACAGCAGTCCTGCGCCCGTGGCCGCCAGCAACCATGGGTCGATGGCGGCAATCGACGACAACACGTCGCGATAGCCGGCAGCGTCCGACGGCCGGCCTCGGACACCCGACCAGGCCAGCGCGGTTCCCATCATCATCAGAATCACGCCGCGCGCGCCGGCCCCGGCGCGGCCGAGCGGCAGCACCCAGCTGGCTTCCCGGCGCACCTTTGCGGCATCGATGTCCTCGTCAACCTGGCCGAGCCACGCCATCTTGATCTGCGTGAAGCCGTAGATCGCGACGCCGACCCCGATCAGGAACACCAGCACCGCGCCAAGTGGAAACTGCATCACGGCCCGCGCTTGATCTTCGGGATTGCCGCGCGGGCGCCCGTCAAGAAACACAATCATCAGCGCCTGAATGCCAATCGTGCCGTAGGCAGCCGCCTTGATGATGGTGAGCCCGCGATCGCGCCAGCCGCGCAACCCGCTGCCCTTGTGGCGCAGATCGGCGATCGCCTCGAACAGGTAATACGCCGCATACCCGAGGATGCCGATGCCAATCGCGGTGAGAAACACGCGGCCGAGAGGCTGCCGCAAGATCTGCAGCAACACCCCGGCCGGCTCGGTGAGACGGCCGCCGCGCATGCCGAAGGCAACGCGCAGCGCGAGCACACCAATCAACGTATAGATCAAACCCTTCGCGAGATAGCCGAGCCGGACGATGCGAGAGACCCACGTCACTCAAGGGTCTTTTGCAACGGCCGTGCCCGATCTATTTCTTTCTCTTGCCCGCTTTCTTCCTCTTGGCCGCTTTCTTCGCCTTCTTCTTCGGAGCCGCCTTCTTCTTCGCGGACCTCTTCTTCTTCGCCGGCTTCGACCTCTTCACCGGCCTGGCCTTCGCCTTTTTCGCGGCGCTCTTCTTCTTCGGCGCTTTCTTGGCCTTCTTCGCTGCGGCCTTCTTCGCGGGTGCGGCCTGTGGCGCCGCCGGCTTCAGGGAGTGCACCGAGAACATCGCGCCCTGGGGATCCATGCCGGTCGCAATCCAGTCGCCGCCCGGCACTTCCATCGGGCCGTTGACGATCTTGCCGCCGTTGGCGGCAGCAGCAGCGGCCGAGGCCTTCGCATCCTTCACCCGTGCATAGGGCATCCACGCCGCCGGCGCGCCCGGTGGCGGCTTCATGATCCCGCCGTTGGGGATGCCGCCACCACGTCCGAACATCTGGTAGACGCCCATCTCGCCCATGTCCATCGCGGACGTCTTCTCCCAGCCAAACAGCGTTTGATAGAACTTCCACGCGCCCTCTGGATTCGGCGTGTAGAGCTCGAACCAGGAGAAGTCACCCGTGCCGCCGCGCTTTGGCTCAGGAGAACCAGGAGCAGGTTTGGGAGTGAAGAGGGCGAACGAAGCGCCGGTGGGGTCCTGGACGACGGCGAAACGACCGACGGTCGGGATGTCTTCGGGCTGCTTGTGCACACGCCCGCCAAGCTGCACGACGCGCATGGCAGTCTCGTCCACATTGGGCGTGCCGACGTACATCAACCAGTGGGGCGGCGCGCCCATCTGCTTCGCGGCGTCCGGAAGTTTCATCACGCCGCCCACGCCGCTGCCCAGCGAATTATTAAGAACTGTGTAAGACCCATCGGGACCAAACGGCTTCGCGGTCCATCCCACGACCTTCTTGTAGAAGGATTCCGCAGCCGCCGTGTCCGAGGTCAGGAGCTCGCACCATACAAACGATCCAAGAAGTCTGTCAGCCATAGGTGCGTGATCCTACCCGATTCCCAATGAGATTCAGCGTCACTCGTCTCAGCCCAGGGCGCGTTCGTGGCAGAATGCGCGCAATGTCCAGACTGCTAGCCGCCGCGGCCATTCTTTCCGCCATCACGGCCCTCCACGCCCAGACCCAGACGGCCGTGGTCGACGGCCCGATCGGGCCCAGCCCGTATGACGTCGTCCGCGGCTGGCATAAGCCGTTCGCCGAGCCCGGGTTCGCCTTTGGCGGCAACTCCGGCGTCTTCGCCGAGTCGCCCGATCGCATCCTGGTCGCGCAGCGCGGCGAGTTCCGGCTGCCGGATCCGCTGCCGCCCGAATACCTGGGCTTCGCCGGCTCGCTCAAGATGAACGTGCTGACGCTCGTCGATCGCCGTGTTTGGAAAAACTGCCTCTATACGCTGGATCGCGACGGCCGTGTCAAGGAGCGGTGGACGCAGTGGGATCATCTCTGTGAAGGCTCGTCAGGCCCGGGCCCGCACCGGCTCCGCATCAGCCCCTACGATCGCGACCGCCGCGTGTGGGTGATCAACGAGACCTTCAACACCATCTACATTTTCTCCAACGACGGCAAGCAGCTGCTGAAGACGCTGGGCGAGAAGAACGTGCCCGGTCGCGACGCCACGCATTTCGCGAAGCCGCAGGACGTGGCGTTTCTTCCCGACGGCCGCGTCCTGATAGCCGATGGCCTCGACAACCATCGGGTCATGATTCTCGATCGCTCCCTCAACTATCTCGGTGAGTTCGGCGGACAGGGCTCCGGGCCCGGGCAGTTCAACGGCGTGCACGCCTTGGCGGTCGGTCCGGGCGGGCGCATCTTCGCGCTCGACCGATCCGGCGGCCGCATCAACGTGTTCCGGACGACCGCCGATCCCGCAAAGGTGGAGTTCGTTGCCGCGTTTCCGGGCTTCTCCCTTCCGCTCGACATCATCGTCAATGACGACAGCGTGTGGATTACGGATTTGAAGCCGCTTCGTTTTGTGAAGCTCGATTTCAGCGGCACGCGCCTGTTCACGTGGATGGTGCCGCCCGATCTTCCGGATGGTTACCTCGAAGTGCACACCTTCTCAGTGGATTCAGCCGGCAATCTGTACGGCGGTGACAATCAATACGGCCGTACCCAGAAGTTCGTGCCGAAGCCGGGCGCGGATCCGAAGCAGCTGATTCGGGCGCCGTGGGTCGCGCGCTGACGTTTTCTCGCGCATGTAATTCCTTCGCAGCGGTTCTTACACTCGATCGATCGCGATGCTGATCGCGATCTGAATTCACGCCCTGTTTCGCTTGCGCGTGCATCCGCATGCGGGGGCACACTCCTTGCTCTAGCGGTGACCAAGCCGCTATGAACGCCGTCCAGGCTCCCGCTTCTTGGACCCGAATGCCAGCACTCGACGGCATTCGAGCAATCGCGGTGGCCGCCGTCCTCCTGTATCACCTCGAGTTGGCGGCATTCCAGGGCGGCTTCCTCGGTGTCGATGTCTTCTTCGCGCTCTCGGGATTCCTGATCACGCGCCTGCTCGCCGAGGAGTTTCAGAAGACCGGTTCGATCTCCCTCAAGGATTTCTACATCAGGCGCGCGCGGCGATTGCTGCCGGCGATGCTGGCGGTGGTCGTCCTCTCGGTCGTCGTCACCGCCATCCTCGTCCAGGATGCCGCGACGAAGACGCGGCAGGATGCGGTCGCCGCCCTCGGCTACATCTCCAACTGGTGGTTCATCTTTTCAGAGCAGTCGTACTTCCAGAGCTGGGGGCGGCCGCCGCTGCTGCAACACCTATGGTCGCTCGCAATCGAAGAGCAGTTCTACGTGATCTGGCCGATCGTCGCCGGCGCGGTGTTGAAGAGCGTTGGCGGATACTTCCTGGTCGTGATCGCGCTGCTCGGGTCGTTCGCATCGAGCGCGTGGATGGCGTGGATGGCCTGGCATCGCGACTATCCGGAAACCGCCGATGCCAGCCGCGCCTACTTCGGGACCGACACGCACTCGATGGGCTTGTTGCTCGGCTCGGCGTTGGGCGCCGCCGGCCGAAGTGCGGAATTCGTGGCCGTGCCGTCGCTGAAGCTCTGGATGCCGAAGGTCAGCGCCGCAGCGCTCCTGTTGCTGATCGCCAGCTTCTACCTCATCGGCGAGAACAGCCGCGCCTTGTATCTCGGCGGCTTCCTCGCTGTTTCGATCGTGACGGTCGTTTTGATCTACTCGACGACGCATCACTCGAATCCGACGAGCGTGCTGTTGTCGAGTGGGATGTTTCGCTGGGTCGGCGATCGTTCCTACGGACTCTACTTGTGGCATTGGCCGATCTACGCGCTCACGAGACCGGGCGTCGATATCCCGCTGACGGGCGCGGCATGCGCGGTGCTGAGACTCGCGCTGACGGTGATAGTGGCGCAGGCGTCGTACGTTCTCCTGGAAACGCCATTTCGCAGCGGACGCATCGCTCGGCGTCGCATGTGGCAGGCCGTTGCGGTGTCGTGCCTGGTGTTTGTGATTGCATTCGCTTATCCCGTTCCCGTCGCGTCGAATGAGATTCCCAAGGATGTCGCCGAGGCGCTTGGCATTCTTCCGAACGTGACGGTCGATGCGGTGCCCGAGCCTCTGGCAAAGAAAGACGCGCGCGTCACCGTGCTTGGCGATTCGGTGCTGCTCGGCGCCCGCAAGACGCTCGAGAGCCGGGTCGGCGCTGCGCGGGTCGATGCCGCGGTGGGGCGGCAGGCCCGGGATGTCGTCCAGCGCATCCGCGATCTGAAGGCCGCGGATCTACTGGGCACGAAAGTCGTGCTGCACGTCGGCACGAACGGGTATGTGACCGAGGACCAGCTGAAGACGATACTGACACTGCTTGACGATCGTGAGCGCGTCATCATCGTGAATGCGGCCGCGCCGCGGCGATGGGTCGAGAAGAACAACGAGCTCATCGAAAAGATCGCGGCCGATCACCCCAACACAGTCGTTGCTGACTGGTCCTCGGTCGCCAACGATCATCCGGAGTACTTCGTCTCCGATCAGGTGCACCTGACCGGCAGGGGGCAGCGCGCGTTCGTCGACGAGATCTTCCGCGTCGCCGGGTTCACGGTGGCGGAGATCGGGTCGCCGAAGACCTCCGCTCGCACGGAAGCGTGGCAGCCCGCTCCGCGCGCGCTGCCGGTGGTGCGGCTCGAGCGGCCGCGAGCGCTCGACGACTACTGGGACGCGGTCGCGCAGTGCGAGGCCGGAGGCGACTGGAACGCTCGAGGCGAATTTGCCGGTGGTCTTGGCATCGACGCGGTGAGCTGGCAGCAGTTCGGCGGCGACGAGTTTGCGCCTGGCGCGGCTGAGGCGAGCCGCGAACAGCAGATTGCGATCGCCAATCGCATCTCGACCGCGGTCGGCTTTGGCGGGTTCAGGTGCGCGGCGATCGCCGGCGAACCGCGTCTCGTCGAGCACGAGCCGTCTTCAATCGCGGTTCAAACGTTTGCGTTCGGTCAGTCCGGTCCGGTCGTTCGCGACTTGCAGATCATCCTGGGAGCGCCGGTGGATGGCGTCTACGGCAGCGAAACGTGGCTCGCGCACCTGCAGTATCTTAGGAAAAATGGTTTGTCGCCGGCGCTGGCGCCACGGTAGCGGAGCGGCCCTGGTTGTTGCGGCGGCAGCTCTGTGCGAAGCGACGCTTCGCTCGGAGCCGTCGCCGCCGCCGCGGCAGATCTTCGAGAGTCATCCCCAGGTCGCCGCATTGCAATGCCCCTCGCAGGGAACGGCGCCTGCGAAAGGCCCTGCGACACCTAAGGACAGGATCCCCGACGCCGACGATCTTCACGCGATCGAAATACCGAGGCCATCCTTTGCGGGTCGTCCGCCGCCACTACCGGCGGATCTGATTCGCGGTTTCGCAGTGCCGCCGGCAGGAAGTGGACCATTGCGCGTCGGCGTGTGGGGCGACAGTCATGTCGCCGCCGGGTTCATCACCGATGAAATCGGGAAGCATCTCGAAGCAGCCGGACTCAGTGTTGACACACGCGCCATTCCCGCGAGCCTTGGCCGGCCCGGCGTCAGGCTGCCGGTGCGCAGGGTCTGCAAGGGCGAAGGCTGGCGCTTCCAGGCAGGTTACACCGCTGTTGAACCGGTGAACGTCGGCCCCTCGCTCGCGAACCTTCGCTCGTCGCGAGCCGGCGATTACCTTTGGTTCGATCTGCGCCATCGCTCCGATCGCAACGTCCGTGGCGTGCAGATTCATTACCTGCCGGAGCGCGGCCGCGCCGCGATCGGCGTCAGGGTCGATGACGGATCCGAAGTGCGCGTTGAACTCGAGCAGGTGCGCGATCACGCAGCAGCATCGCCGGGCGTGATCGATCTGCGCGGGTCTTCGTCGATCTCGACGCTCAAGTTGCGCGTGCTGCAGGGCGACGTCGTCTTGCAGGGCCTCACGCTCGACTACGCCGAATCGGCGGCGATGACCATCGATGTGTTTGGAATCCCGTCAGCGACCGCGAAGGGCTGGTCGAACGCCGACCTCTCGTACCTGAAACAGTCGATGCCGCCGGGCGCCTACGACGCGATCATTCTCGAATACGGCACCAACGAAGGCGCGGTGGGGCGATTCGACGCGGCGAAGTATGCCGCGATGTTGACCGCGTCGCTGCGCAGTGTTCGCCAGGTGTTTCCCGGATCGGCGTGCCTGTTGATCGGTCCGACCGATCGCGGAGTGCGTGTACCCGCTGAACGGCGAAGCGGGAGAGTCGATCTCCTGCAGTATTCCCGCATCCACCAGCAGATCACCCGCATTCAAGCGGAGGTCGGCGCCAGGTTCGGATGCGCGATGTGGGACTGGCAGCGTTACATGGGCGGGGCCGGATCGATCTACCTCTGGGCGCGTGAGACGCCCGCGCTCGCGGCGCCGGACTTGATTCACCTCACGCCAACCGGTTATCGCCGCACGGCCACGGCGCTCGCGCAATCGATCGGCTGGCTGTCACCCTAGAGCTTCGCCATCAGCTTTTCGAGCGGCCACAGGATGATGCCGACAACGAACGTGATGGCGCGCATCAGTGGGAACGACATCTTCACGATCGGCTTCACGATCCGCCGCACCGCGCCGTCGGCTTCGTAGTACAGCGCGATCATGATGATGACCAGGATGCCGGCGAACTTGGTGTAGGCCGGCAGGTGAATCGGATTGCCGGTCGCCAGGTGAACCGCTTCCTCGAAGATCAGGATGGCGCCGACGTAGCCGATCAGCACGAATGCGGTGGGCTCGAGGATTGGATACTTCTTCAGCAGGTTCATCGCGTGCGGCGCGATCTGCTGCAGCGCGAGGATCGCGATCAACACGCCGGTATAGATCGGCCACATCACCGGATCGCCGGACGGATCTTTCGGCGCCAGGCCGACCGCGGCAATGACGTTGTCGATGCTGAGGCTGAGATCCATCAGGCCGATCTGCAACAGCACCACGCGCAGGCGTCGTGGCACGGTGTCCTGCGCCGCCGCGCCGTCGTTACTCGGGTCCTCGTCTAACAAGGTTTCGCCGACATCGTGCGCGTGGCCCTTGGTCAGGTGCGACGACATCAGCCAGATCAGGTAACACGCGCCGAGCCACCGCACCCACGTGTTGGTGGCGAGCCAGCCGGCGACGAACAGCGCCATGACCCGGAAGAGATAGGCGAGGAACAGGCCGACCCGGATGGCCTTCTTTTGCTGCGCGCCGGGCAGCTCGTTCGCCAGCGCGGCAATGCCCAGCACGTTATCGACCGAGAGCAGCCCTTCGAGAACGACGAGACCGGCGATGACCGAAAGGCCGCTGAGGAACTCCTGCAAAGACATCGACAATTAATCGTATGTCGTTTGCCGCGCAGCCGTTTTCTTTTCTTTTTTCCGATGTGTTCCGTCGAAATGTCCGAGGGAACGATGGCTACCAGATCTTCACGCGATCCTCCGGCGCGCGATAGAGCTTGTCGCCTGGTTTCAGGTTGAACGCCTTGTAAAACGCGTCGATGTTCGTGAGCGGCACGAAGGCGCGATAGTAGCCGGGCGAATGCGCGTCGGTGAGCAGCTGATTGCGCAGCGCTTCATCGCGCGACTTGAAGCGCCAGATCTGCGCGTAGCCAAGGAAAAACCGTTGCTCGCCGGTGAAGCCGCCGATCACCGGCGCCTCCTTGCCGTTCAGCGAGATCTGGTAGGCGCGGTAGGCGACCGCGATGCCGCTCAAGTCGCCGATGTTCTCGCCCATCGTCTGGCGGCCGTTGATCTTCATTCCCGGCAGCGGCGTGTAGGATTCGAACTGCGCGCCGAGTTTCGTGGCGCGTTCCTCGAACCGCTTCGCATCTTCCGCCGTCCACCAGTCGCGCAGGTTGCCGTCGCCGTCCGACTTGCGGCCCTGGTCGTCGAAGCCGTGGCTGATCTCATGGCCGATCACCGCGCCGATCGCGCCGTAGTTGATCGCATCGTCGGCATCGAGACCGAAGAACGGCGGCTGCAGAATGCCGGCGGGGAAGGTGATCTCGTT
>Ga0207428_10004466_pt1 | contig 13272 bp, 13 predicted proteins | sample RhiMethybrSRZTD1_FD_187600 | JGI IMG/M metagenome (GOLD analysis project Ga0207428, IMG submission 187600) | Populus rhizosphere microbial communities from Tennessee, USA - Rhizosphere MetaG P. TD hybrid SRZTD1 (SPAdes) (version 3) | ecosystem: Host-associated > Plants > Roots > Rhizosphere >... | reverse complement strand
TACGGCGTGGTCGACGAGGTCGTGGCCAGCCGCCAACTCGTGGGCGTGCCCCGCCCGATCGAGCTCCGGCCTCAGGGAGCCGAGGAACCTGCGGAGACGACGAGCGTCTGACCCGGCACGAGCCGGCCCGCGTCCACGCCGTTCGTCGCCGAGAGCCGGTCGACGATCGGCCGGGGATCGCTCCCGGGCGAGAGCCTCCGGGCGATCGACCAGAGCGTGTCGCCCTCCCGGACGACGTAGGCGGTCTGGGAGATGCGCGCCGGCGTCTCCGGGGACCCGAGCGCGTGCACGGCCGGTCCGGCCCAGGCGGCCGCCACGAGCGTGAGCGAGACCGTCAGGGTCAGCCGGCGTCGGCGAACACGCGTTCGAGTCATGAACCCATCATATCGAACAGGTGTTCGGTGTCAAGCACGGAACCGAACATATGTTTGAACGTCCCTTCCCCTCGTGCTAGCGTCCTGCGAGGCTAGAAGGAGGCACCGACATGGCTCCCACTGACTCTGCGTCCGAGGCACCCGAGACCGGACCGCTCACCGCCCGGCAGCGCCGGATCGTGGACTTCATCGCGACCACCGTGCGGGAGCGGGGCTATCCCCCCACCGTTCGCGAGATCGGCGAGGCCGTGGGTCTGACGTCGTCCTCGAGCGTCCACGCGCAGCTCGCGAACCTCGAGCGCCGAGGCCTCCTGACCAAGGATCCGACCAAGCCCCGGGCCATGGCGTTGTCCGATGCCAACCGCGCCGAGGGCGTCATCGTCCCGCTCGTCGGCCGGATCGCGGCGGGCACCCCGGTGCTCGCCGACCAGAACGTGGAGGACCACCTTGTCGTCCCGATGGGCTACGCGGACGACGCCCAGCACTTCGCGCTCAGCGTCACCGGCGACTCGATGGTCGACGCCGGCATCCTCGATGGCGATGTCGTGATCGTCCGTGGTCAGGACACCGCCGAGGATGGCGACGTGGTCGCGGTGCTGCTGCCCGGACCGGCGGAGGACGAGGCGACCGTCAAACGCCTGCGCCGTCGGCGGGGCAAGGTCGTGCTGGTGCCGGAGAACCCCGGGATGGAGCCGTTCGACATGGATCCGGAGGGCCGGATCCTCGGCAGGGTCGTCGCGGTCCTGCGCAAGCTGTAGCGCTCGCGCGCCGTCACAGCGTCGTCTAGGCTCGCCCGACCGACCCGGAGGTCCGTTGCCCGACACCACGGCGCTCGAACGACAGATCAGGTCCCAGCCCGAGCAGCTCGAGGCCGTCCTCGCCGAGCCGCTCCCGACCTCGGCCGCCGACCGTCTCCGGGACGCGAACCGGATCTGGCTCGTCGGCACCGGGACCAGCCAGCATGCGGCGGAGCTCGGCGCGGTGATGCTGCAGGAGGCCGGTCGGGACGCGCGCGCGGTAAGCTCGATGTCGTTCGCGAACCGACCGCCGTTCGCCGAGGGCGACGGCGTGATCCTGATCAGCCACAACGCGGGCGCCGAGACGGCGTTTGCCGGCTCTTCCTGGACGGTGGCCACTCGGGCGGGACTTCCCGTCGTGCCGGTCACCCGGCGCGGGGGCTCGCTCCCCGACGCGATCGAGACCGTCGAGCAGGAGACCTCGCACACCTACACCGCGAGCTACACCGCGGCGCTCGTGCAGCTCGCGCGGCTCGCTCACGAGCTCGGGGCGCGGGCGTACTCGGCCGGCGCGCTCGAGCCCGTCCCGGCCGACGTGCGCGCCGCGATCGACGATCCGGGGACGCAGGCGATCGCACAGCCGGAGCGCCTACTGGTGCTGACCGGCGAGGGCCCCGCCGCCGTGACCGCACGCGAGGGCGCGCTCAAGGTACGCGAGGCGGCCAGGTTCCCCGCCGAGGGGTACGACGTCGAGTACCTGCTGCACGGCCACGCCGTCCCGCTCGACGCATCCGATCACCTGGTGACGCTCGCGCCGCCGGACACGCAGGGCCTGACCGCCGGGGTCGAGCAGGCGGCCCGAGGCGCGGGCATCCCCGTGACCCGGATCGACGAGCCGGCCGACCTCCCGTCGCCGCTCGAACAGATCCCGCTCACGGTCCGGCTGCAGGCGCTGGCGCTCCGGTACGCGCTCGAACGCGGCCAGAACCCCGACGTCGCGATCGAGGGCCCGTGGGACGACCACGACCTTTGGGCGATCGGATCGCCCGGCTCCTGAGGGTTACGCGGCCGCCTCGGCGAGCGCACGGACGGTCCGCACGTCCCTCGCCTTCGCGAGCAGGGTGGTGACGCCCGAGGCTCGCCACGCGTCGAGCCGATCGCGCACGTGGTCCACCGAGCCGACCAGGCAGAGCTCGTCGATCATCGCGTCGGGGACCAGGCCCGCGGCCTGGGTCCGGCGCCCGTCGAGGAACGCCTCCTGGATCGCGTTCGCCGCGTCGCCGAACCCGTACCGCGTCACGAGGTCCTTGTAGAAGTTCGCGCCGGCCGAGCCCATCCCGCCCGCGTACAGCGCGAGCAATGGTCGCAGCTCGTCCCGGCAGCTCCCGAGGTCGGGGTCGAACGCGACCGGAACCATCGGCGCGACGTCGAGCTCCCGGAGGCTGGCCGGTCGCCGGCTCGAACCGTCGGCGAGCGCCCCGGCGAAGGCGGCCGGCTGCTCGGGCGAGTACAGGAACGGGATCCAGCCCTCCGCGATCTCGGCCGCGAGGGCGACGTTCCTCGGCCCCATCGCCGCGAGGTAGATCGGGACGTCCGGCCGCAGCGGCCGGACGTTGGGCTTGAGCGCCTTGCCCTCGCCGCCGGGGAGCGGCAGCGGGTAGCTCGGACCGGGCGAGGTCACCGGCGCCTCGCGCCGCAGCACGCCCCGGACGATGTCGACGTACTCGCGCGTCCGCGCGATGGGCGCGTCGAACGACGCTCCGTGCCATCCCTCCGCGACCTGCGGCCCCGAGACGCCCAGCCCCAACCGCGTCCGCCCGCCGCTCAGGTGGTCGAGCGTGATCGCCGCCATCCCGGTCGCCGCCGGCGACCGGGCGGGCATCTGGAGCACGCCGGCGCCGAGCCCGATCCGGTCGGTGTGCGCGGCGATCCATGCGAGCAGGACCGCGCCGTCCGAGCCCCACGTCTCCGAGGTCCACACCGAGTCGAACCCCGCGCGTTCTGCCTCCACCGCGAGCTCTGCGACGTCGTGTGGACGTCCCTCCCAATGCCCGACGTGGATCCCGATCCGCACGCGCGGAGGTTACCCGAGCGCGCGAGCCGCGGATCTGTACGTCAGCCCGCGGCGCGGTCCCGCGTGGAGGGTGCCACGGCCGGTTCCACGCGGAACGCCGCCACCGCGGCGAACTCCCGCTCCCCCACCCGCGCGCGGACGAGCGTGCCGTCCTCGCGGGCATCCTCCGACAGGACCTCGGCGTTTCGGTAGAGCAGCGCCGTCACGTCCTCGCGCCCCCAAGGGACCAGGATCGTGACGTCCATCGGGAAGCGCGGGAGGGACCGCTCGACCCGTTCCATCAGTTCGTCGAGCCCCTCGCCGGTGCGCGCGCTGATCGGCACGGCATCGCCGTCGATCCGCGCGAGCACTCGGGCGCGCTCGGTTTCGGAGAGCCGGTCGACCTTGTTGAAGGCCAGCACCTCGGGGATGTGCACGGCCCCGATCTCGGCGAGCACCTCGCGCACGGCGTCGATCTGTTCGATCACGTCGGGCGAGGAGGCGTCGGCGACGTGGAGGATCAGCGTCGAGCGCGCGACCTCCTCGAGGGTGGAGCGGAACGCCTCCACCAGCTCGTGCGGGAGCTTGTTCACGAACCCCACCGTGTCCGAGATCGTCGCGGCGCGCCCCGACGGCAGCTCGATCTTCCGCACCGTGGGGTCGAGCGTCGCGAAGAGCTGGTTCGCGACCACCACGTCCGACCGCGTGAGCGCGTTCATCAGCGTCGACTTGCCGGCGTTCGTGTAGCCGGTGATCGCTACCTGGGGGATGCCCGAGCGCTCGCGGCTCGAGCGCTTGACGTCGCGCGTTCGCGCGAGGTCCTTCAGGTCCTTGCGGAGCTTGGAGATGCGGCGCTTGATGTGCTGCCGGTCGACCTCGAGCTTGGTCTCGCCGGGTCCGCGCGTGCCGATGCCGCCGCCGAGCCGGCTCATCGCCTCGCCCCAACCGCGGAGCCGCGGCAACAAGTACGTGAGCTGCGCGAGCTCGACCTGCGCCTTGCCCTCCCGGCTCCGGGCGTGCAGCGCGAAGATGTCGAGGATCAGGGCGGTCCGGTCGATCACTTTGACCTTGAGCCGCTCCTCCAGGCTGCGGAGCTGCCCCGGCGTGAGCTCGTCGTCGAGGATCACCGCCTCGGCCCCGGTCCGGTGCACCGCGTCGTGCACCTCGTTGATCTTGCCCTTGCCGACGAACGTGGCCGGGTTCGGGTCCTGACGGGTCTGGAGCACGCGCTCGACGGGCTCCGCGCCGGCCGAATCCGCGAGTGCGGCGAGCTCGTCCAGGTCGGCCTCCTCGATCCCGCGACCGACGCCGACCAGCACCGCCTTCTCCGGGACACGAGGACGCCACGTCGCTGCGAGCGGGGACTCGAGCGTGCTGGCCTCGTGGACGCCTCTCCCTCTCGCCTTCCCGTTCTGTGCCATCAGCGGCCCGTCACGCGAGCGCCCGGCCGATGCGTTCCATCGCCTCCCCGAGCCGGTCGTCGGGGACGGTGAGCGAGAACCGCACGAACCCCTCGCCGCGGGCGCCATACCCGCTGCCGGGAGCGACGAACACGCCCGTCGTGTCGAGCAGCCGGTCGGCGAACGAGGCCGACGTGTCGCCCCCGGGCACCGGCGCCCAGACGTAGCACGAGCCGAGCGGCGGCTTGAGCGACCACCCGAGCCCGTTCAGGGTCTCCACCACCAGGTCGCGCCGGCGCCGATAGGTGGCCCGCAGGTCGTCCAGATGCTCGGACGGCCCCTCGAGCGCGGCGATCGCCGCGCGCTGGATCGCGGTGAACTGGCCGCTGTCCAGGTTGGTCTTCACGACCCCGAGCGCGCGGATGGCCTCGGCCGAGCCGGCCGCCCACCCGATCCGCCAGCCGGTCATGTTGTAGAACTTCGACGCCGAGCCGAACTCGAGCGCGACCTGCTTGGCGCCCGGTGCCTGCAGGACCGACGGCGCGACGAACCCGTCGAACGTGATCTCGCTGTACGCGGCGTCGTGCAGCAGGATCAGGTCGTGTTCTCGCGCGAACGCGGTCGCGGCCTCGAACGTCGGGAGCTCGGCCACGGCTGCGGTGGGGTTGCTCGGGAAGTTCAGCCAGATCGCCTTCGTACGGTCGCTCACCGGCGCGGCGTCCAGATCCGGGAGGAACCCCTCCGCCTCGGGCATCGGCAGGGAGACGGGCGACCCTCCGGCCAGGCGCGTCGACACGCCGTAGACCGGGTAGCCGGGGTCGGGGATCAACGCCTCGTCGCCCGGGTCGACGAACGCGAAGGCGATGTGGCCGATCCCCTCCTTCGAGCCGATCATCGCCATGACCTCGGTCTCGGGATCCAGCTCGACGCCGAACCGACGGTCGTACCAGCTTGCGACCGCCCGCCGGAACTCGGGCGCACCGTAGTAGCTCGGGTAGCGGTGGGTCGAGGGGTCGAGCACCGCCTCCCGCATCGCCTCGACGACGTGAGCGGGCGTCGGGAGGTCGGGGTCGCCCACGCCGAGCGAGATCACGTCGACGCCCTCTGCGCGCTTGGCCGCGAGCTTGCGGTCCAGCTCGGCGAACAGGTACGGGGGCAGCGTCTCGACGCGCTTGGCGACCCTCACCCCGAGACGGCCTTCAGCCAGGACGGGTCGACGACGCCCTCGGCGACGCGGACGGCGGGACCGGTCAGCAGCACCTCGTCGCCTTCGATCCGTTCGATCTGCAGGACGCCGCCGGGGAACCTGGCGGGCGCCTTCGCCGGGACGAGGCCCGCCTCGTTCGCCGCGACGACGGCGGCGCACGCACCCGTGCCGCACGCCATCGTCTCGCCGCTGCCGCGCTCCCACACCCGGACCTTCACGCCGTCGCCCTGCACGGCCACAAACTCCACGTTCGTCCGCTCGGGGAAGCGCTCGTCGTGTTCGACGAGCGGGCCGAGCCGATGGACGTCGACGTCGTCGGGGTCCTCCTCGACGAACAGCACCAGATGCGGGTTGCCCATCGATAGGGCGGTCGCCTTGTAGCTGCGTCCGTCGACCTCGAAGGGCTCCCCCACGAAGGGCTCGTCCGGGTCGCCGGCCATCGGTAGGGCGCCCCGCCGGAACCGGGCCGGCCCCATCCCGACGGTCACCGAGTCGACGGCGCCGTCCCGGACGTGCAGCGCGAGCGTCTTGATCCCCGAACGAGTGGCGACGCGGGTCTCCCTGCGGTCGATCAGGCCGCGGTCGTACACCAGCTTGCCCAGGCAGCGGATCCCGTTGCCGCACATCTGCGCCTGGCTGCCGTCAGAGTTGCGGTGATCCATGAAGAAGTCGGCTTCGGAGGAGGGCGCGACCCGGATCACACCGTCCGCGCCGATCCCGAAGCGCCGGTCGCACAGCCGCCGCGCGAGCTCCTCGCCGAGCTCGATGCGGTCCGCGACGTCCTCCAGCAGGACGAAGTCGTTGCCCGTCCCGTGGTATTTCCAGAAACGGAGCTCATCCATCCGCGCTCTCCCGGGCCTCCCACAGGAACGCCACGACGTCCTCGACGAGCGGCTCGGCCCCCGCCTCCCCCGCCTCGAACCAGCGGATCCTCGGGTCCCGCCGGAAGAAGGCGAGCTGCCGGCGCGCGAGCGCCCTCGTCCGCTTCACCGTGCCCGCGATCGCCGCGTCGAGCGTGAGCTCGCCGGCGAGGTGACGGGCCAACTCAGCGTACCCGATGGCCTGGGCCGAAGTGAGCCAGGCGCCGAACCCCCGTTCGACGAGCCCGTGGACCTCCTCCACCCATCCGCGCTCGAGCATCCCGGTCACGCGCGCCTCGATGCGGGCTCGGAGAACATCGGTCGGAATCCAGACGCCCGCCGCCCGAACCCGATCGGGTTCGTACGTCTCCCACCCCCCGGCGAAGCTGGAGAACGGTCGGCCGGTCAGCTCGGCGACCTCGAGCGCCCGCACGGTGCGGCGGACGTTTCCCGGCTCGATCTTCGCTGCCGCAGCGGGGTCGGACGCGGCGAGGCGCTCGTACAGTCCGGTCGCCCCGACCACCGCGGCCTCGGCCTCCAGTCCGCCGCGCGTATCCGGGTCGGTCTCCGGGAACCCCAGCTCGTCCACCACCGCACGCTCGTAGAGCGCCGAACCCCCCACGAGCAGGACCCGCCGCCCCCTCGAGCGGATCCCCGCGATCGCCGCCCGGGCCAGCTCCTGGAAGCGCGCCACGCTGAACGGCTCGGAGGGCTCGGCCACGTCGAGGAGGTGGTGGGGGACCCGAGCCCGCTGCTCCGTCGTCGGCTTGGCCGTGCCGATGTCCATCCCCCGGTACACGAGCATCGAGTCGACCGAGACGATCTCGGCGCCGAGATGCTCCGCCACGACGATCCCCGCCTCGGTCTTGCCCGCTGCGGTCGGTCCGACGAGCGCGAGGAGCGGGGCTGCGACGCCGGACCCGCCTCGCCCGGCCATCACCCGACGGCGGCCGGCTCCCGCCGTTGCGCGAGCTCGCCGTCCAGGTGGTGCGGGTGAGCACCCACGATCCGAACGTCGAGGAACGTGCCGGGCGCGTGGTCGCCGCCGACGTGCACGACCCGGTTGCCCCGCGTCCGGCCCCGCGCGCCGCCCTTGCGGCCGAGCCCCTCGATCAGCACCTCGGCCGACGAGCCCACCTGCTCGCGCATCCGCTCGAGCGCGATCGCCTCCTGGAGCGCGACCAGCCGGTCGAACCGCTCCTGCACCTCGGCCTTGTCGAGCCGACCGTCCATCTCGGCGGCGCGCGTCCCCGGCCGCGGGGAGTACTGGAACGTGTAGGCCTGGTCGAAGCGCGCACGCCGAACGACGTCGAGCGTGTCGTCGAAGTCCTCGTCGGTCTCGCCGGGGAACCCCACGATGATGTCGGTGCTCACGGCGACGTCCGGGATCGCGGCGCGGATCCGCTCGAGCCAGCCGAGGTACCGCTCGCGCCGGTACGAGCGCTGCATCGCCCTCAGCACCCGATCCGAGCCCGACTGCAGCGGGAAGTGGATGTGCTCGCACACCTTGTCGCTCTCGGCCATCGCGTCGATCACGTCGGGCGTGAAGTCGTGGGGGTGTGGGCTCGTGAACCGGATCCGGCGGAGCCCGTCCACCCGGTTCACGGCTCGGAGCAGGTCGGCGAAGAGCGGACGCCGGGCCGACCCCGGCACGGTGAGGTCCCGGCCGTAGGTGTTCACGTTCTGGCCGAGCAGCGTGATCTCGACCACGCCACGGCCGGCGAGGCCCTCCACCTCGGCGAGCACGTCGCCGATCGAGCGCGAGAGCTGCGGCCCCCGGACCAGCGGGACGATGCAGAACGTGCACGCGTTGTCGCACCCCACCGCGATCGAGACCCACGCGTGGTGCGCGACCTCGCGCAGCGCCGGCAGGGCGCTCGGGAAGATCTCGGTCTGCTCGCGGACGTCGAGCTGCGGGCCCTCGGTCTCGGCCCGGTGGAGCAACTCGAGCAGCCCGGGTAGGGCGTGCGTGCCGACGACGACGTCCACCCACGGGGCGCGCCGGCGGATCGCACCGCCGTCCTTCTGCGCCAGGCAGCCCGCGACGACGATCCGCATCCGCGGGTTCGCCAGCTTGAGCGGCCGCAGGTGCCCGAGGTTGCCGTAGAGCCGGTTGTCCGCGTTCTCGCGGATCGCGCACGTGTTGAACACGACCACGCTCGCGTCCGCGGCCTCCTGGGTCGCCACGTAGCCGTCCGCGGTCAGCAGGCCGGCGATCCGCTCGGAGTCGTGCTCGTTCATCTGGCACCCGAAGGTTCGGAGCAGGTACCGCCGCTCGGCCATGGCTCCCAGGCTACCCTCGCGCCCGACTCACTTGGCGTACTCGACCGAACGGGTCTCGCGCACGACCGTGATCTTGATCTGCCCGGGGTATTGCAGCTCCTCCTCGACCTGCTTGGCGATGTCCCGCGCCATCACCTGCGCGGACACGTCGTCGACGTCCTCGGGCTTGACCATCACGCGGACCTCGCGGCCCGCCTGCATCGCGTAGACCTTCCCCACGCCCGGGTAGCTCGTGCAGATCTCCTCCAGGCGCTCGAGGCGCTTGATGTAGGTCTCGAGGCTCTCGCGGCGGGCCCCCGGGCGGCCGCCCGAGATCCCGTCGGCGATCTGCGCGATCACGGCGTCGATCGTCCGTTGCTCGACCTCGCCGTGGTGGGACTCGATGCAGTGGACGACCTCCGGCGACTCCTTCATCCGCCGGGCGATCTCGGCACCGATGATCGCGTGCGAACCCTCGACCTCGTGCGTCACCGCCTTGCCGACGTCGTGCAGCAGCGCCCCGCGCTTGGGGACCGTCGGGTCGATCCCGAGCTCGGACGCGATCGCCGCGGCGATGTGCGCCGACTCGACGAGGTGCTTGAGCACGTTCTGCCCGTACGAGGTCCGGAACTGGAGCCGACCGAGCAGCCGGATCATCTCCGGATGCATGTCGGTGATCCCTGTATCGAGGACCGCTTCCTCGCCCGCGCGCTTGATCTGCTCGTCGATCTCCTTCTGCGATCGCTCGAACGTCTCCTCGATCCGCGCCGGGTGGATCCGCCCGTCCTGGACGAGCTTCTCGAGGGTGAGCCGCGCGGTCTCGCGCCGCACCGGGTCGAAGCTCGACAGCACCACCGCCTCGGGCGTGTCGTCGATGATCAGGTTCACGCCCGTCGTCGCCTCGAACGCCCGGATGTTCCGCCCCTCACGACCGATGATGCGGCCCTTCATGTCCTCGCTCGGGAGCGAGAACACCGAGACCGTCGACTCGCTCGTCTGCTCGGAGGCGACGCGCTGGATCGCGATCGTCACGATCTTGCGGGCGCGCTCCTCCCCCTCCTCGCGCGCGCGTTGCTCGATCTCGCGCACCGTGGCCATCGCCTCGCGCTTGGCCTCGTCGACCACCTGCGCGCGGAGCGCCTCCTTGGCCTCGGACGCCGTGAGCCGCGCGATCCTCTCGAGCGCGGCGCGATGCTGGACCGCCGAGTGCTCGAGCTGCTCGCGCACGAGCGCGAGCTTTCGGTCGCGGTCGTCCAGCTCCTCCGCACGCCGGTCCGCCTCGTCGACCTTGCGTTCGACGACTAGCTCCTTCTGGGTGAGGCGCTCCTCCTGGCGCTTGATCTCGTCCCGCCGGGTGCGAACGTCCTCCTCCGTCTCGCGCCGGAGCGCGCCGATCTCGTCCTTCGCTTCGACCAGGGCCTCGCGCGTGAGGCGCTCGGCCTCGCGCTCGGCCTCCAGGATCACCTTCTGCGCTCTGCTCTCGGCACTCTCGGCTTGCGACCTGGCGACCGCTCGTCGGATCACGAACCCGATCGCCACGCCCAGTGCCAGGGCAAGGATCCCCACCACCACCGGTACCATCGGTTCACCGCCTCGTTCGTAGACACGGAACAGCCGAACCGAGGCCCATCGGGCACTGTTCGGCCGTGCGTCCGAAGGATGCGGACTAGCGCGATGCCGGGGCCGGCGGCCCCGCTCGCCCTCCGATCCGGTGTGCTCCCTGTGAGGTCTGGTTTCTCAAGGTTTCAGGCACGGTTGAACGTTGACCAACGGATGAACCTCGTACGAACAGAGCCTACGGCGTGCGCTCGGCAGAGGCAAGGGTGGTCGCCTCGGGGGCCCCACGGCGGCGCTCAGAGGTGGCGGTCGTCGAGCCCCAGGGCCGCCCTCGCGGCCTCCCGCGAGATGCCGCTGTCGTAGCCGCGCCGGGCCAGGAACGAGACCAGGCGCCCGTACGCCGCCTCGGGCCGCAGGCTCGTGAGCCGGCGAGCCCGATCCATCGCCACCTCGAGCGCGCGCACGCTCTCGTCCTCCTCCATGCCGGCAAGGGTCTGCTCGATCGTCTCGCGCGAAACGCCCTTGGACGCGAGCGCAGCCGCGACGGCCCTCCGCGCGCTCCCGCGCACCGTCATGTGGTGGTCCGCGAGCTCCCGCGCGAAGGCCCCGTCGTCGAGCAGCCCGACTTCCTCGAGTCGGTCGAGCTCCGACGACACCTCTGCGGTCTCGAATCCCGCCTGGCGCAGCCGCGACTCGAGCTCGCGCCGCGCTCGCGGGCGGACCGCGAGCAGCCGGAGCGCGCGCTCGTGACAGTCGAGCGGTCGTCTGACGGTGCGCTTGGTGGCCATGTGAGGACGACGGGGGCGAGCGGGCCTTCCCCTAACCCGCTCGTACCCCCGTCGTCTCACGCTCCTTGTCGGCCTTGGCCGCCTTCGGAGCCGGCTCGTCGGTTTCGACGAGATCCGGGACGACCTGGATCGGCGTCTCGTCCCCCTCGGCGCCGAACGCCGTCAGGCCGACCGCCTCGCGGACCCGGCGTTCGAGCTCGGTCGCGATGTCCGTGTGCTCGGCCAGGAACTGGCGCGCGTTCTCGCGGCCCTGCCCGAGCTGATCGCCCTCGTACGTGAACCACGCGCCGCTCTTCTTGACGATCTCGAGGCCGACGCCGACGTCGAGGAGGCTCCCCTCCTTGGAGATGCCGACGCCGTACATGATGTCGAACTCGCACTGGCGGAACGGCGGCGCGACCTTGTTCTTCACGACCTTGACCCGCGTCCGCGACCCCACCACGTCGGTCCCGTCCTTCAGGTTCTCGATCTTGCGCACGTCCAGCCGGACCGAGGAGTAGAACTTCAGCGCGCGGCCTCCGGGGGTCGTCTCGGGGTTGCCGAACATCACGCCGATCTTCTCGCGGAGCTGGTTGATGAAGACCGCCGTGGTGTCGAACCGCGACAGCGTGCCCGAGAGCTTGCGCATCGCCTGCGACATCAGCCGGGCTTGGAGGCCGACGTGGGCATCCCCCATCTCCCCCTCGATCTCGGCCCGCGGGACGAGCGCCGCCACCGAGTCGATCACGACCACGTCGAGCGCGCCCGAGCGCACGAGCATGTCGGCGATCTCGAGGGCCTGCTCGCCGGAGTCCGGCTGCGAGACCAGGAGCTCGTCGATGTTCACGCCCAGCCGCTGCGCGTACGTCGGGTCGAGCGCGTGCTCGGCGTCGATGAACGCCGCGATGCCGCCGTGGCTCTGGGCCTCGGCGATGATGTGGAGGCAGACCGTGGTCTTGCCCGAGCCCTCGGGCCCGAACACCTCGACCACGCGCCCGCGAGGGATCCCGCCCACGCCCAGCGCGATGTCGAGCGCGAGCGACCCCGTCGGGATCACCGAGATGCCGGCGCCCATCGGGTGCTCGCCGAGCTTCATCACCGCGCCCTTGCCGAACTGCTTCTCGATCTGCGTGAGCGTGACGTCGAGCATCTTGTCCCGGTCGTCCATCCGCGAAGCCTCCTTCTTCTGCACCCTCGCCCACCCCGTGACCGCATCGGTGAGCTCCTCGTCGAGGGAGGGCCGCACGCTACCGCGAGGGTCTGACATGGATTACACCCCTGTAGTTCGAACCGTGCAACCCCGCAGACGCTACTCGAACAGGTGTTCGGGGTCAAGCAGGTCGCGGATCACCCGCCGACCCGAGCGGGTAGATCCCGAGCGGCTCGTACACGGGAGCGGGGCGGCGAAGGTGGCTTCTGAACAGCACGATCCGGTCGATCTCGAACGCGTCGCTCTCGAACGCGACCTCGCCCGGCTCGAGCCCGACGGCCGGATCGAAGCGCGCGACCGTCAGGTGCGCGGTGAACGCTCGCTTCTCCGGCGTGAACTCCTTCGCGAGCGCCTCGTCCAGGCTGGCGGCGAGGCGTTCGAGATGTCGCTCGGCGTCGTCGAGACCGGCCCACAGAACGCGGGCCCTGCGGGCGTTCGGGAACGCGCCGAGCCCCTTCACTCGAGTGGTGCATGGCGCGTGGCTCGACGCGACCTCCCCTACCGTGGCCGTCACCCAGTCGACCAGCCGCGGGTAGGTCGAGCCGAGGAACTTCACGGTCACGTGCTGGTTCTGGACCGGCACCCATCGGGCCTTCGGGAAGCGCTCCCGGACCGGCGTCACCGCATCGGCCAGGGCCCGGCGGATCTCCTTTGGGATCTCGACCGCGGCGAACAGTCTGAGCGGTTTGGCCTCGGGGCGGGACGCCCGGTCCCGCGCCATCAATCCGTCTTCATCAGTCGGTCAGCCGCAGGCCGAGCACGTACCGGCGGACCAGGTCGAGCGCCGCCAGCTCCGAGAACCGGCGGACGAGCTCGCGGTCGTTCGGCCACCGGAACCCCTGCTG
>Ga0207428_10004464_pt1 | contig 13277 bp, 12 predicted proteins | sample RhiMethybrSRZTD1_FD_187600 | JGI IMG/M metagenome (GOLD analysis project Ga0207428, IMG submission 187600) | Populus rhizosphere microbial communities from Tennessee, USA - Rhizosphere MetaG P. TD hybrid SRZTD1 (SPAdes) (version 3) | ecosystem: Host-associated > Plants > Roots > Rhizosphere >... | reverse complement strand
TCCACATACTCTGTCCGCATGGTTCCAGACTATCGGCCGGCAAGACCCGCACCGGACCCGGCACGCGGACTTGCCGACAGGCCCGGGACGTGCGCCAAAACTGTCGGTGCCACCGGGTAGCGTGGAAGCATGAGCACTTGGAACACCCTCCCCCGCGCCGCCTTCGACCTCGAGACCACCGGACGCAACTCCCGCGCCGCGAGGATCGTCACGGCGTCGGTGACCCTGGTGGATGCCGCGGGAAATGTCATCCGGGAGCACGAGTGGCTGGCAGACCCGGGCATTGAGATTCCGGCGGAGGCCAGCGAAGTCCACGGGATCACCACGGAGCATGCGCGGAGCCACGGCCGGCCGGCGCCCGAGGTCACCAAGGAGCTCGCGGCCGTGCTGCAGGAGCTTTTCGACGACGGCGTCCCGGTCATCGCGTTCAACGCCAGCTACGACTTCACGGTCCTGGCCGCCGAATCCGCTCGCTACGGCGTGCCGCAGCTGAGCCGGTTTCCGGTCCTGGATCCCTACATCATGAACAAGCAGGTGGACCGCTACCGCAAGGGAAAGCGGACCCTGACGGCACTCTGCGAAGAGTACGGCGTGGACCTCGAGAACGCCCACACCTCCGCCGCCGACGCCTTGGCCACCCTGCGCATGCTCGACGCGATGGCAGGCAAGTTCCCCAAGCTCAGGCTGCCGGCCAGCCAGCTGCACCAGCTGCAGGTGGACTGGGCCGTCAGCCAGGCGGCCGATTTCCAGCAGTATCTGCGCAAGACCAAACCCGCCGCCGTCATCGAGGGCGACTGGCCAGTGCTGCCCCCGGAAGACGCCAGCAGGGGCGACTTCTAGGGGCCGGTTCCGCCGGCTTCCAGGGGGCGGGCTCCGGCGTCGGTTGCGGCGGTGAACGTCCGCAGGCGACGCCACGACGCAGCCGCGCTGGGACAAAGATCACAGTCCCCGGCCCAAGCCCCAGGAGACTCACGGCCCGGCCGCAATTCAGGAAGCGGGTGGCGGGCCGCGCATCGCCCCGCTGCGGTGCCGACTGGTCCGTCGAAGGTGCAGCGCACAGCGCCCAAGCCCGAACAATCTTCGGAAGTGGATGCAATTTCCCGGCGCTGACATAATTTAGTTCAGAAGCGCGCTTGTGCTATGCCCTGCCCAAGTCCTACCGCCTGAGGATAAATGATCACAGTTACCGACCTGCGCAAGGTCTACCGTCAGGGGAAAAAGGAAGTGGTGGCCCTCGACGGGGTATCCCTTTCGGTCCCCAAAGGCTCCATCCACGGCATCATCGGCCATTCGGGAGCAGGGAAGTCCACGCTGGTACGGTGCCTGACTCTGCTGGACCGCCCCACGTCCGGTTCGGTCAACATCGACGGCACTGAACTCAGCTCGGTGCGGGACTCGGAAATCCGTGCCGCGCGGCGCCGGATCGGCATGGTCTTCCAGCACGCCAACCTGATGGATTCCCGCACCGCGGCAGGCAATGTGGCCCATCCGCTGGAGCTCGTGAAGACCCCCAAGGACCAGACCCGGGCAAAGGTTGCGGAGCTGCTCAAGCTCGTGGGGCTGGAGGGCTTCGAAAACGCCTACCCGTCACAGCTTTCCGGAGGCCAGCGCCAGCGAGTCGGCATCGCCCGCGCCCTGGCGTCCGATCCCGACGTCCTGCTGTGCGATGAGCCGACCTCCGCCCTGGACCCGGCCACCACCGATGAAATCCTGGACCTCATCCAGGATCTCACCCGCCGCCTTCAGCTCACGGTGCTCATCATCACCCACGAGATGCACGTGGTGAAGCGCGTCTGTGGCTCGGTGTCGCTGCTGGCCAAGGGCCGGGTCGTCGAAGCGGGCGGACTGGCCGAGGTTGCGGCCGAACTGGACAGCAAGCTGGCCCGGGCCCTCCTTCCGCTGCCGGCCTCGGAACCGATCAAGGGTGCCCTCCAGGCGGGTCCCGTGCTGGAGATCCTCTTTTCCGGCGAAAGCGCCAAGGAACCGGTCCTGACCAGCGTCGCACGGCACTTTGACATCGATCTGAATGTCCTCGCCGGCAGCGTGGAAACGCTGGGCGGGCAGCAGTTCGGGCACCTGCGGGTCCAGCTGGCCGACAACGTCGACTATGACGCCGTCGTGGGGTACCTCCGCGATCGCGGGATTGGGGCGAAAGTGGTGGACGCCGCCGTCGTGCCGTCCGACGAGGATGATTTTCCGTCCGAACCGACTGACTTCGCCGCCGAGACGGGAGACCTCAAGTGAACGAAATCTTCAGCAACCCCGTCCTCGCCAAGGCCCTCCCCGAGGCGATCGTTGAAACCCTGCAGATGGTGGGGATCTCGGCGTTCTTCACCGTCCTCGTCGGACTGCCGCTGGGCGTCTTCCTGCACGCCACGGCCCCGGGCGGACTCCGCCCCATGCCCGTGGTCAACAGGATTGTCAGCGACATCGTGGTCAACATCACGCGGTCCATCCCCTTCGCGATCCTGATGGTGGCCCTGATCCCCCTGGCGCGGCTCCTCGTGGGCACGAGCCTCGGCCCGGTGGCGGCCTCGGTCTCACTGTCGATCGGAACCATTCCGTTCTTTGCCCGCCTCGTCGAGGCGTGTCTGCGGGATGTCCACCACGGCAAGATCGACGCCGCCCAGGTCATGGGATCCACGAGGATGCAGGTCATCAACAAGGTCATGCTGCCTGAATCGCTGCCGGCGCTCGTGGCCGCCGCAACCACCACCGTGGTGACCCTCGTGGGCTACAGCGCCATGGCCGGCCTCGTCGGCGGCGGCGGGCTCGGAAAACTTGCCTACAACTACGGCTTCCAGCGCTTCGACGTCACGGTCATGATCGTCACGATCGTGCTGATCATTGTCCTGGTGCAGGTCATCCAGCTCACGGGTGAGCGGATCTCCCGGAGCCTCGACCACCGCTGATTCCGGGTCCCCACCCAAGACTTCACGCAGCGAGTAGCCGCTCACTGCATCTGAACCGGATCCCCGGCCATGCCGCCGGGATCCAGGCTATTTCGAAAGGAACGCATCCGATGCGTAAATCACTCACCCTCCTGGCCACCGGCATTGTCACGGCCCTGGCGCTGACCGCGTGCGGCGGTTCCTCCGCACCCAGCTCCGAGGCCCAGACCCTGGATCCGGCCAAGCCCGCAACCCTCAGCGTCGGCGCCAGCCCGGTTCCGCAGGCCAAGATTCTCGAATTCATCAACCAGGACCTCGCTCCCAAGGCCGGCCTCAAGCTGGACATCAAGGAGATCGAGGACTACCAGACGCCCAACACGGCCCTGAGCGACGGCTCGCTGGACACCAACTACTACCAGCACCAGCCGTGGTTCGATGACCAGGTCAAGACCAAGGGCTACGACTTCGGCCACGGTGCCGGCGTCCACATCGAGCCGTACGCTGCCTTCTCCGAGAAGGTCAAGGACATCAAGGACATCAAGGACGGCGCCAAGGTTGCCATCACCAACGATCCCTCCAACCAGGTCCGCGCGCTCAGGGTCCTGGAAAAGGCGGGCCTGGTCAAGGACATCAAGGACGACAGCTCCGTGATCGCACTGACCGATGCGCAGAACCCCAAGAAGCTCAAGTTCTCGGAGAACCAGCCGGAGCTGCTGATCAACGACCTGAAGGATCCCTCCGTGGACCTGGCGCTGATCAACGGAAACTTCATCCTCAAGGCCGGCCTCAGCACCGAGAACGCACTGGCAGTGGAGTCCACGGACAACAACCCGTACGCCAACTTCCTGGCATGGCGCACGGAGTCGAAGGACGACGTCCGCATCAAGAAGCTTGAGGAACTCCTCCACTCCCCCGAGGTCAAGGCCTTCATCGAGAAGGAATGGCCCAACGGTGACGTGACTCCCGCCTTCTAGGCCGGGCAGCGCAGCATCAGCAAACAACTCTGGCACCCGCCGCGGCGGGTGCCAGAGTTGTTTAATGCGGGTCGTTTCGTGCCCGGCGGTGCAGGACACACGAACGACGGCGGGTCAGGCCTTCGCGGCTGCGGCAGCCTCCGCCGCGGCGGGCAGTGCGTCGAAGATCCGGTTCATGGCGGCGTCGTCGTGCGCCGCGGACAGGAACCAGGCCTCGAACACGGACGGCGGCAGGTACACGCCGGAGTCCAGCATGGAGTGGAAGAACGGCGCGTAGCGGAAAACGTCCTGCTTCTGCGCGTCGCTGTAGTTGTGGACGCCCCGCTCCGACGTGCCGAACGCCACCGAGAACAGGTTTCCGGCGCGCTGGATCGAGTGGTCGACGCCGGCCGCGTCCAGGGCGGCGGAAAGGGCCGACGACAGCTCCAGTGAGCGCGCGTCCACGAACGAGTAGACGTCCCGCGTGGCGTGCGTGAGGGTGGCCACGCCGGCGGCCATGGCCACCGGGTTCCCGGACAGCGTGCCCGCCTGGTAGACGGGGCCGATGGGTGCCAGGTAGTCCATGACGTCGGCGCGGCCGCCGAGGGCCGCCGTCGGCATGCCCCCGCCGATCACCTTGCCGAACGTGAGCAGGTCCGGGGTCCATTTCTCGGCCGCGTCAGCGGCCCCGCCCGTGAGCCCCCAGTAGCCGGAGTAGCCGGTGCGGAATCCCGTGAGGACCTCATCGACGATCAGCAGGGCGCCGTGGGCGGCCGTGATCCGGGAAAGCCCGGCGTTGAATCCGTCGCCGGGGGTGACAACGCCCATGTTGGCCGGTGCCGCCTCGGTGATCACGGCGGCGATGTTGGGCCCGTGCTCGGCGAAGGCTGCTTCGACGGCGCCGAGGTCGTTATAGGGAAGCACGAGCGTTTCGGCGGCAGTGGCGGCCGTGACCCCGGCGGAACCGGGCAGGGCCAGGGTGGCGACGCCGGAGCCGGCCGACGCGAGCAGCCCGTCGAGGTGGCCGTGGTAGCAGCCCGCGAACTTGATCACGAGGTTGCGGCCGGTGAAACCCCTGGCCAGCCGGATCGCCGTCATGGTCGCCTCCGTGCCGGTGGACACCATGCGGATCCGTTCGACGGCGGACACCCGTTCCTTGACGATCGCGGCCAGGTTCGCTTCGTCGGGTGTCGAAGCGCCGAAGGACAGCCCGCGGTCAACGGCCGCGTGCACGGCTGCGAGGACGGCCGGGTGGGCGTGGCCGAGCAGTGCCGGGCCCCAGGAGCAGACGAGGTCCACGTATTCGTTGCCGTCGGCGTCGGTCAGGTACGGGCCCTTGGCGGACACCATGAACCGGGGCGTGCCGCCCACCGATCCGAAGGCGCGGACCGGGGAATTGACGCCGCCTGGCATGAGCTGGCGGGCGCGGTCAAAGAGTTCCTCGTTGCGAGGCGTGCTGGAGGTCATGGTTCCTATTCTTTCAGTCGGCAGGCCGCGGTCCGGACAGCAGCTCGGCCACCCGGGGTGCCACCACGGTTCCGAACAGTTCGATGCAGCGCATCATGGAGCTGTGGGGAAGGGTCCCGTTGCTGTATTTCAGGTCGAAGCGGTCAACGCCCAGGTTCCGCTTGAGCAGGGCGATCTTCTGCGCCACCGTCTCGGGTGAGCCCACGTACAGGGCACCCTCAGGGCCGCACATGGCGTCGAATTCACCCCGGTTACCGGGACCCCAGCCGCGCTCGGCTCCGATCCGGTTCCGCTGCGCGAGCCAGTGCGGGAAGAGTTCTTCGCGAGCTGCCTCGTCGGTGTCTGCGATGTACCCCGGCGAATGGGTGGCGATCTGCTGCATGGGATGGCCGTACTTGGCCATCGCCTCGCGGTACAGGTTGACCAGCGGCGCAAAGGCGCGGGGCTGGCCGCCGATGATGGCAAAGATGATCGGATACCCGTACTCCGCGCAGCGCAGCACGGACTCCGGTGTGCCGCCCACCCCGATCCATGCCGGCAGCAGGTGGTGCTCCAGGGGCGGGAAGACGCTCAGCCCGCTCAACGGCGGCCGGGTGCGGCCCTCCCAGTGGACCGGCTTCTGCGCGCGGACCTTGTCGAAGAGCCCGAGCTTTTCCTCGAACAGGACTTCGTAGTCCGCCAGGTCAAGGCCGAACAGCGGAAATGATTCGATGAACGAACCGCGGCCCAGCATGACCTCCGCCCGGCCGCCGGAGAGTGCATCCACGGTGGAGAACCGCTGGAAGACCCGGACGGGATCGTCCGAGCTCAGCACGGTGACGGCGGAGCCGAGCCGGATCCGGGAGGTCCGGGTTGCGGCGCCGGCAAGGAACACCTCAGGAGCCGACACGGCAAAGTCGCGGCGGTGGTGCTCCCCCACGCCGAAGGCATGAAGCCCGACGGCGTCGGCCAGGACAGCCTGGTCCAGCACCTCGCGCAGCACCTGGGCATGCGGCTTCGGCTCACCGTCGCTCCCGAGGCCGACGTCACCAAAGGTGTTCAGTCCCAGGAGGATCTCGTCGGGGCCCACCGGGGCGGTGGGAGACGCGGCGGCGGGAGACGCGGCAGACTCCGGCATCAGGACTCCTTCAGCCAGCCGGCGAGTTCACTCGCCCAGTACGTGAGGACCATGTTTGCTCCGGCGCGGCGGATGCCAAGGACGGATTCGGTGATGGCTGCCCGGCGGTCGATCCAGCCGTTGGCCGCCGCCGCCTCGATCATGGCGTACTCACCGGAGATCTGGTAGGCGGCCACCGGCACGGGGCTCATGTCGGCGACGTCGGCCAGGATGTCGAGGTAGCTCATGGCCGGCTTGACCATCACCATGTCCGCCCCTTCCGCGAGGTCCAGCTCCACTTCCTGGATGGCTTCCCGCCGGTTGGCGGCATCCATCTGGTAGGTCCGGCGGTCCCCCTTCAGCTGCGAATCGACGGCCTCCCGGAAGGGGCCGTAGAACGCCGAGGCGTACTTGGCGGCGTAAGCGATGACGGCGGTGTTCACGTGGCCGGCGTCCTCGAGTGCGCCGCGGATGGCGCCGATCTGGCCGTCCATCATCCCGGAGGGACCCAGCACGTGCGCGCCGGCGTCGGCCTGTGCCACCGCCATCCTGGCGTAGATGTCCAGGGTGGCGTCGTTGTCCACGTAGCCGTTGGCGTCCAAGACGCCGCAGTGGCCGTGGTCGGTGAACTCGTCCAGGCAGACGTCGCTCATCACCACAAGATCGTCGCCGACCTCGGCCCGGACGTCGCGGATGGCCTTGTTCAGCACGCCGTCCGGGTCCAGGGATGCCGTTCCTTCGGCGTCCCTGACCGCAGGAATGCCGAACAGCATGATGCCGCCGACGCCGAGCTCCACGGCTTCCGCGGCGGCGCGCTTGAGGGTCTCCGTGGTGTGTTGAACCACGCCGGGCATGGAGGCGATCGGGTTGGGTTCCGACAGGCCCTCCCGGATGAAGGCGGGCAGGATCAGCTCTGCCGGCGCGAGCCTGTTCTCCGCCGTGAGCCTGCGCATGGCGGGGGTGGTGCGGAGCCGCCTGGGGCGGTGCTGCGGAAAACTCATGTCCTGTCCTTCACTGGGTGCCTGGTGCTGATGAATGGATGTCCCGGGACGGTGTACCGGCCGGGGCATCGCCGGTTTCGGGGTGCAGGGCCCTGATGACTGCCGCCACGAGGCCTTCAGGGGTGGATTCGCGGGCCGTTGCCGCAACGGCGAGGCCCCGGGCTTCCGCCTCGGCGGCGGTGGACTTGCCGATGGCCACCACCCGGCAGGCCCCCAGCGGCGCGAGTTCGGCGGAAATCCGGCGCGCAGCGCTCGGTGAAGCGGCGACGACGGCGGCCACCTCGCCGGCCGCCACCGCGCCTTTGGCGGCCTCGGGTGTGAGCACCGGCAGGCCGCCGTTCGCGGTCCCGGCACCGGCGGTCCCGGCACCGGCGCTCACGGCCGAGGCGAGGCGGCGGTCCCGCGCGGCCGGATAATCCACCGTGTGATAGGCCACCACCGTCCGGACCCGGGCGCCCTTCGCCTCGAGCCCTTGCGCCAGGGCAGGCGCGGCAATGTCGGCCTGCGGCAGCAGCACGTCGCCCGGCCCGCCGGGCCACTCGGCGGCCAGCCCGGCGGCTGAGTGCTCCTGCCCGGGTACGAAATGAACGGTGATCCCGGCGGTCTGCAGGGCGCTCCGGGTCGCCGGTCCCACCGCGGCCACGCGGGTTGACTGCGGAATCCATGCGCTCAGGGTCACCGCCCGCTCGGCGGCCTTGTCCGCCAGGGCCAGGACGGTGGTGGCGCTGCTGACCACGAGCCAGCCGAAGTGTCCTGCACCGAGTGCGTCGAAGGCGTCGTCCAGGGCACCCTGGTCCCTGGCACGTTCGACGTCGGTGAGCGGCAGCAGCAGCGGTTCGGCACCGGCCAGCCGGAGTTCCGCCGCGAGCGCTTCGGCGCGGTCAGGGCTCCGCGTGATGAGGATGCGGGCGCCCTCCAGCGGGCGCCGCGCGTCCGGGGCTCCGGCGGGCTTGCCCTCCGGGCCCTGCCCGTTCGTCTGTCCCATAAGCCGATGGCCGCCGACGGTCAGGAGGCGGTCAGGTCAGCGATATCCGCGGCCCCGGCGGCCAGGAGCACTTCGGCCAGTTCGATGCCCAGCAGCGTCGCGCCCACTTCGGTCAAGCCGTCGGTGGCCCGCTTGTCGCGCACCGACGCGGTCCCGTCCACGGCGCACACCACGGCTTCCAGGTAGAGCATGCTGCCCTTCCGGTAGGCGTATGCACCCACGGGAGCGGCGCAGCCGGCTTCGAGCCGAGCAAGCAGCGCCCTTTCTGCGGTGACAGCGAGCCGGGTGTCGGGATCGTCCAGCGCTGCCAGGGCCTGCGCGAGCACGCCCTGTGAACCCTCAGTGGAGCCTGCCCGGCGCGGGGCGTCCGCCGTTCGGCATTCAATGGCCAGCGATCCCTGGCCCGCGGCAGGAAGCATGATGTCCGTCTCGAGGTATTCCGTGACGGTGTCCAGCCGGCTGATGCGCTCGAGGCCCGCGGCGGCCAGCACCACGGCATCAAGGTCGCACGATTTTCCGTCGACCACGGCCTCGGTCGCGTTCCCCGGCAGCCCGGGAACCCGCCCGAGCCGGGTGTCCACGTTGCCGCGGATGTCCACGATGTCCAGGTCGGGACGGACCGCACGGAGCTGCGCTGCCCTGCGCGGCGAGCCGGTGCCCACCCGCGCGCCCTTCGGCAGATCTGCCAGCTTGAACCCGTCGCGCGCGCACAGGACGTCGCGGACATCCACGCGGCGGGGCGTTGCGGCGAGGGTCAGCCCCGGGGCGGAGCCCGTGGGCAGGTCCTTGAGCGAGTGCACCGCAACATCGCACTCGTTGCGGAGCAGCGCGTCACGGAGCGCCGCTACGAAGACGCCGGTGCCGCCCATCTGGGACAGCGATCCGGTGAGGACGTCGCCGTCGGTCCTGATGTGCACGAGTTCCACCGGGAAACCCCCGACGGCGGCCAGCCGGTCGGCTGTCTGCTGCGTCTGGGTCAGTGCGAGCTTGCTCGCGCGGGTTCCGATCCGGACTGTCATCGGGCGTCCTCTCCCGGTGCGGGGTAGGGGTCGTGACCGGTGCCCACCGTGGTGTCGGCTCCGGCAATGGTGGGCTTTTCCCCGCGGAAGTTGGCGCAGCAGCCCGGACGGCACACGTCGTACCAGGGGCCCAGGTCAGTGGCCGCCGGACGGTCGGAGATGTTGTTGGCGACCGTGCGTTCGCAGATCAGGTCCACGAGCCCTTCCACGAAGCGGCGGTGCGTTCCGGGCGTCGGCACGCGGGTTGCTGCCAGGCCCAGTTCGCGGCAGGTCTCCAGGGCTTCGGTGTCAAGATCCCAGACCACTTCCATGTGGTCGCTGACGAACCCGAGGGGCACAATCACGACGCCCTTGACGCCCTGCTTGGACAGGTCCCCGATGGCGTCATTGATGTCTGGCTCAAGCCAGGGCACGTGCGGGGCGCCGGACCGTGACTGGTAGACGAGGGACCAGGGAGCCGCGAGCCCGGACTCGGCTTCCACCCGCCGCATGACCTCCGCGCCGGTGGCCAGGTGCTGGGCCACGTAGGCGGAGTCCTCGGCGAACTGGCGGGGCTCCTCGGCGGACCGTCCGGCCGCATCGGCGTCGCGCGTGGGAATGGAGTGCGTGGCGAACACGACGTGCACGGGCGCGTCAGGGTGTCCGGCGGCAGCAAGCTGCGCACGGACGTCGGCCAGTCCCGCCGCGGTGCCCTCGATGAAGGGTTCCACGAAGCCTGGGTGGTCGAAGTACTGGCGGACCTTGTCCACTGCGAGCCTGCCATCCAGGCCCGTTTCAGTGAGCGCCATGCCGATGTCTTCACGGTACTGGCGGCAGCTGGAGTAACAGGAGTAGGCGCTCGTGGTGACCATGAGCAGCTTGCGGTGCCCGGCGTCGTAGGCGTCCTGGAGGGTCTGCGGGATGTAGGGATCCCAGTTGCGGTTGCCCCACAGCACCGGCATGTCGATGCCGCGCGCGGCGAGCTCGGCCTCAAGGGCCGCCTTGAGCTCCCGGTTCTGCTGGTTGATCGGGCTGATGCCGCCGTTGGCGCGGTAATGGTGCGAAACTTCTTCGAGCCGCTCGTCCGGGATGCCGCGGCCGCGGGTGACGTTGCGAAGGAACGGGATGACGTCCTCCTGGCCTTCGGGGCCGCCGAACGAGGCGAGTAGCACGGCGTCATATTCCTTGGGCGCCATCCTGCCGGCCTCGGTCACGGGGTTCACCGCCACCGCGGAGCCGTGCGGATTCAGCGGGTTCATGCCAGGACCTCGGCAATCTCCCCGGCGGTGATCCGGCGGCCCGTGTAGAACGGAATCTCCTCGCGGACGTGGTTGCGGGCCTCGGTGGAGCGCAGGTGCCGCATGAGGTCCACCAGGTCAACGAGTTCAGGGGCTTCGAGGCCGAGGATCCACTCCCAGTCGCCGAGCGCGAACGAGGAAACCGTGTTGGAAATGACCTGGGGGAAGTCGCGGCCCAGCATGCCGTGGTCGCGGAGCATCTTGCCGCGCTCGTCCTCCGGCAGGAGGTACCACTCGTAGGACCGGACGAACGGGTACACGCAAAGCCATTCCGCCGGTTCAACGCCGCGCGAAAAGGCCGGGGTGTGGTTCTTGGCGAACTCCGCTTCGCGGTGGACGCCCATGGCCGACCACACCAGGTCGGTTCCCGCGAAGAGCTTGCTGCGTCGGATGTCGCGGATGGCTTGCTGCAGCGCCTCGGGCTTGGGGCCGTGAAGCCAGACCATGACGTCGGCGTCGGCCCGCATGGCGGAGACGTCGTAGCTTCCGCGGTGGGTCACCCCGCCCTCGGCCAGGCGCGCGATCAGGGCGTCGAAATCGTCGGCAGCATCAGCGCTGCGGAGGACCTCGGCGGAGCGCTTGAAAACGGTCCAGAGGGTGAAGAACTGCTCGGCTGATTCTTCGGTTTTGGTGACAGATTCGGCAGGAGTGTGGCTCATGAATACCATACTGCCCCTTCCATGCGTCCAAGTCGAAAATCCCCACTTCTACAGAGCGTAGAAGTGGGGTATTTCACAAGGATCGGCGGATTCTGACGACGGCAAGGCCTGCCGCGCCCGCCAGGATCAGCAGGCCGGCACCCCACCACACCAGCGGCGAGACCGCGCCGCCGGGCGTGGCAGTGAGCACCGCACTCTCGGCGGGCCCTCGGGAGGCATACAGGGAGTCGGCGGTAGCCATGTTCATCGGGCCGGACAACTCCGACGAGCCCCATACCCCGGACGCGATGCCAGGGACGGAGCGGCCCCCGAACCCCGGGGCCGCGGACAGCGCCGAGAGGTCCGCGACCGGACCGGTCCCGCCGGACGGCTCAGTGCCGGCAGCGGAGCCGCCACCGGACCCTGGCGCGGACGCCGGGGCAGGGACTGCCGACTGGCCTGCGCCGGAGGGCAGCGGCTGGGCCTGGCCGGAGCCCGCGGCTCGCGCCGTGCCGCCCTGTTCGGCGGCCGGCGAAGGGGCTGAACCGGAGGACGCCGGCGCGGGAGCGGGCGCCGAGGTCCCGGAGGGTGAGACGGTGGGCGACGGCGAAACGGTCGGCGACGGCGCTGGCACCGTGATTGAGGGTGCCGGGAGTGACGGGGCCGGGAGTGAAGGCACGGGAACAGCGGGGGTCGGGGTTGCGGTGGCCGTAGCTGTAGCCGTCGGAGACGTAGTCCGCAGTGGCGACAGCGTCGGGGCCGGCGCTTCGGACGGATCCGGTTCCGCTGTTAGCGCGGCTGTAGCCCAAGCCCCGAGGTCGGCCACGCCGGACACACCGGCACTCAGCCTTGTTGTGGCCGAGGCGCCGCTGTCCGGGTCTGCCGGCAGGTCAGGCGTAAGAGCGTTGGATGCAGGAACCCCTGCGGACATGACCAGCACCGCTCCGAGCGCAGCTGCTGCCGTGCCGCGCCGAAGACCCCCATGGAAACCAGTCAGCGTACGAAAGTTATCGGACTTCTGATTGACCATAGTTATCGACCCTAGACATAAAATCGCGCAGGGGAAAACTTGCGGACAGGCCCGCCAGCAGGTATCGCGGGCGGCAGTGAAGCGGACCGGAAGGCGCAGAATCCTGCGGGGTGGGCGCTATTGCAGGAACGCCTGCAGCTGCTTCCGGGTGTCGGCCACCACGGCCGCGAGGCCGTTGCCCGCGAGCCACCCGCCCACCATCAGCAGACTCTCGCTGCCGGAGCAGATTCGCCGGACGTCAGCCACCCGCTGCCGGTGCCCGACTGCGGCAAACGGAAGGGCGCCGGCCCATGAGACCACGTCCCAGCCCGCCAGGTTCTCAGGCTTGACAGGAACTGTCAGCAGGGCTGACGCGTCCTGCAAGGCGATGTCAAGCAGGGCAGCATCAGATCCCGCCGCCGGCGCCGGTCCGGCGGGGGCGGCACTGTCCCGGCGCCCGTACGACAGCCTGACCACATGCCGGCCCGGCCCCGCTTCCGCGGCAAGCCAGTCCCATTTCGCCGTGGCATGGGTGAGCGCCTTGGCACGGATCCCGGCGGTTTGCGGGGCAACCAGTATTCCTGTTCCGCGCGGGCGCGCGTCCAGTTCAGGGAGGTCCACAACAAGTGTCACAAGCTTGACCTCCGGCCCCGCGCCCGGCCGGTGGCCGGCCAGGGCCGGCACCGCATCCTCGAGCAGCCCGACGGCGGAGGGCCCGTCGAGGGCGATCACCAGCACATCGGCGTCGTACGTTTCCCCCAGCGCCGCAGTCCGCCATCCGGCAGCCGTACGTGCCACAGCGTCGGCACGCGTGGCGGGCACCAGCTCCACGCCGCGGCGGCGAAGATCCGCCACGAGGGCGGCCACCAGCGTATGCATGCCGCCCGTCAAACCTGCGACGGCGGAGCCGGCCTTCGCGGGAACCCGCTGACCGCCGGAAC
>Ga0207428_10004458_pt1 | contig 13291 bp, 15 predicted proteins | sample RhiMethybrSRZTD1_FD_187600 | JGI IMG/M metagenome (GOLD analysis project Ga0207428, IMG submission 187600) | Populus rhizosphere microbial communities from Tennessee, USA - Rhizosphere MetaG P. TD hybrid SRZTD1 (SPAdes) (version 3) | ecosystem: Host-associated > Plants > Roots > Rhizosphere >... | reverse complement strand
CGTAGGGGCGGGTTTTCCCCGCCCCTATCGCTCGGGTCACGAACCAGGGCGGGGAAAACCCGCCCCTACACCCATGGTTGTATTTAATTCTCAAACACCATAAACGCCGGTCTAAGATCAATCGCCGCTGCCGCGGCTAAGTAAGTGTTGTCGCGCCTATTTTTCAAAGACCATAAGGTGATATTACAAACAGCGCGCAGAGAACCGAGGAATGATTGAAGGAATGGCTGTTAAGCTGAAAGTCTGCGGCGTCACCTCGCTCGAAGACGCGCGCGCGTCAATTGATTGCGGCGCTGAATACCTGGGCTTCAACTTCTACCCGAAAAGCCCACGCTACATAGATCCGACGGCGGCTCGCGCCATCATCGAACGGTTGCCGGACGACGTTATCAGCGTCGGCGTTTTCGTAAACGAGCCTCGGCCTGAAGACGTGGACGAGATATTGCGCCTCAGCGGGGCTCGGATGGCTCAACTGCACGGAGACGAATCGCCGGATTACTGCGCCGTCGTCGGGGCGGAGCGCGTGATCAAAGCCTTACGCGCCGGCGATGATTTCGACGCGCGGCGCGTTTTGGATTATAAGGTTTCTGCGGTCCTGCTCGACGCCTTCGACGCGAAGTTATACGGCGGCACAGGCAAGACGGCCAATTGGGCGGTTGCGCGCGAGGCGGCGAGGCTGACGAAGATTTTTCTAGCAGGCGGTCTGTCGCCCGAAAACATCGCTGAAGCGATTCGCGTAGTCGAGCCTTTTGCGGTCGATGTCAACAGCGGGGTCGAGAGCGCGCCGGGGCGTAAAGATTTTGCTAAGTTGAAGTCGCTTGAGCGGGGAATCGCCGAGGAAGTTAAAGGCGGCGCCATAAATGTAACTCTAAACTCACCGCAGAGGCGCAGAGAACGCTGAGGTCTCGCAGAGAGAAACCGTGGAGACTTTTTCTTCCCCCTCTGCGAGGTCTTTGCGCTCTACGGCGGTGAGAGATTATCGATCAAAAGAACTATTGGGAAGAGACATAATGATCGACTTTACAACCTTACCCGATACAGCGGGGCACTTCGGCGATTACGGCGGCAGTTTTGTGCCGGAAACGCTGATGCATCCGCTCGAAGAGCTGAAGGCCGCATACGCCGAAGCGCGCGCCGACGAATCGTTTCAACGCGAGTTGGAAACCCTGCTGCGCGAATACGTGGGGCGCCCGACGCCTATCACGTTCGCCGAGCGTTTGACCAAGCGCCTGGGCGGCGCGCAAATTTTCCTGAAGCGCGAAGACCTCAACCACACCGGCGCGCACAAGATCAACAACGCCGTCGGGCAAATCTTGCTGGCCAAACGTATGGGCAAGCGGCGGATCATCGCCGAGACCGGCGCCGGGCAGCACGGCGTGGCGACCGCGACGGTCTGCGCGCTAGCGGGGTTGCAATGCGTGGTCTATATGGGCACGGAGGACATGCGGCGGCAGGCGTTGAATGTCTTCCGCATGCGGCTGCTCGGCGCCGAGGTGGTCGGCGTCGAATCCGGCAGCAAGACGCTGAAAGACGCCATCAACGAGGCGCTGCGCGATTGGGTGACAAACGTCGCCGACACGCATTACCTGATGGGCTCTGTTTTGGGGCCGCACCCTTACCCGATGATGGTGCGCGATTTTCAGAGCGTGATCGGGCGCGAGGCGCGCGAGCAGATGCTGGAGCGCTGCGGGCGATTGCCCGACTACCTGGTCGCCTGCGTCGGCGGCGGCAGCAACGCGATGGGGTTGTTCCACGCTTTCTTGAATGACGCCGGCGTCAAGATGATCGGCGTCGAGGCCGGCGGCCGCGGCTTCGCGCTCGGCGAACACGCAGCTAGATTTCTGGAGGAAGGCGGCGGGCGCGTCGGCGTGCTGCAAGGCACGCGCAGTTACGTCTTGCAGGACGACCGCGGCCAGGTCTCGCTCACGCATTCGGTCTCGGCCGGCCTCGATTACGCCAGCGTCGGCCCCGAACATGCCCACCTGCACGACAGCGGGCGCGCCGAATATGTTTCGGCCGACGACGGCGAGGCGCTCGAGGCGTTTCAGTTGCTGGCAAAGACGGAAGGGATCATCCCCGCGCTCGAATCGTCGCATGCCGTCGCGCACGTGATGAAGCTCGCGCCGCGATTGTCGAAAGACGATATCGTTCTGATCAATCTTTCGGGGCGCGGCGATAAGGACGTAAACACAGTCGCCGAGCAATTGAGCGGAAAGGTGTAGTCGAATAGACCGCCGATGGCGCGGATCATTGCGGATCAAGGCGGATTGAAACCTGGGGGATTATCCGCGAGAATCAGACGCATCCGTGTCATCCGCGACCTATTTACACGACCAAACAAGGAGAATAAATGAATCGAAAAATTACCTTCTTGCGAAGCCTGTGCGTGGCGGCGCTCGCCTTGCCTTTGATCGCGCTCGGCCAGGAGTCGAAGCCGACGCCAAAGCCGAACCGCATCGTAATTGACCCGAACGGGTTGCCGAAGCCTTTCCAAACCGAATCCGTTCGCAATCCGCCGAAGGTGATTCAGCAGCCCGACGGCGCGAAACTCGAACTTCCGCAGGGCTTCGAACTGAGCGTCTTCAGCGAGGGCGATTACAAAGAGCCGCGCTGGATCTTCGAAGGCCCGAACGGCGACCTGTTTCTGACCGATTCCCACCGGGAGGCTAACTCGATCTTCCTGCTGCGCGACGCGAACAAGGACGGGAAGATCGACAACGCGACCGAGCGATTCACATTCGCCACAGGATTGAAACGCCCGTTTGGCATGGCGATTCAGAAGGTCGGCCCCCAGACGTATTTTTACGTCGGCAACACAGATTCCGTCGTCCGCTTCAAGTATCAAGCCGGCCAGACGAAGCTCGAAGGCGAGCCCGAGAAACTCGTCGATCTGCCGCCGGGCGGCCATTGGACGCGCGACGTCCTGTTCAGCCGCGACGGCAAGAAAATGTACGTCTCGGTCGGGTCGCTGTCGAATGTCAACGAAGGCGAGCCGCCCATTCGGGCCGCCATCAATGAATACAGCCCCGACGGGACGGGCCACCGCATCTTCGCCGAAGGGATTCGCAATCCGGTCGGCCTGGCCTGGAATCCGGCGAACGGCGAGCTGTGGACGGCGGTTAATGAGCGTGACCTGTTGGGCGACGACCTCGTGCCGGAATACGCGACATCGGTCAAACCGGGAGGCTTTTACGGCTGGCCCGATTCTTTCATCGGCAAGACGCTTGACCCGCGCGTCAAGAACCCGCGAATGAACCTGGTCGAGCGGGTGATAGTCCCCGACGTGCTGATCGAGCCGCATTCAGCCGCGCTCGGCATAGAGTTTTACACGGGGAAGATGTTCCCGAAGGAGTACGTAGGCGACGCCTTCGTGGCGCTGCATGGCTCGTGGAACCGCTCGAAGCGAAGCGGATACAAAATCATCCGCATCCCCTTCGAGAAGGGCAAGCCGGAAGGGGGCTACGAAAACTTCCTCACCGGCTGGGTTCCCGATGAGTCGGGCCAGGATGTGTGGGGGCGGCCGGTCGGCGTTAGAATGATTCGCGACGGGTCGTTGCTGGTCGTAGACGACGGCGGAAAGAAAGTGTGGCGAGTAACGTATAAAGGAAAGAAGTGAGAATGGGAGATTGCGGATTGTGGATTGCGGATCGCGGATTGATAAAAATTTCAATCTCGATTTCGAGTCAGCGATTGAACTGACTAATCAATCCGCAATCCGCAATCCGCAATCCGCAATCCGCAATCCCAACAATATGACCCGCATCTCCGCAAAATTTGAAGAATTGAGAAGAGAAGGCCGCAAAGCTTTCATCCCATACATCACCGCCGGCGATCCGGACCTGGCGACGACCGAAAGCCTGTTGATAGCGCTGGCTGACGCGGGCGCGGACGTGATCGAACTCGGCGTCCCGTTCTCTGACCCGATGGCCGACGGGCCGGTGATTCAACGGGCTTCGGAGCGCGCGTTGAAAAAAACGATCGGCGTCGCCGACATCCTGCCCGTCGTCGAGCGCGTCCGCGAGCGCAGCGACGTCCCGATCCTGCTTTTCACTTACTTCAACCCGCTGATGCAATTTCTCGCCGCCGCAGTTGGCGAGGAGTTGAAGCGGGCGGGCGTCGACGGCGTGTTGGTGACAGATTTGATTCCCGAAGAGGCCGAAGATTTTGCCGCCGGCATGCGCCGCGCCGGTCTCGACACTGTCTTTCTCGTCGCGCCGACTTCGACCGACGAGCGGATCAATTTGATCGCCGGGCATTCCGCCGGATTTATTTATGTGGTCGCGCGAACCGGGGTGACTGGTATACGCGAAAGCGATTCGGCCCAGGTCCGGAAGTTAGTCGAACGCGTTCGGCGGCATTCAAGCTTGCCGGTCGCGGTAGGCTTCGGCATATCGAAACCGGAGCACGTGCTTGACGTGTGGAGTTACGCGGACGGCGCGGTGGTCGGCTCGCGTCTGGTCCTTGAGATCGAGAACAATTTGGGCGACCCGCAATTGGTTGATAAAGTGGCGCGGTTGGCGCGAGAGTTGAAAGGAACCGCGCCGCGCGCGTAAGTAAACTCCGCTCTAGAATTGAGCAAAAAGAACCACGGGGAGCGCGGGGACACGGGGAAAAAAGTGGAAAGGGCTGTAAGGAAGAAAGATTCAACATATCTTGCAACCAAGCTTATCCCCGTGGTCCCCGTGGTTGGGCCTCTTCTGAATTCAGCTCAAGACTGGGAATAAGTAAGCTTGGCTCGGTTATGCCGCCGCTCGCTTACGCGCGTGGGGCCGAACCTGGGAATGACATACCACGACATCCCTATTCTGGAATTCGATCCGGCGGACGACGCCGCGCTCGACCCGCATCGCCTGGTCGAACGAATTGATATGCCCGAACATTGCGTCGTCTGCTTCTTCCAGGACGTCATCGCCGAGTTGATCGAGGTTCACCACGCGCGCGTGCTGGCGCATCAACGGAGCGAGATCGGATTGCACCCTATTTATGAAATTGACTTCGAAGGGAGGCCCGTAGCCTTCTTTCACCCGGGCGTAGGCGCATCCCTCGCCGCCGGATTGTTCGAAGAAGTCATCGCGCGGGGCGGGCGCAAGTTCATCGCCTGCGGCGGCGCGGGCGTGTTGGACGGCGAGATCACTTGCGGGCGCGTCGTCATCCCAACGTCAGCCGTTCGCGATGAGGGCACGTCGTACCACTATCTGCCTCCGGGCCGCGAAGCGGCCGCAAGTCTCGAAGGAGTGGCGGCGCTGGAACGGACGCTCAAGGCGCACAACGTCGATTACCTCATCGGTAAGACATGGACCACGGACGGCATCTACCGCGAGACAAGGGCGAAAGTTGAGCGTCGACGGAGCGAAGGGTGTTTGACCGTAGAGATGGAGGCGGCGGCGTTCTTCGCGGTCGCTCAGTTTCGCGGAGTCCGGTTCGCGCAATTGCTTTACGGCGGCGACGACGTGAGCGGCGAACACTGGGACTCACGCCAGTGGGACAAACAGAGTTCGGTGCGCGAGAAATTGTTTTGGCTGGCGGTTGAAGCCTGTCTGGAATTGTAGTTTTTTAGCTGCTGCGGCCTTCACTGCCGCGTCAGCGGCGCAAGGGCTGAGCAGTTTATGCAGCTTTTTATCGAAAGCCTATGAGTGAAGAGCGGGACGGCGAAAAGACGATTGATGATTGGCGCATCCGTATTGACGAGATCGACCTCGAATTGGTCAAACTCTTTAACGAGAGGACGCAATGCGCCATTGAGATCGGTCACATCAAAAAACGTCTGGGGCTGGAGATCTACTCTCCGGCGCGCGAAGCGCAAGTCATCGCCAACGTCAACGCCGCTAACACAGGCCCGCTCGACGCCGAGGCCATCCGCCGCCTCTTCGAGCGCGTGATAGACGAGGCGCGGCGGATCGAACGCATAGAGGCAAGTAAAGAGGAAGGGAGTAGGGAATAGGGAGTGGGGAGTGGGGAAGCAGACCCCATTCCATATCCCCATTCCCCATTCCCTATTCCCTACTCCCCACAATTCTTATGATCATTGTAATGGAAGAGAACGCGACCGAGGAACAGATCGTCCTGGTCGTGGATCGTTTGATCAAACTCGGTTTCGACATTCACCGCTCGACGGGGTCGCGCTACACCCTGCTCGGCGCGGTAGGGGCGCGCATTACCGACCCGCGCGAGTTGGAATTGATCGAAGGCGTCAACAAGGTCGTGCGCGTCAGCGCGCCGTACAAACTGGCCGCGCGAGCCTTAAAACCCGAAGGGACAAAGATCGAGATCGGAGACGTGGCGATCGGCGGCGAGCAGGTGGTCGTGATGGCCGGCCCTGGCGTTGTCGAAAGCCGCGAGCAGATGGAGACCATCGCGGGGCGGTTGGCGAAGCGCGGCGTGCGCGTCTTGCGCGGCGGCGCGTTCAGGACGAGCGATGACCCCTACGGATTTCAAGGGCTGGGCGAGGAAGGGTTGAAGCTGCTGCGCGAAGTAGCTGACCGCCATCGGATGCTGACGCATTCGACGATCTTCGACGGCGCGCAACTGCCGCTCTTCGCGCGCTACGTCGACATCGTACAGGTAAGCGAACGCGACATGCGAAATTACCCCCTCTTGAAAGATGTGGCGAAGCTGGGCAAACCGGTGATGTTGCGCCGCGGCGAGTCGTCGACGATCGAAGAGGCGTTGATGGCGGCGGATTACCTGATGCGCTGCGGCGACCATCAGGTGATCGTTTGCGAACGCGGCATCAGGACCTTCGAGACCTACACCCGCCACACGCTCGACCTTTCGGCGATCCCGGTTATCAAAAAACTCTCTCACCTGCCGATCATCGTCGACCCGAGCCGCGCCATGGGGCGCCGCGACAAGGTCCCGCCGATGGCGCGCGCCGCCGTAGCCGCCGGAGCGGACGGGTTGCTCATCGAAGTCCATCACGACCCCGACCACGCGCTTACGGACGGGGCGCAATCGCTCACGCTGGAACAATTCGATAAACTCATCGATCAACTCCGCCTGATCGCGCCGGCGGTGGAGAGGGCGCTGTGAGCGAGTTCAAGAGCGTCTGCGTCGTCGGTTGCGGTCTGATCGGCGGGTCGTTCGCGCTCGCGTTGCGCAGGGCCGGGTTCACGGGGCGGATCACAGCTTGCGGAGGGGCACGTTCGCCGCGCCTGGCCGTCGAGCGCGGATTCGTCGACGCCGTCGAAGAGAGCTTCGAGCGCGGCGAGGTTTGCGAAGCCGATCTGATCTATCTGGCCTCGCCCATCGGCGGGATCATCGATTTCCTGCGGACGAGACCGAAGCAGATCAGGCCGGGCGCCATCGTCACTGACGCCGGGAGCTCTAAGGCCGAAATCTGCCGCGTGGCGCGCGAGTCTCTCCCCAAGGGCGTGACATTCATCGGCGGCCACCCGATGGCCGGCGGCGAAAACACGGGCGTCCAGTACGCGCGGGCCGACCTGTTCGACCGTGCGACCTACGCGTTGATGATCGGGCAGGGAACTGATGAGGTCCATTTTGACCGCTTCAACTCGCTCGTCGAAACGATCGGCGCGCGGGCACTACTTGCCAGGCCCGAAGATCACGACGCGGCGGTCGCGTTGATCAGCCATCTGCCCCAACTCGTCGCCAGCGCGCTGGCCTCTTTGCTCGGCCCCGGACGCGACGCCGAAGTCGCCGATCGCGACTTGGCCCGGGCGTTGGCCGCGACCGGCTGGCGCGACATGACGCGGCTCGCGGGCAGCGCATGGAGCGTCTGGCGCGACATCTGTTTGACCAATCAGCCTAACATCTCGAACGCGCTCGGCTCGCTCGTTGCCGAACTGCAATCGCTTAAAGACGCGCTCGACGCGCGCGATTTCAACCGGGCGCGCGACCTGTTCGCCGAAGCAAACGGGTCGGTCGCCGAGCAGCGCGCGTTGCATTACTCGGGATTCGAGAAGTTGTGAAAACTAGGCCGGATTTCAATATGTGTGTACGGAAGGAACAACCACGGGGAGCACTGGCTCCCCGTGGTTTTTACCGTACATGCAATTGCAAATCGCTCTATACATCGGCGTTTCACGGCCTGTTGATATTCAACTTTCGCATGCGGGAGCGCAGTGCGCTTGGATGGAGGCCGAGGCGTTTGGCCGCCGCTTGCGGCCCCTCGATCCGCCAATTGCAGGCGGCCAGGGCGCGCATGATGTGAGATCGCTCGACCTCCTCCAGAGTCTGAAACTCTGCCGGTTCCGGCGCCGGCGTGCGGGGCGAGGTGAACCAGCCGTCGAATTGCAGCGTGCTCCTGCTCCAAGACGCGCGCCTGAAAATCGAGCGCGCTCCGCGATGTTTCGCCCTGTTCAAGTTCTAAGGTTCGCATGGTTCTAAATCGAAACAGACAGCATGGGGACAGAAGAAGTAGACAGGATTCACAAGATTGATCAGGATTTGCAGTCAAGATAACTATCTTTTCGGTCTTCATCCTGAAAAATCCTGTCAATCCTGTCTGAATGTTTTCTGTCCCGATTTAGTTGGGTAAATGGCTGAGGCCGCAAGCATGTGGGGACGGCCCATCGCTCTCGCGGCTCACGATCACAGTTCGCCAGCGCTGAGCGGTTCGATTGGCGCGGAGGTGGTGATTTCGCAGGGCATCGCACTTGTGACCTATGGCCGAGCCATTCTGAACTATGCGCTGATGGCTGGATTCGCGCCAAGTCTTGCAATGCTATATGCGCGGACTGGACACGGCGGCTTCAATCACCTCACGCATTCTTGTTATGTCGGTCGGCTTGTCTATCGCATCGGTCGCCCCTGCCGCCCGCGCCTGTTCCAGAAGTTTTTCCCCGAAAGACGTAATCGCCACGACCGGCAAGTCTGCAAACTCGTCATTCGACCTGACAGCCAGGATTAAATCCAAACCGCTGAGAACCGGCATTGCGATGTCGGTCACAATCAGGTCGGGACGATTTACCTGTATTTCGGCGAATGCTTCGAGACCGTTCCGAACAGCGTTCACTTTGTAGCCCGCCACCGCCAGCATGTAGCTGTAAAGCAAGCGAGCGCCGTCGTCATCTTCGACTAAGAGAACCTTCAATCGTTGCATAGAAAATGAGGCGCCAACAAAATCCCTTAGAGGGGAAACATCTGATGGGGACGGCGTCCGTGCTCACGAAAGATCATTGCCAGGCGCTCGCGGATAGCGGACAACGCCAGTTCGATATCCTGTCCCGCTCTGCGGCGAGCGAGCGCGAGCCTCGACTGCATCCGAGCCACGAGTCCCGCGCCAGCGCCAGCCGCGTAGCCCAGGGCGTATGAGTGGTTGATGAGCAGCGTGATGACCTGGCGGCGCAGTTCGTCGCCTTCAATGGCGGTCAAGCCGCTAAGGGAGCTGATCAGATTGTCGGCCAACTCCGCCGGAATGTTCGGTTGTTTCGCTAGGTTATGCATTCTTTCTCTCCTTTGCGCTTTGATCTTGCAAAACAAATGGCGTTTGCGATGTCGAAAACGTCACGGTCACATGCCGCAGTATCAATCAGACCCCTTGAGAAAAACTTGCACTCGGCTTGAGAGTTTGCCTTGTCGCACTGTGTGGCGTTTCGGGACGCGCCTGCACACCAAGTCTACGTGGCATTTCGGGACATGCCCCGCGCCAAACGAGTGAAACGCCCTACATTCAACCCCGTCATTTTCGGCGCGATAATTGCATTTCACGCTGTATCCACATGGTGTACCACTTGAAAGCAGGGCCGGGCGGGACATGTAATGCGTAATATGGGGATCGGTCTCCGCCCGGCTTTTTTTTCTTCACATCTCGAATTACCGCGCGTAGAATCCGGCCAGCCCGACACAGATTGCCTTACAAATTAGACTCATCATGACTAAGCGACCACCTTCCATCACAGTCCTCAGTTGGCTCTGCGTTGTGGTCGGCGTCTGCGGGGTTTCCTTCCTCCTCTTTTGGATGACTTGGGATGACCCGCTTACTGTGCGCTATATTCTTCCAGGCTCGTGGTATTCCGACCTGCATCCGCATGCAATGTGGCTGTTCCCGGCGCAGTGGTTTTTTCTGGCTTTGTGCGGAGTGTTTATGCTCCGAGGATTCAACTGGGCGCGCTGGATACTCGTCGCCTGGGTCGGATACCATTTCTTCCAGAGCCTTGCGCACACTCGGTTCGAGTTGATGTTTGAAGTCTTCTACGACGCGCATTCGCCCTGGGAGTTGTTAGTCCATAGCCTGCTTTACGTGATGATTCTATATGCGGTTTTTCACCCCGCTGCGGGAAGGTATTTTCGAGGCGCGCGGGCAGCGGTTTGACAGTGAGTACTGACGGCTCCGATTGGCACGGAGTTGGAGAGATTGCAGGTGGTTGCGCTGTGGGGCGTTTCGGGGCGCGAATTCCACAAAAACCTGTGGGGAATTTCGAGACAAGCCCCATGCCCAAACCAGCGAAACGCCCCGCGTTCAACGTCATCATTTAGGCGCGATAATTGCAGTCGCATACCGCAGTGTAGTTATTCAAACATCAAAGCCAGGCGGGATATGCTATGGAGAATCCGTCCCGCCTGGCTTTTTTTGCCCACAATCGACCCACAACACGCTTCAAATCTCCGACGCATACACTACAGGCGCCTATCTCAAATGTGGCGCCCATGTTCGCGATGGGAGCAGTGTATCGTGGCGAACGCCAGCCGAAGCGCGTCCGCCAAATGCCCTCACTCTGAAACAGGCCACGCCACACCGCATCCCACCCAAATTTGGCGTTGACCCGATCAATCGCGGCCATCAACCGCCGATGCCGTTCGTAACCTTCGTTCTCCCACAACCGCATTAATACTCGCTCGACCAACTCCAATCCGCCTAGCGTGGCGCCAGCACGCCGATATCGGAAGCCGGAGCGGAGGACTTTGGCCACGCAGGAAAGGGCGAGGTCGCGTAGCTTAATCGTGCTGTCAGACTTCGGGGCGACGGTCATGGCGACAGCTTTCGCATACTGAGGCCCAGGCTTGAATTTGTCCGTTTCGATAAAAACTGTGATCGAACCCGCGGCCAGCTGCGCGGCTTCACGCGCCATCACGTCTATCACGCCGGGCAGATCGCCTTGCTAAAGAAAGGTTGAGACCATGGCTATGCTTGAATTTTCTTTTAGCATTTCACTTAACGCCGGCGGCGCATGGTTCTTTCGAATTCTTCCGACCGATGGCCCATGACCACTTCGATCTTTTGATCAGTGACGCCGCGATAGAACGTCACCACCACTTTGCTGCCTGGTCTGACGGCGCGGATGTGGCGGTTGAATTCGTTGGGCGTCTTCACCGGATGGCCGTTGAACTCGGTGATGACGTCGCCAGGTCGCAACCCGGAAAGCTTAGCCGGGCCGTTGATGTGCAGCTCCTTCACTTCCACGCCCCATGTCTTTGTGCCGGCGAGGGGGCGGCGAAAAGAATCGAGTATTCCGAGGAAGCCCTGATCGCGCAGTTCCGTCTTAGGTTGAGAAGGAGGAAGGGCGCGGTCAGCGATCTTGATTCGCGAGCTTGTCATCGCTCCATCCCGATAGAACTTCACCGGGACTTCCTGGCCGGTCTCCAATGATTCAAGAACCTGCGACAGTTCGCTGTCGTTGCGCACCTGTTGATTGTTCAACTCCGTCAACAGATCGCCCGCTTGAATGTTGGCCAGAGCGGCGGGGCTGTCATCGCTCATCAGGTAGTTAATAAAAATTCCCCGGATGCCCGGAAACTCCGTGGCCGAGTAGACGCCCTGCTTAAAGCCGAGCGAGTTCTGAACCGCTTCTTCGTATTTGTGGCGGACCCTTGCGGGGTCCACAATTGCGGGGTCCGCGCCGTCTCGCGCAGCCTGTCCGCCCCGGTTGGGTGGGCGGGCAATTGCGGGGTCCACAATTGCGGTGTCCGCGCCGTCTCGCGCAGCCTGTCCGCCCTGGTTGGGTGGGCGACGCCCACTCCAGTTGTTGCGCTGGGTATGGTCGGCGTCGGTTCGCTGAAACGAGAAGAGGTCATTTTTCATCTTGCTGATGATGCGACCTGCGACCTTGCTCTGACCGCCCCGACTCCAACCGCCCAAGAATAGCGATCGGTCGTCTGCCTCACCTGCCCAGACCAGCGTCTTATCCTTCACGTTAAGCAGTTGGACGTTCCCTTGGTTCTTGTCCGTGACGCCTAAGGCTGTGCGATTCAACTTGCCGTCGCCTTTTATAAAGGACCCGGCTAGGATGTATTCCGCATTTTTCCTTTCCGTTACAATGACGACAGGCAGTTTCTTTTTCACGATCTCCGCCGCAATAAAAGGATGAAGATCGCCCTGCATCGGCTCGATGAAAATCGTCGCGCCGGCGAGAGGGGGCTTTTCAACTTTGTTTTGGGCGACGGCTTGGGTGAATGCGAGGGCGAGAAGCGCCAAGACAGCAAGCAAACAGTGCCTCATGGTGAATCCTTTCCTGGGGGATGAGATATGGTTTTGAAGAGTGATTGACCGCGAGAATTGTAGCTTTACGCTTGCCGTCCGGCAAGTTCTGGAAGCTTCGATTGGCGCTGAGTTCGCGAGTTCGCAGGTCGCTGCACAGAGTAAAAGCCGGGTTCGTCGCCCGGCTTTTTATTCGCTTTAGAGTGGTATATTTTCAGCCGGGCCATATTTCGATATTATTTCCAGTTCCGCGACTTAAGCGCATGAGCTATCTACGCTCAGAAAGGTGAGTTATGTGTCCCTGAAAATGTCCCTGGAAGTTTTGAAAGGTGGGGATGGAAAGCTAAGTTATTGATTTGAAAAGTGGCGGCGTCCGGACTCGAACCGGAGACCTAGGGGTTATGAATCCCCCACTTTCCGCCCATCAATTCCTCATCTAGTTCAAAACACTGACGTTTATCCCAATATTTCGGAGCCGTGCAGACCACTGATTGTGGTAATTTCCAGGACTTTTACAAAGAGTTTTGCCACTAAGGCCTACCTCGATTCCGTGGTTTCCCATCCGGGTCAGGGAGGGCTTCTCCGGTTTCCGTGCGTGTCCTATACCGTCATGCCATCGCTATCACTCCGTCGAGGTGGCGTAGCGCTTCGGTCAGTGTTTCATTACGCCCTGCTGTCTTCACCCTGAACATACGGGTTCGACCCTCGAGATGCAGCCTTTCGAAGCTACCTGTGCGTTCACTCTCGTTACGGCCTAACGGCTCGCAGATACTCTGATAGTATCTTTGCCAGATGGGTTTCAGAGGGTTCGTTTCCTCCGCCCCTGCCATCTTAGCTACCGGGTTCTGACTCTTTCCCGGGTGGGTCTGTTTCGTCTCCCACTGAACACGCCGGCCTTCACCGGACACACATGCT
>Ga0207428_10004457_pt1 | contig 13292 bp, 15 predicted proteins | sample RhiMethybrSRZTD1_FD_187600 | JGI IMG/M metagenome (GOLD analysis project Ga0207428, IMG submission 187600) | Populus rhizosphere microbial communities from Tennessee, USA - Rhizosphere MetaG P. TD hybrid SRZTD1 (SPAdes) (version 3) | ecosystem: Host-associated > Plants > Roots > Rhizosphere >... | reverse complement strand
ACGAAAGAGGAAAAAGAGCGTAAAGAGCAAGACGACACAATTAGTGGCGAGAAGGATCGCGTTCTTCGCCAGATCGCCGGACTGCGTCATCAAGTATGTGCTGAGCCATTTGCTGCCCTCAAGAAGGGACAACTCCACGGTGCCGTTCGAGACAATCAGTCGACCGATTAAGGGCTGCATGAACCGTCCAATGCCAGGCACCTTGGATAAGGATTCCCCCGCCTGCGTGAGCCCACCGGCTTCTATCCAGGCCGTGAGGTGTTGATAGGCTTCCACACTCTCCTGGACACCCATGATTACTACCGCGACTGTTGGCGCCACGGCGAGCAGCATAACGCCAAAGGTCAGCACGAGTGCGGCCGGCGTTTCCCGTCCATGTAGCCGTTCGAGTACCCTAGCGTAGAGGGGATGGGCAAGTTGCGCCAGGATGACTGCCCAGAGAATCGTGGGAAGAAACGGGCTCACGACGAGACCCAGCTCGACCAGGAGCACGACAAAGATGATGAGGAAGACGACGGAGAAAGTCTGGCGTGGCATCATTCGACATGATGACGCGCAGATGCCAAGGTGACAAGCCCAAAAGGAATCCTCTCTTGATCGTGCGCTTCTAATACAATCGAACGCAATTAAAGCGGTTCCCCAGACAGGACGTAGGCTCGCAACGTATTCCCGCAAAGAGGCGGGATCATAGCCCCAGAGTTGCTAATGCCATCCCGCACTACGGGCAGGCCCCCGGTCTTGTTGCCAGACTGACGTGAGGCCGGATCGCCCATCACGCTGGCGATAAGGCCCCTGGCTCTCGCTCCGGTTCACGTCAATTCCAAGCATCGCATTTTTCTTGCTGACCACCATGCCATCATCCGTCGGCCCCACATCAAGAGCACGCGCTAAATAATATCTAGGTACCGACGATTCGAAGACCAGACCAGCCATTATCTTGAAAACTAGACAGGTGGGCATCCCAGAAGAACGGCAATCAGGGTCGAGAGTACCAAGGCACTAGAAGCAGTTTACGACTTTATTCCCAAATCGATCTGTTCTCCTCCTTTCTTGCCGTTTGAGTTTACGATTTCAAATAGCCTTTTCCTGAAACTCACCTTCTCTAATTTCATGCACTTCCAAGGTTCTCAGTTTACGACTTTGTTCCCCTGTCTAAATCAATGCCCTTTGAGCGTAGCACGCCTATATGATCGTGCTATCTTTATCTGTGAAGTGCGGGAAATAATTCGATGCATACCCGAATCAACACTGCGCTTTTTATAGCGATCTTGACTATAAATCAGGAACTGGTGAAGGCCGAGGAGGGAGCCGATCCCGGTGTGGGACAGCGTATAACCTCCAGCGCCAAAAGCATTGGAACTAAAATAGTAGAGGGCGTGAAGAAAGCCGCTAAGAAGATAGAAGAGAAGCATGTGCCTGAAAAAATTGAGAGCAAACTTAAGAAGGCCGTGACCAAAACTGAGGAAGGCCTCAAAAAGGCGGAAAAGAAACTTCGCCAAAACTAAATGACTGATTCAGTGGATTGCCCATTGCATAGATGAATAGGATGCGAGGCAACGGCATAGAGCAGACGCTGATCGGAAATAATGGAAAGTTAATTCGGATAACATCCCCGCGAATCGTTGGTCATGGTGACATCGCTTCGTCTGATAAAGTATCTCCCATCAACAGTCCTTCGAATCGCTTTCTGCCTTCATTCTTCATCGTTCCCCGCGCGATCTATAGAACGCTTCCGATCCTTCTAATTTGTCGGTTCCATCGCCTGCGCTGATGACTTGGGCTCCGAGCTCGTTCCTTCCCTTTGTAATCTGACCTTCTAGGACGATACGTCCGTTTTATACCGTCTCATGACACAACCACGGCATGTCCTGTTACGCGTGAACGAAAGCTATGGACTGCCTAACAGTATGATTTGATAGCGAGGGAGCCATCCGATTACTCGGCATGACTCCTGAATATGAGACAGGCTCGAACGGGCGAAGTGGCAGCTATCACACGACGATATCCGCACCACTTACGGCAAACATGAGAATGCGCGAAGGTAGAGGAGAAATGTCATGAAGAGGTGCCTTAAACAAACGGTGGTCGCGGAATCCCACTCAGCATTAACCCGCTCAGTTCCCCTGATCTTGCAGGCTCTCCTAGTTCTAACCATGCTGCCGTACGTGTCTCACGGACGTCATACGATCAATGATCTCACTTTATTGGGGGGCTTTCTGGTGGCGGTAGGGTTGGCCATCAAGGTACGGAATCAAAACATCGTGACCGCATTGGTACTCGTCAACACCGCGACCGTGACAGGTGCATTTGCTTCATTGGGACCGCAGCAGCTGTTTTTACCGTATCCGTATTTTGTCATTTTGATGATGGCGATGTTAGGCCAGGACATCCGACATCTGGTCATCTCGGTGATGTGCTTAAGCGCAGGCTATCTTACGGCCCTATATGAGCATCAACTACTCTCCCAGGAATATTTGTTACTCCTGCCCGTACTGTTCGGCATGGCCGTGCTGGTGACCTGCCATGTGTTTCAGGCGGAACGATGGGCGACGGAATTCTCCAAAATTGAGCAACAGAAGCCGGTCGATCCCTTGACCCGACTACCGCAGCGAGCCATCTTCATCGACCGTGTGGGGAAATGTATGCAGGAGCGTTCACACTACGGCGATGAACTGTTTGCGGTGCTGTTTATCGATCTCGATGGATTCAAAGCGGTGAATGATCAGCTCGGCCATCGAGCCGGCGATGAGGTGCTGTGCGCGATCGGCAATCGTCTCGGACGATCGTTGCGTTCGGAGGACATGGCCGCCCGCTTGGGAGGCGACGAATTCTGTGTGCTGCTACGGAAAGTCCATTCAAAGAAACAAGGCATGCGAGTGGTCGAGCGCATCCTTGAAAAAGTAAAAGCGCCTATCATCCTGACATCGGGCCGGGTGGTGAAAGTCGGGGTCAGTATCGGCGTCGCGTTTAGTTCAAATCTCCATACCCGAGCGGAGGATTTGATTCGTGATGCGGATGCGGCGATGTATCGCGTCAAACACCAGGGAAAGAACGGAATCGCCGTGAGCGATCAAATCGCCGATCTGTCCCCACTCTTCAGTCTGCAGGCCCGCAGCGCTGAGTCTGCCTTGTGCGCTCCAGGCGAGGCAGTACGGTAGTATGATCCGCTGGGAATGCGTCGAGATTTCTCATCCGGATGTTCCTGGTCAGCAACACACGTCTATCCTCAGATCCTCACGAACTCTTCCCGTGCGTGTCTCCAGCCAACAAGATACACGACCTCCCTTTTCGTTTACGTCTTCCTACCATTAAACCGTCGATCGAATTGCCTGGGTTTCCTATAATTTGTCCATACGCGTACACCCTATACTGTTGTAATGCTGTTTTATGCTTGTATGCCAGCTAGGAGGATTCCAATGAATGTAGGACGGTCATTATTGATGGCTTTTGTCGCCCTCCTAGTGACGGGGTGTGCAACCAATCCGTATACGCATCGACATCAGTTGGAATTAATCCCGGCCTCGAAAGAGCGGGCCATGGGGGTACAAGCATACAGTCAGGTTTTGCAAGACCCCAAAGTGCACATCTCGCATGACCCTCAGGAAGTCGAGGTGGTTCAGCGCGTCGCGAGTCGTATTATCGAAGCTGCCAAGGCGTCAAAATATGCAGAGGTGGCCAAGAAATTTGAATGGGAAGTGTCGGTCATCAAAGACGATAAAACGCAAAATGCCTTTGCGTTGCCTGGAGGAAAAATCGCCGTCTATACCGGCATCTTCCCCATCGCGCAAAACGACGCTGGCCTGGCCGCCATTTTGGGACATGAAGTCACGCATGCCTTAGCGCGTCATGGCGCCGAACGGATGAGCCAGGGAGTTGTCGCCCAAGGAGCCGTTGTAGCAGCGAGCCTCGGGGCCGCGTCGCAAGGCATCAGTCCGCAGATCGCGCAAATGGCCGGTGGCGCCCTGGCCAACTATGGTTTTATTCTCCCGTATAGTCGCAAACATGAATCGGAAGCCGATTATGTCGGTCTCCTCCTCGCCGCCGATGCGGGCTATGATCCGCACGAGGCCGTTCACGTCTGGGAGCGTATGGAGCAGATGAGCAAAGGGCAGCCCCCGGAGTTCTTATCGACTCACCCGAGTCATGGAACTCGAATTAAACAGATGGAAGAATGGATGCCGGAAGCGTTGACGCATTATCATCCGCATGACGGTAGGACGGCGGGCAATCTTCCGTCCCCATCATCTCCACGCTAACCATGTGTTTGGCCACACCGCATCCGCGAACAGCTATGAAGTCGGCGGATAGAAGAAAGAATCCTAGTCTCGGTTGAAACTCACCAAGTTTCTCGTAATTTGGTACGTGATCAGGTCAAGACGATTACTGGAATACCGCCTCTTTTCAACGAGATCTCCGGAAAACTTTTAACCTTCCTCCCGGAGATTGTGTGAACAATCCACATTCAAAGTTTGGAAATTGTATGATACGATATGACCTCCCAACAGGAGGATGACCCATGAGCGAACCTGCCGTCGATAGCCCCCATAGCTTCGCGCAACGAATTGCTCGGCTCAAGCAAGGTGAACATCTCTGTTCAGTCTATGCGGAGAAGGCCGAAATGTTGACGCAGGCGGTTCCGTATATCAAAGCAGGACTTCTCAATGGTGAGCGGTGCATTTATGTGGCGGATGAGAATGAGAAGGAGACGCTTCTCCAAGCCATGAGATTCTGGGGAATCGACGTAGACAGCGATATGAATTCCCGTCGTCTCCTATTTTGGACCCGCCATGACTATCGGCAACCGGGTCTGTTCGATCTGGATACGATGTTGGCCTTTGTTCGCCGCACATTGCACCAAGCTATGGCGGATGGCTATAACGGAATCCGACTTGCGGTCGAAATGAGTTGGACGATCAATAGCGGGATTAGCGACGATGATCTGGTCCGATGGGAAGACTTTATTAACACCATCTCGTCACCGGGCACGAAAGTCTCCTTTATTTGCCAATACAACCGGCAGCTCCTTCCCCCTTCACTGATTGCGAAGGCGGTCCATGTTCACCCGGTGGTGGTACTTGGACAAGACATCTGTCCAAATCGGTTTTGCCGTCCTGCCGTCGAAGTCTTGCGTTCACAAGAGCACCCTGATTTAGATTCGGTACTCGCGACTCTCAGCCCGGCAAGTTGCTAGGATTTGCGCGTCGAGATCTTATTCACCAATTAGCCTGGCGGATCTGGGCTTATCTCGTCTCATGAGAATGTTTTGATATCTGCAAGTCGGCGGGCTCGTCAGCGCAAAGTGAAGGCGCTCTAAGCAATCGCTTCCTCATGCCTCCCGGAATTTTTCCTGTTACATAAGTAGCGCTCCCTCTCCACCTTTTTCTCCATTGCTCACCCAGTCTATGGGTCCATTCTTGTCAATTAAGATAAGGGCACTCTCACGGTTATAGGGTGGCAGCCTCCCGGCGATCAGCATTTTATTTCTTTCTTCTGAATGCGCGCATTGGTTAAGCTTCCTTGGTAGCGGAACCTTCGCATGTTTCGAACTCTGCTCAGCTTCCAGAACATGACAGCGGACGTTTTACGCGCGGGCAAGGCCAAACAATCGTGACAGGTTCAACCACAGCTTTGATCAACACTCTAGAAGCTGTCCCTTGATGAGCAATAACGACCTTCAACAAGTCCGTAGGTTGGTAGACGACGTGTACCGTTCCGAGTCGCGCATGGTACTTGCCACGCTGATCCGCCTGCTTGGGGATTTCGATGCCGCTGAAGAGGCGGTGCACGATGCGTTTGCCGTGGCGGTCGAGCGATGGTCGCGGGATGGGGTGCCGGGCAATCCACGTGCATGGCTCGTCTCAACCGGACGCTTCAAGGCCATCGACGCCATGCGGCGTCGCGCCCGCTTTGACGCATCGCTCCCCGAACTTACGAGACAACTCGACTCGACCACCATCACCGACAGTGATACCGAGAAATGGGACAATGAGACCGTCGAGGACGACCGACTACGATTGATCTTCACCTGCTGCCATCCCTCGTTAGCGCCGGAGGCCCAAGTGGCGATGACCTTGCGCGAAGTCTGCGGTCTCACGACTGAAGAGATCGCGCGCGCATTTCTGACCAAGTCACCCACCGTCGCTCAGCGGATCGTCCGCGCCAAGTCCAAAATCCGCGACGCGCGCATTCCCTATATAGTGCCGTCGGAGACCGAATTGCCGGACCGTCTCGATACGGTGCTCCAGGTCGTCTACCTCGTATTCAATGAAGGCTACTCCTCGTCATCCGGGGGATCGCTCACGCGGCACGATCTGTCGGGCGAGGCCATTCGTCTCGGGCGCTTGCTGATTCAGTTGCTCCCCGAGCCTGAAGTCATGGGACTCTTGGCGCTGATGTTGCTGCAAGACTCGCGGCGCGCGGCGCGCACGTCAACGACCGGCGATCTGATTCTTCTAGAGCATCAGGATCGCACGCTGTGGAATCGGGATCAGATTGCGGAGGGATTGAAGTTGGTTGAAAGGGCGTTATCTACGAGACGCATCGGACCGTACACGCTCCAAGCGGCGATCGCGGCAGTGCACGCGCAGGCGCCTCACGCCGATGCTACGGACTGGAGCCAGATCGTCATCCTCTATGACGTGTTGTTTCAGGCCGAACCCTCGCCGATCATCGAGCTGAACCGCGCAGCGGCCGTGGCCATGCGCGACGGCGCTTCGGCAGGTCTTGTGCTCATTGACGCCATCCTAGCGCGAGGGGATCTGGCGAACTATCATCTCGCGCACGCCGCGCGGGCCGATCTCTGCCGCCGATCCGGGCGAACAGCGGAAGCGCGAGCCTCCTACGAACGGGCCCTCAGTCTCACTCAGCAGGAGCCGGAGCGGCGCTTTCTCGAACGACGGATGAGCGAGCTGCCTAACTGAGACGGCCAGCCAGCCTCACACATCGAGGCAAACATCGATCGCCTGCCTTTCGGCTCGGGAATTGTTGCGTTCACGGAGGATCGGGGAAGCACGGACGCAGAATGTGACATGACTTGTGTACATGTGAACTTTATGAATAGCTGCCGGAAACCTTCGGTCGACAACAAGCAGGATTCCATTTTGAGAGGGCGTTGGCATATTCTAGGCAGCCGTCCAAAGTAATGGATCACCGCAAATTCACCTTTCTCAGTCTGTCGCAGTTTATCCACCATCACTTACTGTGGTTCCTTATCAGCGCCTATGCGATCGCAGCCGTATTTCCAACGGCCGGGCTGTGGATAAGAAGTGTCTCCTTCGGCGACATCGTAGTCTTTCAGACGAAGGCTCATGTGTCCCTCCTCCTGGTCCTCCTAGCCACGTTGATGTTCAATGCCGGATTGGGCGTGAAGACATCGCACTTAAAAGCTCTGGTGAAAAAGGCCTGGATATTGGTCGCCGGTCTGACGGGCAATCTCGTGATCCCCATCGTCTATATCTTCTGTGTCAGCCTGCTACTTCAGTTTTGGCATAATCCCGACGAGGCGCAGCACATTCTTGTGGGCCTCGCCTTGGTCGCAGCCATGCCGATTGCCGGGGCGTCAACCGCCTGGGCGCAGAATTCCAACGGAAACTTGGCACTGAGTTTAGGCTTAGTCCTGTTCTCCACTTTGCTTAGTCCGATCATCACGCCCATGGCCTTGCATGTTTTCGGAGAGATGGCCTCTGAAGAATATGAAACAGTCTTACACCACCTCGCTGACTATGGGTCCGGAGCCTTTCTCGGGATGTGGGTTGTTCTGCCTTCCCTGCTCGGGCTCAGTGTCCGATTGATAGTCCCCGAGCGCCGCCTCAGCGCAGGGATGCCGTATCTCAAAGTGATCAATTCTCTGGTCTTGCTGGTGTTAAACTACTCGAATGCCTCGGTGTCACTCCCACAAGCGATCGCAGACCGAGATGTGGATTTTTTAGTTGTCACCTTGGTCATCACCACGGGTCTGTGCCTGACAGCGTTTGCAACGGCCTACTGGCTGAGCTGTCTATTCAAGACAGACCAAGCTGAACGTGTCTCACTCATGTATGGGCTGGGCATGAACAACAATGGTACTGGGCTGGTTCTGGCATCGCTCGCGCTCTCTTCTTTTCCACGGGTAATGGTCCCGATCATTTTTTACAACTTGGTTCAGCATTTGGTAGCCGGGAGTGTGCATGAAGTGGCAGGCCGGAACCTTATTGTGAACCGGTCAGGCGGGTCATGAGGAGAACAGATGCTCATCCTCAAGATCGTATAAAAATGCCTGCGGTTCCTTCAATCTTCCTTCTAATTAGCCCTTACTAAGTCTGGACATCATGTATTGGTATTGGTCGGGTACGCTAACCTGCGGACTCATATCCGCGAAGTTGCTCACCGTAGTTTCACCTGAGCAAAAGCGTCATCTTCTCTTTTTTGCATTATGCGGTAAGATAGAAGCCTACGCATGAAGGGGTATCACAGTACGCTCACACGGAGGTGTTCCATGCGGACGAATGATCCAGACCGTTGTCCCGCGGGCCATGATGTACAGCGAGACCGTCAACTCACCGTCGTGCAATGCCAGGGCGGCGTGCACCATAATGGGCCCCATTATTTTCATGAAGATCATTACACGGTTCGATGGGGCGACGAAGGAAATTCCAGATGACCGCAGAGTGGTCCAGTCTGATCGGTCTTGGATGCTTCGTCGTAGCCATCGTCATGATCCTGATTTCGTATTGCCGTCCCATACGTCGCCCCCGACATGGACATGCTTTGGTGGCTTCACATATGCGAACACTTCGACCTGGCGCAACACTGTAAGCACTCGTCGGGTCGAGTCTAGAATGTTTGCTTCAAATGAGTGGGTATGTCTTGTCACTTGTAAAGCATGGTGACGACTTAACTCACGGCCGCTTATTCCCGTGCACCCGGAGATTCACGAATAATCCGCGCTTTTCCCACCTTCACAGGCGCTTGAGCGTGAATTTGAGGCGATTGCCCTTCGACCTCGATGGTATGGGGAATGAAGGTGACGGAGAGCTGTTCTGATTCTGCGTCCTTTGCGGCGGCAAGTGCGTTGTGCAGCGGAAATGCAAAACGCGCCGGACGGAAGGCATGTTTGCCTTCATTGCGAATACCGGTCCCGAAGAGAGCAACCGTTCCGACGAAATGTGGGCCTTGCACATCGCGATTGGCATCCTTCGGAAGTCCCACATAAACATCCCACACGACTCCAGGCTGGCGTTCAGCCTCAACATCCTCCAACTCCAGGAGCATCATACCTTCCTTCGCGCCCTTCAACTCACCCTGACCTGCGCGCAACTTCGCCATATCCAACTGGATGGAGATCGGTTCGTCTTTCAGCTCAAAGGGAACTGATGGGAGTTCCATGACTTGCTGTCGTAGAAACTGTACGGCCGTCAAGGGACGCACCTGCCCGCATTGCTCAAGAACCTGGGCCGGCTCTCCCTCATAGACATAGTGTAATTGTTGCGCGGCGCGCAAGATGTCACATCCGGTCATCTGAACCTGTTTCCCCTTTTCATTGAAAAACGTGAACCGTTGGGTACGCCACGTCGCATCCGTGAGAGGATCTGTACGCCCACCTCCTTGAGCCAGCCACAGGTTCCACAGCCGGTCGATATTGCTGTGATGGAGATAGAAAATCGGATCTTGCGCCGCGGTAGGCACCGAGCCCATCCATCCTCCAATGTCGACATGCACGGCGCCATGGGGAGTTCCTTCCAGAGAACTGCTGGCGGTCGTGAAGTTTATGAAAGAAAATGCCGGTCCGTAATTGACGTCGCCTGCCGGCAAGGAGCCGGTGCCGTTGTTCATGGCCGGATTCCGATTCGCCGTAAACAACTCGCTGCCGGGATCACGGAACGGGGCGGGCAGGCGCCGCTCGGAAGCCGACGACCAATTCCAGTAGGGCAACGCCCAGTGGGTATTCTTGCTCATCTGTCGAACAATTCGCTCGAACCAATAGAGATACATGCGATGCCATGACCAGAAAAAATAGGTGCCATGCTCGCAGGTATTCCAGGCGGTCCTCGTCTGGGCCAGCGTGGTGCCATGAATAGCGGCTTGATAGGTCCAACTTCTGGGATCACTGGCTGGAAGGGCTTTCATCGCCTTAATCGCTTTCCGATAGGAGACGAGGATCGGATCGCTTGCGCTCATGGCGCCCACATCCCGCCGTACGAAGGGCGTCGTGGTTTGGGCCACCACGCCGGGAGAGGACCACGGGCCTAGGACCGTCACGGATGCCGCGGCGCCTGCGAGCAGCAAGAATCGGCGGCGGGTCACATCAGAGCTCATGGTTGCCTCCTTCGCGTTCAAGGGATTGGCGAGGACTGCCCAGCGTCAAGCGGAAGGTCCACGTAGAAACTGCTGCCTTGATCGGTGCTGGCTACCCAAAGTTTTCCTCCATGGAGATCAACCAGACTCTTGCTAATCGTCAGTCCTAATCCCGCCCCTTGAGTTCCAGGTGGGGCGGAGGGCGCACTATAAAACTTGTCAAAGATTTTCGGCAGCTCCGCCGTCGGTATACCTGGGCCGGTGTCCCGCACGCACAATTCAATACGCCCCTGATCCTTCAGGACCGCCTCCACCTGCACCTGCCCGCCAGCGGGAGTAAACTTGACCGCATTATGGACCAGGTTCGTGAGAACTTGGTGGAGTTTGCCCTCATCTCCGTTCAAATACACTCCCGATACCGCATCAACAGCCTGTTGAAGAGAGATCTGTTTCTCAAGTGCTAATGCCTGACACCCTTCCGCTACATCGGCAATGAGATCCCCCACGTTGACGGAAGTCTTCTGTATTTGAAGTTGACCGGCCTCGATCCGCGCGAGGTCGAGAAGTTCATCGATGATTTTCATCAAGCGCTCGACATTGCTGGCGACACGGATCAGATAGTGACGTTGCTTCTCCGTGAGAGGGCCGGTGAGTCCCGCCAGCATGTTCTCGACATACGATTTGATCCCGGTCACAGGCGTGCGTATTTCGTGCGACGCCACGGACACAAAGGATGATTTTAATTTATTAAGTTCAGCCAGTTGCTGATTCGTGTGTATGAGCTCTTGCTCCGTGCGCGCAAGAGTTTCATTTTGTCGAATAAGGGAGGCGGTCTTTTTGTAGAGCTCAACGAAAACGTCAACCTTGGTACAGACAATCGAGGGCACAATCGGTTTGAAAATGTAGTCGACGGCTCCAAAGGAGTACCCTTTGATCACATCGACTTCGTCTTTATTAAACGCGGTGAGAAAGAGAATGGGCACATCACGTGTCTTTTCCCGCTGACGAATCAGGGCGGCGGTCTCATAACCGTCCATCTCCGCCATCCGAATATCCAGCAACATGACCGCGACATCTGTCTGGAGCAGCCATTTCAAGGCTTGGTCACCGCTCGTCGCTGTGATGATGGATCGATCCGGCCGTTCAAGCAGGCGCACCAAAGCTTCGACGTTGTGTGCATCATCGTCAACGATAAGAACCGTCGGCTTGTCCTGTACGTCATGCATCGTCCACCCTCACGGTCCCATACTCGCAAATTTAAAAGGGAGACTCTCACGCCACAAGTCCGTTCACAGATGCTTTTCGTGTAGGGGATTACTACTCGTACTTAGGAAACGTATGGATTGTCCGGCGAGGACCAGTCCAGGAGATCGCGTTAGTGAGAAAGATGAAATGCGTGCATTTCGATCTGGTACTTTGATGATGAGAATGGATCGTGCGAGAGGGAAAGGGCAGCGCCGTTGTTTTACTTCAATGGGTAAGGCGCCTCAGTGTGGATGGGTAAGGAGTACGGTCTGCTGTGAGAAATTTCTTCGCTGTTAAATACAGCCAAATTAATGGTGGGAATACTCGATACGTCCGATCCGCCCTTTATCCATGCATTCAGCGAGACGATACCCGTATCGGCGACCGCCATACAAGGGGAAGACTCTCACAGCAGGGTGAGCGATGTCACCGTGGCTCGGCTGGGTCGACCGCCTTTATCCGGCTTAATCGTCAGACGAAGATGGGTCATATTCTCCACGGGCATGGCCCATGATTCGCGTTCGAACGTTGTGTGAGGCGGCGAAAAATTATATTCCTGTCGGAGCACCTCGCGGTAGGTGTGGCCACCATCGCGCGAGACGGCCAGGGACAGTTCTTGCGTACGGCTCGTCTCCGGTTCCTCGATCTCAAGGCCAACCTTCTGTACGCGCTGCGGTTGATCGAAGGCCAGAATAATGGTTTGCTCGCCGGTCTCTGCAGCCACCCACCGTGTGCCCCCTGGTCCGCTGCGGTTATCAAACGCGTGGTCGATCGGGTACGACGGATCCTCCGAGGAAACCTGCACGCTGGCAATGTCAGCCACAGACATCGTGCTGGCACTCGTCTTTGGGGACTTGGTCTCGCTGTCTGGTCTGAGAATCTGTTTGCGTAGCATGTGAACTCTCCGGGTAATAGGGGTCTATCTAGGGGTTAGGGGGGGACTGTTTTCAGAATCATCCCCCCATGTCTATCTCCACCTACTGTAAAGGAGAGGGTGGCAATGGGCAGTCAGCGGGGTGTCCGTCAGGGTGTCAGTACAGTCACTGCTCGAACAACATGGCCTTGCTTCCATGCGGGCATGAGCCCAAACCATATTAATGCAAAGGGGCCATATTGTCTTCGATTCTCACATGGCGCGGCTCCTTCTTAGCCTGGGAGAGCAGCAGCCGACGTGAAAATATAACGATGAATTTTCCATGCACCATTTTCGCGCTTAAACAGAAAGAACTCGCTATTAGCCACGTCAGATTCTACGCCAGTCGCCATAACGGTGAACCGCCCCGTAGAGTTGGTACGGACCCAGGCTGTGTCGCCTAGGACTTCTGCTTCATGAACAATGAAATGCCCCCTAAGCTTCAGTGTGGCGAACACCCATTCGTAGGCTTTGCGAACGGCCTCTCGGCCCACCGAGGGTGGCGCGTACTCAGGCATGAACACCGGATCTGTACTGTAAAGTTCAAGAATGCCGTCGACATTGTTATTTGTGAGTCGCTCTTGGTACACGCTGAGCAATTTCTCAAACTGCCCTTTAGTGTCTTCAGATTGTTCCGCTGGTGGAGTTACAGGCCGAAGTTCTTCACTAGTGCCGCTATGAGCAGCAAAGGTGCCTAAAGAGGAAATCGTTACCAGAAAAACTCTCATAAATTTAGGGAAATTCATCATGGGCTTTGTCCTTTAAAGTGGTCAAAAGTTGGGTCAGTCTTTGTATCGGCTTGAACCACGCTTCACGCCTCTGATTTTGACATAGGCGACAGCATGTTCGCATCTCGCGCCAG
>Ga0207428_10004455_pt1 | contig 13296 bp, 11 predicted proteins | sample RhiMethybrSRZTD1_FD_187600 | JGI IMG/M metagenome (GOLD analysis project Ga0207428, IMG submission 187600) | Populus rhizosphere microbial communities from Tennessee, USA - Rhizosphere MetaG P. TD hybrid SRZTD1 (SPAdes) (version 3) | ecosystem: Host-associated > Plants > Roots > Rhizosphere >... | reverse complement strand
GTGGAGTGCTTCCTTCCGGGCGTGCCTCGCATCATGTACATGGAACACCCGTTTCAGATCTTCCAGATGCGCGATGCGGTCGCCATGACTTTCGAATGGCAGCAGGTGTTCCGTCTCATCTACACGAATGGAACCGGCCCATCGACGCCGCTGCAATTCTGGATGGGCGACTCGCGCGGACGCTGGGACGGCGATACGTTTGTGGTCGACGTGACCAACCACAACGATCGCACCTGGTTCGATATGGCCGGCAACTTTCACAGCGATGCGCTTCACGTGCTGGAGCGCTACACGATGCTCGATGCCGACACCATTCGTTATCAGGCGACGATCGAGGATCCGAAGGTGTTCACCCGTCCGTGGACGATCACCGTGCCGCTCGCACGCCAGAGAGAAATGGGGCGCGTGCTCGAATATCAGTGCCGGGCGGAAATGGAGGAGGCGAAGGGCGACTTCAAGGCCGACCCGCGCACTTGGTACCAGGACGGATCTGCCCCGGTTCCCCCGCTGCCATCAGAGCCGCGCTCGACCACAGCGGCGGCCCCCCAGGGCCAGATTCCGCGGACTGCCGACGGTAAGCCGGAGATCTCAGGTTTCACAGAGGCAGACGCCGGCGGCGCGAACTGGGGATTCGAGCCGCACAACGAACCGTTCACGCCCGGCGGCCGCGGCGTCCTCGTGGATCCGAAGACCGGAGGCCTCCCGTATCAGCCGTGGGCACGAGCAGAGAAGCAGGACCGCACAACGCCCGGGCGCGGGTACGACGATCCGACCGCGCACTGCTTTGCCGGCGGCGTTCCGCGATCGCTGTATGTGCCTTCGCCGTTCTACATCATTCAGACGCCGGCCTATGTCGTGATCCTGCTCGAACGCATGTCGTGGCGCATCATCCCGCTCGACGGACGCGCACACCTGCCGGATACAATTCGGCTCTGGCAGGGTGATTCGCTGGGCCGCTGGGATCGGGACACGCTCGTCGTTGAAACGAAGAATCTGAACGGCAAGACGTGGCTCAATGAAGTGGGCGACGTCATCAGTCATGCGGCCACCGTCATCGAGCGGTTTACACCAGTGAGCGCGAGCCTTATGCAGTACGAGGCAACGGTCAATGATCCCGTGGTGTTCACCCGGCCGTGGACGATTGCGATGCCGCTCAAGCGCAACCCCAAAGGCGAGCTGCTCGAGGTCGCATGTCTCGAGGACAACCAGGATCTGCTGCATCTGAAGGATGTGAAGGAGCGGGGCATTCAGTGACGAGAATCATGGTGGCAATCGGCGTGATCTGCCTGTGGTCTGCGACAGCCTCGGCACATCACTCCTTTACCGCGGAGTTCGACATCAACAAACCGGTGAAGATGTCTGGCACCATCACGATGGTGCGGTGGTCGAATCCGCACGGCTGGATTTACATCGACGTCAAAGGCGATGACGGAAAGGTCGTGAACTGGGCGTTCGAGACCGCGGCGGCCAATGCCTTGTACCGACGCGGCACGCGACCGGAAGATTTTCCGGTCGGCACGCAAGTGACCATCGACGGATTCCTCGCGCGCAACGGCACGCCGACCGCAACGAGCGGAAAATTGATGTTCGCCGACGGTCGCGCGATCACGATTGGGGCTGGCGCGGTTGCGGGAGAACAAAAGTAATCGTCGTTCCCTTTCCTTCCACGCTCTCCGCGTGAATCTCGCCGCCATGCGCGACGACGAGGTTGCGCGCAATCGTCAGACCCAGCCCGGAGCCGCGCGACCCGTGGCCCTTGTAGAAGCGATCGAAGATCCGCGGCAATTGGTCGGCGGGAATTCCGTGACCGGTGTCGCTCACGCCCACGACGACCGCGCTCGTTTGCGCTGACGCGGTCACCGACACGCGACCGTGCTCCGGCGTATGGCGCAACGCATTCGAGACGAGATTCGTCAACACCTCCCTGATGCGCACCGGGTCGATATCGACCAGCGGCAAGTCTGCCGCGGCGTCAACGTCAAGGTGGATGTAGCGGCCGGCCGCCTCTGCGGCGAATGATGCCGATGTGTCGTTCAGCAGAATCGCGAGATCGGTCGCTTCTTTCTGCAGCGCGAGCGTCCCGCTCTCGGTGTGCGCGAGGGTGCGCAGGTCTTCGACGAGACGCGCGAGCATGCGCGTCTCCTGCAGGACGGCGGCAAGCTGCCCCTCGTCTCGTGGATAGATGCCGTCGAGCATCCCCTCGAGGCGTCCCTGAAGGACGGCGAGCGGGGTACGCAGCTCGTGCGCGATGTCGGCCATCAGATCGCGCCGTTGTCGGTCTTGCACCTCGAGCCTCGACGTCATGCTGTTGAAGGCGCGCGCCAGTGTCCGCATCCAATGGGGACCGCGCTCGGGTGTGCGCGTCGTGTAGTCGCCCGCGGCCACCCGATCGGCGGCTTCCACCATGTCTCCCAGCGGGAAACCGAATCGCCCCATCAATCGGCGGAACAACGCGACGAGGATGAAGACCCACAGCAGCGCGAAGAAGATCCGCGGCGGGCGCACAACGACAGGCGTGCCGCCAGATGCGAAGAGCCACGACAGCACGGTGGACAAACCGACGGCAATGAGCACCAGACAGACGGCGAACAGCACGCCCATCCGTCTGGTAAAGCGCGCGCGGTGACGGCGCCACGCGTACGGCCCGCCGCGTGGCGGCCACGGCTCGTTGTCGGGCCACCAGGGCGGACGCGGCCGCCGCCGGACGTGCCATCTCGGTCCGGGGATCGGGGATCCGGGATCCGTCATTGGGTTCCTCATTCGGCAAACTTGTAGCCCATGCCGTACACGGTAAGGATGTACCGCGGCCTTCGGGAATCCGGCTCAATCTTCCGTCTGATGTTCTTGATGTGCGTGTCAATCGCCCGGTCGAACGCTTCGGCGTCGTCGCCGCGGACGGCATCGAGCAACTGCGCGCGCGTCAGAATCCGCCCGGGTTTTCGAGCGAGTGCCGCCACCAGTTGAAACTCCGTGGGCGTGAGGTCGATCGACGCGCCGTCGCGCAACACCTGCATGCGTCCGGTATCGATAACGAGATCTCCCCGGCGCAGCACGTCCCCACCACCGGCGGTCGCATCCACGCGACGCAGCACCGAGCGAACGCGCGCGACGAGCTCGCGAGGACTGAATGGCTTGGTGACGTAATCGTCCGCGCCCAGTTCGAGGCCCGCGAGGCGATCGGCCTCGTCGATCCTGGCGGTCAGCATGATGATCGGGACGTCACCCTCGCGGCGCAGGGTCCTGGCGACCTCGAGGCCATCGAGGCGCGGCAAGCCAAGGTCGAGGACGATGAGGTCCGGCCGCTGCGCGCGCGCCTGTGCCAGCGCGTCAACGCCATTCGACGCGGTGATCACCCCGAAGCCGCCATGCCGCAGATAATCGGCTGCAATCTGCGCAATCGACGGCTCGTCTTCGACGACGAGGATCGTTTTCACGGAATCGGACTCACGTAGGGTGACTCAAACCCCTGAGTCGCCCCCACCTGACTCTGACTCCCGATTATGAAGGGATTGTGGAGCTTCCTACCCGAGGAGCGTTGTCCCCAAATTCACCCAGGTGGTACCGGTCCACTGCCACCAGTTCAAGTCGAGGCCGTACACGTAGACCGTGCTGTTCTTCCAATAGATCGTGGAGGCCCATGCCCCGCCCACTTGTACGCCGTTGCGCAACACCGCGGTATTGGAACCCAGCGTCCACACCACTCCCGCGTCGTCCACAATCTGACTCGCGTTTGTCGGGATCATTGTGCCGTCCGGCGACGTTGTTCCGGAACCGGTCCCACCCGTCGTTCCGCCCGGCATGACCGGTCCCAGGTTCACCCAGGTGCTACCGGTCCATTGCCACCAGTTCAAATCGAGGCCGTACACGTAAATCGTACTGGTCTTCCAATAGATCGTCGAGGCCCACGCCCCGCCGACTTGTACGCCGTTGCGGAGCACCGCGGTATCGGAACCCAGCGTCCACACCGCGCCGGCCGTGTCGACAATCTGTGTCGCCGTCGTCGGAACGGTGGCGCCATCAGGTGACGGAGCACCGGCGGTGCTGCCGCCGCCGCCGAAGCGCTCCGCGGGGATCTTGACCAAGAACGCATCGAGACGATTCCCGCCCACATTCGTCGTCCAGACGAAGTACCGGCCGGTGACATCGAGGTTTCCCTTCGGGCGCTTCGCATAGTCGTCGCTGCCGCCGCCACTCGCGTAGAGATCCGTCATGACCTGTCCCACGACCAGCACGTCGAGCGATCCGTCGGCGTTGCGGTTGGCATCGAGCGAAAAGCAGACGATCTCGTCCGCCATGTCCGGGGTCGTACTGGCGTTGCTGCCGCACGCGTACTGCGATTCGGCAGGCGCGTTGACCGCGTTCCCATGCGCGATGTGATTGGCGGCAGCGATGTCCCACCGTTTGTTGTAATGAACAACCGGTCCAATCGGTCGAATCGTGCTCTGCACGGGAAACTTCAGAAGAATCGTTGCATTCGGCAGCGGATTGAAATTGTCAGCACCCACCGCGTAGCCGTATCCCATGTCCAGGTGCCCGAGCGCGCCGTTGGCGTTGTCGATGGTCGTTTGCTGCCCGGTCTGCGTATCGACGATACGGTTGATACGCATGCCATCGGTGCGATTCATCAACAGGATTAGCCAGCGTCCTGACTTATCGATATGGCATTCATCGAACACCATGCCGCTGCTCGCGGTGTCGTAATAGAGAAACCCTGAAGCCCTCGAGACGACACATCCGATACGCTGAAAGTCGCTGTCCTGCACCGTCGCCGAGTGAACGCTGTCGTCGTCACTCGAATGCGGCTGCGTGAGATACCGGCCTTGCGCCGGACAGATGGATCGCGGGCATGAATTGAGATCAATCGCCGGAAGAGAATCGAACTGACGCGTAAAGATGTCGAATCGCTGCAGTTGTGTGCCACCGACAAGGAACGTATACAGCTTGCTCGGCTGGCTGGCGCTGAAATACCACCCTTCGCCGGTTTGCCAGTGATAGGGGCTGTTCTCATTGAACAGCGGCCCGAGACTCTGCACCGTGTCCGCGTTCTTGTCGTACCGCAGCAGGATTGGTCCGACGCCCCCGCGGTTCGGGTCGGTGCCCAGGAAGACATACATGTCGCTGCTGCTGACATGGAAGTTGATGTTGTGCCAATAGGAATACCCGAGGTACCACAGGCAGTCGGCGCCATTCGCACACGCAGTGGCATTGGTCAGCCGAGCTGCTTCGGTGTTGTAAGGCGCCGGAAAGGTGAACTTGCCCGTCGCGCCGTTGGCCGGCAGAAATGACTGAATCTGAGGCGAGGTGAAGCGGGCGCGCAGCGCTGGTGATCCCGCCTTTTCCGTGAAGCCTCCGCCCGCCGGAGGTGGTGGCGCAACCGCAATCACGGCATCGTGAATCGTCGCGCCCGTGCTGATGAGCGACGAGTCCAACAGCAGCGGCAGCTGCGGCGCACGCGCACTCTCCTTGAGATACTGGCCGTTCTTGCTGTACTCGATGCGGCCGTTCGCCAGCGAGATGCGGAACACGTCGCCGGGTGCATACGTTGTATCGCCGCCGGCGTAGACGCCGCCTTCCAGCACGTCCGCGGAGCCTGCACCATTGAATCTGAAGCCGAAGTCGATGTCGGCGTACGTGGTGTTGTCGTCGCCATGACTGAGGCCAGCCATCCACAGCGTATTGAGCTCGCCGACTTTGAATTCGACGTAGCCGTCAGTGCTCAGCTGGTTCTGGGACGACGCACCGGCATCCTGACATCCATCACAACCCGCTGTTTTCTGGATGCCTGATTCCGTGACGACGGCATTCACCAGGTTGGTCCAAGTGATCGCTGTCTGGGCACGTGACGCCGTGGGAATTAGTTGGACGAAGAAGACTGAAAGGCTCAGCGTCAGCCAGAACTGCTTCCGCACGATCCCGGGCGGCCAGCACGATGAGTGCCATTGGTGTCGGGCTACCGACTTCCAGCTCCCGCACGGCAAGGCCGGAAGCCCGAAGCCGGTAGCAGGCAGCCGGACGTCACGTTTGCGGCGAAGCAGTCGGCCCACCGTCACGCATCCGTTCGTGTGCGCGTCGATGCCATTCGTCGAAACGCGGCGAACCAAACTCGGGATCGTATGGCCAGTAGCGCCGTCGCCATCCCCACCCGCCGAAGCCCCACGCCAGCATTCGGAACAGGAACACGAACAGGAAAATCGTCAGCAACGGGCCGAAGAACCCGAATCTCCACGGACCGTAGTAGCGGTAGGCGTAGTACGGATACGGCGCAGGTGGTGGAACCGCCTGAGCGCTACCTGGAACACCCGGCGCGCTCGCGGCCGGTGGTTGCATGGCGATGCCGTGCGACACGCCCGCCTGATAGGCCGTTGCACCGATGGCGATCGCCGCGACAACCGCCAGCGCAACGATCGCCCAACGCCTCATTCGAAACTCACTATCCATCACACATCCTCCTGTGATCGATAGTGCGGAATAATTGTGGATGAAATATGTAGGGGCTATTCGACGATCGTCAGCTGCGGGACGACGTTGATGAACGGTGTGAACGTGGCAGTTCGTCCGAATCGATCGGTTGCGGTCACTGTGTAACTCAGACGCCCAGGTTGAGCATCCATGGGGACGATCCACACGCCGGTCCACATCTCCGACGGCTGCCGGGGATATTCAGCTGCCGGGAATCCGCCGACACCACGCCATCGCGTTGGAACGTCGATGGTCTGTCCCATGTAGTTGATGTGAACCACCATCGTCGCCGTGTTCTCGGTTTCGCCGGTCCCACCGTCGATTGCCGTCATGCGGAAGCCGACGCGCTGTCCGCGCTTGAAGCGGTTGCTGAGGATGCAATGCGTCGGCAACGTCGGCGGATTGTCGAAGCTGGCGAGGTCGCCCCAGATAACGAGTTTCCCCGAGGGATGTCCGGCCTGCGGAGGCGGAGGAGCTGGTGGTGTCGCGTCACCGCGGCGTCCGCCACCACCTTGTCGCTGGCCTTCCTGCGCGGGCGGCTGTTGCTGTCCGGCAACGCTGACCGCGAGGGTTATTCCAACCAGCGCCGTTGCTGCGAGAACTGAGACGCCTCTCAGACGCATCATTGATTCCCCCGTCCTCCACGGCCCGCATTGCCGCCGGCGCCATTCTGCCGACCGCCGCCCTGGGTGCGGACGTCCGGCTTGGGAAATCCGTTGTGGTAGATCGTCAAGTACCGGATGTCGTTCCCCTTCTCATCGAGCCAGCCAACCGACTGCTGAAAAAAGTCAGGTACGGGATAGCCTCCCGGCACCGTGCCCTCGATGATGTACAGCTTGTTTTCGTGCATGTAGATGGCGGCCGACGTCCGCGACTTGTCCTTCTCGTTGACGAGATTGACCATGTGGCCTTCGACGAGGTTCATGTTCGCCCAGCCAAGATAAATCGGCTTCTCGTTGGGCCTCTGCATCAACTCCCACGTCGCATGAATCACTGCGCCCTCGATGTCGGGCTTCCAGTAGCCAGCGCCGGTCGAACTGCCCGCCCCCGTGTTCCCTGAACATGCCTCTGCGCCGGGCGGACACGCTTTCGCCTTCTCGGCCGCAATCGCCTGGATGTTGTTGTAGTCGACGACGGTGACCTTGAAGTGACTCTGGCCTTGGTCCACGCTGTAGACGCGTGAAGGGAGCACCGATTTGAACTCGGAGGTGTAGGTCGTCTCGGTGACCTTCGGTTGCGCAGGAAAGACGATCGAGAAGCGGTCCTGCATGCTCTTGAACTCGACGTACTCCTGCGCGAACGTCGAACCCGCAAACGCCAGGAGCGCGGTCGCTGAAATAAGCACTGCGCGCATCACGCGTCCTTACTGGGGCTGGCCGGCGCCCTGACCCTGACCACCCTGGCGCTGACCCTGGCCCTGGCCTCCGCCCTGTCCCTGACCCGGACCTGCTGCACCACCGCGGCCCGTCGGCGGTTTTGGAAATCCGTTGTGATAGAGCGTCTGATAGCGGACGCCGTTGCCGTTCTCATCGAGCCAGCGAATCGACTGCTGGAAGAAGCCCGGCTCGGGGTAGCCGCCGGGCACCGTACCTTCGAGGATGTACAGCTTGTTCTCGTGCATGTAGATGGCGGCCGAGGTGCGCGACTTGTCTGCGTTGTTCGTCATGTAGATCATCGTGCCCTCGACCAGGTCTATGTTGTTCCAGCCGAGGTAAGTGATCTTGACGTCGCGCTGCATGAACTGCCACTGCGCGTAGGTTGTCGCGCCGGCGAGGTCCGCTTTCCAGTATCCGAGGCCCGTCGAACTGCCGCCGCCCCTGCAGGTTTCCGCGCCGGGCGGGCACGACTTGGCGCGCTCGGTGGAGATCGCCTCGATGTTGTTGTAGTCGGCGACGGTCACCTTGAAGTGACTGTTGCCCGAATCCGCGGTATAGACTCGCGCTGGCAACATCGATCCGAACTGCGACTTCCACATCGTCTCCTCGACTTTCGGCTGCACCGGAAAGGTGACGCCGAAGCGGTCCTGGGGACTCGTAAACTCGACGTATTCCTGGGCGAACACTGCTCCTGCGACGGTAAGAATCAGGGCCGCCGACACTGCACTCACACGCATGGTTGTCCCTCTGCGAATTCCGGGGTTGTGGCCAACCGACTCTAGACCGCAACGTCCGCGTAGTCAACCAGATGGGGGGGTAGGAGCTAGCGAGCGTTGAAACTGCCTTATCGAGCGCGTGCGAAGAGCGCCCGCATTCGCGTGCGCGCCCATAGTTAGACGTGGAGCAGATGCATTCGTCCTCTTCACGTGGCTTGTCCGATCAATGCGTGGGGCGCGGCGGGTCGACCCATTTGCACGCGCCCGAGCGACCCGCGCGTGACTTGAATCTCTCTGGCAGTCGAAATTCCACAGGCGCTGTGACGAGGGACTCAGTGGCCCGACCATTGATGCGGACCGGCTCGAATTCCCATGCCCGCGCCGCCATGAGAGCTGCCGCATTCAGCGCAGGACACTTCGACCAGATCACCCGTGCCTCGGCGACAGTTCCAGACGCACCCACTTTCAGCTCGACGAGGACGACACCTTCATCGCCCGCCAGCAAAGACTTCGGCGGATAGATAGGCTTTACATCCTTGATCTTGATTAGCGTCGGCTTGCTACCCGAGTCCTGCGCACGAGTCGACCCACTTCCGAGGGCAAGGAAGATCGCAACGAAGATTGCACCATGCGATACTCGGCTTCTCATTTGTCACATTGGACCCCGCCGGAGGCGTTTTGGTCTATTCGCAGACGTCTCTTTGGCACAACCATTCTGATCAGCATTCAGCACATTGCGCGAACAGACGTGCCGACGCGCGTATGCGCCATGCACGCGACACTTCCGCGCGAAGCGCGCGCAGCTGCGAATCATTCGCGAACAAGGCAGTTTCAACGCTCGCTAGCTCCTATCCCGTCAACCAGATGGGGGGTGAGCCCCCCGTCTAGAACGTGAAATTGACGATCAGGCCGATGGAGCCGAATATCAACGAACGCGTTCCGAAATCCCAGTCGAGTCCGGGCCCGGCATCGGCGTGTGTCATCGTGAAGGCCGGCGGCTCCGGGACGTTGTTCCAGATGCTGGTGAAGCTGCTGCCGCCCACCGCGATGTTTCGAGCGACGTCAACGAGCACTTTCAACTGAAGGTCCGTCACAGGAATAAACGCCTTCGTTGATTTTTCGAAATCCCAGTCGGACCGAACCGAAAAACATCCCAGCGCCGCCAGCGCCGCCGGACAGGTCAGGAAAGGACCGGTCGGCGTTTGCGCGGCCGTCAGGTCATCGACATCGGAGAACAGACCGGTCTGCTTTGAAGATGCGTAGAGGATCGATTCGGTCACGGATGCATCGAACCTGACACGCCCCCACCTCGCGCGAGCAGCCCACCCGGCCATGGGACCGGCTCCCGTGAAGTTAGCCTCCGCGGCGCTCGAAAGCTCGATGTTGTTGTTCAGATGCAGCGGCCTGAACGCGTTCAGAATGAACGCTCTCAACTTCAAGTCCTGGTCCTGTGACGACCGGACTCTTCCCACCTTGCCTCCGATCATCAATTCGAGGCGAACGGTGTCGTTGCTCACCAGAGAAGCGAGGGCAAAGCCGTCGAGCGCGAAGGTCCGCAGCCGGCCGCTCACCTCGAAATCAAGCGGTGATAGTCCGGAAGCCTGCAGGTCATTCCGAGTCGGCGAAACCAGTTCGTTCCACATGAGAACACTATTGAACTCGGATGTGATCGACGATGACGTGATTGACTCCGCTGCACTCGATACGCGTCCGGACTGCGAGTCGTCGGTGCGCAGGTACCAGCCGCTCACACCGCCTCCCCATGTTTGGCCCCGGTGCTTCAGTTCTGCGCGGATGGTGTTCTTCGTCTCCATGTTCAAGTCGATCGGTGTGTGCGTCGCGCGATCCGTGACCTGCGGCGGATTCAACGTCTGCACCTCGGTCAACCTTACGACATGGCCGGTCTGCGCATCGGCGCCTTTGACGTCCATCCGCATCAGTTCGAACTCGAACTCCCAGCCGTCGGTCGTCTGCGCCGCTGCAGGAGCAGCAACCAACCAGACCGTTGCCACGCCAATCACGGAGGCACACTGCCGTAGCTTGTTCGACATGTCTTTTCCTCGGAACTGATGGGGAAATTCGCGTGTGGGACTGCCGACAGTGTAGCCGACTTCTCTACTTCTCGGTTTCTTCCGTCTCGTTCGCTACCAGGAACATGCGGCCATTCTGATCGCGTTCGAAGACCTGCCGCTCGGTGACCCATCGACCCTGGCCGACGCTCCGGACCGTTTCGAGCGTCCGCTGAATCACGCGCATCGGATCGTTCGGCGCAAGCGGATTGCGTGCTTCGATCTCCTCCACCGTGTTCTGGACGCCATACGCCGTGACCGTTGTCGACCTGCGGATTCGTTGCCGCAGCGCCAGACGGCCGTCGTTTCGAACGAACCCTTCGGCGTCTTGAGAATACGTGTCGATCACGACTCGATGCTCTCCGTTCGACTCGGATGTGCGAGTGACCACCCTGTCACTGAGGACCAATGCTCCGGTCAGATTCGGACGTTGAATCGTCTCTTCCTCGACGCGCTCCGCCGATCCGATGCCGCGCGTCTCACCGCTGCGCGCTTCGGTCGGCACCCACCGTCCATTAAGGTCGCGATACATATAGGCGCGGTCGTGCCGGATGACGGCTGGACTGACCTGCTGTTCTGTCGACTCGCTGCGCTCAACTTCGCGAAGCCCCTCAGGCCCTCGCAGCAACATCGTCGCCTCCGTCTGGTGCAGGTCAGGTGAGACTAACCTTCTTTCCTCGGAGTAACCGGACGACAGAATCAAGTGGCCGTCGAGGTCGGCGAGCCAGGTGCGTGCAACATTGGTGATTGCGTTCGGCCGAGTTTCCTGCTCCGACTGCGTCGTCGCGGCGAGTGTACCCTTACGCTGCGCGGCGAAGTAAAACACGTCGCGTTGGGAACGTGTGGTTGCATTCCCCGTGCGGGTCGTGTCCGTCACATCCTCCTCGAGCGGCTCCCACCTTCCCTCAACGCCCGGCGCTTCGCTCCGTTCGATGATGACCTTGCGTCCGCCCGACTCGGTCCTTCTCTCCACTCGCCTGAACGGAATGAAACCGCTGACGGGATAGGTGGTTTCGGTAACGGTCGTGGCGGACGCGGGTGGCGTGCGGGCTGTATCGCTGCGTTGCTGAGCGGCCGCCGCGACAGACATGAGGACGATCGAGAAACTCACGCCGGCCATTCGTCGAGGAGTCATGATGACGAAAGTGGGTGCACAACCGCTGCCGGGCGATCCGTGCCATAATTCGCGCGGTTTTCGACCCGAGCGCTCCTCAAGAGCTATGAAGCGCTGCCTCGCAACGGTGGGATTGGGACTCGTGCTGGTATGGACGGTGTTGTCGCGTCCAGCCTATTCGCACAACCCGACCACCACGACCGTCCTCTTCAATCGAGAGATCGCGACCCTGCTTCAGCGGAAGTGTGTGCAGTGCCATGCCGACGGCAAGCTCGCCATGCCGCTCATCACTTTTGGGCAGACTCGCCCGTGGGCGGAAGCGATCAAAGAGGAGACGCTGTCGCGGCGCATGCCGCCGTGGCCCGCGGAGCGCGGCTTCGGCGCGTACGCGAACGACATCGGACTGACGCCGCGCGAGTTCGAGTTCCTGATCTCGTGGATCGATGGCGGCGTCCCGGAGGGAACCGACCCCGCGCCTGCATTCGTCGATCACGGCGATCACTGGACGCTGGGCGTGCCGGATCTTGTCGCGTCGCCGGCAGCGGGCTCCGCTGTCGAGGCGCGGAGCGCGCCCACGTTTAAACGCGTGACGATCGATACGGGCCTCGCGCGCGAGGCGTGGATCCGCGGCATCGACTTCAAACCCGATGCGCGAGTCACGCGCGCGGCGTTTTTCAGCATCGACGGCGGGGGGCAATATCTCGGCGGATGGACGCCGTGGCAGTCGTCAACCGAATTACCGGCGGGCGCTGCGTTCAAACTGCCAGCTCGCGCGCGCGTTGCCGTCGACATCATGTACTCCGGCGCGGCGCAGTCGGTCACCGACAAGCCGCAACTCGCGCTGTACTTCGCCTCCGGGTCTCCCCCGGCGCCGGTGACCGCGACGACGGTGCGCGCGATGGCTGATGCGAAGACACCGGCGCGTTTCGTCGCCGAATTCAAAGCGACGGATGCGCGGGCGCTTGTCTCGATGCGACCCGAGCTGCCTGCTGGCACGCGATCGTTCGAGATCAAATTGATGCGCCCCGACGGCTCTCGCGATGTGTTGCTGTGGGTGAAGGACGCGGATCAGCTCTGGCCGACGCCGTACGTCTTCAAGAAGCCGGTGCCGCTGCCAGCGGGCTCGGTCCTGCAGGCGGTCGCGTACGTCGAAAGCGGCGCGGACCTTGTTGCCAAGCCGAAGCCGCGCATCGGCGAAGGCGGGTCAGGTCCGCGATTCACCCTCACGCTGAATCACTATGCGACGAAATAAGCTCATATTGCTGCTCGTCGTACTGCTCTCGCTTGGCGCCGCGGCCCAGCAAAGCTCGGCTCCGCCAGGAACCACCGCGTGGTTCTGTCCGATGCACCCGGAGGTGACAGCGGGCGAAGCAGGAAGCCGCTGCCGGAAGTGTGGGATGGCGCTCGTCCCGGGCGATCCGTTCGACACCCGCGAGTACTCGCTCGAGCTCACGAGCGTTCCCGCTGCGGTGAAAGCCGGGGTGCCCGTCACCTTGCACCTTACGGTGCGGCATCCGGGCACCAATGCCATCATCACCGGCTACGAAATCGTGCACGAGAAA
>Ga0207428_10004448_pt1 | contig 13314 bp, 8 predicted proteins | sample RhiMethybrSRZTD1_FD_187600 | JGI IMG/M metagenome (GOLD analysis project Ga0207428, IMG submission 187600) | Populus rhizosphere microbial communities from Tennessee, USA - Rhizosphere MetaG P. TD hybrid SRZTD1 (SPAdes) (version 3) | ecosystem: Host-associated > Plants > Roots > Rhizosphere >... | reverse complement strand
TGCGGCAGTTCAATGGTCAGAGACGTCTGGTCAGCTTCTGGCGCGAACTCAGCTGAAGTCGAGAGCAGAAAGAAGCGCGTGTAGTTTTCGCTGCTGTCTTCCAGATGTTCCCGCAGAATTACTCCCCCATAGCGTTCAGCTGCACGTTGGCCCGCAATTGCCGCCCGAGTCGCGTCGCCGGCGCCAACGACACTCGCCACGCTTCCGGCCGTATCGTCCGCCACCACTCGCCGGATCTGCGGATTTGTTTCGAGAAAACGCCGGCATTGTTCGAGCGCCACCGGGTGCGATTCGACGCTTCTAATCGATTCAAAAGACGATCCCGGACAACCAATCAGGTAGTGACTGATCGGAATTATCACTTCGGCGGAGACATACAAGTTGCTGTCCAGGAGTTGATCGAAACAGGCATGAACAAAACCGGCGAGACTGTTTTCAATCGGGGCCAGGATTTGATCCGCGGCGTGTTCGCTGATGGCCGTGAACAGGGACTCAAACGTGGGCCGCGGCACGAGCATGATCTCGTCGCCCAAAAGCCTGAGGGCGGCCTGTTCACTAAACGCGCCGGGCTCACCTTGAAACGCCACCCGAGGAATTGTTTGCGACACCAGTGGTTGAACCTTCTCTTCCCTGGCCGGATTTATCGTCCGGTTCTGAATACGACGCGATTCATGAATAACGGCGCGAAAGAGTTCGACCACTGCCCGATCATCGAGCGGCCCTTCGTTAATCGAGCACATTCGCTCGGTGACTTCGCGCTCACGTGTGTGATCGCATACCGAAAGGCCGGAATCCTTTTTCGATTCGCCTACTCTCAGGGCCAGTTCGGCGCGCTGATTTAGCAAACGAAGCAGATCATCATCCAAAGCGTTTATCTGGCTGCGCCAATTTTCGATTCCCATAGCTCTGTATTCCCTCTCAGAAAACATTCCGAAGAATCGTGAACACTGGGAGCGCGGGCGCCCTCGCCCGCAATGAGCGCGAAGCGCGAACCGACTTCCGTGCGAAAGGTTTTCAAAAAACTTAGCGTGTCCGCGGCTGCGGGCGAGGCGCCCGCGCTCCCAGTATCAACTTGCCTCGTGGCTCCAGCGACTTTTCAAGCTCTGCCGGATGGTCCTTCAGGGCAAAAGAAAACCAGCCGCCCTTTTTGCAAGGTCGCGGCTGGTTTGACTGAAGTCTTTTGGCTCGGCTTTACTTAACCACGTGGCCCTGACACGTCTCACCAATCCGCTCCTTCATGAAGAAGAAGCGGTAAGTAAAAGTAAAAATGTAGCAACGATGCGTGTCGTGCATTTTCCTGTGACGTGTCCGATTCCAACTTAACTAAGGGTTAATCCGATGTCAAGACCAAGGCTGAGCGAGTAGTGGGTCAATTTGAAAACAAATGTCCGCCAACTTTAGTTTGTTGCCAGGTTTCGACAAGCTAAAGCTTGTCGGACATCAAACTGATCCACAAGACTGAGCCTCGGCTTTCTTTCTACCGAAGGTACTTATTGAAAAAGTCGAGAGTGCGGGTCCAGGCCAGCTTGGCTGCAGCTTCGTCATAGCGCGGCGTGGTGTCGTTGTGGAAGCCGTGCTGGGTGCCCTCGTACAGGTGCACCGTATACACCTTGTTGTTGGCCTTAAGCGCTGCTTCATAATTCGCGATGCCCGCGTTGACGCCCTGATCATTCCCGGCGTATTGCAGCAAAAGCGGCGCCGAGATCTTGGGTACATCATCCACGCCTGCCTGGCGGCCATAAAACGGAACGCCGGCTTTCAGATCAGCGCCCAGCAACACAGCCAATTGATTTACCATCCCGCCGCCAAAACAAAAACCCACTGCGCCCATTTTGCCGGTGGAGTCTTTACGTGCCTTCAGCCACCTGGCCGCCGCCACGAAATCGTCGGTCATCTTTTTTCCATCCACGGTACGAAACGCGGCGCGTGCTTTGTCCTCGTCGCCCGGATAACCGCCCACCGAAGTCAATCCATCGGGCGCAAAGGCGATGAAATTAGCGAGCGCAAAACGACGAGCAACGTCTTCGATGTAGGGATTGAGTCCACGGTTTTCATGAATGACAAGCACGACGGGTAGTTTTCCATCTTTCGCCGGGCGCGCCAGATAGCCTTTGATCGTGCCGTTTCCGGCCGGCGACTGCACAACTTCGTAGCCCACTTTAATGCGCTTGTCATCCGGCGGCACCTGCTGTGCCCAGGCAAAGTTCGGAGTCATGCTCTCGTAAATTGCCGCGACGGTCAGACCGCCGACCGCAAACTTGACGGCGCCATCGAGAAAAGTACGGCGGTCGATACCGCCGTGCTGATACTCGTGAAACAGGTCTAACAACTCCTGCGGATAATCGGATGCTGATTTACGTTCCATTCTTTGCTCCCTGGCATTAGATTAAGCAGAGCAAGAGATCGCGAACCGGATCATCTCTGCTTGATTAAAGAACCGAACCTGCCGTGTTGAAGAAGCATACTAGGCTTCGAGATTATTTTGAAGACGAGCGGCATTACCTGAAAAACCGGAAACTGTGACATATTCACACCGGGCTTTTAGCCCGGTGTCGAACGACGACAAGAAACGCGGAACCGTTTTAACGGTTTTCTCTTTGCTCACAACCCTGAAGCGTTGATTACGAGGAGGCTAGCCGCGAGTGACATTTTCTCTAGCCCAGGCTTTACGCCTGGGTGAGAAACCGGAATGTCATCAAAGCCCCATTAATGGGGCTTTTGAAACTAATCTCTTCTCCATTCCCCAGGCGTAAACGCCTGGGCTACGGAAAAGTCTTCAAGATCTTAACAGCCAGGTCAAGTAAACAATCTTGCAAACGCCTTAATTTCGGTGACCGTTTCAATAATCAGCTTTAGTGTTACGATTACGACCCGGTTTCGGCTAGAATAGCGACGAAAATGGCGCGGACAATTCTATTACCCGAGGTGGCGTGAACTCGCTTCAAGCGCAACTCGTATCCTGATTTATGGCTGACGAACAAAACCGACCCCCGAAAAGACAGACGATTTTGCCTGAGCGTCTGATGCGCCGCGTGCTCGAAGGCGTCGGCGATGTTGTCGACAGAAAGCTGGGACGCTCGGCTGAGCCAGGTACCGCTCTCTCGACCGATCAGATAATCGTGCGAATGAACCGGGCGATAGACGGGCGAGTGCGCGACGAGAAAGGAAAAGGACGGATCGCTCCTCATCATCTTAAGTTGAAGATCGAATGGGGTACGCACTCTGAAACTCCACCCGAAGTTACCAAGCGTCTGGAAACGGAAGTTTTGGCCGCCGCCATCGACCACATAAACGACAGTCGTTATCGGACGCTGGCCCAGGTTGAGATCGAAACAGAGGTCGATATCTTTACCAGAGGCATTTCGGTCGAACCTGATTTCGGCGAGTTCGAGGAACAACTCCAGCGACAGGATCTGGAGAAAAAGCTCGGAAAACCCATAAAAGCCCCGCAGGGTGAGAAGGCCGAAATTCCGATGGTCGCTCGAATCACCCTCCCGGAAGGATCGAAGGAAATTGAACTGCTGTTGGTCGCCGGCGGCCGGCGCATCAACGTAGGTCGCGGGACCGACAGCGATCTTCATCTTAACCACGCGAGCGTTTCAAAGGTCCACGCGGCGCTGAAAATGGATATTCAACATAACCTCCTGGTGGCTGATACGGGTTCAACCAATGGTACGCACATCAACGGCGTGCGCATCCCTTACGGCGAGGCTCGTCCGATTCAGGAAGGCGATGTCGTGGCATTCGGCGACGTCGAGGTCCGTCTTCGCAAGATTAATCCATGACATCATTCGCGCTGTTTCTTTTTCAAACGCCAACACCGCAAGCTCTCCCGACGCCTGAGAAGCTGCCTGCCTGGCTGACGCTGGTCTATCTGATTGGCATCGCGTTGGTTGGCTTGTTGCTTTTGCTTTCGATTCTGCGCGCCTGGCTTAGTCGCGCTCCGGTTGCTCCCACTGCTCCGTCCAGCCTGCCCAAAGATATTCAAAAGCGTCTGGGAGCCACGACGACCAACCGGGGATTGCGCGCCTGGCGTTGGCTGTTTGCCCTGGCTGCAATTTTCGTTTTCAGCTTTCACGTCTACTGGGCCAGGTATGCCGCCGAGCGCAACCCGAAATTTCAGGAACTCGGTTATAAGGATTTGCGCAATCGCCGGCTGACTGAATCGACCCTGCGTGGCTGGATCTACGATCGGAAGGGCCGGCCCCTCGCCTATTACAAGAGAAACTCAAACGGTGAGATTGATCGGGAATATCCGTTGGACACGGCGCTGGCTCATCTGTTCGGAACTGATCGCGGCGAGCCGGGTCTGGAGCGCGCCCTCTTCGGCGCGGACGCCGGGGCCGTGCCTGAAGTTTGGCAAATTATCAAGGGTCAAACCGTCCAACAGAAACTAAATAAGGATTACACCCTGACAATCGATCAGGATTTGCAGCAGGCCGTCGTCGAGCAGTTGAAAGGAAATCATGGCGCCGTCGTCATGTTCAATCCGCAGACTGGCGAGCTGCTGGCTATGTACAGCAATCCGTCTTACAGCCTGAAACAGGTCGACGACGAAGCTACCTGGATCAAGCTGGATAATGACAGACAAGAGCGTCCGATGTTGAATCGCGCTCTGAACGAGTATTACGTGCCCGGTTCAACCTTCAAGACGCTGATGATGTACACGGCGTTTCGCCACGGCATGGACAAGACGCGTTTTACCACCAGCGGCGGGTTTTCGCCGCCGGGTTGCGGTCGCACGATTACTGATGACAATGGCGGCTGCGAGGCCTGTGGCAACATCGGCATCGATTCCGCTTTTCAGCATTCGAGCAATATCTATTTTTCCTATTTGGGCACTCAATTAGGCGGCGTAAAAATCCAGGAGACCGCCAAGCTGGTCGGCATGGGCGCGTACGACAGCGTGAGCGGCGAGGGCCAGGGACGTCGTGAGCCGGAGATTTGGAACGCCAGCAGCAACGCGATTAAGAACGCGATCGGGCCGACCGAGTCGTGGATGAAGGCCGGGCCGCACTCCACGCGCTGCGAACTAATGTATGAAGGCTATGGTCAGGGACTGGCATCGCAGATGACACCCTTCCAGATGGCCATGATGATTTCCGTGGCGGCAAACCTCGAAGGCAGGTTGATGAAGCCCAAGATCGAAATGGATCGGCAACCTGAAGTTTTCAGTCAGGTGCTGACCCGCGAACAGGCCGTCGAGGTGCGCCGCATCATGAATATGGTCACCGAAGGCGGCACCGCAAATAGCGCAACGGCACCGGTGAAAGCGGCTGGGATTAGAAGCGGTGGCAAGACCGGAACCGCGCAGAAAGCTGTGCCTGTCATCGATCCAAAAACGGGCGATCCGAAGAAACGCGTTGTTACTGAACGTGACTTCAAAGGAAAAATCATTCGTCAGTACGAAGAGACTGTAATGCACGAAAAGCTCCGCAGCGATGCGTGGTACCTGAGTTTCGCGCCGCTGGAGAAACCGGCCATAGCCATGGCGGTGTTGCTTGAAGGCCCCGGTCCCGGCATCAGTTTCTACGGCGGCAAGAATGCGGGCCCGGTGGCGGCTCAACTTATTTTGAAAGCCAAGGCGCTGGGCTACTTCGGTCCCGCCGGCCAACAGACGGCGGCACCGCCGCCCGCGAAACCACGAAGACGGAATCGATAGACCCTCGGATGAAGATCGAGCACGCCAAAGGCGTGCGTACCTTAAATGCGCAATCGTCTTTCATCACATCTGCTGCTGTTGATTGCTCTGGTCGGGATTGAAGTCGCCGGCTATTACGCCATTTACCGCGCGTCGATGATTCGTGGCTATGAAACCTCTCTGATTGGCGCTGCTCGCGACCTGCTGCTCTTCCTGCCGATTATCGTGATGGCCGTTTGGGTTTCTGCTTTCAAGAAATTCAAAGGCAACTGGGTACTCTTTACAACCGCCATTCTCCTCTTTTCGGTCGGCATGTTGGTTCAGTATCGCCTTTACAGCGATCCCGAATATAACGCCCGCAACAAGGCGGCCGCGCGCCAGGAAAAAACCGAAACGCTGCGGATGCGTTACATCAACCAGAGCTACGATGTAAATAAGCGACAGATGATGGGGCTACCGCCCAAACCACCACCTTTAGAGCAGGAAGCCCCGGCCAAGGAATCGGGTTATACGTTGTGGAATGCGATCACCTCAAGCTACACATGGATTCCCGTTTTCTCTCTGCTGGCATTCGCGTTGGCCTTTTCCTTCTGCATCAACGATCGGTTCCTATCGTGGATTCAGCGAAACAGTTTTATCGTCGTGCTCCTGACCCTGGTTCCTCTGGGCGTCGCCATTGTTTACTCGAGCGCGGGCAAAGCCGTGGGCAACACGACGCCGTGGGAGCCGGCGAAAGTTCCCTTCCTCCTGGGGTTCGCCGGGATTTTGACGGCTCGCTATAAAGACCTGGCGCGAACCTATTGGGGCATTCCGCGCGCGAAAGACATCATCCCCCTGGTGGTGATGGCGATCATTCCCTTCGTCCCGTTCTTCGCGTTGAAAGATTTCGGCCAGATGCTGATTTTCAGTGGGGCTTACGCGACCCTTTATCTGGTGGCCGTTCGTCGCTGGCCGCAGCTTCTGGTTTTCGTCGGCTCTGTGTTTCTGGTTATTTCAATTCTGGTGGTGGGCGCGCTGCCCAGGGACGTTCAGGAGAAATTTCCCTTCATTCCCACGCTGGCTCGACCGATCCAGCATGCTTTGCCGTCGCGCATTCAGCAGCGCTTCCATCTGTGGCTGGACGGATTCGATCCGCCGTCGCCGGAAGTATCCTGGTGGAAGAAAGACTTTGACGAAGCACTCGCGAAAGACCCGCGCCTGAAAGAACTCGCGGCCGAAAGCGAGGCCATGAAGCGCAGCGTAAATACCGATATCTGGTTCGACAAACTTGCCTTCCAGCCGGCGCAGGCCATCTTTGGCATCGCGTCGGGAAAGACCACCGGCCGCGGACTTGGTCTCGGTTTCCCGGAGGTTATTCCGATTGCGGATTCCGATTACGTTTACGCTGCTATTGCTGAAGAAATGGGCCTGGTGGGCGGCGCTCTGGTGGTGCTGGCAGTGATCATTTTTGTGATTGCTGGGATTCGCACTTCAATTGAAGCGCGTGATATGTTTACAAAGTTGTGCGCGGCGGGGTTAACTGCCTTTGTAGGCATTCAGGCACTGGTAAATATTGGGGGCATTACCCGAGCCCTGCCGATGACCGGCATTACCTTGCCATTCGTGAGCCACGGAGGGTTCAGCTTGATTACCAGTTTCACAATGTTGGGAATGCTAATGGCTTTTTCACATCGTAATGCTTACGACGCGCGCGTGGTGGCCAGGATCGAGCGAGAGCCCGAGCCGTCGATCGATCTGGAGGCAGTCCAATGAGCACCGCCATGCCGGCAAATAACGTCGACGTCGCTTCAGTTTCTGACCGCGGCCTCAGCGAGAAGCGGCCGCTGAACGAAGATTCTTTCCTGGCCGACGCCGACCGCGGAATATTTGTTGTCGCTGACGGCGTAGGCGGAGCCGATGCCGGTGAAGTAGCCTCGCAAACCGCAGTCGATGTCCTGAACGATGCGTTCCGTACGAAAATTACGGACGGCGAAGACGTCGAAGACTTGATGGAGTTGGCAATTCAACGCGCCAACAGCTCAATTCACCAAATGGCCTCAGAGAATCCTCGCTTCTCGATGATGGCAACCACCGTCGTCGCACTCCATCTGGACGGACACCGCGCGACGATTGGCCATGTCGGTGACTCGAGACTCTATCGCCTGAGCCCTGATGGAAATCTGCATCGCGAAACGGAAGATCATTCAATCGTCGAAGAAGAAGTGCGTGCCGGCCGAATGACGCCGGAACAGGCGGCGAACCATCCCAGCAAGAACGTGATTAGCCGGGCCCTCGGCGCCGAACCCTCAGTCGAGGCCGACATGAAAGTGATCGAGGTCGAAGACGGCAGCGCGTTTCTGCTCTGCTCGGATGGAATCACCCGTCACCTCGGCGACAACGAGCTGCGCGAGTTGTTAACCAGTGGCCGAACCCCGAACGATCTCTGTGAGGAAATGAAGGCGCGCTGTTATCAGCGGGGCGCTGAGGACAATCTGACGGCAGTCGTGGTTCAGGTCGGCGCGTCAAAATTCGAAACTGCGGCGGTTTTGGATGACGAAAGAACTGTATCTAACGAGAAATTCCACGAGACGCTGGACATGCCTGAGCCTGTCCCTGCCGAGGCGGAAAGCCCTTACAAATTGACACCTCCGTCGCGAATTGCTTTTCCCGGAAACACTTCACCTGAGTTGGCAGCAGCGCGGGCCGTGGCTCCCGCAAAATCGCGCGGCGGCCGGGCTATTCTCCGCTTTTTCGTGTTTCTGCTGTTTATCGGCGGCGTCGCGGGCGCATTTTATGCGGGAATGGTTTACCAGCGACAGAGGCACTTCACCACGAATAACTCCCCGGCTCAACCAAGTCCAACACCACAGGAATCGACCCTCGTTTCGAAACGCGCTGCCGTCGATGCCGATCCGCAAAAGTGGTTGACCGAACACTTGCCGTCCGCATCCGGAAGTCCCGCAAACTCTAATGGAGGGGTTGCCGGGCCAATGGACTCAAAGGACCCCGAGTTCCTCTATCTCTACGGCCGCGCCCTGATGCTCACCGGGAACCAAAAGGACGCCGTTCAGGCCTTTGAACTCGCGCTCACTAATCTTCGTTCTGAAAGTAAGAACACACTGCCCCTTGCTGCGGAAGTGAAGTTGGCGGAGGCGGCGGCTGGTTTGAAGATGAGCAGAGGCCCCGGTGGTCGGACGCAGGAGGCGATAATGGCTGAAGACAAGGCCGTTGGCGCGCTCGATGAAGTCCTCGGACTGAAGAGTCAGACCCCGCCGAAGTAATGGCCGCGGATGAGTGACTTAAAACTTCTTCAATGCAGGCTCGACAATCGCTACGACATCGAAGACTGTCTGGGTCGCGGCAGCTATGCCGAGATTTACATGGCGCGCGACCTCGCGGCCACAGATGAGAGATTTCGCAACGTCGTCATCAAAGCCCTCAACGTGCTGCTGCAGGGTTACCAGGATCCCGATCTCGAGCGCACGCTGATTCAGAATTTTCAGAACGAGGCGATCGCGCTCGATCGCGTGCGCCATCCCAACATCATCAGCCGCCTCGGCCACGGCACCGCCATCGATCTTAACGGCACGGCTTTTCACTACATTGTTTTGGAATACCTTGGGGGCGGCGACCTCTCAAAGCTTTGGCGATCTGAATCACTGACATTGGATCGCGCTTTGACTTACCTAAAGCAGGTTTGCGCCGGCCTGGCCCACGCGCACGCATGCGGGGTGATCCATCGCGACATCAAGCCGCAGAATCTCCTGCTCACCGAAGATCGCAAAACCGTGAAGATTGCGGACTTTGGCGTGGCCCGGCTCGAGGGCGGAGAAGGCGCGATCACCCGCGTCGGTACAAATATTTACGCGCCACCGGAACACAGTCCCCTGGTGCAAACTTCGCAGCTCGATCTGGGCCCGGGCCAGAGCCCTTTGCAACTGACGCCCGCGGCTGATGTTTACTCACTCGCGAAGACTGCTTACACCCTGATTTGCGGTGCCTCGCCGCGAGCCTTTGCTCATGAAGCAATCACCGAATTGCCGGAGCCAATTGCCTCGCAACCCTGGGGTGGTTCTTTCTTGCGGGTGCTGGAGCGGGCTACGCAAACGCGCGCCGCCGATCGCTATCAAACCGTTCAGGCCTTCTGGGAAGATCTGAATGACGTGGCCATGCCGGTGACGCAACCACTGGCGTTGGCAGCTGCCCATCGTCATATCAGTTCAGATTTGAATGTTGACGAAGTCCTGACCGCGGCTGCGCCGCCGCGGCCCAAGTTCGAAACTTCGCGCGAATTGAAACAGCAGCAGATTGAAACCAATGGTTCTCTGCGGCCAAAGATCGTGGTGCCGATCGCGGGTCGCCAGTCCGTGCCCAATGCCAGAGTCTTTCCGGTCGGCCCATCACCAGGACGCATTGCGGTACCGGTGCCGAGCGCGCTTCAGCCCACGCCCGGGCCAGCCATCGTAGCCGTAAAGCCGCGTAACCGCCGTCGAGACTTCGTCGTGGGACTGGTTCTTGTGTTATGTTTCGCAGGTTTGCTGGCCGCAACGGGAGCCTATGTGCGCAGATGGATCAAACTGCGCACCGGTCAACAAACGACAACGACGACGCAGCCTGCCGGAGATATCGGGCGGCAGGCGGTAACTAAGACCGATGTAAACTTACGCGCCGGGCCAAACAGTCAAACCGAGATCGTCGGCCTGGCGGAGTTCGGTTCAAAGATTCAAGTGATAAGCACAAGTCCGAGTAATAATAACTGGTGCCAGGTTCAGGTCATTCAGCACTCTCGTCCGAAAAAGGATCCGGCCTCTGCTGACATTGGCTGGCTGAACCGGACTTTTCTTGATTTTGACTGAGACGGCGTTTGGCGCGTCTGGTGCGTGTTTGCGGCGCTGAGCAAAAGATAGGATATTGTTAGCTTGATATTGAGGAATTACCTCTCTTACCGCGAAGCGGTTACCGGCTCAGAGCCCAGGGTTGCCGCTTCGGCTACCCTGGGTAAATCGCAAGCGGCATTCGCAACCCTGTCAGGGTTGCGTCATTGAACTTTGCTCGATACCCAACGTAGCCTTTGGCAACGTTGGGCTGGAGGTCGGAACCGCTTTGCGGTTCAGCGCCCTCACGGTCTTCTCAAATCAGATCACGACCGAACACGAGTTCTTGTTTTACTAAAATCGATTCCCGATTTACGATTGACTCTCTATGGGCCTGATTGACTCTATCCGACGTTGGATCGACGGTGAGACCACCGACGACATTCTCGAAGAAGCAGCAGAACACGAGCGGCCGCGGCGCCAGTGGGAAGAATTCCTCGTAAAGATTGCCCGCGAAGTTGAAGCGTGCATGCAACGCGAGATGTTCACACCTCCCGGCGGCCCGACTTACATTCCGCGCGAATACATCGTCTATCTCAGTAACGATGACGACAAAGATTGGCAGGGCGACAAACGTCGCGGCCTCGAGCAAGGCCTGTTTCACGTCTTGTCAGAGCGCGCCCGCGAACTGGCCGGCGCGGTACAACTCCAGACCAAGTCTTTCGCGATTGAGCTGCGCGTCGATGGCACTCTGAACAAAGGCGAGTTCCGGGTACAGCCCGTCTGGGATGAAACTGAGACTGGTCACACGATGGTGACTGCTCGTCCGGCGCAGCCGACGACCGCCGGACCGGCGCCGACGACTCCTCCCGCTGAAGGCCAACCAGGAGGTGACGACACCGGGGCCGGCGTCAGCGAAGGCGAAGTCACCGTGGTCCGTCCGCGCACAGTCGAGCTCTATTCAATCGAGCTTTGGCGCGAAGGGGTTCGCCAGGCCGTAGTCAAAATCACCAAGCCTGAGATTACCATCGGACGCGGGTCGCGAAGTGTCTCGGTCGATCTCCCGCTCAAAGGCGATGCGGAAATAAGCCGGGTTCACGCGATGCTCATGTTTGACGACCAGGGACGCTACTGGCTGACGCCAAAAGGAAGAAACCCCACGCTGGTCTCCGGCCGCGAAATCCCGCGCGATCAGCGCACGATAGTCCAACCCGATGAAAAGGTCGGCATCTGTAGTTTTACTCTGCGGATTCAACCGAAGTAGCGGCTTGTGGCACGGGCGTCCCGCCCGTGAATCTCGCACAAGATGCGCGTGCCACATTCAACCGCTCATATTCGCGACACACGTCCGAAGTATGCGTGAGGAAGTCGGCGTGACACCTCATCGATCATGAGCATCATTGTCGATTCGCAGTTACGCGGCTCAACTAACGATGTAGGGGTGGCAAACAGTAGCCAGACATGTCGGGCATCAAGTTGTCGTCTTCAACGGGAGGTGTGGTGTGAAATTACGATTATCAGGGCCGTGGCTCCTTCTTGGTTGCGGATTTCTGCTCTGCGCCTCTTGCGCGGCCGCCATTAGCCAGGACGGCGAAGACTATTTTCCCGTTAGAGAGAATGGGAAGATAGGCTTTATGGATAAGACCGGCAAAATCGTAATCAGCCCGCAGTTCGATTCAACGCTGAGCGAGGATGGGGTGATCTTCAGCGAAGGATTAGCCGCCGTCTATGTGGGCGACAAGTGGGGTTACATTGATAAAACAGGCAAGTTTGTTATCCCACCGAAGTTCAAGCAAACATTTGCTCCCTCACTCTTTCATGAAGGATTGGCCCAGGTCGAAATTCAAGAAGGCACAAGCAGTTTCATCGACAAGACCGGAGAATTCGTCAAAGCGCTCAAGTTCATCGAACAGCGAACTGTGTTCAGTGAAGGATTAGCGAGAGTTAGTAAAGGCGACAAAATTGGCTATGTTGATAAAACGGGGAGGTTCGTCATCGAGGCGCGGTTTGATGAAGCGGAAGACTTTAAGGAAGGACTGGCAGCAGTGAAGGTCGCCGTTAAAGTCGATGATACCGTCGAGTCGAAGTTTGGTTTCATCGATAAAACCGGCAGGATGGTCATTGAACCGCAATTCAGCGAGGCCCGCAGCTTCAGCGAAGGGTTGGCGGCGGTCACAATCTACTCGATGGATCCGAAGGGCTATGGCTATATCGACAAAACCGGAAAAGTCGTGATCGCTCAGCAATTTGATGACGCTCATTCATTTTCTGACGGCTTGGCAAAGATTGTCATGCGTGGTGAGAAATTCATTGATAAAGCCGGGTTCATCGACAAGAGCGGCAAATTCGTTATTGCCCTTCAGTTTGAGCAGCGGCCTGGCGGAAGTAGCTTGAACTATCGCGGTTTTAGAGACGGACTCGCGGCCGTCGAGGTCAACAACAAAACGGGTTACATTGACAAGACTGGCAAGATGGTAATCGCTGCCAGCTACGACTACGGTAGTGAGTTTCGTGGCGGCATCGCTCAAGTCACTAGCGGCCTGGAAGCCAAGACCCAGAAGAGCTATTACATCGATAAGACCGGAAAAGTCATCCGGGAGCAGAATCCCAGGTGATCCGTCGTTGAATGAGTTTCGTAAATCCTAAATCCTAAAATCTGAGGTCAGGCCTTCGATTCGTACTGTCTGTGATCAACTTCCTCAGTAGGAGCGGCACATCTTAACTGCACGTGTCGCTCCTAACGGAGCTTACGACTTTTATTTGCTGGGCTTTCTATAGACATTTCGCTCCTAACGGAGCGAGGCCTGGTGAATCTTTGATCCAGGTTCAATGCGCGCTGATGGCAGCGGTATTGGAACCGCCATTGAACTCCGAAAGCAT
>Ga0207428_10004447_pt1 | contig 13317 bp, 9 predicted proteins | sample RhiMethybrSRZTD1_FD_187600 | JGI IMG/M metagenome (GOLD analysis project Ga0207428, IMG submission 187600) | Populus rhizosphere microbial communities from Tennessee, USA - Rhizosphere MetaG P. TD hybrid SRZTD1 (SPAdes) (version 3) | ecosystem: Host-associated > Plants > Roots > Rhizosphere >... | reverse complement strand
GTCTTGTGTCGAAGCAGGTCGACCGACTGCAATATGCCTGCTGTCCAATCTCAACGCCCCGAACGAATCCAGCACATTGCAGACCCACAAAAGCCTGGCAGCAACCCCCTCGGGCATGCTCGAGCCTTTTGTGCTGACGTTCAAGTAAAAGTCGGCGTTGCGCTCGAATGCCTGCAAGGTCGATAGCAGAGTCGTGGATTTCCCGGTGGTTGTCTTTGCATCTTGCGCGGGTTCCGATGAGTTCATCGGCGTTGAAAATGAATTCGCTCGATCGAGTGGGCTTTCCAGCCAGCGGGGGTCGGTCAGCCACTCCTGCCAAGTCTGTTTATACTCTTCAGCGGGTTTAAGCTGATTGCAGATCGCCTCGACCTCTATCGCAAAGCGGTTCGGCCACCGCACTCGCTCGCTTTGTAGCGGCCTGCGCAGTTCATCAAGGAACTTGACCAACTGTTGATGCGCATCCTTGGGATAAGGCCGAACAACGCACGCGTCTTCAAGCATCATCAGGGCGCTATTGAGCACGCTTTCACTTGAACGACGAATATAGGTCCGGGCTTGCTGTGTAATTTGCTTGAGGGCCGCCCACTGAGAGTCTGTAAGCAACTCGTTGTTTGCTATTCGTTCATTCACCTGCGCTGTTGAACGATCCAGCTGTGACTGGATAAAGCCGGTCACCCGCTCGGTGTTTTGTCGACTCGTAAACCCAATGTTTTCACCCAGCTCCAACTGCCATTGGCCGGGCGGCAAATGACAAACCACATCAACTATATATTTCAAACGATCGTCGGTCGTCGATCCCAATGGTCGGATCGAACGTAACATTGCGTCTGCAAATAGATCGGCAATGGCTTTACCTGTGTTCGTTTGCAAAATACCGCTTCTCAGAACAGCTAGTATTTCTTGCTCGGTAAGAGAGGCCGTCTGCAATTGCGCCTTGAGTTCTGACCACTGCTGTTCGAGATCATCCTGACTGGTGAAGCGATCTTCGAAAGCGTTGCGCGCGAGCACTGGGGATGGAATATCGACATTGGCGCCCGTGGACCTTGCAGGTGCACGACCGGACTTGTGCAGAACCAGGGGCGTGTTCTCGGTTTGCCGGACCTCGCCGGAAACCAAGGTTCGCTCCTTTTGATCGCAGGTTGAAGAAGTGGTGGGTGGCGCATGTCTGATGCTTGTGACGCTAGGAGGGAGAGGCACTCGGGATTTTCCGTTTCAGCTGACTCAGTTCTCGCGAGGCTACGCAATGTCACGGTAAACGACTTGTAAAAAACGCTTCTGAAACGCCCACCAGGAACATGGCGACGGCATCTCAGAGCCACACAGGTTTGACTCCCTTCCCAGACTGATCGAAGCTGGCACTCTTTTGCTGAAGCCTCATTTCCCGGATTTTTGCATGCCCCAGTCCCGCCGCTATCTGTTTATCAGCCTCTTCGCCCTGCTCGTCATCGGTCTTGCATGGTTTTCCCTGCGCGATACCACCCCGGTGGTTCCCGAAGCCATCAAGCACGGTTACAGCGAAGCGCTGGCAGCGGCCCGGGGCGGTCAACCCGGTGCTGCGCGGGTGCTCTATCAGCAGTTGAAGCGTCCGGACCTGTCCCCCAAGCGCCGTGTCTGGCTACATGCCGAGCTGCCCAATTATCCAAGCTCGGTGGCCCTGAAACTGGCGGATGCCGACTTGCAGAACGAGTCGCCCGAAGTGCGTATCGCCGCAGTCAGGAGCATCAGCGCCCTGGTACCGAACGGCCAGCGCAGTCTTTTGCTGGGGCCATTGCTCGACGACAGCGAACAGAGCGTGCGGCTGGCGGCAATCAATGCGCTGCTGGGGTTGTCCCCGGACGAACTCGGCTTGTATTTCGGGCCGCTGGAGCAAGCCGTCGATGCTTGGGAACTGGTGCTCAAGAGCGAGCCGCAAAGTGCCGAAAACCAATATCAACTGGCCCGGCTGCACCTGCACAACGCCGAACTCAAGCAAGCGCAACAGGCGCTGGACAACACCCTGCGCCTGGCGCCGGACAACCTGCCGGCGCTGGTACTGCAAATCGAAGTGCTGGACAAACAGGGCCAGAACGACGCCGCCCGGCAGCTATTGGCCAGACAACTGCAGGCACAGCCCAACTCGGCCTATCTGCAACATGCCCTGGGGCTCTGGCTACTGCATCACGACCAAAGCGAATTCGCCCTGCTCGGCCTGTCCAGGGCCGTTGAGCTTGAGCCCGATAACCGGGATTACCGCTACGACCTGGCGACCACGCTGCGCGGTGAGCAGGAACTCGAAGCGGCGCAGATACAGTTGCAGGAAATCGTCCAGCGCCATCCGAACGATCGCAAGGCACGGGTGCTGCTGATCAACTACTGGAAGGAAAGCGGGCAGCTGCAAAACGTGCAGATCCTGACGGCCCAGCTTGAACAGATGAACCCTGATGATCCGTCGTTGCAGCAGGGGCTCTGAAAGCAAAAGATCGCAGCCTTCGGCAGCTCCTACAGGGTAGGTGTAGGAGCTGCCGAAGGCTGCGATCCTTTTGCGCTAAAAAAGGTTGAACGCTCGTCCGGGCCAGGGGTCAAGTGAAAAGGCAGCCCGTTGCGGCACTTGCAAGTGGCTGCCTCATTGCTCCTGGCCACGAGAGGACTCTTATTTGTCTCTAACCAACGAATTGAACAGTACCAAGGCGGCCACCGGTATCGAAGGCCTGGACGATATCCTCGATGGAGGATTGTCCCGCGGCCATGTGTTTCTACTGGAAGGCGAACCGGGAACCGGCAAGACTACCGTGGCGCTGCACTTCCTGTTGGCCGGCGCGCAAGCCGGCGAGCGCTCGTTGTACATCACGCTGTCCGAGACCGAACGCGAGCTGCGCCAGGGCGCCTTGTCCCATGGTTGGGAGATGGACGACAACGTCCACATCTTCGAGCTGACGCCTCCGGAAAACCTGCTCAATGCCGAACAGCAGCAGACGCTGCTGTATTCCTCCGACCTCGAACTGGGCGAGGCCACCCGGCAGATTTTCGAAGTGGTCGAACGGGTCAAACCGACCCGCGTCGTCCTGGACAGCCTTTCCGAAATTCGCCTGTTGGCACAAAGCTCGCTGCGCTATCGCCGGCAGATCCTGGCCATCAAACATTATTTCGTGCGTTATGACGCCACGGTCTTGCTGCTCGACGACCTGACCACCGAGTCACTGGACAAGACCGTGCACAGCGTCGCCCACGGCGTGATTCGCCTGGAAGAATTGACGCCCAATTACGGTGCCGAGCGACGGCGCGTGCGCGTGGTTAAGTACCGCGGCCAGAAATACCGGGGCGGCTTTCATGACTTCACCATCACCAGCGACGGCGTGCATGTATTTCCGCGTCTGGTGGCCGCCGAACATCGCGGTCAATACCTGCGCCAGCAATTGACCAGTGGCATCCGGGAAATGGATGCGCTGCTGGGCGGCGGTATCGAAACCGGGTCCAGCACCTTGATTCTCGGTCCGGCCGGGACCGGCAAATCGCTGATCTCCATGGTGTTCGCCGCCGCGGCGGTGGCCCGGGGTGAAAAAGCCGCGTTGTTCATCTTCGATGAAGAGCTGGGGTTGCTGTACGAGCGCATGAAGAACATCGGCATCGATTTGCAGGCCCTGCAAGACAGCGGCAATTTGCTGGTCGAACAGGTGGACGCCGCCGAACTGTCTCCCGGCGAGTTCTCCCACCGGGTCCGGCGCTGTGTCGACGAAGGCAATATCAAGACCGTGGTGATCGACAGCATCAATGGCTATCAGGCGGCAATGCCGGAAGAGAACGCCCTGGTGCTGCACATGCACGAGTTGTTGCTGTACCTTAATCGAAAAGGCGCCGCGACCTTCATGACGGTGGCCCAGCATGGCCTGGTCGGCGACATGCAGGCCCCGGTCGACATCACCTACCTGGCCGATACGGTGATCCTGCTGCGTTACTTCGAAGCCCTGGGCAAGGTACGCCGGGCCATTTCGATCATCAAGAAACGCACCGGCAGCCATGAATCGACCATCCGTGAATACCGTATCAGCGCCCAGGGCATGACCATCGGTGAACCGCTGGAAGCCTTCCAGGGCGTACTGCGCGGGGTGCCCACCTATCTCGGGGCCAGCAACCCCTTGCTTGCGGAAGATATCCGGTGACTGCGGTGCTGGCGACACCCGAGCGCACCCTCATCCTTGCGCCGCGAGGGCGTGACAGCCAGATTGCCTTGATGATGCTCAACGAAGCCGGGTTTCACGGGGTGATCAGCCAGGACCTGCCCGGACTGTGCACCGAGTTGGAACTCGGGGCCGGCCTGCTGCTGATTTCCAGCGAAGCGCTGCTGGGCAGTGATCTCGAACCGCTGATCCGGCTGATTGAACAGCAGCCCGCGTGGTCGGACCTGCCGATCGTGTTGATGACCCACCATGGTGGCCCGCAACAGAATCCGGCATCCCGTTTCGGCCCGCAATTGGGCAATGTCACCTTCCTCGAACGGCCCTTTCACCCGATCACACTGATCAGTCTGGTCACCACCGCCTTGCGTGGACGGCGACGACAGTACGAGGCCAGGGATCGGCTGATCGACCTGAGCCAGAGTGAACTGCGCCTGCAAAACACCCTCGAAACCCTTGAGCAGCAGGTGGAAGAGCGCACCGCGCAACTGCGTCACAACGAAGAGGCGCTGCGCCAATCGCAGAAAATGGAAGCCGTCGGCCAGCTCACCGGCGGCATCGCCCATGACTTCAACAACATGCTGACCGGCATCATCGGCAGCCTGGAATTGTTGCGTCGACGCCTGGCCCGGGGGCGTACCGAAGATCTGGACAGCCTGATCGACCTGGGGGTGACCTCGGCCAACCGCGCGGCGGCCCTGACTCACCGCCTGCTGGCCTTTTCCCGACGCCAGTCGCTGGATTCCAAACCCGTGGAGATGAACGCCCTCGTGATCTCCATGGATGAACTGCTGCAACGCAGCATCAACGAAAGCATTCGCCTGGACATGCAACTCGATGAGCAACTGTGGGTGGCCGAAGCCGACCCCAATCAACTGGAAAGCGCCCTGCTCAACCTGGTGATCAACGCCCGCGATGCCATGCCCAATGGCGGCAGGCTGGTGGTCTCTACCTCGAACCGACACCTTGATGAGGACTTTGCTCAGTCCCAGAGCAATCTCGATGCGGGTGATTACGTCGTGCTCAGCGTCACCGACACCGGTTGCGGCATGGCGCAAAGCATCGTCAACCGCGCCTTTGACCCGTTCTTCACCACCAAGCCCATCGGCCAGGGCACCGGGCTGGGTTTGTCGATGATCTATGGCTTCAGCAAGCAGTCAGGCGGTCATGTCGTCATCCACAGCGTAGTGGGCGAAGGCACCACGGTGAGTCTGTTTCTGCCACGCTTCGGGGGTGATCTGCCTCAGGAGCATCCGGTCAATGTCGGACACTCGCCCTTCGCCAACAATGGCGAGACGGTCTTGATCGTCGAGGACGATCCGGCGGTGCGGGTGCTGGTCAGCACGGTGTTGAGCGACCTGGGTTATGCCTTCGTCGAAGCCTGTGATGGCGATAGCGCGGTGCCGATACTCGATTCGGCCCAGCGCATCGACCTGCTGATCAGCGATGTCGGCCTGCCCGGCATGAACGGCCGGCAACTGGCGGAAATCGGCCGGCAGCTGCGGCCCGATCTCAGGGTGCTGTTCATCACCGGCTACGCCGAGCACGCCGCCGTGCGCGGCGGGTTCCTCGATCCGGGCATGCAGATGATCACCAAGCCGTTCACCTTCGACCTGTTGACGGCGAAGGTGCGGGAGATGATCAGCGCCTGAATGCTTACGAAAGCATGTCCTGCATCAGTTCCTGCAACTTATCCAGATCGAATGGTTTGTCCAGGATCGGCGCCTTTCGCGTGATCGGGCTGTCGGTCTCACGGATTTCCTGGGCATAGCCGCTGATGAAGATCACCTTGAGTTCCGGTCGCAGCTTCACGGCAGGTTCGGCGATCTGCACGCCGGAGATTCCACCGGGCAGGCGGAAGTCGGTGATCATCATGTCCAGGTGGGGTTTGCTCGCCAGGATTTCAAAAGCCTGTTCGCCGTTTTCGGCCTGCAATACGCGATAACCCTCGCCCGACAGGTAAGCGGACAGCACCATCAGAATCGAGGGATCGTCCTCGACAACGAGTACTACGTCTTGTGCATCTTCGCTCATGGGAAGCCTTTGTTCGGTCAATTGCTGCTGATACGACCGTGGGGTCGATCAGAGGTTGCGTTTATCTGGCTGTTTTCCTATAGCGGCAGACAAACGCGAAACAAGGCGCCCTCGCCAATCCGGCTCTGGACGGTGATTGTACCGCCATGGGCGGTCACGATCTGTTCTGAAATAAACAATCCCAGGCCCAGTCCGGCGACGGCCTGCCTGGCCGATACGCGCTCGAACTGCTGGAATATGCGCGCCTGGTTTTCTTCGCTGATCCCGATCCCCTGGTCGCGCACGTCTACCAGCGCCTGGCCTCCTTCACTGTATACCTTCACCGTGACCGGGCTCTTGGCTCCGTAGCGCAAGGCATTGGTCAACAGGTTGGATATGACCTGCTCAATCCGAAATTCATCCCAGTTTCCGATCACCGGTTGCTCGGCATCAAGGGTGACCGACGTTTCGGCGGCGTCGATCTGCCGGGAAAAGTTGTGCAGCAAATCGCGAACCAGCGTCGAAAGATCGAACCGCGTCGGCCGGATCGACAGCTTGCCGGTGCGAATGCGCGAGACATCGAGCATATCCTCGATCAAGCGAATGAGGCTTTTGATCTGCCGCTCGTCGCGGTCGACCATGGCGTGCATCTTGTCCAGGGTGAAGGCGGCGGCGTTGTCCCGGGCCAGGTGCATCTTGCGCAGCTGGGTTTCAAGGATCAGGCCGTTGAGCGGCGTGCGCACTTCGTGGGCGACGATGGACATGAAGTCATCGCGCATGCGCACCGCCTGCTGCAGTTCCAGCTGGGTGTTCTGCAGTTGCTCGAGCAGGGCTTCCTGTTCGCGACGACTTTGCTCAAGGGCCAACACTTGCTCCTTCATCGCCTTGCTCTGGCGATACAGGTCGACGAACACATTGACCTTGCTCTTGACCGCGTGGATGTCCAGCGGTTTGTGCAGGAAGTCCACGGCACCGCTTTCGTAGCCCTTGAACGCGTAGTTCATTTCACGCCCGGCGGCGCTGACGAAAACGATCGGGATGTTCTTGGTTTTTTCGGTGCCGCGCATCAACTCGGCCAGCTCGAAACCATTCATGCCCGGCATCTGCACATCGAGGATGGCCATGGCGAATTCGTGCTGCAACAGCAGTGACAAGGCTTCGTCGGCGGACAGCGCCTTGTACACGATCCGGTCCTCACGCTTGATCAGCGCTTCGAGCGCCAGCAGATTTTCCGGCAGATCGTCCACGATCAGCAGTTTGGCCTGGATATTACTCAGCATGCGATTCGTTCCAGCTCGACAAGCAGACGGCCGATGCCGCGTACAGAAAGTATGTGGTCTGGCTGATGCATATCCAGCGCAGCCTGGGGCATGGTGGCGACCTGAGCCTCTTGCGGGTCTTGCACGATGGTCATGCCACCGTTCTGTTTGACCTGGGCCAGCCCGCGCGCGCCATCGCGGTTGGCGCCTGTGAGCAAGACTGCAGCAAGCCCGGTGCCGTAGGCATCGGCAGCCGATTCGAACAGGTAATCGATGGCGGGTCGCGAATGATGCACTCGAGGCTCCAGGCTCAGGGAAAAGCTGCGATCCCGCTCCACCGACAGGTGATAACCGGGCGTGGCGAAATACAGCGTGCCGGCCTCGACTGCGGTCTTGTCGCAGGCCTCCAGCACCGGCATGGCAACCCGTCGGGCAAACACATCCGCCAGTTGGCTACGGCGTTCGTCCGGCAGGTGCAGCACGACAATGATCGGCAACGCAAAACCTTCGCGCAGCGGGCCGAGGATGTTCAACAGCGCCTCGACGCCACCGGCGGAGGCACCGATCACGATCGCTTCGATAGCTGGCAGGCTCGTTGCACTGTTCATGTTTTTCGATAGATCCGTTCTTGTTTGACCAGCGGCTCGAATTCATCGCCAAAAGCCGAGAAATCCGGGGTTTCCTTGCTGCCCAACACCAGGAATCCTCGATGGCAGAGGGACTCATGAAACAGGCCGAATGCCCGATCCTGGAGTTTTTTATTAAAATAAATCAATACGTTACGACATGAAATTAATTGAGTTTCGGAGAACACACTGTCCGTCGCCAGGCTGTGATCGGCGAAGGTCACGTTCTCGCGCAGTGTCTTGTCGAAAATCGCGTACCCATAGGCCGCCGTATAGTAGTCGGCAAACGAACACTGGCCACCGGCCTGCTGGTAATTAGCAGTGTAGGCGCGGACGTTCTCCATCGAGAAAATCCCTTGCTTGGCTTTTTCCAGGGAACGCGGATTGATGTCGGTCGCGTAGATGATGGTACGGTCGAGCAAGCCCTCTTCGCGCAACAGGATGGCCATCGAATACACCTCTTCCCCGGTGCTGCATCCGGCGATCCAGATCTTGATCGAGGGGTAGGTTCGCAACAGCGGTACCACTTCCTTGCGGATGGCCAGGAAGTGCGAGGGGTCACGAAACATCTCGCTGACCGGGATGGTCAGCAATTGCAGCAATTGCATGAAAGCGGCCGGATCGTGCAGGACCTTTTCCTGCAACGCCGAGATGGTCTGGCACTCGAACTGACTCAACGCATGGTTGACCCGACGCTTGATCGACGCGCCGGAGTAATCGCGAAAATCGTAGCTGTACTTGAGGTAAATCGCCTCGATCAACAAGCGCAATTCGATTTCACTGCTTCGCTCCACTAGATGCGTTCCATCTTCGGCAACCATACGCGAATCAGCGAAAACAGGCGGTCCAGGTCAATGGGCTTGGCCAGGTAATCGTTGGCCCCAGCTTGCAGGCAGCGCTCCTGATCGTCCTTCATGGCCTTGGCCGTCACCGCGATGATCGGCAATTTGCGCCAACGCGGGACCTTGCGGATTTCCACGGTGGCTTCAAAGCCATCCATCTCCGGCATCATCACGTCCATCAACACCAGATCGATGTCCTCCACTTCATTGAGTCGTTCAATCGCTTCCCGGCCGTTGCGACCAATGACCACGATTGCGCCCTTTTGCTCCAGCGCGCTGGTGAGGGCGAAAATGTTGCGCACATCGTCATCCACCAGCAGCACCTTGCGGCCTTCGAAGACCCGGTCGCGACTGCGGGCGACCTTGAGCATCTTCTGCCGGTCATGGGACAACCGTGATTCGACTTTGTGCAGAAAAAGTGTCACCTCGTCCAGCAGCCGCTCCGGCGAACGTGCGCCCTTGATGATGATCGAACGCGAATACTTGCGCAGTTCAGCCTCTTCATCACGGGTCAGGTTGCGCCCGGTATAGACAATGACGGGCGGAAAGGAGCAGATGTCTTCGGTGGACATGCGCTTGAGCAAGTCGTTGCCGAGCATGTCAGGCAGCTTGAGGTCGATGATCATGCAATCGAAGACCGACGTGCGCAGCAGGTCCAGAGCCTCCTGCGCCAGGCCAACGGCGGTGATCTCTATGTCATCGTCGCCGATCAGGCGGGCAATGCTGTCGCGCTGCAAGTCGTCGTCCTCGACCAGCAGCACACGTTTGACCTTCTGGGTCAGCTTGGCCTCAAGGCGCGCAAATACGTCCTTGAGTTCCTCGCGGGTGGTGGGTTTGACCGCATAGCCGATGGCGCCCATGTGCATCGCCGCTTCGACCCGGTCTTCGACCGAAATCACATGCACCGGGATGTGCCGGGTGTCGGCGTGCTCCTTCAGGCGTTGCAGCACGGTCAGGCCGGAATGATCCGGAAGGCGCATGTCCAGCAGGATCGCGTCGGGGATGAAGGCCTTGGCCAGGTCGTAGCCTTCGTCGGCGCCATGGGCTACCAGGCACTGATAACCCAGTTCATGGGCAAGGTCGTAGAGGATGTGCGCAAAGTTCGACTCGTCCTCCACCACCAGAATGCAGCGGCTGGTGAACGGCCCTTTGTCGCGATCATCGTCGAAACGTGCAATGTCGACTTCGGCCACCAATGGCGACAACGTGGGCGCCACTGCATCCGGCGCCGCCGCTACCGCAACGGCCCGCATCGGTTCGACAGGCACTTCGCCCGGTTCCACGTACTGCTGAGGCAGGACCAGGGTAAACACACTGCCCTGCCCCGGTTTGCTGGTCACGCTGATGGAACCGCCGAGCAACGCGGCCAGATCACGGGAGATCGACAAGCCCAGCCCGGTGCCGCCGTAACGCCGATTGGTGGTGCCATCGGCCTGACGGAAGGCTTCGAAAATGCTGTCGTGCTGATCCGCCTCGATGCCGATCCCGGAATCGCGGATGCTGAACGCGATGCCGTCATTCGGCGCCGCGGCGACGGACAGGCTGACGCTGCCGCTTTCAGTGAACTTCAAGGCGTTGGACAACAGGTTCTTGAGCACCTGCTCCAGGCGCTGGCGGTCGGTGAACAGCATCGGCGGCGCGCCGTCCAGCAAATCCACCTGGAAATCCAATTGCTTGTCCGCGGCCAATGGCTGGAACAGGCCGCGCAGGCCATCGACCAGGCGCGCCACGCTGGTGGTCTCCGGACGGATTTCCAGCTTGCCGGCCTCGACTTTGGAAATGTCCAGAATGTCGTTGATCAGGTTGAGCAAGTCATTGCCGGCGGAGTAGATCGACTCGGCGAACTTCACTTGTTCGGCCGTGAGGTTTTCTTCCGGGTTTTCCGCCAGCAGCTTGGCCAGGATCAACGAACTGTTGAGCGGCGTGCGCAGCTCGTGGGACATGTTGGCGAGGAATTCGGACTTGTACTTGCTCGAACGCTGCAATTCCAGCGCGCGCTCTTCGAGCTGGATCTGCGCCTGATTGAGTTCGGAGTTCTTCAGGTCCATGGCGTCGCGTTGCTCGGCCAGTACTTCTGCCTGCTCGGCGAGTTGTTCGTTGGTCTGCTCCAGCTCCACCTGCTGGGTTTCCAGGTGCGCCTGGGACTCCTTGAGCACCCGCGACTGTTCTTCGAGCTCTTCGTTGGCAGTCTTGAGCTCCTCCTGCTGCACCTGCAACTCTTCATTGAGCTGCTGGGTTTCGGCCAGCACTTCCTGCAGGCGCTGGCGATAGCGAGCGGCCTCGATGGACGTGCCGATGTTGCCGGCAATCAACTCCAGCAACGCGACATCGCGGTCATTCAGCGGACGCAGGAAACCCAACTCGATCACACCATTGACCCGGTCGTCGTCGCTGGTCGGCACCACCAGCACACTGCGCGGCAAACCGTCACCGAGGCCGGAGCTGACCTTGAAATAATCCCGCGGCACCTCGTCCAGGCGAATCAGCCGCGCCTGCTGCGCCACCTGGCCGACAATGCCTTCATCGCTGTAGATCTGTTGATCGCGTTCTTCCTGTTCGCGGGAAAAACCGTAGCTGGCGATGCGTCTGAGACCGCCGTGGTCTTCCCGAACATAGATCGCCGCCACAGCGGTACCGAGGTACTGCGCGCAAAACTGCAGGATGTTGCGACCCAGCAGGTTCAGGCTCAACTGTCCCAGCACCTGCTCGGCGAGTTCGGTCTGGCCGTTGCGCAGCCAGGCCTGTTGCTCCAGGCGCTGGGCACTGGCTTGCTGGGCAGCGAGATTGACGCTGTAGCTTTGTGAAAGGCTGAGCAAATCGCGACGCCCGACATACGCCAGCAAACCACTGACGCCGGCGATGAACAACAGATAGAGGCTGATGCTCCAGACCGTGGTGCGCCGCACCTCATCATTGCGCGTGGTGCGCAACTGTTGTTCGCTGTCGATCACGTCCTCGAACTGCTTGCGAATTTCATCGGTCAGGCGTTTGCCGCGCCCGGCCTTCACCACCGAGCGATAATCACCGCTGCTGCGCTGCAAATCGATCATCGATTGCGCATAGCTGGCCCACTCCTGTTGCAACGCCTGCAACCGCAGCAAGCGGTCGGTCTGCACCGGGTTGTCGGCGGTCAGCTCGAGCAAGGTGTTGAGGGCCACGGCAATCCGCGGCTTGGCGGTTTCGTAGGGATCGAGGAAATGCTCGTCGCCACTGAGCAGGAAACCGCGCATGCCGGTTTCCAGGTCCACGGTCAGCTTGACCGCTTCATTGGCGTTATTGATCACCCGGTCGGTGTGTTCCACCCACTGGATCGTCGACAGCAGATAGCTGATCAGCGAAACGAAGAACACCGCGCTGATAAGGCCCAGCCCCAACGGCAGGCTGATATTGCGGCTCAGGAGTTTACGAAATCGTTGCTCATCAACCGAGGACGCGGAGGTCATGGGGCAGGCCTTGTCGTACTGTCAGAATGCAAGGAGTTTGCCCCAAAACGGGTACATGGATCCATTTTTCTGACATGTTTTCGCGCAAACTCCTACATTCCGCTGCGCCCACGCTAAACAGCGGGTTATCCTTGCTGACCTGCGTCGCCTGCTTTTTTGCGCCACCTCGGGAACTTGTCTGGAGCTGCCACTTACTGATGCAAGAGGCCGGTGATTTCCAGCGACCGGCAATGCCAATCTTTTCAGGAAGTCCACTATGTCATCCGCCAACGTCTACACCATCCTCGTCGTCGAAGACGATGCCATCGTGCGCATGCTGATTGTCGACGTACTGGAGGAGCTGGAGTTCAAGGTGCTGGAAGCCGATGGCAGCGAACAGGCACTGGAGACGCTCAGGGACTCGAACCAACACATTGACCTGATGATGACGGATGTCGGCCTGCCGGTCATGGATGGCCGCGAACTGGCCAAAGAAGCACGTCTCTTGCGTCCAGCCCTGCCCATCCTGTTTGCCAGCGGCTATGCCGAAAGCATCGACGTGCCCGCGGACATGCACGTGATCGGCAAACCCTTCTCCATTGATCAGTTGCGCGACAAGGTAAAAAGCATTATCGGGTGACCTGGCGATCCACTGTGGTTTAATGCGCGCCTTTTTTGTCCCCGCCCTGTCTTCGCTTCAAGGAAATTCCGTCCATGATTGAGCCCCGCGCAACCAAAGTCCTGGTCATTGGTTACGTCTGGCCCGAGCCCCGCTCTTCCGCGGCCAGCGGGCATGTCATGCAGATTCTCGAGGTTTTCCTGGAGCAAGGCTGGGATATCACTTTCAGCAGCCCGGCAGGTTTCGGCGAACAGCGCGCAGACCTGACGGCGCTGGGTATTCGTGAAGTCCCTATCGAGCTGAACAACAGCAGTTTCGACGCATTCATCAGTGAACTGGCGCCGGACATCGTGCTGTTCGATCAATTCATGATGGAGGAACAGTT
>Ga0207428_10004446_pt1 | contig 13318 bp, 10 predicted proteins | sample RhiMethybrSRZTD1_FD_187600 | JGI IMG/M metagenome (GOLD analysis project Ga0207428, IMG submission 187600) | Populus rhizosphere microbial communities from Tennessee, USA - Rhizosphere MetaG P. TD hybrid SRZTD1 (SPAdes) (version 3) | ecosystem: Host-associated > Plants > Roots > Rhizosphere >... | reverse complement strand
TCTCCCCATCCACGGCTCTCAAGCGCTGTGTTCGGCAACGCGAACGAGGGCGCCATTGTTTCCCGAAGCACCGCCTCCGGGATCACTTGCTTGCCCTCCACCTTGCCGCCGTTGAGCAGCGCGATAACCCAGCGCGACAGATCTTCTACGTTCGAATTAATCGCACCAGCAGGGGCGATCGCGACCTCGGCAGTATAGTAAGGTTGCCGGTAGAGTTCCGCGCTGTCGCGGCGTTCTGAGTAGGGCACGGCTGGCTCAGGGCCCTTTAGGTTGTCCGCGATGGTTAGCGTCGAGTGGGACATGCTAAGCGGGTCGAAGATGCGGCGTTGAACAAACTGTTCCCACGTTTGTCCACTCAATTCCTCAATGACCTGACCGGCCGCCGTGAACATCAGGTTGTTGTATAGGTACTTCGTCCGCAGTGGCGCGGCGGGTTCGAGGTATCGCAGACGGTCCCAGAGCTCGCGTCGTGTGAAGGCAGACTTGTACCAGATGGAATCGTGACGCGTGACTCCGGTGCGATGCGACAGCATGTCGCGAATGGTCACAGAGCGGTCGAGCTCGTCGTTGTAGAACCGGATCGTGGGAACGAACTGCTTGATAGGTTCGTCCCAGCGCAGTTTTCCCTCTTCGACGAGCAGCCCAACGGCAACCGCCGTGAAGAGTTTGGTATTTGAAGCAATGGGCTGTGTTGTGCTCATTGTGTACGGTAGCTTCTTTCCATAATCGCGAAAGCCGTATCCCCTGGCGAAGACGAGCTTATCTCCCATCACGATGCCAACTCCGATCCCAGGAGCATTCCAGTCCTTCATTACCTGCTCCATGTAAGTATCGAAGCCCTTCAGACGAGCCTCGACACTCTCCTGTTGTTGCGCAACGACGATGCTGGACGTGAATGCAAGCGCCGCAGCCAGGCAGAGAGTCGTACTCGCATGCTTTAGTTTGAATATCAATGCCATCATGGGTGTGCTCCTGATCCAGTGAGTTATCGTTAATTCCGAATGGATGGTCAAAGTCTTCTGCAGATGCTCGATCGCTCCTAATACTGCAAGTGTCCTACGAATGCAATAGTTGGCTAAGGGGTTTCTTATTTTGGATTTCTCTCTGTGCAACAGAGAAGAAGCTCAAACTAATAATCCTGCCCGCAACCGCTCGGTTATAGCGGCGGTGATTTCCTGCTGAACCATTAGCACGTCAGAGGTTTTGGTGTGGTACTGTTCGCCCCAAAGCTGCCATCCATTCGTTACGTCAACCAGTTCTGTTCTCACAATCAGCCTGTCGCCCAATCGAAGTATCCTCCCGACCAACACTGAGCGAACACCTAATTTATGTCCGACAGTGAGCGGATCAATGTGACATCGATGGCATGAGTACACGAGGTGCCGCGCCATTACTCGCAAATCGCTCGATCGCGAGAGACTGTTCGTAATGCTTTCCATTAGTCCGTGGGAGAGATACTCTCCCGCTGGACCACATCCCTCGTTCTCAAACGGCAATACCGCGATCGAACGGATTATCGCATTGCTACCGCTATGACTGTTGCCGAAGTGCGGTCTTTCCACTGGTTCTTCACAAACAAGCTCGGAAACTGAAGCCACAAAGCGATAGCCTTGTTTCGGCACGGTCTCAATCGATTGCTCTTCGTTGTCGTCTTCTACGAGTGCCTTTCTCAAACCGGCGATGTTCACGCTGAGGTTGGCCTCTTCGACAAACACATCAGGCCACACTTCTTTCAACAGAGTTTCTTTAGTAACCAAACAACCTTTGTTCTGAACTAAGACGAGCAACACGTCGAATGCTTTCGGCGCCACTCGCACAGTCTTGCCTTTGCGAGACAACTGGCGTTCGGCCTCATCAAGGCAGAAAGAACCAAAGTAGTAGATGTGGTTTGGCCCGCGCGCCATCGTGTTCGGCAGCGCGGTCTTTGGAATTTCTTTGGATTTCTTTTGGAACTTTCTAAGGACTGGCATGAGGAACTCCGGTACTGTGCGGTCGTTCTCCCCAAAACAACAGACTGGCGGGTAGAAAGGACCAGCGCGCAGATGAGCCGGGCGATAGTAGGTGGCAGATATCGCACAGTTCTGAGTAATCGAATCAGTTAGAGGCGCGGGGAGTCGAGGCGCGTGAAGATATGAATGGTCGCTCGCTGCGGTCAAGAGGTTTGGGACGAAAGACACAAACGAGCATTTAATGAGGACTACAGGAACGCTGGAAGCGACGATTTGAAGAAGACTCGTTTATCCGGCAACTCCGCGTCCGAATAAAGAAAGTTCCTCCTGAACTTTTCTCGCCGGCAAATGCTCACAACCTAAAACAACACCTCCATTGAGCAGGTTTGAGAAAGAGGTAACAGATGAGAATTCAACAGCAGAGCCGTCAGTTCAAAATTTCATTTGTGAGCATTACATCTTTGTTAGTCATTCTGTTCAGTTGCTCGCAAATGGTCGTGGCGCAGCTAAAAGACGACGAAGGAACGAAAGTTTCTCCAACTGAAAGCAACAGCGCGCCCACGCGGCCGACCGTCAACTTCAACATCCTGACGTTGATGAATGGCGAATACCTCGAGATGTTCGGCGCGAACAATAGCCGCGGTATTCTGCGCGGCCACCCGACGATTCCCGGAGCTGAATTCGGAACGACGACGGCAGATCCACTCATCTTTTCAACCAACGGTCTCGAGCGCATGCGAATCTGGCCGGACGGTTCTATCGGTATCGGAACAACCAATTCGCCTGGCGCTTCTTCGTCTGCCCTGGATTTCGCTACCAACTCGACACTGACCTACTCGCCCGGCGCTACGGCCCCCTCACGAATGCGTCTCTATAATACAAGTCAAACACTTAACGGGACGATGGAGATCAACCTGGGATCGGCCGACACTAGTGGCGGTCCTTCGACTCGAGTGAGGCTCGTATCGATCTCCACCAATAATACGGCCGGAGCACAGGCCGGCGACTTTGTCATCGCCTTGCGCAATGCCGGCGCCATCTTTGAAAGCACGCGCTTTGCTTCAAATGGTAACGTCGGTATCAACGTACCTGCACCCAACGCAAAAATACACGCAACTGGTGTCGGCGTTTGGGGAACTGCTGCTTTCGGCGGCACAAATTTTATCAGCCACTTCAATTTCGGCGCTGATGCCAGTGAAGACACATACATCCGCGGCGGCAAACCGACATCTCGCGTAATCATCGGCGACGTTAACTCAGGGAACGTCGGAGTCGGTACTGCCAGTCCGTCGGCGAAACTTCACGTCGCCGGCTCGGGAAGGTTCACAGGCAATTTAGTAGTTGACGGCAACATCGCGGCGAAATATCAGGACGTCGCCGAATGGGTCCACGCGGCGCACCAACTCGACGCAGGCACGGTAGTGGTCCTCGATGCAAACAAATCCAACCAGGTTATCTCATCAAGCCAAAGTTACGACACGCGTGTTGCCGGTGTGATCTCGGCCCAACCGGGAATCACGCTCGGCGAAAAGAGCGACGACAAAGTGCTGGTTGCGACCACCGGCCGCGTCTACGTCAACGTCGATGCGACGAGCGGTCCAATCCAGATCGGCGACTTGCTGGTCACCAGCGATCACGATGGCTTCGCAATGAAGTCGGCGCCGGTGGAGATCGGCGGGGCCCGCATTCACCGTCCAGGAACGTTAATTGGCAAAGCACTCGAGCCGTTGGCTGGTGGCACGGGAAAAATCCTCGTGCTCCTAAGTCTGCAGTAACAAGCTCAACGCGTCCTGAGACTGTCGCTTTTCTGGAGGCAATCATGAAGACACGAGTTGTTAGTCGCTTGCTTGAAATTTGTTCCGTTGTGTTCCGGAGTCACTTGCGGCTGGTTGTGGGAGGCTTGGTGATGGCCCTGGTCGTCGTCGCCATCAGCATGCCCTCACGTGTGCAGAGCCGCACGGCCGTATTTTTTGTTAATCCGCCGGTTCTCACGGTTGCTGCGACTTCGAATAGCAGCATCGCGCTTAGTTGGTCAGCGCCCGTTGGCGCGGACGAATATGCAATCGAGCGCGCCGACACGATGTCCGGTCCATTCAAGAACCTCGATTTCGTTGTCACTAATACGTTCACCGACCTCGGAGTGACGAGTCAGAAGGCATATGTCTATCGCGTGCGCGCCGTAAACAATTTCACGGGCGAAGTATCTAACCCGAGCAACATGGCAGTTGGCACTGCAATCTCATTCGAGTTTAACCAGTTGCTGGGGCAAACGATTAAGGCGCGACATCTTCATGATGTGCGAACAGCAGTCAATGCATTTCGCAGGGTCGCGCATCTGCCCGATATTACTTTTCTTCCGGAGAACCTGACTGGTTTTCCGGTCAGCGCGAACCATGTGGTCGAGTTGCGCAGCAGGTTGGGTGAGGCACTGGCGGCACTCAACATACCTAATCCTGCTTATACAGATCCTACTTTGAGCCCCGGCGTTACGGTGGTCAGGGCCATCCACGTCGAGGAATTACAAGCAAGGTCTTCTCGGGGGAGCAGCAGCAGTGCCGGTCCGTTGTATCCGAACACGAGCAGGGCAACGGGCGGCGAGTTTGCACCGATGGACTTTCTGCCGCTCGTAGCCGTACACCTGAGTGTTTTGCCGGATAAGCGCATTCTGTTCTGGAGTCGCGACATGCTTCTCAATAACGCGGGAGAGGTGAAACAGAAAGGCGGAAGCAGCGAGGCTTACGTGTGGAATATGGCCAACGGTGAAATGCTGCACGTGCCAAACCCAACGACCAACTTGTTCTGTTCAGGTCACACGTTGCTGCCGGACGGAAATCTGTTCGTGAGCGGAGGACACCGGAGCGCGCACTTCGACCTCGCCGGCGAAGCATATACCAACATTTTCAACTACAACACCAATACCTGGACTCAAGGACCGGTAATGAATAATGGCCGCTGGTATCCGTACAACGTAACAATCAACACGGGTGAACCGGTAATCATGGCCGGTAACTATTGGGCCAACGAGCCTCCGCCTCCATACGACCCATACGATCCGAATGCGACATTTCCTGCGAACCGAACCATACTCACTAATCTCATCCCCCAACGTTACACACCAGGTGTGGGTGGAGGGTTGAAGGAGCTTGCGGCGCCTACAAGGATTAGTCAGTACCCATTCCTGCACCTGTTGACGAACGGCAAGGTCTTCCAGGCCCAGACGGGACTTTTTAGCGGCGGACCCGACAAGGCAAGCCGATTGTATGATCCTGCAGCAGACACCTGGTCGGACTTACCGAGTACGCAAAAACCTCACATGATGGGAAGTTCGGCAATGATTACCGACGACACCATTATGTTAATAGGCGGATTCGGTAACAGCTTTGCACCGGTGTCGGATGTCGAGTCGATAAATCTTGCTGCGGCGTCTCCGAACTGGACGTTACGCGAATCGATGAAGTTGCCGAGGGTTTATCACACGGCGACACTGTTGCCGGATGGGAAAGTGCTGGTCAGTGGTGGTGTTGGTTGTCCCGGCAGCATCAACATCAAGACTGTCAACGCCAACGGCATTCCGACGTGCTCTGACGGACAGGACCTGTCCCCGGAATTGTGGGATCCGCAGACAGGAAAATGGACCACGATGAACAAGCATAACGACGTTCGCGCCTATCACTCGGTCGCGGCCCTGTTGCCTGACGGGCGCGTTCTCGTTGGCGGTGGCGGACTGCCCGGAGCCGTTGGTGAAACAGGCCAGTTCGGTGCTCCGATCACTGACGTCACTCAGGACTGGGCGCGTCTCTTCGGTCACTTCAGCATAGAAATCTTTTCACCGCCATACCTATTCGATGCAAATGGCAATCCGGCAACGCGGCCGGTTATCACGTCTGCTCCGACAAGTGCTACTTACGGAGAGACCGTTTTTGTCGGGACTACCAGCGCGGGATTACAACCGAAAGTGAGTCTGGTGCGCCTTCCTTCAGTGACGCACGGGACTAACCAGGACCAGCGGCTGGTCTCGATCGATCCGGTACCGGTCGCGGGCGGCATAAATGTGACTGTCCCGACTTCGGCTAATCGACTGCCGCCGGGTCATTACATGTTGTTTGTACTGAACAACGGCGTGCCTTCAGTCTCAACAATCATCAGAATACAGAATCAAAACCTCTTCCCGGCGGTGGCGCCGCAAACGTTTGAGAGCACGGCCCAGTCGTTTGAACAAGGGGTCCAATTCTCGTCGTCTGTGAACGGGCAGATCACGCACATACGTTTCTGGAAAGCGCCGGGCGAGCCGGGCAGCAATCACATCGGTCGGATCTGGGCTAACAATGGTCTGCTGCTGGCATCAGTATTCTTTAATAATGAGACGTCCTCCGGCTGGCAGGAAGCACAGTTGCCCACGCCTTTGTCGGTCACAACGAATGTCAAATACAGAGTCACTTACAACGTCCAGAGTGTTTCGGCGAAGACATTGAACGGGCTCGTCAGTCCGGTCACGAGCGGGCCGATGGTCGCATGGGGCTCGTTCTCATCGACGTTTGCGGGCTTCTTCCCCACGATCCCAAGCACGAATAATGTTTTCGTCGACGTCAGATTCAGGTAAGAGCAATGAATACGAGACGTAGCTTCTTTACGGCGTTGTTGATTGTCGTTTTGGCGTGTGGTGTGGCTGGCGGACAGAATCGAATACCGGCCACACAAACGGTCGAGTTTGATATCGGCGGCGTTGGCAAGATACGTGTTCCCGATGTTGAACTGCGCGATCAGGAAGGTCGTAAGGTCCGCTTCTATTCGGATCTGATCAAAGACAAGGTAGTAGTCCTGAGTTTCTTCTACACGAGCTGCACCTACACTTGCACCATGCAGGGCCAAACTTTCTCAAAGCTTCAGTCACTATTGGGTGAGCGATTGGGAAAGTCGGTCTTCCTGATTTCTGTCACCACCGATCCGGCCAAAGACAGTCCGTCGCTACTAAAAGCATGGGGTAAACGGTACGACCTCCAGTCAGGATGGACTTTGGTGACCGGCCAACCAGCCCAGATGAGCGACCTGTTGATGCCTTTCACCGGTAATCCTCCGGGCGCAGGAATGCATCTGCCGTCAACTTTCATCGGCAACGATAGGACCGGATTATGGGACCAGCGCCGCAGGCGTGTTTGACCCGCAGGAACTGCTTAACGCAGTGGACTTCGTTACGCGTTGATGCAAGTGGAGCTAATCAGAGAAGGGCACCACTCTGGCCGTAAACCGCAACGGCAAAAACTAAGACAATCGGTTTTCGCATTCTTTGTTTTGCGCGTCGCTACTAACTGGGGTGAAATGGGGAACGCTTTGTCCTGTTATAGATGACGCACGCACAACCGTGCGCTATTCTAAGCTCGTGGACCGAAATGAAATCCTGCGCGCACTGCGCGCATTTGAGACAACTGGACTCGAATACGTGCTCATCGGTGCGGCTGCGATGGGGTTTCATGGCCTTGTGAGGGCAACGGAAGATCTTGATCTGTTCATCCGCGCCACGGCCGAGAATGTCGAAAGGTTACGCACTGCACTAAGCGTGGTTTATGACGATGATCCACATATAGCCGAGATCGTAGCGACAGATCTCCTCGGGGAATATCCAGCCGTACGTTACTACCCACCAACAGGGGATCTTTATTTCGATGTGCTGACGCGACTTGGTGAAGCCGCCAGCTTTGAAACGATCGATGCCGAGGTCAAGGATATTGATGGCACGCTAGTCAGGGTTGCGACGCCAGCGGCGCTTTACAAAATGAAGAAGGGAACAGTTCGATTACAGGACCAGGCAGATGCGGCAGCATTACGCGAACGCTTTAACTTGAAAGATGAGGAATGAAATGCCCGTCCAGAAGTTCCGTTCGATCGAGGAGATGAACAAGGCGGCTTTGCCCGCGGATCGAGAACCGCACTTCGAGCGGTTCCTGCGGCACTGTGAGCGATATTGGGCGATTGCACCTAAACGCTATCCGCGCGGCGTCTTCAAGTTCCGCAACATTGAAGAGGCCCAGAAGGCGCGCGAGAAACACAGCGTCTAAAGGCAGGTTTGCGGCGTGAAGAGCAGTGCCAGAAAAAGCCAGCAGCCGACGATCAGACAAGCGAGTTTCCAATGCTTCTTGATCAGTCCGGTGATGTTCATTTGATATTGATTGCGGCTGGCTTTCAGTTAGATTTTGAATTAACTATTGGCGAGGCGCAACCCGGTTGTGACGAGTGGTGAGGATTCGGGGTTAACTGGGTCCACAGGTTACACAGATTTAAAACCTACAACACCGAAGACAGGTAGAGCGACATGTTGATGACAATGAGGACGACCCAACTGAGGGTCCAGAGCCAACGAAAGCCGGCCCGCCGCAGAAGGAAATGCAACGTGACGGCCATCAATCCCACACTCGCGAGTACATTCGAGATAGAGATCCACACCCACGGTGACGCTGAACGCAGGTTGTAGAAAGCTGCAGGTAGTAATGCGATCGATCCAATCAAGCAGACCCAACCCAGGCGATTCCAGTAAGTCAGCCGATCCACGGTCTTGAGAAATGCTGCCGAGAGTATTAACTGGACCGTCCAGGTGAAGCAGGGAATCAGCAGGCCTTTAATTAACACCTCACGCCAGCTAAGCTCCTGAAAAAAGACCTTTAGCGACGCGGAGAAAACAGCCGTCACCAGGAACGAACCGATGAACAAGAGGATGATTTTTTTCATTCAAGCCCACTCAACTGTAATGCTCAAAATTAGGGACCGTGCTTGGACAGGGTCAGAACCAACTCGCGGGTAGCGGGTGGGTGCGCCGCAGGCCGTTGAATCGGAGCATGTCTACGACGTACCCACCCGCTACCGCGAGTTGGTTCTGACTGTATCCAAGTCGGATCTGGCCTCCATCCAGTGAATTGCCACTTGTGCTTCTTCACCCCACTGCTGGTCCAATTGCTCCATCTCCTTTTGGCGAGAAGTCGCGTTGAATGGGATAGACGAGTTTTTCGAATACCTCGAAACTGATGGGTGACTCACAATTGCATCGAGCTCCTTCTCGCTCACGGCAAACCCGGCTGCTTTCGCAATGCGAGTCAACGTCTGTAACGGACGATCAGCTACATCGTCACCATTAACCACAAGTACACGCTCGCTTGAGAGTCTTTGTGATTGCATGTGGTTCGCCAACCACATGCAGCAGGCAGCCTGGGCGTCACTCAAACCTGCGACGTCAAGATCCTGGAACACGCCCGCGAATTCGGGGCGCTGGCTCATCTGACTAACCCGGCGTCGCACCCATTCCCGCCTGAATTCTTCCTTGAGCACCGATAGTAAAAAACGCCGGACCGGAGTTGTTAGAAACGTGATCGTGACTTGAGGATCCTGGAGTAGGCGATTTCCCAGAACGTTGCATGCCTCATGAACTTTAATGACCGGTGTCTCGGTTTCTAAATAAGTTCGCGAAAGTAGTTTTACGCAAACCGCAAATACGTCTTCCCATCGTGAAACTGATTGCGGTGCAACGCTCGCCAACTGAGTCAACATACTCGGCTCTTTTAAAACAAAGCACTCGGGAAAAAGCTCGAAGTAGCGGGCCAGTAGCGTCGAACAACAAAATGCTGTATTGAGAATGTAGTGAACTCGTGGCGACTTGGCGTGATTACCTCGGCTCGCACGAAGCACATCATCGAGGCTTACTTTTTGAATCGGATCGCCCAGATGCTGAGTGCGCACATCCAGGAAGACGGAGTTGCGATAGCTCTCCCGCGACATGTGGACGAAGTGTAGAGCGCTGTTTTCAAAGTCGATCCATTGCGGATAGAACTCAGGTGAGTGAAAGAGTGTTGTGAGCATACATGCGAAGTTAACGCCTTAAAGTGGCAGCTTGAAAGTAACGTCCTGACAGGGTTTCAGTTCAATCTCCGTCTTCTTTTGTTCAGCGGCGTGACGTAGTGAGGATCGAGTTACCGCTGCATCAGGAAGGCGTATCTTGCTCACCTCTTGTCGAGTATCATCGGTACCCGGTTGGGCCACTATCCAATAACGTCCCGGCGCAACATAGGCCAGCCCAAAGTTTCCGGCTGTACTGACGGGTGCCGCAAAGTAACGTAACGCATCCTCCGCCTGCGCGGCTTCGGCCGGAACAAGATAAACAGTTAATTTGTCGAGAAGCGTTTGTCCTTCAGCAAGCGTGATCTCACCGCGCACGAGGGCCGCACCTTGCGCGATCGTAACTGTCAATCCTGAGAGCTGATCCGCAGGGTTGAGTGTGGTCCATGTGCGTGTGGCGTCGACCGGCTTAGCGCCCGGCGTCGCCGGCACGAAAGCTATAGACTGCAGGTACCACGGTTGGCCGGGTAAACGCACACCAAAGTAATACTCACCAGCCGCGAGATCTCGAAACGTAAGGTTACCTTGCGAATTGGCAGGGTCAGACGGGCGAGCTCTCCAAACGAATTGCGGCTTTTTCTTACCGTTCTGAATTACGCGGTGAAAGGCAGTTACGGACGTCTCCCAAAACTGCGGTTGACGTTTGTCAGTGCACTCAGGCACAGGTTCCTGCAAATCTTTCTGCACGATCATGCCGCTAATTGAAGCCAGTGCAGCGGCGGTGAGTTCAATGCCGCCAATGTCGGCACTCCGAACATTTAACACCATCGATTCCGACAGTCCACGGTCGCGTTCGTTCCAATATGCGAGGGCCTCCAGGTGGTAATCGCCGTCCGGAATTCCTTCGAAGGCAAACTCACCATTCGCGTTCTGGAAACCGGTGGACCATCGAGGTCCGCCCTCCTTGAGTGAAGTCAAGGTTACCCAGAAGCCCCTGTCGCCTGTCCGAGTTGCTCTCACAATGCCGCTGATCGTGCTGCCAGGCTCACCGCGATAACGAATGTCGACACTTGTTTCTTCGCCAACACGAACGCTGATTTGATCCGCTGCTTCGCGATTTGATGATGGTGCGTAGGTAGGCGTGTCTATCGCAAACGCATTGATACCGGTAGGGGAATAATTGGTGGTGCCATCAGCCGCAACGATGTAAGTTCCGGTCGGCAATCCGTAAACGCGATAGACCCCGCGATCGTCGGTCATGCTCTCGTAAACATACGCGGGAGTCTTGTGTCCGGCCTCATCGACTACCATTTCGGCATGAATCCCGATTGCCACGACCGGATCAGCTTTCGAGTTCGTGACGGTTCCGGTGATTACGCCGCCCTTTATCAATACCAATTGCACCACATCGCCTTTGCTTTGAACGGGACGGCCGGCTTGAGGTGACTTCGAAATGTAACCAGGCACCGAGGCGCTGACGGTATACGCGCCTAGTTCCAGGCCGCTGTACTTAAATACTCCGTCACGGTTTGTGGTTGTGTTCGTAACCGGAAGTCCCTCAGTCGTGTCGGGTCGGATCCAGACGCTCGCGTTCGGCAGCGGTTGATTGCTTTCATTGACAACTCTGCCGCTGATATTGCCCGTCTGTGTTTGTACTTTTGCCGTTGCGGGAATGGCTTTCGTCCGCGGCAGCGGTACCAGTTGTGCCCTTGCGCCGATCGAGGCCAACAAGACGATCAGCAAAGCTCCCGCGGTGCATCTGATGGGGGTAGTCATTTCTGGTCTACTGAGGAGAGGGCTTCGGCACCTGAAGTGTGATTTCTACATCAGTCACAGCGCCGCCGGTAACTACAACGCTTTGACGTGTTGGTGGCATGGTGGGCGATCGAGGGGGAGGTGGAGTCACAAAAACACCAACTAACATTTCATACGTCCCCGGGATCAAACCATCAATACGGAAGTGACCGCGTGCGTCTGCACCGACCGGTGCAATATAAGAGCCAAGACCAAGGTCTTCAGTTCTTCTGACGACAACTCGAAGCCGGCCGGTAGCTGGTAGTTGGAAGTCAGTTGGTAGTTTTATCACTCCACTAATCGCTCCATTCGCATGACCCACGATGACGCGTAAGCCCGTAATCTGCTCGCGCTCTTTGATCTCCACCTCACGCGTAACGATTCCATCACGTTCCATGCGGATGATCCGAAACGGTTCGCTGGGTTGCAGGAGAAGCATGAGCCGTCCTGCCGCCAAACCGGTTATGCGAAAGCTCCCGTTGGGGTTGATGGTACCGGAAGGCTGGGTTCGTCCAAGATAGCTGCTGGCGATTTGTCCAACGATTCGGCTGGCAAGCAGGCTTGCTCTTACCTTTGCATCATCCGTTCCCTCAAGAATTACAACACCCGAAACGGACGCTCCTCTGGAAGTCGTAATCACCAAGCCTTCAACGTCACTATCAGTCACCTCAAACTGTACCGCTTCAGACTGCCAGTCAGAGTCAGCCGGTGGCTCCGAATAAACCGCATATTTCCCGGGTGGGAGATTTTCGACTTTGAATTCACCGTCTTTGTTTGATTCCGCTACCTTTCCGGATGCGCTGGTACCGTATTTCATGAACACCTGGATTCCAACACTCGTCTTCGGCAAGGGTTGATTTGTATCACTGTCGATAATGCGACCGCGCGCGGTGTAAGTGTGCACTGGGCGGCCGAAGGTGATGTCAATATTTGTCGCCTCACTTCCTTCGTTGACATCGATGACGGTCGCAGCGGCGGGGTCAACAGTGCTTGGGTGATACGTGCGCTGGTAGGTACCTTCCGACCGGCGAATGGCGGCAGAAGAAGTTGCTTCTTGTCCGGCCGATACCGTGTATTTCCCTGCAGGTAGGCCATAGGCCCGATAGATTCCTCTATCGTCTGTGCGAATGTTTCTGAAGTAGGGAAGCCGCTGTGATGTCGCGGCCGGGAAAACATAGACAGTTTCTTCGATCACCGGACGTCCGTCCGCATCGGTCACTTTGCCGGTAATCACTCCGCCCTGCTCCAACGCGATGTCGATATTCTCTACGGTTTCATTCTTGCCGAGCGTTAGAGTTTTACGGGCTTCGGTTAGGGCGTAGGCAGGCGACGCAGGTACTACCTCATATGTGCCGGGCGGCACCTTTGTGATTCGATATTTTCCGTCTTCGTCAGTGACGGCTCTGAAACGAGTGGGGCGAAAATTCGAATGGTATTGGTCGGGGATGACTAGTCCCACGACGACGCCCTGTAGACCCTTACCGCCAACTGTCACTTTGCCGCTCACCGCGGAGGTTGCAGCTTTATCGACAGGGCTTTGTGCTGACGCACTGGCAACGGAAGTCAAGAGAAGGAAGATACAGAGGATTGTTCGATGACCTGAGAAGACCATAGTGACTTCGCTCTCAACTCAGCGCGGCCCATCATAGCGCAGCCACAGTGCTTTGTCTTTACTTTAGGACCAGACGAATCAAAGTTTGGTAGTGGCTTAGTTTGAAATTTACGCCGAAGGCGTTCGCCCTTAGGCCGAAGGCGTT
>Ga0207428_10004442_pt1 | contig 13328 bp, 5 predicted proteins | sample RhiMethybrSRZTD1_FD_187600 | JGI IMG/M metagenome (GOLD analysis project Ga0207428, IMG submission 187600) | Populus rhizosphere microbial communities from Tennessee, USA - Rhizosphere MetaG P. TD hybrid SRZTD1 (SPAdes) (version 3) | ecosystem: Host-associated > Plants > Roots > Rhizosphere >... | reverse complement strand
CGCGCGTGAAGACCTTGCCGACGATGCGCGTCACGGCGCGCGGGTCGTTCTTGAAGGCGCGCCAGAGCTTGCCGGGGTTCTTGAGGTTGGCGCGGAGCTGGTACTTGAGCAGCTCGGTGTTGGCCAGCTTCTGCACCTGCTCGGCCGTCCAGTCGGGCGTGCTGATCACGCCGCGGCTGTAGGTGGCGTCCTCGAAGCGGAAGTCGGCCGGCAGATAGCCGTTGCGCACCGAGATGTCGAAGAGCCGCGTGCCGGGCAGCGGCTGCGCGATGAAGAAGCAAGCGCTGTTCAGGTCGAGGTCGCGCGCGAACTGGAAGGTGTCGCGCATGTCGTCGAGGGTCTCGCCCGGGAAGCCGATGATGAAGAAGGCGTTCGTGTCGATGCCCAGCTGCTTGATCTCGCGCGCCAGCTCGCGCGCCTTCTCGAGCTGCAGCGGCTTGTGGATCACGTTGTCGAGCACCTCCTGGTTGCCGCTCTCGATGGCCAGCGTGAGCTGGTAGCAGCCGGCCTTCTGCGCCAGGCGCAGCAGCTCGACATCCAGGGCCCACAGCGCGATGCCGTTGGGCGTGTTCCAGACCAGCTTCTCGTGCAGGCCGCGGGCGATCATGCCTTCGAAGATCAGGCGCGCGCGCCGCTTGTTCTGCGTGAGGTTGTCGTCCTCGAACTGGATCTCCTGGATGCCGTAGGTGTCGACGAGGTACTGCATCTCGTCGAGCAGGCTCTCGGGGCTGCGGTGGCGGTACTCGTGGCCCCAGAACTCGACCGACGAGCAGAAGATGCACTTCGCGGCGCACCCGCGGCTGCTGTACATGACCGCGACCTTGCGGTGCGTCTCGCTGATGCCGTGGTGCATGCCGCCGCTGTAGAGGTCGAGCTCGAGCAGATCGCGGGCCGGGTAGGGCAGCGCGTCGAGGTCGGGGATGTAGCCGACCTTCTCGTTGACGAAGATCTGCTCGCTACCGGCCGCGCCGCCCGCCGGCCCGTCGCGGAAGGCCAGCCCGTCGACGAGCCGCAGGTCGCCGCCCGCGTTGATCGTGGCGAGCAGGTCGCGCAGCGCGTACTCGCCCTCGCCCTTGACGATGAAGTCGAGCTCGGGCGCCTCGTCCATGCAGCGGCGCGTGAGGAAGGTCGGGTGGCAGCCGCCGGCGGCCGTGTGGATGGTCGGGTCGACCGACTTGATCATCGCGCTCAGCTCCTTGATCACCGGCCACACGGAGCTGAAGAGGCAGGTCATGCCCACGAAGTCGGGCTTCCAGTCCTCGATGATCTGGCGGATGTCCTCGTAGGCCATGCCGTGCCGGCGGAAGCCGCGCGGCAGCTCGACGACGTGCTCGAAGTCGGTGCCGTTCGCGTCGAGCAGTCGCACCTCGTAGTCGTTGCGGATGACGGCCGCGAGGTGGCTGATGCCGAGCGGCGGCATGAGGCGCGGGAGCAGCTCCTTGCCCAGTCGCGTCGGCGGGAACATGAGCAGCACGCGGCGCACGGGGCGGCGCGACGGGCCGGCGCCGGCCTGTGCACCGGCGGGCGCGAGGTCGGACTGCGAAGCGGTGGGCGAGGTGGAAGTCACGGATGCGGGCGCTGCGAGCGACCCCCGGGAGGGATGCAGCTTATCGGAAGATCGCGGGGGCGGCCAGCGGGGCAGCGTCGAGCGTCGAGTCCACGGGCTGGCCGGTACACTTCCGCGCCTGACCGGGCGTCAGCGCACCCTCTCGATCCCTCGGCCTCCCTCGGCCGGAGCTCGTCGTGTTCCGCACCACCTGGCGCTGGCTGGCGCTGCTCGTGGTGCTCGCCGGCGCGGCCGGCCACGTCGTCGAGAGCCGTCCCGTCCCGAGGCCGCCCGTGGCGAGGGGCGACTTCTGGGCGACACGCTCGCGCGACGGCAGCGTGCTCGCGGTCGACGGTGAGAGCGGCCTCGTGATCGGGCCGGGCGACTCGCTCCAGCTCGAGGACGAGGATCGCGGCGGCGCGCAGCTGCGGCGCGTCTCGTTGCGCGTGCAGCGGGCGGGCAGCCAGTCGTCGTACGTGAGGATCCACTTCCGGCAATCCGACGCCGGGCGCTACAGCGCGTTGCTCGTGCCGGGCACCACCGTGACGTTACAACGACGCCTTCCTCCTGAACCAGTTCGACGAGCATCGCTGGCTGACACGCTTCGAGCAGCCGGACGCGGACATCGGCTGGCTCGACAAGCTGGCGCTGGCCTGGGAGTCGGAACGCGGCCTGGATCAGGCTCGCCGGTTCGAGGCGCAGCGGGAGCGTTTCGGCCGGGACAGCCTGGCGGCCTGGCGCGCGGCGGTCGGCGACGGCCCCACGCCGGTCGATCGCTTCGAGACCGTCCTGCGGGCCGTGGCGGACCTGCTGCAGTCGCGCGGCATCGCGCTCGTCCTGGTCAAGGAGGCGCAGCGCGGCGACGAGCCGCGCCTCTGGAAGCCGGAGCTCTACGGGGCGATCGACCGCCTGGGCGCCGAGTACGGCGCGCCGGTCGTCGATCCCAAGCTGGCGCTGGAGGCGGCGGGGGGCGCCACGATGTTCATGGATCAGGTGCACATGAACCCGCGGGGGAACCGGGTGCAGGCGATGGCGATCGCGCCGGTGGTGGAATCGGCGATCCGGGCGAGGACTGGAGCGGGCCGGCGGTAGTCCCTGACGCTTCGCCGGGGCCGGTCGCGGGCTAGCGCATTTCCGGCCAGCCGATAGACTCCCCGCGTCGCAGCCGGGGGATTTTCACGTGAGCGCTGGGACCCACCGTCGGTTCGGGCTCGGAATCCGCTGGGCGGGTGTGCCGATCGTATTGGCGGGCGCCGTCGCGCAGCTCGTCGCCGGACTGCGCGATGCCTCCGTCGTGCCCGCCGACACGCCGGCGTGGACGGCACGCGTCTCGAGCGGCGAGCCGTTGCTCGTGCGTCCCGGCAGCGGACTCGTCCTCGGGCCCGGCGACGAGCTGACGATCCGGGATCCCGACCGGGGAACGTCGGCGAGCGAGGAGGTGACGCTGCGCGTCGAGCGCGCGGGCCGGCAGTCCTCGCTGATCTGCCTGCGCCTGCGCGACAGCGAGGCGGGCGCGTATCGCGTCGTGGTCGTCCCGCAGCTCGTGCCGACGCTCACGCTCGCCGCCGAGCTGGCCCGCGAGCCGGCGACGCTGCTCGGCAGCGTGCAGACGGCGCGGCCGCGCGACGATCCCAGCGCGCCGCTCGAGCTGCGCTGCCGCCTCGAGGGGCCGCACCTGGCGCTGGCCATCGACGGCGAGACGGTGCTCGAGGTCGACGACGCCCGTCTCGTCGAGGGCGATTGCAAGGTGCGCGGCGACGGCGTGCGCGTGGCCGGCTTCTCCGAGCGGCGCATCGACGTGAAGGGCGGGGCGCACGAGCTCGACGTCGACGTCGAGGCCTGGCGCGCGGCGGCCGCGGCCGCGAAGTCGGCCGGGTGGGGCCCGATCGAGCGCACCGCGGTCGCGAGCGTGCTGCTCGTGCTCGCGGCGGCGGCGCTGCTGCGGGTGCTCGCGCGCGGGGAGGCGGGCACGGCGTGCACCCTGCAGTCCGCACTGCTCGCGCTCTCGCCGACGGCCGCGCTCGCGATCGCCGCCGCGCTCGCCGGCCGGCCGGTTTCGCCGCTGTGGGTGTGCGCGAGCCTGGCGGTGGGTGTCGTGCTCGGAGCGGTGACGCTGGGGCGGGCGAGCCCGACGAGCCAGGAGAGCCGGCCGGCCAGTGCGTCCGCCTGGAGGTTGGCGTTGGGCCTGGCCTGGATCGCGGTCGTGGCCGGGGCCGCCGGGTCGTGGCGCTGGCAGCAGCAGCGGGCGCTCGCCGAGGACGAGCACGCGGCGTGCGAGCGCTACGCGGCGCCGGCGGCGGAGGCCGCGGCGGCGGATGGGAGACCGGCAACGGAGGCGTGGGAGCAGAGCGGCTCGATGTCGCTCGATGCCTCGAATGCGCTCGTCGTGCCCGGCAGCTTCCGGTCCTTCGCGCTCAGCGCGGAGGTCGAGCTGCAGCCGCAGTCCTGGCTCGAGCTGCGGTGCCGCGCGGAGCCGGGCGGCTCGACGCCGCGCGGCGTGGCCTTGTTCCTCGGCTCGGACGAGCGCATGCGCAGCGGCTTCGTCGAGGAGGGCGAGGTCGAGTTCACGCCGGTCGGCGAGAGCGGCGGGCCGCTGCCCGCGGCGCGGCCGCTGCGGCTCGAGCTCGTCGCCGACGGCTCGCGGTGGCAGGCGCGCGTCGACGGCCGCACGATCGCGCAGGCCGACGAGCGCCGCCACCCGAGCGGCGGCGTGATCGCGCTGGCCGCCGACGGCACGGTGCGTCTGTCGGCGCTGCGCATCGAGCCCGTGCGCGAGCCGGCCGTGCGCGCGGCCTGGACCGACGGCCTGGCGGACGGCGCGCGCTGGCTCGGGCTCGGCCTGCTCCTGGCGCTCGCCGGTGCGGCGCTGCTGCGCCGCTCCTCGTGGACGCGCGCCCCGGCGCTCGCCGGCTGGGCGCTCGCGGCGCCGGCCTTCGCGCTGCTCGTCGCGCGCGGGGAGCCGCTGTCGCTGCGCGACTGGCTGCTCGGCGTCGCGGGCGGCGTCGCGGTGCTGGCGCTCGCCGCGCTGTGGCACGGCCGGCGCTGGCTCGGCGTCCTGCTGCCCCCGGCCGGCGCGGCGGCGCTCGTGTGCGGCGTGCTCTCGGTCGCCGGGCGCCCGGCGGCGCCGCCGGGCGTCGTCGGCCTGGCCGCCGACGGGCTCGATCTGCCGCGCGTCGCAGCGGGCCTGGTGCACGCGCAGCTCCCCGGGCTGCGGCGCCTGAACGGCTACCTCGTCGATCACACCTTCCGCGGCCGGCAATTCGCGCTGCACAAGCCGCCCGGCACGCTGCGCGTCGCCTGCCTGGGGACCTCGACGACCTGGGGCTACGGCCTCGACGAGTCGGCTCCCACCGACTACCCGTCGCTGCTGCGCGAGGCGCTCAACCGGGAGAAGGGCGAGCCGGCGATCGAGGTCATGAACGCCGGCGTCCGCGGCTGGACCGCGCTGCGCATGCGGCGCTTCTACGAGGAGGTCGTGGCCGAGTTCGATCCCGACGTGGTCACGGTCTCGCTCTACTACAACGACGCGGTCCACGCGACGGTCGGCGAGGACTCGGGCTGGCTCGAGCGCATCGCGCAGCCGGACTTCGAGTACGACTGGATCGAGCGCTTCCGCGACCTCTTCACGCTGCAGCCGCGCAGCCGGCGCCTCGAGGCGCTGCTCGGCCGGCTGCGCGCCGGGCCGGTCGACACGGCGAAGGCCTGGACCGAGCTGGGCTTCGACGACGGCGAGCTCACGCCGCCCGAGCGGTTCGAGCGCAACTTGCGGCTGCTCGTGGAGAGCGTGCAGCGCACGGGCGCGAAGCTCGTGCTCGCCAAGGAGCCGGTGAGCGGCCGCGGCCCCGCGCCGTGGCGGCGGGAGATCTACGCGGCCATCGACCGGGTCGGCGCCGAGGTCGGGGCGCCCGTCGTCGATCTGGCGCAGGCCGTGGCCGAGGCCGGCGGCGCGTCGCTCTACATGGACGAGATCCACCTCATGCCGGCCGGCAACCAGGCCGTGGCCCAGAAGCTCGCGCCGGTGGTCGAGCAGCTGCTCGACCGGAGCAACCGGACGATGGCCGCGCTGCTCGCGCAGCGGCAGGCGGCGGGCAACCCGGAGCACGATCCCCAGCGCAACGACCTGCGCGTGCCGCTGCTCGAGGCGCAGCTCGAGCAGGCGCGGCAGCGCGGCGGTCCGACGCTGGGGCTGCAGCTGGCGCTCGCGAGCGAGCGGCTGTCCGCCGGCGAGACGACGGCCGCGATCAACGACGTGCGGGCCGTCCTGGCGGGGCTCGATGCCGATGCCGACGGGCGCGCGCCGCCGGACCTGCGGCCGCGCGCGCTCGAGCTGCTCGCCGCCGCCCGGATCCGCGCGGCCGGCGGGTCGTGGCTGTGCCCGCCTCCGCCCGACGCGCGCCCTGGCGATCCGGAGGCCGCGCGCGCGGCGCGGGCCGCGCTCGAGGAGCTGCTGCGCCTGCAACCCGGCGACCCGAACGCGCGCTGGATGCTCAACGTCGCGGCGATGACGGCGGGCGACTGGCCGGCGAGCGTGCCGGCCGAGCTGCTCGTGCCGCGCTCGTCCTTCGAGGGCGGGCAGACGGTGCCGCGCTTCACCGAGCGCGGGGCGAGCTGCGGGCTCGTCGGCGGCGGCCTGGCCGGCGGCGTGTGCCTCGAGGACTTCGACCAGGACGGCCGGCTCGACCTCGTCGTCTCGGACAGCGCGCCGGGCAGCTCGCTGCGCTGCTACCGCAACGAGGGCGAGGGGCGCTTCGTCGACCGCAGCCAGGAGGCGGGGCTCGAGGGGCTGGGCGCGGCGCTCAACCTGCTGCACGGCGACGTCGACAACGACGGCGACTGCGACCTCGTCGTGCTGCGCGGGGCCGGCCGCGCGTCCGGCGCGACGCTGCCCTTCTCGCTGCTCGCCAACGACGGCGCGGGCGGATTCCACGACGTCACCGACAGCGCCGGCCTGATGTGCTCGCTCGCCGCGCGCACCGGCGGCCTGGTCGACTTCGACGGCGATGGCCGGCTCGACCTCTTCGTGGCGCACGAGTCGTGCGGGCGCGACCGGCGCCCGTGCCGGCTGTTCCACAACGCGGGAGACGGGCGCTTCGTGGACGTCGCGGCCGAGGTCGGGCTCGACGTGCGGGCCGGCGTGCGCGGCTGCAGCTGGGGCGACTGCGACGACGACGGCGACCCCGACCTCGCGCTCGCGCTCGGCGACGAGCGCCCGCGGCTGTACCGCAACGACGGCCGCCGCTTCGTCGAGATCGGCGAGCAGGCCGGGCTGTCGGGACCGCTGCAGGCGAGCGCGACCTGCTGGCTCGATGTCGACAACGACGGCCACCTCGACCTGCTCGTCGCCGGCTGGGCGCCCGAGCAGGCCGCGCACGTGTGCCGCGACCTCCTCGGCCTGCCGCACTCGGGCGTGACGCCCTGCCTGTACCGCAATCTCGGGGGCGGGCGCTTCGAGGACGTCACGGAGGCCGTGGGCCTGTTCCACGCGCTGCCGACACTGGGCTGCAACGTCGGCGACGTCGACAACGACGGCTGGATCGACCTCTACCTGGGCACGGGCGAGAGCGACCTCGCCGCGCTGTATCCCAACCGGCTGTTCCGCAACGACGGTGGCCGCTTCGTCGACGTGACGGCCTCGTCGGGCCTCGGCGACCTGCGCCCGGGCGCGGGCGCGGCCTTCGGAGACGTCGACGGCGACGGCGACCAGGACCTCGTCGCGGTGCTCGGCGGCTTCCACAGCGGCGATACCGGGCCGCGCGCGCTGTACCAGAACCCGGGCAGCCGCGCCCACTGGGTCACGCTCGCGTTGACGGGCGTGAAGGCCAACCGCTCGGCGATCGGCGCGCGCATCCGCGTGGCGGTGCGGCGGACGGACGGCAGCCGGCGCGACGTGCACCAGCTCGTCGGCACGGGCGGCAGCTTCGGCAGCCAGAGCCTGCAGGCCGAGATCGGGCTGGGGGATGCCGAGGCGATCGAGGCGGTCGACGTGCTGTGGCCCGGCAGCGGCACGCGGCAGCAGCTCCGCGGGCTGGCGATGGACCGGCGCTGGCGCATCGTCGAGGACCAGCCCGAGCCGGAGCCGCTCGACCGCTAGGCCCGCTCGAGCTCGGCCACGAGCGCGGCGAGCGGCGCGCTGCCCGCGCAGCCGGCGCGCAGCACGAGACCCAGCGGGCGGGGCAGCTTGTCGATGGCCGCGACCTTCACGCGCGCGACGCGCCGCGCCTGCAGGTAGGGGCGGGCCACGAGCTCGGAGCACAGGCCGACGCCGGCGCCGGCCGCCGCGAACTCCGCGATGAGCTGGAAGTTGTCGAAGTGCATCTCCGCCACGAGCGAGAGCCCGGCCGCCTGGTAGGTGGCGGCCAGCACCTGGTGCGCGAGCGTGCCGGGACGGATCACGATCTGCCGCTCGGCCGCCAGCGCGGAGAGCTCGGCGCGCCGGCCGGCGAGGCGGTGGCCGGGCGCGACGAGGGCCACGAAGCGGTCGTTCCACACCGGCCGCAGCACGAGGCCGGGATGCGCGCGCGGCAGCATGCACAGGCCGGCGTCGCAGCGCTCGCCCCGCACCCAGCTCAGGATCTCGGGCGAGGTGCCGGTCGTCACGTGCACGCGCAGCCGGCGATGCCGGCGGCCGAGGCGCTCGAGCACCGCGGGGAAGCGGCCCATGAGCACGCTGTCGGCGATGCCCAGGCGCAGCTCGCCGTCGACCTCGGCATCCGCAGCGGCGCCCTCGGCCGGCGTGCCGCGCCGGCCGGCGCGCGGCGCCGCGAGCGCGTCCGCCCGCGCCAGCAGCTCGCGCGCCCCGCCGAGGAACTCCTGGCCGAACGGCGTCAGCTCGAGCTTGCGGCCGCGCTTGAACAGCGGCCGCCCCAGCTCGCGCTCGAGCGCGCCGATCTGCCGGCTCAGCGTGGGCTGCGTCGAGGCCATCACGGCCGCGGCGCGCGTGAATCCGGCGGCCTCGGCGACGGCCACGAAGGCGCGGAGCTGGTCGAGTTCCACGACGCGCGAGTGTACGCGGGAGGGGTGTCTGCGCGCGCTCGGCGGTGAGTCGGAGCGTGCTCCGCCCTCCGGATTCGCCCCGTCCGGACCTTCAGGCGAAGAGATGAATCCACGGAGCACGGGGCTCATAAGTCGGGCTGCGCACGCCCCGACCTCACCGCCTCGCGCGTGCCGCCGCCTCTCGAAGCACAGAAGGACGGCTGTGCTGTGCTCGTGGTCGTGCTCCTCCTGAAAATGGATCGCTGCCATTCCGGACATTCATGACCCGCGGGGCTATTCCCGGCCGAGAGTGTCGGGTGGAGGTGCGACATGAAGGTCCTGCTGCTGCGTCCGGGCTACGTCCGCCGCTCCTACTTCACGCGCTTCAACCTGAGCGAGGCGCTGACGGAGATCTACGTCGGACCGGTGCTGGCCGACCGCCACGAGGTGCGCGTCGTCGACCTGCGCGTGCGTCCCGACCTCGAGCGCGAGCTGCAGGGCTGGGTCCCGGACGCGGCCGTCGTCGCGGTGCACCCGCAGACGCTCGGCGGCCTCGACGCGCTGCTCGCGCGCCTGCGGCGGCTGGCGCCGCGGCTGCGCGTGCTGCTCGTGGGCGCCGCCGAGTACGGCATCGAGCACCTCGTCGAGCGGCCGCAGGACTTCATGCGCCCGCTCGCCGATGCGCTCGTGCCCGGCTTCTACCTGCGTCCGGTGCGCCGCATCGTCGCCGAGGCGCTGGCGGCCTGGGACGAAGGCCGCGCGCTGCGCGACGTGCCGGGGCTGTGGATCCGCGACGGCGGCGCAGGCGGTGGCGCGAGCGGCTGGCAGCAGACCGCGGTCGTGCCGCACACGGTGGGCGACATCGGCGTGCCCGACCGCACGCTGCTCGGCCGCGCGCGCGGCGCCTACAGCCTGGGCGGCGTGCGGCGCATGGCCTACGTCGTCTACACCTTCGGCTGCCGCTACTCGTGCCGCTACTGCTCGATGAGCAAGGTCGGCGGCTCGATCCAGACGCCGCGCGCGATCCGCGACGTGATCGCCGAGCTGGCCGAGCTCAGCGAGCCGAACGTCTTCCTCTCGGACTTCGAGCCGCTCCAGGCGCCGCAGGCGATGCTCGAGCTGGCCGACGCGATCGAGGCCGCCGGCATCCGCAAGCGCTGGTACCTGCTCACGCGCGCCGACAGCGCGCTCGAGCAGGCCGACGTGCTCGAGCGCTGGAAGGAGATCGGCCTGCGCTGGGTGTTCCTCGGGCTGGATGGGCACAGCGAGGCGCGGCTGCAGCAGATCGGCAAGGGCGCCACGCTCGCGACGAACGAGGCGGCGGTCGCGGCCGTGCGGCGGCTCGGGCTGGGACCGGCGGTCGGCATCACCGTGCCGCCCGACGCGACGCGGCAGGAGTTCGTCGACATCGCGGCGGCGGCGCGGCGCCTGCGCGCGCCGCTGGTCGACTTCACGGTCGAGACGCCGATGGTCGGCACGCGCTTCCACGACCAGAGCGCCGAGCGCCTGACGACGCGCGACTGGAGCCTCTACGACATGCACCACGCCGTGCTGCCCACGGCGCTGCCGCTGGGCGAGTTCTACCGCGAGATGACCCGGCTCCACGTCCTCGCCGGCCGGCTCAGCGTGCCGGGGATGCTGCGCCTGTATCCGCTGGGGGACGCGCTGCGCAACGTGCTCGGCGGCCCGGCGGCGATGCTCGGCGCCCTGCGCGCGGCGCGCGATCACCAGAGCTGCGGCAGCGCGTCGGCCTAGCCGCGGGCAGCCGCGTCCCGGGTACGTTCGGCCATCGGCCCCCGTGCAGATGCCACACGCCGGGCCGGCACCTCGGGAAAAAGCTCCGAGCCCCGCCTTGGGCTTGGTCGCCGGGCCCCTCTGACCCGGCCGCCGGCCAAGGCCGCCGGGGCGGACCGCCCGGAACGGGACTTGCGCTGCAAGCGGCGCCTGGGGCGAGCCGACCGCCCGTGCCCTGCCAGCCCTCGAGGGTCGATCGCCCGTGACCGCGCGTCAGTCCCTGCCCAGCCTGCCGCCCGCGACCCCCGCTGCCATCGACGGCCACGGCCGCGGCGAGCACCTCGTCCAGTTCTACGAGGACGACGCCGTGATCGTCGCGGCGGTGCACGGCATCCTCCGCGAGGGGCTGACCGCCGGCGCCGCGGCCATCGTGATCGCGACCCAGCCGCACCTCGACGAGTTCGAGCGGCTGTTGACGGCGCAGGGCTTCGACGTCGCGGCCGCGCGGCGGCGCCGCCAGTACGTGCCGCTGATCGCCCGCGCGACGCTCGACGAGCTCCTCGTGGACGGCCGACCCGACGCGCGCCGGTTCGCCGAGGTCATCGAGCCGCTCGTCGCGGACCTCTCGCGCCGGCACGGTCGCGTCGTGGCCTTCGGGGAGATGGTGGCGCTGCTGTGGGACGAGGGCCGGCACGGCGCGGCCGTCCAGCTCGAGACGTTGTGGAACGACCTCGCCTCGCGGCACTCCTTCGAGCTCTTGTGCGCTTATCGGCTCCGGCCCGACGCGGAGGCCGTGCCGGAGATGCTGCTCCAGGTCTGCGCCGAGCACACGCGCGTGGTGCCGAACGGACGTCCCGCCGCGGCGGGCGCCGAGTCCAGCCCGCTGCCCGAGATCGGCGAGCTCGAGCGGCGCATCCGTGTGCTCGAGCGCGAGGTCCAGGGCCACAAGCACATCGAGCGCGTGCTGGCTCGGCGCGAGCAGGAGCTCGACGACTTCGTCGAGAACGCCCCGCACGCGATGCACAGCGTCGATCCCGAGGGGCGGATCCTGTGGGCCAACACGGCCGAGCTCGACCTGCTGGGCTATTCCGCCGAGGAGTACGTCGGGCGCTCGATCGCGGACTTCCACGTCGAGCCGGACCGGGCCGCCGCGATCCTGTCGCGGCTGCGCGCCGGCGAGTGCCTGCGCGACGAGCGCGCGAGCCTGCGCTGCAAGGACGGGACGGTCAAGTCCGTGAGCATCGACTCGAACGCCCGCTGGGAGGACGGCCGCTTCCAGCGCAGCCGCTGCTTCACGCGCGACCTCTCGGCACTCCGCGCGGCCGAGGAGGCCCGGGGGCTGCTCGCCTCGATCGTGGACTCGTCCGACGACGCGATCGTGAGCAAGACGCTCGAGGGCGTGGTCACGTCCTGGAACGCCGGGGCGGCGCGGCTCTTCGGCTACTCGGCCGAGGAGATGGTGGGCCAGCCGATCACGACGCTCGTCCCGCTCGAGCTGCGGCAGGAGGAGGGCGAGATCCTGGCGCGGCTGAACCGGGGCGAGCGCATCGACCACTTCGAGACCACGCGCGTGACCAAGGACGGCCGCCGCGTGGACGTGTCGCTGACCGTGTCGCCCGTGCGGGACGCGGCGGGGAACATCATCGGCGCCTCGAAGTCGGCGCGCGACATCAGCGAGCGCAAGCAGGCCCAGCGGCTGCTGGCCGAGGCCGACCGGCGCAAGGACGAATTCCTGGCCATGCTCGGCCACGAGCTGCGCAACCCGTTGGCCCCGATCCGCAACATCACCGAGGTCCTGCGGAGGACGGCCGGCGGCAACAGCGCCCAGCAGGAGATGTGCACGGTCCTCGACCGCCAGGTGCAGCACATGACCAAGCTGCTCGACGACCTGCTCGACGTGAGCCGCATCCGCCAGGGCAAGATCCGGCTCGTGCGCGAGCCGGTCGACGTGCTGACCGTCGTGGCCCGCGCGGTCGAGACGACCCGGCCGCTCATCGACGCGCGGGGCCACACGCTGCGCCTCGAGCTGCCCTCGGAGGCGGTCCGCGTCCTGGGCGACGTGACCCGGCTCGTGCAGATGCTCGGGAACCTGCTCAACAACGCGGCCAGGTACACGCCCGAGGGCGGCGAGATCACGATCTCCGCGGTCAGCCGCGGCTCGATGATCGAGCTCCACGTGATCGACACGGGCGCCGGCATGCCGGCGGAGATGCTGCCGGTGGTCTTCGACCTCTTCGTGCAGGCCGAGCGGACGATGGACCGCTCGCAGGGCGGCCTGGGCATCGGCCTGACGCTCGTGCGCACGATCGCCCAGCTCCACGGCGGCAGCGTGCTCGCGCTGAGCGACGGCCCCGGCCAGGGCAGCGAGTTCGTCGTCTCGCTGCCGCTGCTCAGGAGCGGCCGCGAGACCTCGGGCCTCGAGGTCGCGGTCGCGCCGGAGGGTCGCGCGAGCGCGAGGCGGCGCGTGCTCGTCGTCGACGACAACCGCGACGCCTCCGACTCGCTGGCCCTGCTGCTGCGCCTGGGCGGGCACCAGGTCTTCATCGCCGAGTCCGGTCACGCCGCCCTCGAGACCGAGCTCGCGCAGCAGCCCGACCTGATCCTGCTCGATATCGGGTTGCCGGACCTCGACGGCTACGAGGTGGCGCGGCGGCTGCGGGCGGCGGGCTGCTCGGCGATCCTGGCCGCGCTCACCGGCTACGGCCAGCCCGAGGATCGCGAGCGGGCGCTCGAGGCCGGCTTCGACGAGCACCTCGTCAAGCCGGTCGATCCGCGGGCGCTCGAGCGGCTGCTCGACTAGCGGTTGCCCCCCGGCACGAGCCCGCCGATACTGCGCGGCCTCAGCTCCTGCCAGGAGACTTGCCGTGAGCCGCGCCCACTCCCTGCTCTTCGTCGGACTCGTCGTGCTCTCCGGCTTCGGCTGCGCCGAGGACGCCCCGCGCCACGAGGGCAGCGTCGCCGCCACCGCCAGCACGCCGTCCATCGCGCTGACGGATCAGGTCGTCGAGGCGGGCTGCGCCCAGTGCATGTTCGGCCTGGACCGGCCCGGCTGTGAGACCGCGATCCAGGTGAACGG
>Ga0207428_10004441_pt1 | contig 13331 bp, 11 predicted proteins | sample RhiMethybrSRZTD1_FD_187600 | JGI IMG/M metagenome (GOLD analysis project Ga0207428, IMG submission 187600) | Populus rhizosphere microbial communities from Tennessee, USA - Rhizosphere MetaG P. TD hybrid SRZTD1 (SPAdes) (version 3) | ecosystem: Host-associated > Plants > Roots > Rhizosphere >... | reverse complement strand
CTTCAGCACGGTGGGCCGCACGCTCTTCTATACGGTCACGGTGGTGGGCCTCTCGTGGGTCCTGGGCATGGCCGGTGCCGTCTTCCTGTCCTCCAACTTCAAGGGCCGTGCCCTGCTCCGCACCTTTTTCCTGGTCCCGTACGCCTTGCCGGCGTATGTGGGCACCATCGCCTGGGCCTTCATGTTCAACCAGCGCGACGGCGCTGTGAACCAGATCCTGGTGGACACCTTTCACCTTTTCGGCGATGAGCGTCCTTTCTGGCTTCTGGGCAGCAACTCCTTCGGAGCGATGATCGTAGTGAACGTCTGGCAGCTATGGCCCTTCGCGTTCCTGATGCTGATGGCCGCCCTGCAGAACGTTCCCGCCGACGTGTACGAAGCTGCGGCCATCGACGGGGCGACGCTCTGGCAGCAGTTCCGCACCATCACCCTGCCCATGGTCCGCCCGGCCAACGGCGTGCTCCTGATGGTCATGTGCTTGTGGACCTTCAACCAGTTCAACATCCCGTTCGTCTTGTTCGGTGCGTCGTCTCCCAAGGAAGCCACCCTGGTGTCGCCGCTGATTTACCAGAACTCGTTCGGCAGCTGGAACTTCGGCCTGGGCGGAGCCATGAGCGTCCTGCTCCTCATCGCCCTCTTTATCGCATCCCTCTTCTACATCCGCATGGTGCTGCCCAAGGGAGCCGACAATGATTGAGACCCGCAACTTCCGCATTCTGAGGAACGTGGTACTGACGCTCCTGTCCCTTTGGGTGGCCGTACCCCTCTACGTGGTGGTCTCCACGTCCCTCAAGCCGCTCAAGGACGTCGCCGGACTGTTCCAGTGGATCCCCCACGAAATCACGGCGTCGCCCTACTTCGAAATCTGGACCACCGTCCCGTTGGCGAAGTACTTCCAGAACAGCCTGGTCATCACCGTCTGCGCCACCATCTGCTCAGTCACTGTCGCCGTCCTCGCCGCCTACTCCATTGCGCGGCTGCAGTTCAAGGGCAAGCGTGCGTTCAGCCTGACGGTACTGTCAACGCAGATGTTCCCCGGCATCCTGTTCCTGCTCCCCCTGTACCTGATCTTCACGCAGATCCGGAACCTGACGGGCCTCCAGCTGCAAGGTTCCTACCTCGGGCTGATCATCACCTACATGACGTTCACGCTGCCGTTCGCCATCTGGATGCTGAGCGGGTACTTCGCCTCGATTCCCAAGGAGCTTGAGGAGGCTTCCATGATCGACGGCACGGGCCGGCTGGGCGCGCTCTTCAGGGTGATACTGCCCGTCGCCAAGCCCGGCATCATCGCCGTCGCGGTGTACTCGTTCATCTCGGCCTGGGGCGAGGTGCTGTTTGCCTCCGTCCTGACCAATGAGGCCACGAAGACGCTCTCCCTGGGGCTGAAGTCCTACGCGAGCGAGTCCGACGTCTTCTGGAACCAGCTCATGGCCGCGTCCGTGGTGGTCAGCCTGCCGGTGCTGATCGGCTTCATCCTGGTGCAGAAACACCTGGTTGCGGGCCTCTCTGCCGGCGCCGTCAAGTAGCCGGCAGCACATCCCCCGCGGGACAAGCGCGAACGGACACTTGAGGCCCAAAACCCAGGGCCCCAAGTGTCCGTTCGCGCCTGGCAGTGAGCAAGCCAACAGCGGAATCGGGAATGGCCCGCCGGACGCGCTGGTTGTCGACGGCATGAAGATTGAAATCTGGTCAGACGTCGCGTGCCCGTGGTGCTACATCGGCAAGCGCCGGTTCGAGGCCGCCCTGGCGGAATTCCCGCACCGGGACGAGGTTGAGGTGCAATGGCGCAGCTACCAGCTCGATCCCTCCCTGCCGGAGCACTACGACGGCACCGAACTGGACTACCTCAGCACGCGCAAGGGCATGGCCCCGGAGCAGGTCGCGCAGATGTTTGACCACGTGGCAGCCCAGGCCAAGGGCGAGGGGCTCAACTACCGGTTCGACGCCGTCGTCGTCGCTAACAGCTTCACGGCCCACCGGCTCATCCACCTCGCCGCCGCGCACGGCAGGCAGGACGCAGCCAAGGAGCGGCTGCTCAGCGACCACTTCGAGCACGGTAAGGACATCGGCAGCCGGGACTACCTCACGTCCCTGGGCGCAGAGCTGGGCCTTGCTGCCGCCGACGTCGAAGAACTGTTCAGCACGGACAAATACGCCGACGACGTCCGGCACGACTTTTCCGAGGCGCGCGCCCTGGGCATCAGCGGCGTGCCGTTCTTCGTGATCGACCGCAAGTTCGGACTCTCCGGAGCCCAGCCCGCCGCGACGTTCACCATGGCACTGGAACAGGCCTGGCAGGACTCGCATCCGTTGGTCATGGTCAGCGCCGACGGTTTGGCCGCGGGAGACGCAGATGGAGACACCTGCGGGCCGGACGGCTGCACCCCCTAGGACAGAACCACAACGTCTAAGACAGAGCGGCCCCGGCCGGCAGGAGCGGGTGCTAGTTGTTGCCGTAGAACGGGTCGTTCAGCTCGTAGCGGTCGCGCGCCGTGTCCCTGGCGAGCTGGTCAAGGACGTCCAGATGGGCGTCGAGTCCCACCGGCTGTTCACCCGGCCGGCCGAGGAGATACCCTTGGCCGGCGATGACGGGCTGCTGGGCCGCGGCAGTAAGTCCGGGCCGCAAGAGCCTGGTGAGCATGCGCGCTTCCTCGATGCCCTCCGCCACGACCCAGCCTCCGGATTCCTGGATGAACGTAATGGCGGCCGAAACGGTGGCCATCGAGGACGGGTCCGCGTCCAGGCGGGCAATGACCTCCCCGTCGATTTTCAGAATGTCGAACCTGACGAGCCTGAGGGCATGCAGGCCGGCGTTGCTCTTGCCCATGTCGTCCAGGGCCAGCCGGAAGCCCCGGTCCTGGGCCTGCCTGAGCGTGCGGATCGGGTCCGCGTGGTTCAGCCCGGCCTGCTCCGTCACCTCCAGCACGACATCTTCCGGTTCCAGGCCGGCCACGGCCAGTTCGGCAACGAGTTTGTCGAGGTCCAATCCGGGCAGCGCGTCCGGGTGCACGTTCAGGAACAAGAGCCCTTCCCAGTGCCGGCTGCACACCGCGGCAAGCGCCGCAGACCGCGCTCGGGCGTCCAGGGCCGGAGCGACGCCGAGGCGCTCGGCCAGCTCGAATGCCTCCTGCGGCCCGCTGATCCGGGACCCGTTCGGAAGACGCAACAGGGCCTCGTGGGCCAGGACCACGCCGCGGCGCAGGTCCCAGATCGGCTGGAAAGCTACGTTGAGCGGCACGCTGCCCGTAGCCAGGGTTGTCAGCTCGATGATCTTTTCGGCGCTGACCGTGTGGTCTTCCGCCATGGATTTGAAGGACACACTCTGCCGCCGCCCGAGCCGCTTGGCTTCGTAGAGGGCCGCGTCGCTGCGCTCCCAAAGCTCCTTCAGCTCAAGCCGCTCATCTGCGCTGCTGGAGGCGATGCCTGCGCTGAACGTCACTCCGGGGAACCGCTTGGCGAGGGCCGCGCGGACCCGTTCGAGCGCTTCGGCCGCCTGGTCTTCATCATTGCCGGGCAGGATGACGGCGAACTCGTCGCCGCCCAGGCGGAACGGCGTGTCGGAGTCGGCGAGTTCATCCAGGGCGTCGGCAAGGGCCATCAGGACGCGGTCGCCGTGGCTGTGCCCCAGCCGGTCGTTGAGCTGTTTGAACCCGTCAAGGTCCAGGAGCGCGAGGGTCACGACCCCGTACTTTTTGTCGGCCAGCATCGCCTCCAGTGACGGCTGGAACGGCCGACGTCCCGAAAGCCCGGTCAGCGGGTCCGCATCAGCCTGCCGCTGCGCGCGCAGATGGCGGCGTTGCAGGGCCCGTCCCCCGAACACATAGGACAACGGGGTAGCGACCAGCATCGCCGCCAGCATTCCAAGGATCTTGTTGGGCCCGAGGTCCTCGACCAGTCCGGTGATCATTTCGGAGTTCTGGTCAATCTCCAGCACCCGGGTTCCTTCCGGCGCGGACACCGGCACCAGGAATTCGTACCGGGTCACGCCGGTGCCCCCGATTTCCGATTCGGTCTGGACCTTTGTTTTACCTGTCGAGAGCACCTCGGAAAAACGTGTTGCGTCAGCCTTGTCGGACCCGCCCCCGCCAGTCCCTGCGTCCCCTTGGACGATCAGCGTCCCGGCCGAGTCGAACAGGCCCACATAGACGGTGCCCTGGGTGCGCAGAAGATGGTGGATCTCATCAGCAACCGACTGCTCACGCTCGGCCGGGTCCGTGTCCGCGGCGAGGGCTGCCTCGAGTTCCGCGGCCACCGCCTCGTAGGTCTGCCGGTAACCTTCCAGTCCGCGGTCAATGATCTGCTGACGGGCCACGCCGTACTCGATCAGGCCGGCAACGAGCATCGCGGCCGACACCGCGAAGGCCCAGCGGACCATGAAGGACAGGCCCGGCGCGCTGAAACCGCGTTTGCCGTGGCGCGGCCGTCGCCGGGAGGACCCGGTTTCACGTTCCCGGTCCGTCCAAATGTGATGCCCATGATGTTCCACAACGCCCCCAAGCAAGGAATAACGCACACTCTACCCGCGCCACCACAATCTGTGAGTGAAAACGTTCCGTGGTTTACTGACAGATCGCGGTAAAGTGTGCGTATGCCACGGATTTCGGCCCCCAGCAATGCTGCGCAGCGCGCCGATACCCAGCGCCGGATCCTGAAAGCGTTCGGTGAACTTCTTTTCACGCACGGGCTGCCCGGGCTCACCATGACGGACGTGGCGCGGCACGCAGGCATCGGCCGCACGGCCGTCTACAACTACTACGCCGACATCGAAGAGCTGCTGATCGCCTACGCCCTGGTCGAGACCGAGCGGTTCCTGTCCGAACTGCGCGAGTCGCTAAACCGCCTGGACAACCCGGTGGACAGGCTCGCCCTGTACGTGCGCGCGCAGGTCGAGGACCTCAGCCGCCGCCACCTGCCGCCCGGGCCCGCCATGGGTGCCGTCCTCTCACCGGCGTCCTTCGCCAAGCTGGCCGACCATGTGGGCGGCCTCAGCGATTTGCTCCAGGACATTCTGGTGGACGGCATGGAGCAGGGCTACTTGCCGTCGGCAGACGCACGGCAGCAGGCGCAGCTGATCCACGGAACGCTGTCGTCCAGCGCCGCCCGCGGCAGCGACGAGCCGGAGGACCTGGAAGAGCGCATCGCACGGACCGTCCGGTTTATCCAGCTGGGGGCCGGGGCCAGGTTTGACGACGGCGGCCGCCCGGTGCGCCTTAGCCCTCCGCAGGCTGCGGCGGGCTAGGATCAGCGCTTGGCGCCCTGGGTGGGAATGACCGGCCACCGGGAGTCATCGGCAATGCGCCGGCTTTCCCGCGGGCAGCTGAGCTGGCCGGGCGTCTGGTCGACGAGCGCGGGCTTGATGAGGCCCCGGTAGTCGCCGGTCAGGATCACATCCACGCTGGCATCCGAGCGGCCATCCTGGAAGTAATCTGAACCCGGCACGTTCCGCTGGACGCTGAAGGCCGCGGCCTGTCCGGCCGCCCCCGAGACGACGGCCGCCACGCCGCGGTAGCCGGTCTCGGTGTTCCCCACAGCCCCGACAACGAATTTCCGGGCACGGAACTCGTTGGCCGCGGATTTGGCCAGTCCCGCCCGGCTCGTGGAATTGAAGACGTTGACCTTCACCTTGGCGTTGGGCGTGTAGTCAAACGTGGTGTCTGGGCAGAGGGACACCTTCGCCGGGGTCTGTATGGCGGTCGGAAACTTGATCTGTCCGTTCATGACGCCCACCGCGCCCATGATGGCCGCGACAGTCAGGGCAAGGAGCAGCACCAGCACCACGCCGTGCAGGATGCGCCGCCGCAGCCGGACGGGGTCGTCCTGCGTGTCGTCCAGCTCCGCGAAGGTGGCCCGAAGCTCCGGGCCGGTGACGACGCGGTGCCCGTGCAGGACCGTGACATCCTTGGGTTTTCTAGCCATCGATCACCAGCACACGGGCGTGGATGGCAGTGCGCTGGTGAAGGGCCGTGCGGACCGCCCGGTGCAGGCCGTCCTCCAGGTAGAGCGTGCCTTTGTACTGCACAACATGCGGAAAGAGGTCGCCGAAGAAGGTTGAATCCTCGGCCAGGAGGGCCTCAAGGTCCAGGGTCCGCTTGGTGGTCACGAGTTCATCCAGGCGCACCGGCCGCGGCGGAAGGGCGGCCCAGTCCTTAGGCGTGTTGAAACCATGGTCGGGGTAAGGGCGGCCCTCGCCCACAGCTTTGAATATCACCATGCAATGCTAAGCACCTTGCCGGTTCAAGGGAATGTGGAACCCGCCCGGCCGGGAGGTTGTAGCCAAACAGTAACCATGTGTCACATCGGCCCGACTTGCTCCCGCCTCAGCCGGTCCGCCGGCGCCGGCTGTAAGAATGGAGGCATGACTGCACCCCCTGCGAATGCTGCCGCCGCCGGCTTTGGCGCCCACACGCCGTCGGCCCCTGCCCTTGCCCTGCTCCTGGACGTCGACGGTCCGGTCGCCAGCCCTGTCACGCGGGACGTGAAGCCGGAAATCATCGCCGACCTGGTGGCCCTGGCGGCCGCCGGCATCCCCGTCATCTTCAACACCGGACGCTCGGACGCATTCATCCGCACACAGGTCATGGAGCCGATGATCGCAGCGGGCATGCCAGCCGGGACCCTGATCCATGCCATCTGCGAAAAAGGCGCCGTGTGGTTCAGCTACACAGCTTCCGGTCCCGGACCGGTCCACGTGGACCACGAGCTTGCCGTCCCCGCCGCGTTCGGGGATGACGTCCGCCGGATGGTGGCCGAGGACTACGCCACGCACATGTTCTTCGACGAAACCAAACGCGCCATGGTGTCCGTGGAGCAGCACATCGAGGTACCCAGCAGCGAGTACCTCGCCGAGCAGGAGCTGTTCGATGCAGAGGCGATGGAGCTGATGGGGCGCCACGGGCTGGGCGTGACCAGGCTGGACCACCACGCGCCGAATTCCGACGACCAGATCGATTACCGCGTGGATCCCACCATCATCTCCACGGATATCGAGTCCGTCCGCCTCGGCAAGGACCTGGGCGCGAGCCGCGCGGTGGAGCTGCTGGCGGCGCAGGGCATCACGCCGCAGGCCTGGCGGACTGTGGGCGATTCCCGGACGGACTACGCCATGGCCGACTGGCTGCACCACAACGACCACCAGGTGAAGCACGTGGACGTCCGGCCCGCGGACGGCGTGCCGGTCAAGCCGTATGACATCCTCACAGCGGCTGACCTGGGCCTGGACGCAACGGTCATTCACGACGACGCCGGAGGGGCCTTCCTTCACAGTTGGCGGGAAGCGCTGGTCGGCTGAGCCCGCTGCCGCCGCAGGGGAGCCACCATTTTCCCTGCAGTTTTTCCGGCAGGACTATCATGCAAGTAAGACCCCACCCCCGAACAGCACGGAGAAACACCATTACAGACGTAACGGTTCAGGATGATATTTACTACGGCGGCCAGGCATCCGAGGACGTACCCGCGCATGCGGAAGTAACGTCGCCGGCCGCTGTTGCGCGCCTCAGGCACCGCCCCGACGTCGTGCGCCGCTCGGGCCGGTACGCGCTGATCAACGAGAACCGGACCCCGTACCAGGCGATGGTGGAGGATCTGCTGTTCCTGCGGAACGTACTGGCCACGGCCGGGCTGGATTACCTGCTGGTCCGGGGCAACAACGACCGCCCGGTGATCGCGCTGGACTGGAAGAACCGCAAGAAGCTGCGCGCCGCCCTCGTGGACGCCTGCCGGAACGAGCCGTTCTACTCGATGACCGTGGACGCCAAGAAGAAGACGTCCGTGCTGGTGGCCGACGGTGAACTCTCAACCAACCGGCAGGCACGGATCTTCCGGCTGTACCGCCCCAGGGTGGAGCCCGCCGGCGGCTTCGAATTCGGTGCGTCGGCCGGCGTTCAGGTGGAGCTGTGGAGCTTCCAGGGCAACGAGATGATCCTGCCGATCGAGAATTCGCTCACCCGCCGCACCATGTTGGCCCACGACGCCGTCCGCGGAACCGTTGAGCGCTACGGCCACACCTGGCCCACCATCGAAAACATGTTCGCGGACCACGCAAGCGACATCAGCTTCGACATCGACCTGGTCTTCTCGTGGGTGGACGGCAGCTCCCCGGAATACATCGCGGCCCGGCGGGCACGGATGGCCGGCGCGGTGGTAGGGGAAGGCGACGACCACGAGGCGCGCTACCGCCAGATCAACGAGCTCAAGTACGCGCTCCGGTCCGTATACATGTTCGCGCCCTGGATCCGCCGCATCTTCATTGCCACGGACTCCCCCGCGCCGGAATGGCTGGCGGACCACCCGTCGGTGACGATTGTCCGCAGCGAGGAGTTCTTCGCGGACCCCTCCGTGCTGCCTACGCACAACTCCCAAGCCGTCGAATGCCAGCTGCACCACATCGATGGCCTGTCCGAGCACTTCCTGTACTCCAATGACGACATGTTCTTCGGGCGGCCCGTCGGACCGGACATGTTCTTCACGCCGGGCGGCATCACCAAGTTCATTGAGGCAGAGACACGCATCGGCCTCGGTGACAACGACGCAGAGCGCAGCGGATTCGAAAACGCCGCGCGGGTGAACCGCAAACTGCTGTGGGACCGCTTTGGCCGGATCACCACCCGGCACCTTGAGCACACGGCTGCACCGCTGCGGCGCAGCGTGGTGGCCCAGATGGAGCAGGAGTTCCCCGCGGAGTTCGCCAAGACGGCGGCAAGCACGTTCCGTGCCGCGGACAACATCTCCGTGACCAATTCCTTCTACCACTACTATGCTCTGCTCACCGGGCGCGCAGTGACCCAGACTGCGGCGAGGGTCAGGTATGTGGACACCACGGCCCGCGCCGGCCTGAACTACCTCCCCAAGCTGCTGTCCAAGCGCAACATGGACTTCTTCTGCCTCAATGACGGCAGCTTCCCGGAGGTTCCGGCAGAGGAGCGGGCGGAGCTCGTCACCGAGTTCCTGGAGAAGTACTACCCCATCAAGGCACCCTGGGAAATTTAGCCGGGGACGGCAGCCGGATACCCCCGGCTATCTCGCCGTCCGGACGGTTCGCTATTTGGTGGTCAGGACCGGGCGCTTTACCTGCTCGGGGATGCGGACGCCGGCTGCGGCCAGCCGCCGTTCGGTCTCTTCCGGGCTGACGTACTCCCCTACTGTCGGTGCGGCTCCCAGCGGAACCACCGAATGAACGATCGTGTGCTCGTAGACGTGCACGAGGTTGAAGGCCTGCCCGGCGTCGCGGCCGCGCGTACCCCCCACCGGGACGTTCAGGTCCTGGGTGTAGCACGTGGCGGAGGCCACCGACACCGGGATACCGGCGAACATGCCGGTGGTCGAATAGTGCAGGTGCCCGGCGAGGATGGTGCGGACATCCGAGTTGCGCACCACTGCGGCCAGGGCCGCCTGGTCACGGAGCTCCACGAGCACGGAGAGGTCCAGCACGGAGGGCACCGGGGGATGGTGCAGGGCAAGGATGGTGCCGTCCGGGGCCGGGGTCTCCAGCTGGGCGGCAAGCCAGTCAAGCTGATCCCCGCTGAGTTCACCGTGGTGGAACCCGGGCACGGAGGTGTCCATGGTGATGACCCGCAGGCCGTTCACGTAGTAGCTGTGGTCCACAGGATCGTCGTTGCCCGGCTGGTCCAACAGGCCGGCCCGGAAGTTGGCACGGTTGTCATGGTTGCCCATGGCCCAGATGACCTTGGCGCCAAGATCCCTGCACGCCGGTTCAACGATCGCACGAAGCTTGGCATAGGCCTCGGGGTCGCCTTTGTCCGCCAGGTCACCGGTGAAGATGACGGCTTCAGGGCGTGCGCCAGAGGCCTGAACCTCGTCGAAAAGCTGGATCAGGCGGGCTTCGCTGTCAACGGCTCCATAAAGGGGGTCCGGACCTCCCAGCAGGTGGGGGTCACTCAGGTGGAGTAGAAAATGACGTGGCCGGGGGTGCTCGGCCTCGATGAGCTCCATTGCTGCCTTCGCGGTAGTTAGGAAGCGGGGCGCCTCCTGTGTCCCTCTCAGTACGCTCCATCCAATCAGATAAAAAGCGAACTTTGGGGAAACTGGAGTTGGCATGTTGAAAAATTACGGCTGCGCCGCCGCTTTCGGGCTACCTTCCTCGCTTTCGTTTTATGACGGCGGGCATCACGCGACGACCGCCTCGATGGCTTGCCGCAGCTCCGGCGACGCCGGATCCACGGCGGAGGCGAACCGCCCCACTACTTCACCGTCACGGTTGACCAGGAACTTCTCGAAGTTCCACTTGACCGTGCCCGGCAGAATGCTTTTCTTGAACTTGGTCAGCTCGCTGAACAGGGGGTGCCGCTCTTTGCCTCGGACATCGGCCTTGGCGGTCAGGGGGAATGTTACGCCGAAGTTCTTCTCGCAAAAGTCGGCGATCTCCGCGTCGTCGCCGGGTTCCTGCCCGCCGAACTGGTTGCAGGGGACGCCCAGGATCTCGAGTCCCCTCCCGCGGTAAGCCTGGTAGAGCTCTTCAAGGCCGGCGTACTGCCGCGTGAAGCCGCACTCGGAGGCTACATTCACCACCAGCACTGCGTTCCCTTTGAAGCGTCCGAAATCGGTAGCGGTTCCGTCGTTGAGTGTCAGCGGAATCGTATGGAGGGAAGTCACATGGTGCTCTCTGGCCGGGTGCATAGGTGTCATTAATGACAACGGTCTTAGCTGCCGCTGCATTCCTTCGACCTCCTAACCCGGCTGGCGAACAGCCGGGACGGCGGGGCAACCGCCCGCCGCACCTACGGCGCGGCGGCGGGCTCCACCGTCACTACACTTTCAGGCACGGCCTCTGCGGTGGAAGCCACAGCGGCATCATTTGTAACAGTGGTCGACGACGGCACAGGTGCCGGTTCGGCCGTGGGAACCGGCTCGGGCTGGGCCGGCGCCAGGCTTTCCGTGGCCGACGGCGTCGGGACCGGATCGGTCACCGGTACGGTCTCCGTTGGTGCCGGCTCCGCTGTCACGGCAGGTTCCGTGGGAGGAACGGGGTCGACGGGCGCCGGCTCGGTCGTCGCGGGCGGCGGCTCCACCGGTGCCGGTTCAACCGGAGTCGGAGTCGGCTCGACCGGAGGCGGCGTCGGCGTGGGAGTTGGCGTCGGGGTTGGTGCCGGCGTGGGCGTCGGTGTGGACGTCGCGGGCGGCGTCGGGGTAGGTGTGGGCTTCGGCGTCGCAGGGGCCGTCGGCTTGGGAGATGCGGTGGCGGTCGGCGTGGAAGCAGTCCGTGTCGACGACGAACTGGGTACCAGGGTTGTCCCGGACGCGCCGGCCGCTGAGCTGATCCGCGGATTGGCGGCCAAGGCGGCAGCAACGGGCGACAGGCTGTCGTCGGTGTTTCCCGGCAGATAGGGGATCGCCCAGCCTGAGGTGATAGCGGCGCCGGGGTCGAAACTGGTCAGGACCGCCGGAGTCAGCCGGTCGATCTGCCGGATGGGCAGCAGGGTCCATTTCATCGGATCCTCGTGCTGTCCGTCCTTGACCACTTCGAAATGCAGGTGGCACCCGGTTGAGGATCCGGTGCTGCCCACTTCTGCGATGACCTCGCCAACCCGTACGTGATCGCCCTTTTCGACTGCTATTCCCTGGAGGTGGTTATACGTGGTGATTATCCCGTTCCCGTGGTCGATCTCCACGCGGTTGCCACCGCCCCAGGGGTGCCATCCGGCCGCCCGGACCACTCCGGAGTCGGCTGCGTAGACGCGGGTTCCGCAGGCCGCGGCAAAGTCCTGGCCCCAGTGGAATTCGCCTTCTTCGCCCGTCAGCGGGTTATGCCGCAGTCCGAACGGGGACGTTGGGGTGAGCACCTCAAGCGGCGCCATGAGGAAGCCTTCGCCGGGGCGCTGTAATTCAGTGGACGCCACGCCGGGCGTGTGCGGCTTCCTGGCTGTCGACGTGTCCACGACCGTCCGGCCGTACGGGACCTTGGCCACGGCGTCGGCGGCCGGCTCTCCCAGCGCATGGCCTTCGTGCGTGCTGTCCGGATCAAGGAGCGCCGGGCCTACGACTCCGGAAGGAGCTGTCAGCGGGACCGCGTCCCCGGAAGTTTGCTGCACTGGAATGGCCGGTCCGTGGAACCCAAAGGCGAAGACGGAAAACCCAACGACCACAGCCGCGGAAAGACTCCGCAAAGCAATACGTCCGGGTCCAATTACCCTCGGCGCGTGTCCGTTTCCCCCATGAGTTGCCACTGGAATCTCCTGAATTAGGACCCGCCAACTTCCTTTCTCGACGAGCGTGTCCTCCATTGTGGCCACACGCTCAGTCCGGGCGAAACCCCTAAAACTGGGGGGCTCATACGGTGTTATTTATAGGCTTAAGGGGCCGTAAACCGTGTTGGCAGGGATGACGCATTCGCGGAATCCCGTGGAAATTTGCGGGCGTTCGCGCTGTACCGGCTTAAGCCGTCGGCGCCCCTGGGCAAGAATGGAAACATGCGGAATTTCCTGAGGGAATGGCAGTCGGAGGTTAGGCGCACGCTCACCGGAAGCCCGGATGCGCCGCCCGAATGGTCGCTCATGTTTGCCCAGGGGGACGACCCCGGCTACTACCGCCCCGGCTCTGCCGTCTGGGCCGTCCACGGGGGCATGCCCACGCTAATTGCAGGCATTCGGTCACTGCTCATGCAGTCGCTTCACCCCGGCGTCCTCGCAGGGGTCCACGACCACTCGAACTTCCGCGAGGACCCCGTGGGCCGGCTCGTCATGACTACGCGCTGGATCCACGCCGTTACGTACGGATCCACGGCCGACGCACTTGCCGCGTGCAGGCGCGTGCAGCGGCTCCACGAGTCCGTGCACGGAACGTACCTTGATGGAGCCGGCCAGGTCCGGGACTATTCCGCGAACGATCCCGAGCTGCTCCGCTGGGTCCACCTCACCTTCACCGACTCGTTCCTCTGCACGCACAAGGTGTGGGGCGGGCCCATCCCGGGCGGTCCGGACGCGTACGTCCGGGAATGGGCGCAGGCGGGACTGCTGATGGGTGTGGACGCGCCTCCGCTGAGCGAAGCCGACCTGAAGCCGCAGCTGGATGCCTGGTTCGCGTCGGGCCAGCTTCGGGCCGACGAGCGTGTTGCCGAAACTGTCGCCTTCATCCGCAATCCGCCCCTGCATCCGTTCCTGATGCCCGGCTACCGTGTTCTGTTCGAGGCCGCGGTGCTCAGCCTGGAGCCCCGGTACCGCACCATGCTTGGCCTGCGGACGGCCCGGCTGGGTCCCTTGCCGCTGCCGGTGACCATCGCTGCCCGGGTGACCCTCGCCGTCGTCCGCCTTGCGCTGGACCGGACCGGGCCAAGCGAGCACGCGGCGCGGGAGCGGATCCGCCGGCTGGGGGTGGCC
>Ga0207428_10004440_pt1 | contig 13331 bp, 12 predicted proteins | sample RhiMethybrSRZTD1_FD_187600 | JGI IMG/M metagenome (GOLD analysis project Ga0207428, IMG submission 187600) | Populus rhizosphere microbial communities from Tennessee, USA - Rhizosphere MetaG P. TD hybrid SRZTD1 (SPAdes) (version 3) | ecosystem: Host-associated > Plants > Roots > Rhizosphere >... | reverse complement strand
CAGCGGCCAATGAACCGCGCGTTTTGGGGCGGCACGCTGAGATTCGATCTGGGAGTCACTCAATTTGATCTGGCAGGCGGCCACACGGCCGGCATGGCGGCCGATGCATCCGGACGATTTCATCCGTTCTGGATCGATAATCGGACCGGAGTCTCTCAGATATGGACCGCGGCGGTCACCGTCAACGGTAAGGCGGTCCCCAACGGCAGCGCTGATTTGTCGGCGCTGCAGGATTTATCCGGAGACATCCTGTTGCAGCTTCGTAATCCGCGATTTGAGATTGCCTCGGGCAAGCTGGTAGTTGACGCGACCATTCAAAACGTTTCGACTACGACCATCAAGGCGCCCCTGAAGTTACGCGTCGTAGTGCTCGAAGCCACTTCAGGCGGAACCGCAAAGATTATGAATGCAGACAACGCGGTGAGCGGCATCGGCGCAATCTGGGACTTCACCGGTTTCGTAGGCGACAACCAATTGGCGCCAAATGAAACGTCTCGCGAGAAACCGCTGGAAATTCACGTTTCGAATGCACCCACTCTGACAACTGAAAGAATCACCGTTAATGGGTGGAGGGCACTGCAATTCGTACATCTCGAGGCAAGACTGCTCGGCAAAGTTGATACTGGGGCGACCATGAAGTAGTGGCCGCATCCGTTGGTTCCATCCCGCCATGGTTCAGCAGTGCTTGTTGACAAGGGTTTCAGCGGTTCGAGGTTTAAGTCAACAAACCCCACCTTGACCTGGAATCAAAGTGTCGCCGACCGGTCATCCGCGCCGCCTTTGGCGACAGCTTCCTAAGATTCTCAACTAAGAGCTCTTCAGGCCGTATCCCTCCAATTCTAAGAATTCTTCGAAGAATTCCATTCTCAACAACTCTCGCACGCGAGAGCTATACGTTGGTTTGGCATGACCGTTGACAGGTACGTGGAAACCTGTCTCAGCAAAACACCCGCTGCTGAAAACTCTGGGGAATCAAGGATCAGCTTAGCGGTCAACCATGAGTTAGGACGCCGTTCGAATGGAGATCGGCAGAGCCGAATCCTGAAAAGGCCGGCGGCGGCGGTTCGATTCCATCCCTGGCCACCATTCTTTTCAATGACTCACCAGGCCCGCCGCTAACCTAAAACTGAGTCACGAGCGCGACCAACGACGGGTTCAGTTCACCAATCGCCTCCGGTTGCTCGGCAGCCTCATAGAAGTTTCAGAATGTGCGGATGCCCGCGGCGACGTGCCCACGCGGCAGGCATAGACCACGGTTCGTCGTCGGGTAGGCTCAGCAATGCGCCACGGGAAAGCAGTAACTCGACCATCTCCGCTCGACCAACGCGCGCGGCCCATGCTAACGGCGTCGATTCGAATTCGTTGTCGCGTCGGTTGATGTCGGCGCCTCGATCGAGAATCCACGACGCGGCTGTTGGTGTACCGAGCCCTACGAGAATGTGAAGGATTGTCATCCCCATCCCATTCGCATCGTTCGCAGTGACTCCGTGATCCATCAGCATCGACGCCATCTCGTAATTGGGCCGATCGTAACGCAGCGAGTGCATTAGTGGTGTTAACCAACACGACCAGCGCCAGGGTTTCGTGGGATCAGCACCACGTTCGAGCAGAAGGCGCGCAAGCTTCGAGTGTCCTTGATGCACGGCCTCGTAGAGACCAGCGTAAGCAAGTTTGGGATGCTGCTCAAGCAGCGCAATTGCACCCTTAAGATCTCCCTTATGACCGCACTTGCTCATCGCCCGCTCGAGCTCATCGAGCGAGTCGGGTGGCGATTCCGGTCGGGGCGGCAGGTCGGGTATCGGTTTGGCCGCAGCGTCTTCTAACAAGCGAACAATCTCTGCCTGTTCGCGATCTCGGGCGCGCGCGAGTGGCGTGTCGTCGCCCAACGGTCGACCGGACCAGCCCTCCGCAAGCGGATTCGCCCCGGCATCGATCAGCAGTCTCACCATGTCAGGTCGTCCACGCTTAACGGCGTAATGAAGGGGCTGCAGATACGCGTACTCTGCCCGGGCGAGCCACGGTTCATCACGAAGCATGTGCCGTACGCGACCTTTATCACCTTCGTAGACCGCAGTGAAAAACTCCCACGTGTTCGGCCCCCAGGTCGGCTCGTGGAAGTCGGCGGGACGTTTGGTCAGTAGGACATGTCGTTTCAACCTGGGCCAGCTGTCGAACCCATATTCTTGCGCCAGGCAGTGCTGCGCATCGGCAAGTGTAGGAGGATGCTCACCGGTCGTCTCAGAAATGTTTGGCTTGTGGGCGCAGAGCCTTGCCAGGGATGCGGAATCACCTGCGCGATAGGCGCGGATCAAGTCCTTGGCTTGTTTTCTAAGTTGCTCAAGGGATGGTCGTGCAGGAAGTGACGAGTGGTCGGACATAACGATCTCCTTTCGAGAATCGCCCGCGTCCGCTGTAACGGGCTGAAAGAAGATCGAACAAGTAATACCGACGGTGCAGGTAGGCTCAGCCTTTTCCGCGGACGGGATGCACCCTGCGACGCGCCAGCAGATTAATCCTCGTGGAAAAACAAGTCAATTCGGCGGTGGGAATCGCCATCCTCTACCTCCAGGTTAGCAGCCGCGTAGGCGCCTGGCTCCTGGCCGAGATTCACCTTGGCCAAAGCCGCTTTAATCGCTCTTCCAGGAAGTGGAAAGGAACGTAATCGGCCTGCCTTCCGGAGTTGCGCAGTTCTTCCACCATCCGCATCGCTCCATCAGCATTAAAACTGTGAACCGTGATGGTGGCTGCGCGCTGTAGTTTCGGATTCGTTGCGAGAAATGAAGCGATAGCGTAACCCGTGCGCTCGTCGTCCGGCACCTCTGAACCATAGTGCTCCGGCTGTAGATCGTGGTCCAGAAAGATCGAATCGTACTGCCGCGTTTGCAAAAGCTCTTTGGCTTCGTCGATCTCGCAGGAAATGTCCAGATGGTCGCCTTTGAATCGCTTCGCGAACCATTCGCATCGACGACTATCATCTTCGAGCAGAAAGATCCGAATCGGATGCCGTCCTGAATCCGCCGTAGCCAGTCCAAGTTTTTCTTTTAGTCGCTCAATCAAACTCATATGAAATTATCAGTCCGCGTTCTCCGCACGCTTTGCGGGCCATAGCCCGTACTTCACTCAGATAAAAACTGTCTATCGCTGGTACTTCAAAATCAATCCACGGCTGCCGACGGCCCAACCGGTTTTCTTATCAACGGACAGGGCGTACAAATTTTGCTTTGTGCCGCTTTCCTGCTCTAACCAAGTCTTACCGCGGTCGCCGGAACGAAGAATGGTGCCTCCGCGTCCGACAATCCAGCCATCGTCTTCGCTCACGAACTGCACACTCAGGAGAGTTGAACGCGCCGGCGAAACAATGCTTCGCCACGTTTGCCCACCATCCTCCGTTCGCAGGATGGTGCCGCGTTCGCCAACTGCCCATCCCTGTTTTTCGTTGCGGAAATCGATGTGGTACAGGGTGGCGTTCGTTTCTGAATTCTGCCGAACCCAGGTCTCGCCGGCATCATCGGTGTGCAGAATCGCACCGCCCGCGCCCACGATCCAACCACGCCGGTCATCAACAAAATCAATGTGTATTAGCTCCTGTTTGGTGGGTACCTGAAGCACCTGCCAGGTCTCGCCCGAATCTCGCGTGATGGCAACAATGCTGTTAACAACGATGTCGCCGCGACTTGCTGAGCCGACCACCCATCCTCGCTTTTTGCCGTTGAAGCGTAAGCTATAAAGCTCGGGTGTCGCCCCGTCAAACTCGGCCGGAGAAAACTTGTGGGCCTCGTGCCAGGTGTGGCCGCCGTCCGAGCTTTCGTAAATGCTGCCGCCAGCCAAAACAAACCCTCTTTCCCTGGTGGGAAAGTAAATGTCGTTAATGGCTCGATCAATACCCAGTGGTCGCTCGACCCAGCTCCCCCCACCGTCTTCGGTGTAAGCCAGAAAGCCCGAATCGCCCGCAACCCAACCCCGTTTTGAATCCGCAAAGGAAACCGCATTTAAGTCCCGGCCACCCGAACTGACCTGGCTAGTCGTCCAACCGCTTTGTGCACGGCAGACCATTATCAGGGCCAACACATTGACGAGCATCACCGCGATCAGTTGTCCAGGTTTTATAATCATTGGCTTTCAGAAGTTTTACATATGAACCGTGATTTAACCAAAGGTGGGTGGTGCGACTTTTTCCGCACTATAGTTCCCGCAGTCGGGGACTGCGCACCAAAACGATCGTGGCGAATATCGCGATGATCAGACCTCCGGCGGCCAAAGTCCTTTGAACTCCAAAACGATGAGACGCGGCGCCGGCGATCAAATTGCCGATCGGCATCGCCCCAATGAACGAAAGCATGAACATACTCATGACCCGGCCCCGCATTTCGTCCGTTACCAGCTTTTGCAGCAACGTATTGGTGACGGCCACCGAACAAACGATGGCAAAACCCAGCGCAAAAAGAAAAACAAGGGACAGCCCAAAGTGTGTCGAGAGCGAAAAGCAGATTAGACAGATGGCAAAGGCTAAATCGCCAACCAGCACAAACCACCCTTTTCGCCGGAAATCACCGAGATAGGCAAGAAATAATGCCCCAAACAACGCTCCCGCTCCCGCCATGCCCATTAACACCGCCAGTCCGGTTTCGCCTAAATGAAAAATATCGCGCGCAAAAACCGGCGTCATATAGATGTAGGGCGCGCCAAACAGACTGGTCACGGCCGCGATTATCAATAGCATAAAGACCCGCGGCCGGCCGGCGACGTAGCGAAGGCCGGCAACCAGATCCCCTACAAACACCCCCCTCTGTTTCATTGAACGAGGCGGAGCGCTGTCTCCTGCGCCGGGACGGTTGAATTTGACCATCATCATCGCAATCACGACAAAGACAAATGAAAGTCCGTTAGCGATAAAGCAACCCGGAAGTCCAAACAATTTGAAACCTACACCGGCGGCCACCGGCCCCAGGACGCGCGCAAGTTGAAATTGGGTGGAGTTCAACGCGATCGCATTTGCCAGGTCCTCGTGGCCCACCAGATCAAAAACGAGCGCCATGTAGGACGGGCCCGCCAATGCCATGCAACAGCCAGTCACAAACGATAGACAAAGAACCATCCAAACGTGCACCACATGAGTCAGGACCAGGATTCCCAGGATGATCGCGGCCACCCCGGCAACCGCTTGCGTGTAGATCAAAAGCTTACGACGGTCCATCATGTCGGCGAACACCCCTCCGGCCAGGGTAAGAAAGAGTCCCGGCGCAGTCGCCATGAATCCGTCCATACCGAGCCAGAAAGGTGAGTTGGAAAGTTGCAGCACGAGCCAGCCCTGAGCGACAGCTTGCATCCAGGTGCCGGTATTGGAAAGAAACGCGCCCGACCAGAACAATCGAAAATTGCGATGCCGCAGCGCCCGGAACATTTCGCTGACGCCACGATGGTTCCTGGATTCAACTTGCCATCGGCTCGACATAACAAAGTTAATACCATTCGCACAGCATGGGCACCAAACTGGAGCGCGAACATCAAGACTGGAGCTACAGCGTCCCGCTTGCAAAACCAACCGACCGAGACGGTCGCGTTTGAGTCGGAACAGTATCGATGCATTTTGCCGCTAACAGCTTCTCGTGTTTTAATCCGCAATACTCAACGAAACAGTCACGGAGATGAAACGATGAACTTTCTTAAGGTCGGCTTCAACTCAATCGTCAGTTTCCCCGCGCTGCTTTTGATCTCAATGGTGTTCAGTGGTGCGGTGAAAGCCCAAACGCCCACGCCAACTCCAGCACCATCGTCAACGCCGGTTCAAACGGCTTCGCCTGCACCTGCGGCCAATGCCGGCGATGTCGCCACCATGGATTCAATCGTAGCCGCTTTGTACGACGTGATTTCGGGCCCGGCGGGACCACGGAATTGGGATCGATTCCGTTCGTTGTTTGCGCCGGGCGCGCGTTTGATTCCGACTGGGCGCCGGCCTACAGGTGAATTTGTGTCGCGCTCGCTGACGCCAGAAGACTACGCCCAACGGAACTCGGCGCTCATGGAAAAGAGCGGTTTTTTCGAGCGTGAGATATCCCGCCGCACTGAGAAATTCGGGAGCATTGCCCACCTCTTCAGCACCTATGAATCGCGCCACGCCAAGGACGAAGAAAAGCCCTTCGCGCGGGGCATCAACAGCATTCAATTGATGAACGACGGAAAGCGCTGGTGGATCGTCACAATATTCTGGCAGGGTGAAGATGAAAAGAACCCTCTGCCGGCTGAATATTTGAGAAGTAGGAATTAGTGAACCGCAAGAAGTTGTTTAGCTCGATGTTCAGCGCGTGCAGAAGTCGCGAGGCCTGATCAGATCCTACCAGGTAATCCCGCCCAAGCTCTTGACGTTGCCAGACTGATGCGTGTGCCACGCAGTCTATCGTCGCCAGAAGGAAAGGGATCCGCCCTTACCGCCTCGCCTTTCAGCGACTATCTCCGCCAGAATCGCCAGAGCCACTTCCTCCGGCGAGACCGCACCGATGTCGAGTCCGATCGGCGCGCGAACCTTCTTTAACTCCTCCGCGTCGAAGCCCTCTTCACGCAACTTGTCGAGCACGATGTTGGTGCGGCGCTTGCTGCCAATCATCCCGATGTAAGCGGGCTGCGCCTCAATTGTCGCCCGCAGGCAATCTTCGTCCTGTTTGTGCCCTCGCGTAACAATGGCAACTGAGACGCTGTGACCTTTCCCGATGGCGTCACGCAACGAATCGCTCCAACTCCTGGCGACAATCAACTTAATCGCTTGCTCTGATTTAGCGGGAAACAATTCGCGCGCGACGAACTCAGCGCGGTCGTCAATTAACGCAACGTCATATCCAACCAGGGCCGCCAGACGCGCCAACGAAGCGCCCACGTGACCGGCGCCGGCGACCACCAGGCGTGGTTCACTCTCGATGCGTTCAAACATCAGGAGCGAATTCGCAAGGCTCTCAAGTTCCGGCGCAAATTCCGAAACTCTTATGGACTTCGCGTCGTCTCGCGCACGCATGAACCTGTGAGCTTCCTCGATCGCAGCAGACTTCAAACCGGCCTCGCCCAGGTCACCAGTCGCATCGCCGGCAGCGCCCACCAAAATCTTTGCGCCCACACCGAGTGTTTCCGATTCCAGCACCGTTACCAACACGGCGAGTGACCCAGCGTCAAGGACGCGGCGAATTTCCTCAGCGATCTGTTTCTGTGAATCAGTCTTATCGGAAGTCATTAAGTGGTTCGAATGAATATCGCCGACTGAAGTCAGTACCGGGAGCGGTAGCGACCGGGTGGTACGCACGCCTCCGGCGTGCTCGCGTTGACATTAGTCGTTTCTGGAACAGCACGCCGGAGGCGTGCGTACCGACCCGGTCGCTACCGCTCCCGGTACTGACTCCAGAATCGCCGAAGACCAATCGCCCGTGCGGCGCGCCGCACCAACCACCACGGACCCACGAGCAGGTAAATCGGATTACGAAAGAACGCCGGCTGATTACCTTCAATCAAGTGGCCGACAAACTGAAAAATCCAGCCGGCAACAAAAATCGCCAGCGCCCAGCGCCAGTTGAAGAAGAACCACGGCAGGCTGAGCACAATCATCGGAATGCCGATCGCGTGACAGAGCCGATTCAGCGGATGCTGATGTTTCAACTTGTAATTGTCGACAGAAACTGAGGACATGCTTAGTAAGACTCTCTTGGATTAAAGCAAGTAGTTCCACGCGGCCCCTGTTTGCTTACATCACCGGTCCACCGCTCGGTATTGGCAATTTTGTCGATCGTCGCTTCCAAGTCCCACAACATCTTAGGTGCGCACCGGCAACCGTAGTAATGCTCGACCCGATGCGACATGCCCCTGACTTTGATTTCGATTATCGCGGTCGGCATGTCTGTACATAACGTGCACGAGCAGCTCTTTTCTGAGTATTGATTAATCTTAAAGAAATCTGCTCGGTTAAACTGGGAAACCAGATGGGTAAGTTCAGCATTCGCCAGATCACCCTGCTTCCGGCCAACTAGCTTCACATTCTTTATCCCTTCGTACTCAATTCGGCCGTCGCCGTAGATGGTCAATTTGTACGCCGGACAATCACCATAACAAGCAGTACGCTCAAAATGAATAACGAGTGTTGCAAGGTCGGTGTCACTGAGCCGTGCGAGACCGGCTTCCTGAGGCTCAATTGATGCCGTAGTGATAACGGCCAAAATCAAGCACGCAAAGGACGCAGCAAAAACAGAATTACCGGGATGGAATCTCACGTCTCGTCACCTACGATCCAAACTTGGCTTCATTCGTTTGAACCCGCAGGTCGCTCGTTTGTTCCAAATCAAGCCCTACAGTCGCTCCCAAACGTCGATGAAGATATCCATCGTGCCGCCGCAAACCATTCCCTCTTCGCTGGCCTCATCGGCGGTCAAAGAGAAACGATGCAGAGCGGGTTTGCCGTCGCGCATTGTTTGGCGCGCTTCGGCCCAGACTTCAGCTTCGACACAGCCGCCACCCACGGTACCCGCAGTCTCGCCATTCTGGAAGAACAGCATTTTCGCTCCGCGACGTTGCGGAGTCGAGCCTCGGGTGTGCGCCACCGTGGCTACAATAACTCGCTCGCCCCGGCGGTTTGCCTGGTCGATCAGCTCGTAGAGTGCGTGTTGCGCGATGGTTCCCATGGTGGTGGCACAGACTTTAGTCTGTGATTATTCCTTCTTGAGTAAACACAGGTTAATAGTTTGTGCCACTACCGATTCGGTGTCGGCGTCGGACTCGGCTGCGGCACATCGCCTGACTGCACCTTCGTCTTCGAGTTCTCGATTGCGCTGCGATCTGCGGCATCGATTTTCTTCTGCAAGCGGTCCACTTCGGCGTCAGACGTGGCAATGGCCTGCGTCAGATGCGCATCGCTGGCGCGCAATTGTTCCAATTGCTTTTGCACTCTCTCGCGCTCAGTCTCCAACTGTTTTTTGCGTTGCGCGCGTATTTCCTCGGGTCTGGTCGTACCATAAACCGACGTCGCTCTTTCAACATTCTCTGGTTTGAGCGCAAACTCCACATCCTCGAGTCGCACTTCGAGCTCGCCGATTTTCGCCTGCACCGTGCGCTGCTCAGTTCGTAGTTGCGACGAACGTTGCTCGGCGCGACCCAGACGCTCAAGATCAACCATTGAGCGCTGTGATTCTTCCATCTGGGTGAGCTTATCGGTCAGTTTATCAACCTGATTGGAAAGGGTCTGAATCGTCTTCTTCATCGCCTCAGGATCAGGTGTCGGCGAGGGACTCTCAGCAGGCGTAGTATCACCCGAGTTATTTGCGTTGGTGTTCTCAGTCGTCGCCGGTTGGTAAATTTCGGGATTCGTAATTTTAGGAGCTGAGGATCTTCGCTTGCGCTTCCGCTTCTGCGCATTTGAGTCGACCATCAGAAGGCCGCCGACTAAGAAAAGCGCCAACGCGATCAAAGCGTACCTGCTAATTGATTTCCCCGACATTCGCTACCTCCTCAATAAATGAGGGATGCTGTCCATACCAACCGGGATGCTTCAGGAAGAGTGCGCGAGCAAGGAGCACCGATTTCGACTCCTTCTGATTGAACGTTGCCCGCAACGTTCGGTTCCTTTTTAGGAACAAAGCCTGGGAGCGCGGGCGCCCCGCCCGCATTGAGCGCGAAGCGCGAACCGTTACCTCCGCAGAACTTCAACTTTCAATTGCCCACAGAGTGCGGGCGAGGCGCCCGCGCTCCCAGTGTTAACACTCGCCAACTAACCGGGCTGTATCTGAAAGCTAATCATCTTAGCGCGCACAGACCGAGTCAAAGCGTCGACCCGAATCAGGTCGGCGCCGGCTTCGGCGTAGACCCGAACATTCTCGAGATTGATCTCTCCGGATACTTCCACCGTGATTGCTGGAGACAATTCACGGGCATACTCAATCGATTCCTTCAGCGTATCTGCGTTTACTTCACTCAAAACCACAACGGTGACGCCGGCTTCGACCGCCTCTTTGATCTCGCCACGGCTGGCTACCTCTGCGGCAATACGATGCACGTGACCGATTCTTTCCTGCGCATTCTTTATCGCAGCTCCGAGGCCACCGGCAATCGCCGCGTGGTTTGCTTTGATGCAGACACCATCATCCAGACCATAACGATGATTGACGCCGCCGCCCAACAAGACAGCGTACTTTTCCAGCATGCGCAAACCGGGTGTGGTCTTCCGCGTGTCAGCGATCTTCGCCGTCGTGCCTTCAACCGCGAGCACAAACTGGCGCGTGACAGTCGCAATGCCCGACATATGTTGCAGCAGGTTCAGGGCCACTCGTTCGCCCGCAAGCAGGACATCCGCAAATCCACTGGTGCGAGCAATCACTTTGCCGGCTTCAACCTCCTCACCGTCCCCGGCAAAAGCTTCCAGCTGCTGCTGCGGATCAAGGGTAGCAAAGACTTCTTCGGCAGCTTCTAATCCGGCGACCACCATTTTCTCAGCCGCGATGAATCGTCCCTTCGCGCGCTCATTGCGCATCAGCACACTTTGTGTCGTGATGTCGCCACGACCGAGGTCCTCGCGCAAGAAGAGACCGATGCTCGAGTAGAGCGCGCCTTCGTCCAGCCAGTTCACTTACGAAACCTCCTGCCGGCAGCCCCAAGTTCGAAGTCCCGCCTTCAGGCGGCACGTTCCGAGCATGTAAGGTTCGGCCCGGCTTTGCCTCAAAAGTCTGATTTGCTCTCATTCAGACCGGGCTTCAGCCCGGTCACACGCCTCGCATTAAAAAGCCGCAGAACCGTTTTAACGGTTTACTCTTCTTCTGACCTCTTGAAAGCCGTTGAGCTAGAACGTGTTAGCGGCACGCGCTCATGGAAACCGTTGAAACGGTTTCTTAGGACTTCAGCAAGCGTCGACCACCGGGCTAAAGCCCGGTGTGAATGACGCAGAACTTTTGAGGCAAAGCAGTTCCGCCCCATAACGGCACTCCAGATAGTGAACGTTCACGAAAGCGCCTCCAACATTTCATCCAGGGCGGACGTGCGTTGCGCAATGTCCGCGATTCTGTCACGCAACCCGGCCACTTTCTCAGCCGGCGCGCGCTCAACGAAGTCAGCATTCCCGAGTTGCGCCTCCAATTTGGCCGCCTCCTTCTGAAGTTTTTCTTTTTCCTTTTCCAGACGCGCTCGCTCCTGAGCAAAATCAACCAACCCCTCAAGCGGCACTGCGACCTGGGCACCGCCCGACAAGACTGCCCTGGCTGAAGCCTTAGGCGTCTGCGCATTGCCGTCAATCGAGATATTGTCCGCGCGTGTCAGACGCGTAATCTGATCGGCGCTGGCGGTAAAGACCGGCTGCAAGTTCGCCTTTGCGGCGATCATTAACTGGATACGATCCCCGGGTTTTATGTTCATCTCAGAGCGAATGTTTCGCACCCGCGAAATCAAATCAATGACGGCGCTCATCTCGGCCTCGGCAGCTTCATCGATCAAACTCATCTCGCCGACCGGATAGGCCGCCAGCATGATTGTGGGTTCGACGTCGCGATAAGCATCATGCAGCAGCGTCGCGTGTTTGATTGGCAGCTTCCGCCAAAGTTCCTCAGTCAGATAGGGCATAAACGGATGAAGCAGGCGCAGGGCCTGGTCCAAAACAGAAATCAGGCGCGCGCGGGCAATGCTTCGTTCCGGAGAAGCAGCTTCGGCGGTGACCGTCGCTTTGGTAAATTCAATGTACCAGTCGCAGAAGTCGTCCCAGAAAAAATGATAGAGCGTCTGCACCGCGCCGTGAAAATCATAGACAGTGAGTTCCGCGTTGACCTCGCGGGCAATCCTGTTCAGCCGCGAAAGGATCCATCGATCGTGAAGCGGCAACGCTGCCCGATCGCCGGCGAACGGACCGTCCGAGGTCTCAGCGCCGTCCGCATTCATCAAACAAAAACGGGCCGCGTTCCAGATTTTGTTGGCGAAATTGCGGTAGGACTCAACCTGCTTCTCGTTCCAACGCGTATCGGTCGAGCCCACCGACGCCAACGTGAGACGCGTCGCATCGACACCGAACTTGTCAAAGACCTCGAGTGGATCGACACCGTTGCCCTTTGTTTTCGACATGCGCTGACCGTGCTTGTCGAGAATTGTCCCGGTCACGTACACGTCGTCGAAAGGTTCTTTCCCGATGAATTTCAGTCCGGTCATGACCATGCGCGAGACCCAGAGAAAAATGATGTCGCGCGCCGTGATCAAAACAGACGTCGGATAGAAAGTCTTCAAATCCGGGGTTTCATCGGGCCAGCCCAAAGTTGAGAACGGCCAAAGCGCCGACGAAAACCAGGTGTCGAGCACGTCTTCGTCCTGAGTCAACTCATCAGTACCGGCCTTCGCCGCAGCTTCTTCACGCGTGCGTGCGACAAACAACTCGCCATCTTTTGTGTACCAGGCCGGAATCTGATGGCCCCACCAAAGCTGGCGTGAGATCGTCCAGTCGCGCAGATTCTCGAGCCAATCCGAATAGACTTTCTCGTAAGGAACTTCGGGCTCGAACTTTGGCTTTCGATCCTCGCGCAGCTTTGCCAGAGCCAGGTCGCGCAACCGATCCATGCGACAAAACCACTGGGTCGAGGTCAAAGGCTCAAGCACAGTCTTGCATCGTTCGCATTTGGAAATTGCGAATTCGTAATCGACGATCTTCTCCAGCAGGCCCAGAGCTTCGAGCTTTTCGATCACCAGTTCGCGCGCTTTGTATCGATCGAGGCCGGCGAAATCAGCACCTGCCGCTTCAGTCATCTTCGCGAATTGATCGATTACCTGGATCTGTTCGAGGTTGTGGCGCAACCCCATCTCGTAATCATTCGGATCGTGAGCGGGTGTGACCTTAACCGCACCGGTGCCAAACTCTGACTCAACAAAGTCATCCGCCACAATCGGGATCTCGCGATTGAGGATCGGCAGGATCAATGTTTTGCCGACAACCGTTTGATAGCGTTCGTCGTTGGGATTCACCGCCACCGCGGTGTCGCCCAACATCGTTTCCGGCCGCGTCGTAGCGACCGTGATTGCTCCACTGCCGTCTTTGAATGGGTAACGAAGATGATACAGCTTGCCCTTCTGAGGCTCGCGCAGCACTTCCAGATCGGAGAGCACTGTCTGATCATTCGGGCACCAGTTAACGATCCGATTCCCCCGGTAAATCATTCCTTCTTCGTACAGACGCACGAAGGATTCGCGTACCGCGCGCGACAAGTCTTCGTCCATCGTGAAACGAAAGCGCGACCAATCCACGGACGCACCTTCGCGCCGCAACTGGTTAAGAATCTGGCCGCCGTATTCCTGCTTCCATTGCCAGACGCGCTCGACAAACTTCTCCCGGCCCAGGTCTTGCC
>Ga0207428_10004439_pt1 | contig 13334 bp, 11 predicted proteins | sample RhiMethybrSRZTD1_FD_187600 | JGI IMG/M metagenome (GOLD analysis project Ga0207428, IMG submission 187600) | Populus rhizosphere microbial communities from Tennessee, USA - Rhizosphere MetaG P. TD hybrid SRZTD1 (SPAdes) (version 3) | ecosystem: Host-associated > Plants > Roots > Rhizosphere >... | reverse complement strand
CTGGCCCCGCTGGAGCTGGTGGCGGCGACCGGCGCCTCGGCCGGCAACATCAACGCGTTTCTCACCGCGGTCGGGTGGTGCCAGACGGCGGCCTTCGACGCGCAGGAGAGCCCCAGCAACAACCTGTTCTGGCACGCCTGGGTCCCGATCGGTCTCGACGAGCTGTTCCCCGGTCCGGGCGGCGCGTACGCGGCCGACGACGGCCTGCTGGCGCGCAGCGCGTTCACGGACATCAAGAAGAAGCTGGCGGGGGCGACCGCGACCGCGGGCCGTTTCGCGCCGGGCTGCAAGCTGCCGATCGGCATCACCGTCACGCGCAACCGGCTGGGCAGCCTGGTGCTGAACGATTCGGCGGGCTCGGGCCCCGGGCTTCAGATCGCGACGCAGCGGTTCGTGGTGACGATGGACGCCCAGACGTCGCCGCAGGGGCTGGTGTTCGCGGAGCGCCCGCGCGCCTGCGACGATCCCGCGGTCGGGCAATACCTGCACCTGCCCGGGCCGGCGGGCAGCAAGCTGCCGATCGACACCGTCCTGGGCCTGGTCGAGGCGTCGAGCGCGTTTCCGCTGGCCTTCGGTTCGAAGCGGGTCGATCACTGCGCGGCCGGCGACAAACGGGATCCGCTGTGCGCGGTCGAGTCGGAGATGCCCAGCTCCGACGCCTTCTTCGACGGCGGCGTCTTCGACAACGTGCCGCTGGGCCTCGGCGTCAGCCTGGCGATGCCACGCAAGCCCCGCGCCTGCCCCAGCGACCACGACGACGGCGACATCGAGTTCCTCTACGTCGATCCGGGCCGGCGCCGGCGGGGGCCGTTCGGTGGGGCCGGCGTGGCCCAGTCGGGCGAGGGCCCGACGCGCGGGCTGGCATCGGCGGTGACGTTTCTGACGAACTTCGTTCAGGTGTCGCGCCAGTACGAGCTGCAGACCGCCGCCCGCTACGTGTTCGATCGGTTGTTCAACGAGGGTCTGCGCCGGGCCTCCGGGCCGGAGGTCACGCGGCTCGCCAAGGGTGAGCAGGCCGGCCGCAACGCCGCGCGGCTTCGGCTCTCGTCCCGCTTCTACCCGGTCGTTGGCAACTACCTGGGCGCGTTCGGAGCGTTCTTCGCCCGATCGTTCCGGGAGTACGATTTCTATGTCGGCATCTACGACGCCCTGTTCGGTGTCGCCGAGGGGTACTGCCGCACGGGCGCGCCCGGCGATCCGATCAATCAGGGGCGCTGTATCGCGGCGAAGGTCCTGGACCTGGAGAACCAGATGGGCCTGGCGGCGCCCGGGGCGGAGCCGGCCCGCTACGTCGTCAACGAGCTGCTGCGCGCCGAGATGACGGCGTGGCTGAGCGATTCGAACGCGACCGCCGGCGTGCTCGCGTCGATACCGGCCGTTGATTCCACGTTGACCCGCGGGCCCGCGCCGGCGCTGTCGGTCGGGACGGCCGGGCAGATCAAGGTCATGGCGGCCCTGGTCGCGGCCAGTGGCGAGGTGGATCGGGCCGAAACGGTCGCCAGCGTCAGCGGCGATCCCGCCCAGAAGGAAAAAGTCTTTCAGGACGACACCTTCGTCGCGTTCGTCGAGCGCTTCCACGGCCGGCTGGGCGACATCGACGCGGACGGCGTCCGGCAGCAATTCGCGCCGCGGGAGTATCGATTCGTCCGCGATCCCGACGCCGAGATGCGCGTCGCCCTGGCCTCCGCGGCCGAGCGCCAGGCCGAGATCGAGGAGCAGGAGAACTACAAGCTCGGCACCCAGGCGATGGCCGTGGCGCAGATGATGCTGTACTCGGAGCCGTTCCGTCCTTCCAAGGGCCTCGACCTGGATCCATCGAGCATCCCCGATCGACGGCTGACCTTGGGACGGGCGATGGCGCACCTGTTGCCCTATTCGGTGTCGGGCGACTTCTTCAACGGCGGCACCAGCGTCGAATACCGGCCCGGCTACTGGTTCGTCGAGCGCGCGGGGATCGGCGTGCCGCTGTCGCCGATCATCTGGCAGTCGGGGCAGGGGGGCCGCATGCTCGTCGCGGCCGGGATCGCGCTGCTGCTGCACTTCGACAGCGTGGCGCTGCCCGAGTTGCAGATCGGCCCGCGCTTCACCCAGACCTGGCAGAACTTGCGCGACGGTTCGGCGGGCACCATCCAGCCCGGCGCGGAGGTCGCCGCCTATCTCCTGGCGGGTAAGTTGCGGCTGTCGGTCGGCGTCGACGACTTCGTCACGGCCGGCGACACGCTCCACGCCTGGTCGTTCAAGCTCGGCCTCGCCGACCTCAACGGCCTGACGTACTGGGCGCTTCGCTTCATCGGCGGGTAGCCGCACACCGCGCCTGCGGCGCGGAGCGACGAGCGCGTGGTATAAGCGCCGGTCGTGCACAGCGACGCAATCAAGAAGGGCATCACGCGCGCGCCGGCGCGCGCGATGCTGAAGGCGACCGGGCTCAACGACGCGGATCTGGAGAAGCCGCTCATCGCGGTGGCGAACACCTGGACCGACGCCACCCCGTGCAACCTCCACCTGCGCGAGCTGGGGGCGAAGGTCAAGGAAGGCATCCGCGCGGCGGGCGGGACGCCGATCGAGTTCAACACCGTCGTCGTCTCGGACGGCATCAGCATGGGGACCGAGGGGATGCGCGCGTCGCTGGTGTCGCGCGAGGTGATCGCCGATTCGATCGAGCTGGCGGTGCGCGGCGCGATGTGTGACGGCGTGGTCGCGCTGTCGGGCTGCGACAAGACCATCCCGGGCACGATGATGGCGCTGGCGCGGCTGGATCTGCCGGGGCTGATGCTGTACGGCGGGTCGATCATGCCGGGCAAGTTCCGCGGCAAGGACGTCACCATCCAGGACGTGTTCGAGGCGGTGGGCGCGTGTTCGGCCGGCCGCATCAGCGAGAGCGACCTGCGCGCGCTGGAAGACGTCGCCTGCCCGGGCGCGGGCGCGTGCGGCGGTCAGTTCACCGCCAACACGATGTCGATGGCGGGCGAGATGCTGGGGCTGTCGGCGATGGGACTCAACGACGTGCCCGCGGTCGATCCGCGCAAGGGCGGTGCCGCCGCGCGCGCGGGCGAGATCGTGATGAAGCTGGTGGCGGACGATCTGCGCCCGAGCAAGATCCTGACGCGCGCCGCGTTCGACAACGCGATCACCGCGGTCGCCGCGACCGCGGGTTCGACGAACGCCGTGCTGCACCTGCTGGCGATCGCCAGCGAGGCGGGCATCGCGCTGACCATCGACGACTTCGACGCCATCTCGGCGAAGACGCCGACGCTGGCCGACGTCGTGCCGGGTGGCCGCTTCATGGCGTCCGATCTCGAGCGCGCGGGCGGCATTCGTCTGGTGGCGGCGCGGCTGGCCCAGGCCGGGATGCTGAAGGACAGCATGACGGTCTCCGGGCGCGGCATCCTGGCCGAGGCCGCGGACGCCAAGGAGACGCCGGGGCAGGAGGTCATCCGGCCGCTGGACAGGCCGCTGTCACCGCGGGGCGGCTTCGCGATCTTGCGCGGATCGCTGGCGCCCGAGGGCTCGGTGGTGAAGCTGGCGGGCCACGCTCGCCGCAAGCACACCGGCCCGGCGCGGGTGTTCGACTCGGAGGAGGCGTGCTTCGCGGCGGTGCAGAAGCGCGAGATCAAGGCGGGCGACGTGGTCGTCATCCGTTACGAAGGGCCGAAGGGCGGGCCCGGTATGCGCGAGATGCTCGGCGTGACGGGCGCGCTGGTCGGCCAGAGGCTGGACGACAGCGTCGTGCTGCTCACCGACGGTCGCTTCTCGGGCGCCACCCACGGCTTCATGGTCGGCCACATCGCGCCCGAGGCGTACGTGGGCGGTCCGATCGCGTTCGTGAAGGACGGCGATCAGATCACGATCGACGTCGACACGCGCCGCATGGACGTCGCCGCCGATCTCGACGCGCGCCGCGCGGGCTGGAAGGCGCCCGCGCCGCGCTACAAGAGGGGCGTGATGGCGAAATACGCGGCGTCGGTGTCGTCGGCGGCCATCGGCGCCGTGACGTCGCCCATCGGCGGCTAGATCCCCGGCGCCCCGCGCAGCCTCCTTGCCCCTCGCCCCGCGCGGCGGGGAGAGGGGTCCCCGCTCGCCCGCCGCTGGCGTTATGCTGCGCGCATGACGCGGGCCAGAGCAATCTTTTGGGGGTTCGCGGCCGCGCTGGCCGCCACGGGCTCGGGCCTCGGGTGCGGGTCGGACAAGCAGGATCCGGGCGCCGTGTTCATCACGCGGTATTGCGACATCTACAAGCCGTGTTGTGTGGCGGCCGGGCTGCCCGGCGACGGCGCGGCGTGCCAGGCGATGTTCGCGAGCGCCGCGTCGCCGCAGGCGACGTACAACACCACGGCGGGCGAGGCCTGCCTCTCTGGTTTGCAGGCGACCTCCGGTCAGCCGGGCTTCTGCGAGGGCGACGTCGTGCCGCCCCTCACGTGCGCCCAGGCATTCGGTGGCGCGGCCAGCGTGTGCATCCAGGACAACGACTGCCCCGCGCCGGCGGCGGGCGACGCCCGGTGCGTCTCCAGCTTCGCGAACGGCGTGGACGTCCGCAAGTGTCAGACCCAGGTCCGGGGCGCGCTCGGTGGCATGCCGTGCGTTGGCAGCGTGCGCGGCGACGTCGTCCTCTACAGCGGCACGGCCGGCGACATCCCCGACATGGGCTATCTCTGCTACGCGGACGACGGCCTCCGCTGCGACGACGGCGACAGTGGCGCCTGCGTCGCGCTGACGGACGTCGGTGGTCCGTGCGCGCGCTCGGAGCACTGCGGGATAACCGCCTTCTGCGACGCGACCACGGGGGCGTGCGCGCCGCGCAAACCGATCGGCGCGGACTGCATCGATCAGGCGCTCGAGTGCGTGGATGGGTCGTATTGCGACGTGGCCAGCCTGCTCTGCGTGGCGCAGCTCGACATCGGCGGGGCTTGCAGCAGCCACGTACAGTGCCTCACCGGCAACTGCCCGAACGACACCTGCCAGCCGACCCCGCCCATCGGCGCGAACCCGCTCTGCGGGGGCTGAACCGGTAACGCCGTTCGACACCCGCGGTGGAGAGCGACGTCAGCGGCGGGCGGCCGCGCAGGCGAGGTCGGCGACCCGCAGCCACGTGCGGCCGTCGACATCGGTGTGCGCGATCGCGAACGAGTCGCTGGCGGGTAGCGCGGCCGCCGCCACCGGCTCCTCCGCGATCCCGTAGCCGCCCAGCCCGGTAATGGCGATCGGTGCCGCCGTGGCGCAGGCGGCGGGAGCGGCCAGATCGATCTCGCACCCGTAGAGCTGGTGGGTGGTGAATCCCTGGCTGTTGTCGGTCGCGGGGAACACCGTCAGCCAGAAGGCGACCGGCCGGCTCCCGATCGGCCGGCCCGCGAGGGGGACGGCCGCGATCCGCGGCGCGGTCCGGTAGAACGTGCGCAGCTGCTGGTTCTCGCCGATGACCGTGCGTGAAAGGTCGAACCCGATCTGCGTCAGGCGGACGGGGTTGCCGTCGAACAGCAGCAGGCCGGTGTCCCACGGGATCGCGGTCGCCGTCTCGGTGCCCAGGTAGGGGAGAAACGTGTCGTCCTGGGCCATCGCCACCAACCCCCCCGCGGTGTCCAGCACGGCGAGGCGGAGCACCTCGCCGGCGCCCCACGCGATCAGCACGCGGTCGGCCTGCGCGGCGATGCCGTAGAGACGGCCCGACTGGAAGGGAACGCCGTCGCCCGCGCCGAGAGCGGTCGACCACGCGACGCTGCGCCCGCTGGCCAGGTTCACGAAGTGCTCGTCGGTGATCACGATGGCGGTCGTCTCCAGCGCAATCGCGCCCAGCATGTGTTCGGTCGCGCTCGTCGCCGCGCCATAGACACGGGTCCCGTCGACCAGGTCGGGATCGATCGCGGTGGCGGTGAACGCGCCGGTGACCCCGCGCGCGACCAGCAGGAAGCGGCCGTCGCGGTAGGGAAGGAATTGCGCGTCGGCCGCGAACTGGAAGCCGCCGACGACAGCGCCGTCGCGTGTGTACGTGCGGACGTCCAGCTGCCTGCCCTGCCGGTTCGCCACCGCGATCACGCCGGGGGTCGTGACGACGTCCAGGCGTCCGATGTTCGACGCTGATCTCGTCCAGGGCAGAAGAATGGCGGCGCTGACGCAGGGTGATTCGGCGGCGTCCGTGGGGAGGGTGATGACGGCATCCGTGGGCGGCGGCCTGCCGTCGGTCGACGGCGCGCCTGTGTCGGCGACGCCGCCGTCGGGGTCGCCGCCCGCATCGGGGCTGATCGTGGCGCCTCCAATCGTCAGGTTGCGCTTGGAACAGCCCGCCGGCAGCAACGCCGGCGTTGCGACCAACGCCAGCACGGCGGCCAGCGCCGGCACGGCGGCAAGAAGGAACGACAACATGCGCAGACACACCCGCATCTGGCTCCCCCCTAGTGTGCCCCGGACCCGGGGGGTTCAGGTCATCGATTTCACGGCGGCGAACGAGTCCCACAGCGCACGCACGAGGGGCGATGCGAGCTTGCGGCGCTGCGTACACACGCCGACACGGAACTCGCCCAGCGCGGCGCCGCCGTCGTCGGCGTCGAGAACGCTGAGCTTGCCCGACAGCGGGCTCTCGTCGACGACGATGCGCGGCACGATGCCGACGCCGCAGCCCAGGCTGACGAGCGCCAGGATCGCCTCGCTGCCCGGGACCTCGCCATAGAGCTGAGGCACGATGCGCCGGCGCCGGAACCAGCGATCGGCGCTCTCGCGCGCCTGGCCCGACGCGGGCAACACGACCGGCAGCGTGGCCCACGGCAGCGGCCGCTGGTGGCACAGCCGCTCCACCTCGCACGCCACGCGCGGCGCCGCGAAAACGAGCGGCGTGTACAGCAACACGCGCGACACCAGCCCGCGCGGAAGCTGCGGCGGAATCGCCGCGACGCTGACGTCGACGCGCCCGTCGGCCAGCTGTTCGAGCGCGTCGGCGGCGTAGCCGGTCTCGAGCCGGATGTGGACGTCGGGGTAGCGCCCGCGAAAGTCGCCCAGCAGCTCGGGGAGGAAGCTCTGGCAGGCCGTCACCGACGCGAAGATCGCGATGCTGCCCGAGAGCTTGTCCTCGCGGCCGCGCAGGTCGCGTTGCAGCCGCTGCCATCGCTCCAGCGTGTCGCGCGCGTGTTCGGCGAAGCGCCCGCCTTCCGCGGTCAGCCGCACCGAGCGCCGGTCGCGTTCCAGCAGCACCGCGCCTGTCTCCTGCTCGAGGCGCTGGACGGCGCGCGAGAGGGTGGAGGGGCTGACGTGGCACGCGCGGCTCGCGCGCAGGAAATGTAACGACCGCGAGAGCTCCAGGAACATGCGTAACCCATCGTAATCCATGGCTATGTTCCATGGTCGCTCTTGTTGCGATTATTGCAACACTGAAGTGCTGATAAGTCATTTTACGCAACAGCCGTCGTCGCCTATCCTCTGGGTCCACCGGAGGTCGTCACATGAGCTTTTCGTCCAAAATCTTTTCGATCGACACCGTCAAGATGAGCGATCGCAGCGAGCAGATCGTCAAAGGGGGCCGTCACCTCTTCCCGCTGCTCAGCAAGGCGTTCGCGGGCGTCAAGCAGATCGGCGTCATCGGCTGGGGATCGCAGGGTCCGGCGCAGGCGCAGAACCTGCGCGATTCGCTGGTGGGCACCGGCATCAAGGTGAAGGTCGGCTTGCGCGCGGGCAGCTCGTCCATGGCGGAGGCCCGCAAGGCGGACTTCACCGAGGACAACGGCACGCTGGGCGAGATGTTCGCGGTCATCAAGGAGTCGGACATCTCGCTGCTGCTGATCTCGGACGCGGCGCAGGGCGAGCTGTACGGGAAGGTGTTCGAGAGCCTGCGGCCGGGATCGACGCTGGGCCTTTCGCACGGCTTCCTGATCGGCCACCTCAAGAACGTCGGCGCGAAGCTGCCCGCCAACATCAACGTCATCGCGGTCTGCCCGAAGGGCATGGGGCCGTCGGTGCGCCGGCTGTACGTGCAGGGCAAGGAAGTCAACGGCGCCGGCATCAACGCCAGCATCGCCATTCACCAGGACATCGACGGCCGCGCGACCGACTACGCGCTGGGTTGGTCGGTGGCGCTCGGCTCGCCCTACACGTTCGAGACGACGCTGGAGTCCGAATACAAGTCGGACATCTACGGCGAGCGCGGCATCCTGCTGGGCGCTGTGCACGGCGTGATCGAGGCGCTCTACCGCCGCTATGTCGCGCAGGGGATGAGCAAGGAGGCGGCGTTCCTGAATTCCGCCGAGTCGATCACCGGGCCGATCTCGAAGACGATCTCGAAGCGCGGCATTCGCGCCGTGTACGAAGGGCTGGACGCCGCCGGCAAGGCGGAGTTCGAGAAGGCGTACACCGCGGCGTATCCGGCGGCGCGCGAAGTGCTGGCCGAGATCTACGACGAGGTGTCGAGCGGCAACGAGATCCGGGGCGTGGTGCTGGCGGGCGAGCGGCTCAAGAAGCAGCCGATGGGCAAGATCGACGGCACCGAGACCTGGAAGATCGGCGCCGGCGTCCGCGCGAAGCGCGACGAGGCGAAGACGCCGGTGAACCCGTTCACCGCCGGTGTCTACATCGCGACGATGATGGCGCAGATCGACATCCTGCTGGAGCACGGCCACCCGTATTCGGAAGCGGCCAACGAATCGGTGATCGAGTCGGTCGACTCGCTGAATCCCTACATGCACGCGCGCGGCGTCGCCTACATGATCGACAACTGCTCGACGACGGCGCGCCTGGGCGCGCGCAAGTGGGCGCCGCGTTTCGACTACCTGCTGACGCAGATCGCGTTCGTGAACCTGGACGAGGGCCGCGCCGGCGACCCTGGCCTGATCGCCGCGTTCAAGCAGAACCTGATCCACGATGTTCTGGCGGTCTGCGCCGAGCTGCGTCCCAGCGTGGACATTTCGGTTTCGTGACGGTGACGGCGAGGTTTCGAGCGGGAATACGACCGGTAAAACATCGTTGATACACGCTTAAGTAACTTGCGAGATGGGGCGCGACAATTCAGATTCTGCACCGTCTGATCGATTGGTCGGTCGGACGGTGAATGCAACAGGCAGAAGTACATAGGAGTGAATGAAAGGAGCGTTTGAGTAACATGTGGATCGTGGTGATGGGGCTGATGATGTTGACGGGGGCGGTTGTCAGGGAAAACGGAAAGGGAGTCGATGACTTCGGGTGGCGGCGCGGGGGAGAGCAGTCAGGAGTGGCATCGAGTGAAACTGGCAGTGACAGTGGGTCGGCGGTGACCGTGATTGCGGGTCCGCCGATTGGTACGGTGTCGATGAGCGGCGGCGTGGAGGGCGCGGAGGCGTCGACGGTCGACGGGGCGTGGGACCTCGCGTGCGAGAGCAAGCGCGGCAACCACCTGGTGTTCGATCGCGAGTCGATCCGTGAGATCGGGAGCACGACGCTGTTCCGGTGGGCCGCCGCTGACGGCGCGCCCGAATCAGAGGACGCGGTCTACACCGCGGTAGCCGACTGTCGCGCCAAGAGCATCGAGGCGCGCTGGCCGGGCAAGCGCACGGCGACGCGCGCGGGAACCTGCGGACGGCATCTGGTCGATGCCGTCTGCGCCGCACGCGCGCAGTAGCGCTGAACGAAGAGGCGGCCGTGTCCGCCTCCCTCTCCCGCTTTGCGGGAGAGGGTCAGGGAGAGGGTGAGCTGCTCGCCGTGGCGGGCCCGCCCGAGAGGGCCGGTGGCGTCGTGGCGTAGACGCCCAGCTCGACGCCGTCGACATTCCGGCCCATCCTGCAGAAGCTCTGGCGGACGACGACTTCGCCACCTAGCTGGCAGACCTCGTCCCGGACATCTGCGACGAGCGTGACCGACGCCCGGGTGATCTGATCGGGGGAGGGGGGCGGCGGCTTTCGCGGAGCGGGCGGTGTCCTGAACACGTCATCGCTGTGGGTCTGCTTTGGCTCGGTGAACGTTCCCGCTCCCCAGCCGAAGTAGCAGATGACGCCGACCTGCTGATAGCGGTCCTGCGCCTCTCGCGGCGTCAGGCGTTCTTCGCGCACCGGGCAATCCGGCGCCTTTGACGCAACGGAGCGGCCGATGGGCATGCTGCGAACCACCGGGAAGCAACCCGCGAGGAGGAGGGCGAGGGCGAATGCGAGCCTCCAACAGTCCAGCCTGGGAGCCATGGCTGGAAGTCTGCCCCGCGGCAGCGGCCGAGCAACCCGGCCCACGTCGAATGACGCAGTCTTAATGTTGCGAGGTATTCTCCCGCCATGACCGATCTCGTGCTGACCCTGCTCGGCCCCGATCGCCCCGGCCTCGTGGAGCTGGTGGCCAGCGTGATCGCCGCGCACGGAGGTAACTGGCTGGAGAGCCGGATGTCCCACCTCGCGGGAAAGTTCGCGGGCATCCTGCGCGCCGAGCTTCCGCCCGACAGGTTGGAGGCGGCGCTGGCCGCGCTGGCCGCGCTGGAGGCGCGCGGGCTCAAGGTGATCGCCGAGCCGGCCACGGGGGCGGCGCGGGGCGCCGACGACCGAACCGTGGATCTGGAGCTGGTCGGGCTCGACCGCCCCGGGATCGTCCGTGAGATCTCGCAGCTGCTGGCGTCCAGCGGCGTCAACGTCGAGGAGCTGGTGACGAACCGGACCAGCGCCCCCATGTCCGGAGACATGCTCTTCGAGGCGCGCGCCCACATGCGCGTCCCGGCGGGCACCGACATCGCGTCGCTGCGCGCCGGGCTGGAACGCCTGGCAAACGACCTGGTCGTGGAAGTGAAACTGGAAGAACGCTAGTCGCTCCGCGCCACAGGCGCGATCCCGACTACTTCAGCGTCAGCGGCTGGCTGATGCCGCTGCGGAACTCCACGACCTTCGCCGACACCTTCTGCTTCTTCAGCGCGGCGGTCAGCTCATCGGGCGTTCCCTTCAGGATCGGGAACGTGCCGAAGTGCATCGGGACGACGGTCTTGACCTTCAGCATCTTGGCCGCCAGCGCCGCGCCCGTCGGGTCCATGGTGAAGTGGCCGCCGATCGGCAGCAGCGCCACCGTCGGGTGGTAGCGCTCCGCGATCAACGTCATCCCCGCGAACACGTCGGTGTCGCCGGCGTGATAGATGACCGGCCCCTTCGGGATCTCGATGATGAAGCCCATCGCCGGGCCGCCGTATTTCGGACCGGCCTTGTCCTGCCCGAAGCCGCCCGAGTGCAACGCCTCGACGAGGTGGATGGTGGCGTCCTTGACCACCGCGGTGCCGCCGATGTTCATCCCTTCGGAGTTGGCGGCGCCGATCAGGCTGGCGAGCTCGAACGACGTGATCACCTTGGCGCCCGTCTTCTTGGCGAGCTCGGCGGCGTTGCCCACGTGATCGCCGTGGCCGTGCGTCACCAGGATCGCGTCCAGCGCCTTGGGCTGCTCGATCTTCGGCGCGAACGGGTTGTCCAGCCACGGATCGATGGCGATGTTCGCGCCGCCGGGCGTCTGGATGACCCAGGCGGCGTGCCCCCACCAGGTCGCCGTCGTCACCGCCGGCGTCGCTGCCGCGGGCGCGGCCGCCGCTGGCTTTCCCGGAACGACCGGAGGGGCCATCCCCGGCTTGTCGGCGATGATCGGCGCCGGCGCCGGTGCCGGCGCGGCCGCGGCGGGTGGCGTGGCGGCGGCGGTGGCGGGACGCGCGGCGGGCGCCTTCTTGTCCGGCACCGCGAACTCGACCTCGGCGCGCGCGATCGACACCGAGCCTGCGACCAGTAGGGTGACACACACGATCGACCAACGATTCATGATCCCCTCCTCTAATGCGTGGGACGGCTGACGAACTGTACTGCTTTTTGCGACCGAAAGGCGTGGCATCCCGCCGATCGCGGTTTCACATTTCTTCACACTTGCGGGGCCCCCGGTCGCTTGACAAAGGCTCATGCTTCAATTAATTCCAAGCCTGACACTAATTGAGGCATGGCATCACGTGCGCAAACGTCCCGCAGACCGCAGCCAGCGACGCTGGCGCGCCTGATCGAAGAGATGATGAGCCACATCCACCGCCGCTCGGCGGACGACACGCTCGCGGTGATGAACGAGGCGGGCTTGACCATGGCGCAGATGGTCGCCCTGCACCTGCTCACCCACCTCGGGGCGGTGTCGGTGTCGTCGATCGCCGCGTGCTTGAAGCTGTCGCCGCCGGCCACCAGTCACCTCGTCGACCGCATGGTGGTCGCGGGACTGGTCGGTCGTACCGAAGATCCGACCGATCGCCGCCACAAGCGCATCGCGATCACAGCGACCGGGCGTGAGCTGATCGAGGGGACCAACGAGCGGCGCACGCGCGAGTTCACCCGCGTGCTGTCGAGCCTGACCGGTGAGGCGCAGGCCCAGTTCGGCAAGGCGCTCGCGCGCGTCGTCACCGAGCTGAAGGGGTTGCCCGACCGCGAAGAGGTGCGCGAGATCGTCCACAAGGAGCTGCAGAAGCGCGAGGGGCAGGCGGCGGAGGCGGCGGATGCGAAACGCAACAGAACGAACCGGAGGTCGTAAGGAATGAAGGCGATCGTTTCCGTCAAGGATGCCGTCAAGAACTACACGCTGGGCAACGTCGTCGTGCCCGCATTGCGCGGCGTGACGCTGGACGTGACCGAAGGCGACTTCATCGCCATCGCCGGTCCGTCCGGTAGCGGCAAGACGACCCTGCTCAACCTGATCGGCTGCGTCGACACGCCGACCTCTGGAACGGTGGAGGTCGAAGGCAAGGACACGCGCCGCCTCTCGGAACGCCAGCTGACCACCCTGCGCCTGCACACGATCGGCTTCATCTTCCAGAGCTTCAACCTGGTGTCGGTGCTCAGCGTGTTCCAGAACGTCGAGCTGCCGCTGCTGCTGCAGGGCAAGCTGTCGGGGGCCGACCGGGCGCAGCGCGTGACCTCGCTGCTGGATCGGGTCGGGCTGCGCGAGCACGCCCGCCACCGGCCCAGCGAGCTGTCGGGCGGCCAGCGCCAGCGCGTCGCCATCGCGCGCGCCCTGGTCACGCGTCCGGGCATCGTGCTCGCCGACGAGCCGACCGCGAACCTCGATTCGGTGACCGGCCAGCACATCCTGGACCTGATGAAGGAGCTGAACCGGACCGAGAAGACCACGTTCATCTTCTCGACCCACGATCAGCGGGTCATGAAACACGCGAACGCGATCGTCCGGCTCGCGGACGGCAAGCTGCTGGAGCCGGGCGCGGCGTCGCAGGCCGCGTTGCAGCCCGGGGGGATACCCGCATGAGGGGCTGGCTCGCCACGCTCGGCGTCGTCGCGCAGATCGCGTTCCGCAACCTGTTCGCCAGCCGCCTGAAGACGATCATCGTCGGTGGCATCATCTTGTTCGGCGGTCTGCTGGTCGTCGCGGGCAATTCGCTGCTCGACAGCGTCGTC
>Ga0207428_10004437_pt1 | contig 13339 bp, 9 predicted proteins | sample RhiMethybrSRZTD1_FD_187600 | JGI IMG/M metagenome (GOLD analysis project Ga0207428, IMG submission 187600) | Populus rhizosphere microbial communities from Tennessee, USA - Rhizosphere MetaG P. TD hybrid SRZTD1 (SPAdes) (version 3) | ecosystem: Host-associated > Plants > Roots > Rhizosphere >... | reverse complement strand
AAGCTATACACAGTATGGGCGGCTCGACGATACGCGGGCATCGGCGCGCATCGTATCGCAAGCCTCCTGAAGGCGTCGCCTGAAGGCGAGGGGTTTCACCCATCCCAGATCGCGACTCTAAGTGCTCGAACACCGACCACGCCCACGTGCGACCCGTTGTCCCCCCTTTGTGAACGACTTTGCTACGCAGGTAATAGAGCTCCTCCATCCACTTCTGATGAACCCACCAGTTGGGCTGCGCCGCTGCACGTGCTGGGTCTGTTTCGTCGATTTGGATCTCTGGGCGAGTCTTCTGCGCGTCGGCGACTGTGACGTTGCCGAGCGCCCGAAACAGATCGGCAAAGTTACTCCCCAGTCTATATTTGCTTGCGTCGCCTCGAAGTAGCTGCTCAAATGCGGAGCCCATAAGGATCGCTTCGTTGTGCCGTGTCATGAAATCGTCGTCCGTATTGGCGAGTTCCACAAACGGGAGCGCCGTACGCAGCAAATCCAAAGTCACTGTTCCTGCACTCGTCGCTTGTCCGAGCGCCATGAGAAGCTCCTCATCAATGCGTGCTTCATTTCGCAGCGACACTTGCAGCGGGACGTGGAACTTCAGTTCTCCATGCTTGTAACCGCCATCGGTCGTCGTCCCATGCCGCAAGCGGGTAACGATCGTGATGTAGTGCGGCATGTCGCCGCCGAACCCCTGCGCAACGAGACGAAATGTGGAGGAGCTGACGTAGTTGCCGCCGAACGGCGTGAAGTACTCGTTGCGCGCCCACGCGGCAAGGAATAGGAGGGAGGTGGCCGACCGCACGGTCTCAAGATCGTCTTGCTGGAGATCCCAACCGCGCCCGGGAATTGTTGCGACGACACAGTTCTTGAAGGGCTTCCCGTGCTTGTCCGGATAACCAGAGAGGATTTTCTCGATTGCCGCCACACCAGACTGCAACGGCTCGGGTACTCTGCCCTCGGCATCGCGCAGCGGGAGAAAGTCCACTCCGCAGATCGTGTATCCCTGTTTCAATCTCAAATACGGCAAGAAGATGACAAGGTGGTTCTGGGAGACCGCGTAAGGTGCGTTTAATAGGCCGACCAGTCACGCGGCCTCTCGATGGTAAAAACTGAGGAGTCCGCCGAGGCGGGCGCGCCGCTGCACGGTGGTGGCCGTGTGTTGCGGCGGTGCCGCGTGCTGCAGAAGCCGGTTCCAGTGGTAGTGCTCGACGTACTCCGCGTGAGGAGGCGCAAGTGGCCGTCACCGAGCGGGACTACTCGATTGAGACATTCCTCTTTGATCGACCGAACAAACCTTTCGGCGTACGCGTTGAGATTGGGACTCCTCGGCGGCAGCCGAATTGGCTGGATCCCGGCGCTGGTCAGGATGTCGGCAACGACGCTGGTATAGAGGGGATCCCGGTCGTGAATTAAATAGCGCGCCGTCCGTAGAAACCCATCAACGGGATCCGTGAGCGTGCGGGCCATGTGCTCCACCCACGCGCCGCCGGGCTGGGGGTGGATGCCGGCGATCTGGACACGGCGCGTCTGCAGCTCGATCACGAAGAAGACGAGGTACCGCTTGAGACCGGCGAGCGTGAGCACTTCGACCGTAAAGAAGTCGGCAGCCGCGAGGCCGACCCAGTGTGCGAGCAACAACGTTTTCCAAGACGTGTGCCGACTCCGCTCGGGGGCCGGGTCGATCCCATGGTCCTTCAGGATCCGTTTCACCGTGTTCCGGGCAACCTCGTGCCCGAGGTTGGCCAGCGCACCTTGGATCCGCGAGTAGCCCCACTGCGGATTCTCGCCCGCCATCTGCACCACGAGGTCAGCGATCTCTCGGCGCGTCATCGGGCGGCCTCGCCGTCTTCGAGAACTGCCGTCGTACTTCTGGGCAATCAACCTCCGGTACCAGCGGAGGATCGTGTCCGGAGTGACGATACCGGCCACCTGCATCAATGCGCGCCGGCCAAGTCGCTTGCCGCGCACCGCGAGTCGACGGCGCTGGGCGTCTGTGAGCCGAAGCGTTCGGGGACCACGTTGCTCGCGGAGGATGCGATTCTCCTCTCGGAGATAGTCGATCAGATCGTCTTGGTGGCGATTCACCCAGCCAGCAACGGTAAGCACGAGGAATTGCAACGCATGGGGCATCGCGAGAGGCTACTCGCCCGAAATGGCCGGCCCCGAATCGGCCGTGGACGATTCGCCGGGCCTCGGCCGCTTTTTCGCACTCTACGCGCTCGCGAACGCCTATGCTTCCTCGACCTCATCGCCTGTCACGGTTCATGGGGTGTTTCCCTTGAAACGCGCGGAGGGGCGCAAATAACTGGCCGATGTTGGCCGGCTCGGCTGGTGACGAACGGTTCATCGAATCGCGCCTGCCGGTATGGGTCGACGCGGGCGACTGTCTGATTTACGGCATTCCCGGAATCTCCACCGCGGGTTCAAAGTCGCTGACGACACGCGAGGGCCCGCGTTCGATCCAACCAACGGCGATCGCACACCATCGCCGATATCGGGCGCTCGCTTCGCGCGTTCGGAGCCGTCGTTTTCTGGCGCTGCGGACCGCGCCGGTTCTCGGGGCCGAAGTGTGCCAGTACGAAAACACTCCCGACGGCCACTTCGTCATCGACTGCCACCCGGCAATGCCTGACGTGTGGATTGCCGGGGGTGGCAGCGGCCATGGATTCAAGATGGGGCCAGCAGTCGGAAAGCTCCTCGCCCGCCAGGTTCGCGAAGATGCGTCGCCTGACCCGTTCTTCCGCTTGCGCGATTGCAGTGAAGGATGGAGGCGGTTCTCCGACCGGTCGCGTCCGCGATAGCCTCTTGAACCAGCAGGTGGACCTTGCCTGCTCGCGTGACGCCAGTTTTAGACGACCGCGGTCGTTTACGCGGCGCGCACGAACGACGCGCCGCGAGTACACGTCAGAAACCGCTCCGCAACGAGAGCCGACAGCACGGCATCGCAAAACGCGAGGTCATACGACCAGAGCCGCGCCGCCTGATTTCGTGTGAGTTGCAGTCCGGGCATTTCCAATTTTTTCGTCTTCACTCGCTGGAGCGCAGCGGTCAACACGCGGTCGTCGCAGAGGGCGGTGGTCACCGTCTCCGCAATGGTCATGACCTTCTCCTACATACAGCAGGATATGGACCTGCTGTGTCGCCTGCCCTTCGTCCAGGTAAAACGGATGTATCGCTGTCGCCGGTACCCCGGTTGCTGCCTAAACAGAGAGGCGCAAGCAGCTGCGCGTGGGATCATGTCGTGGCCAGTCCGCGGGTCGATAGCGGCAGCAGTGTATAAAGGAGCCTTGCCTGGGCAATACTTGTGCTCCGCAGAGACTTAGGCTGCGAGGGAGAGATATGGACAAGAGACAGTGGCTGACCGCCGGGCTGGCCCTCGCGTTCACTGCTTGCACCGCCGCGAAGGATGCCGGCAGCGTGCTGCAGCGTGCCCGTACGGCGATGGGCGACGTGACTTCCCTCTCGTACTCCGGCATTGGCATGAATGCACAGTTCGGGTATGGGATGAACGTCGGGGAGCCGTGGCCTCGCCGCGATCTGGCGGGCTTCACGCGGACGATCAACTACGACCAGCGCGCGATGCGCGACGAGCTAGCTTTCGCGCAGGCGCTTCCGGGTGGACAACAGCAGAACCAGCTGGTTAGAGGCGACATGGCCTGGGACGCTGGCGCGGGGGGCCCGGTCCCGCAGCTCACTGTGGCCGAGGAGCGACAGCTCCACATCTGGCTGACGCCGCACGGCTTCGTGAAGGCTGCCATGGCCGTCGCAGATATCAAGCTCTCGGAAACCGATGGCGGCGACGTCATTACATTCACTGCGCTCGGGCGATACCCGGTCAGCGGCACGATCGACCACCGCGGCCTTGTGAGCAGAGTGGCAACGATGGTACCGGCGCAGGTCCTCGGTGACACGGAGCTCGTCGCGACCTACTCCGGGTACCGCGAGTTCGACGGGATCCAGTTTCCGACCCGCATCGAGATCGAACAGGGCGGGTTCCCCGTCTGGGAACTGAATATCACCAATGCCATTCCGAACGCGCCGTTTGACCTGCCCGTGCCCGGGGAGGTGCAGGCGGCCACGATCCCGCCGGAGCGGGTAGTGAGCACCGAGGTCACCAACGGCGTTTGGCACCTGACCGGCGGCCCGCATCACCATCACAGCGTGCTCGTCGAGTTCGACGAGTATGTGGCCGTCGTGGAGGCGCCGGAGAACGAAGTGCGATCGCTGGCCGTGATCGACGAGGTCCGACGGCTGGTGCCGAACAAGGTGATTCAGTACATCGTGACGACGCATCACCACTTCGACCATCTCGGCGGCGTGCGTACCTACGTTGCCGAGGGCGCAACGGTCGTCGCCCACGAGGCCAGCGTGCCGTACTTCAAGCGGTGGTTTGCACGGCCGGCCACGCTGCTGCCGGACCGTCAAGGCCGGAATCCGCGGACGCCGACGGTCGTGGGCGTCTCGGACAAGTACGAGATCACCGATGGCAAGCAAACCATGCGCGTGTACACGACGAGCGGCGACAATCACACGGCGTTGTACACCCTGGCCTATCTGCCAGGACCGAAGGTTCTCGTGCAAAACGACGCGTACAGTCCCGGTCCAGGTGAGATACCGCCGCCCGCCGCACCGCCGGAGAACGCGATCGCTTTCTATGACGCCATCCAGCCCCTGAAGCTGGACATCAGGATCATCGTACCGATTCACGGACCTCGCGCCATCACGATGGCGGAGTTCCTGAAGTTCGTCGGGAAGGAGCAGGCGTCGGTGCGCCGGTAGCTGTACTCCGCAAGAAGTCAAGCCGCGACAGGTTCCAAGTGGTAGTGATGATGCAGGGCACCGAGACGCGCGCTAGCCACAACGCGATGGGTCGATGGCAGTTGATGCCCGGTCAGCATCGTACGAGCTGTCGGCCCGTTGGGCAGTCCAGGGCCAAGCGCTGAATGCGGTCGTTCACGATTGTAGTGCGGGAGCCATTCCGTCAAGACGCGCCGTAGATGTCGCTCGTTGAGCGGAATCATCCAATCGAGACACTCGCGCCTGACCGTTCCAATGAAGCGTTCGCAGTACGCGTTCGCTTGCGGCGCCCGTACCGGCGTCTTCAGCACCTGGAGCGATATTGAATGAAGGGCCTCGTCCACGGTCGGCGCGAAGATGCCGTCACGATCATGGACGAGAAAGCGATACGCGCGATCCAGGGGAAGGCCATTTCGGAACTGCTGGATCGTCCATGCTGCCGTGGGGTGGTCGGTGAGATTCCAGTGCACGACCTGGCGTGTGCCGATGTCGAGGATGACGAAGACGTACAGCCGTTGAAAGGTGGCGGTGACCACGATGAAGAAGTCGCAGGCGAGTACGGCGCCGGCATGATTGCGGATGAACGTGGTCCATGATTGGGTTGATCGGCCATCACGGCCCCCGGGCCGTGATGGCATGTAGCGTCGCACGTCCGCGGCGAGAGCGTGAGACCGAGCTTCACGCGAAGCTCCGCCGCGATGCGCTCCTCATCCCACGTGCGGTTCTTCATCGCCATCTCCGCGATGAGTCGCTCGACATCAGCGGGAATACGAGGGCGCCCGCGATGACGGGACTTGCGGCGCCAGAAGAGGCGAAAGAGATCTCGATGCCACCGCACGAGCGTCTCGGGCCGCACAATCGTCAAGAGCTCACGCCATCCGACCAACTGAGAGAGCAGGGCGAGTGCGATGCGCGAGGCGTCGTCCGTGCGGCGCGGCCGGACCTGGCGTTCGATGTAACAGGCAAGCTGCTTCCGGAGAAACAAGTTCTCGGCGGCCAGTTGCGTTCGGGACCGGACCATCAACCGCGGCAGGTGCGACAGGTCAGCGAGGAGGGCGAGTGCCGTTCGGAGCACGTGTGGCGATGATACCGTGTGCAATCAAGTTGCAATCGACTTGCGTGGCGGTGTACGAGCGATGGAATTTCTTTTTGCGGAGCACGCGAGCGGATAATCCGACGGTCTTACAAATTCATGCCATTGACCTCGCCGCGACCGAACGATCGCGATTCGGGCGCGTTTGTTAGCGTACGGACGGCGTTCGTCTACGGGTGGTCCCAGGAAGGATCCTCTCGCCATGGAATCCTGAGAGGCCGATGTTGTTCGTACAGTCTTAAATCACTGGCCATGCTCCTCGCCAAATCGATCCTGCCAAGTTCTTGTGCGGCGGCGATCGCTTCCCCCAGCGACCGCGCGGCCGCTTCGTACTGACCCGCCTCTGCAAGAGCCATTGCCATCGTTTCCAGCTCGTCGGCGCTTCGTTGTCGCCTGACCAGTTCCTGTGCCAGCGCCAATGCACGTTGCCCGTCGCGCACCCGGTCGTCGGGGGCCGCCGCGTACAGACGCGCGAGAGCGTGAGTGAACTCTGGCCTGTCGGGATGAAGCCGTACAGCTTCGATGAGCTGTTTCCGGGCTTCTTGGTAGTGTTTCAGGCGCACCAACGCGAGCACCTCGCCGAAACGAGCTTCTGGGACGCGGGGATCCATCTTGATCACTTCCGCGTACTGCCGAAGGGCAGGCTGGAACCTTCCGCGACGTCGCAGTGCGTTGGCCAGCTGCAGACGCGCTTGTAGATACGTCGGGTCATATCGCACGGCCGCCATGAACCGATCGATCGCGAGATCCTCTCGCCCGTTTGAGAGGAGGAGCACGCCAAGGCTGTAGTGTGCCGGCGCGAATTCCGGTGATCGTCGCAGGACTTCCAGCAGCTCCTGCCCGGCAGCTTGCAAGTCCCCTGAAACCGATAACGCCACGGCCAGCTTCTGCCGAAGGGACAGACTGGTCGGCGCAAGATCGAGACCCCTACGGAAGTGCGTGACTGCTGCAGTAAATTCGCCACGCGCCAAGGCCCTGTCGCCACGCCGCTCGTATACGACCTCGCTGTGCAGAAGTTCTTCCAACTCCTGTATCAACGGGTCGGTCAGCCGAACCTCGGCGTCGCCTCGCAGGCGCAGGTGATTTTCGGCCTGTTCAAGGTTGCCCGCTGCACGGTACGCCATGGCGAGCGAATAATGGATCACCGTCGCATTGCGATCGAGTGTCAGCGCGCCCTCCAGATGCTCGATCGCTCGAGCGTAGTCGTGCTTTGCCAGCGCCACGCGACCTCGTCCGAATCGTGCCGCGGCGTTCGGCCGTCGAGCGAGTCCCCTCGAAAACATGCCGTCGGCTTCGTCCAGGCGGCCCTGGTCGAAATAGGTGTTCCCCAACCAGAAGAGCGCAGCGACATCATCAGGCCGCTGCTCGAGGGAACGCTCGAAGAACTCCGCGGCTTTCATCGATTCGCCTTGCAGCCGGTAGACATGGGCTAGGTAGTAGCTCCAGCGTCCATCAGCTGGTGCAAGAGCGTGTGCATTGAAGAAGCACGGCTCGGCCTCTGCATAAGATTCGGCCGCAAAGAGGAGCTTCCCGAGTTCGCCGTATGCGTCGGCTCGATCGCTGGCTCGCGCCGCAGCATCCTCAGTAGTCCGTGTCAACAGCTCGAATCGATCGCGCACCTGTTTTTGCACGGGGACGGACATCGCCGAAAGGTCAGGGAGCATGACAGGTTTCAGCGCGTGGTGTGCCGGCGGGGACTGCAGCCGGCTGCGCGATGAGGACGCTTGTTGTTCGGTGGGTGGGGAACAGGTACAGATGGCGAGGGCGCTCGTCAGAACCACCACCACGCGCGCGCCACTAGACGCGCTGTTCAAAAAGAGGAGTCGTATTGCTCCCAGCGTCACTTGCTCGATCCTTGTACGAGCGTTGTATAGCGATCGATCGGTACCTGCGACCACTCCTCAACTCGACCATCGGGCCAGAGGACGCGCACTCGAGGGACGACGGTCGATGCACCAAGGCCGACGAGCACGCGCGAATCATTCGCCGAAGCGTAGCTTCCATCGGCGCGCGCCCGCCGCCACAGCATGGGCTGAGCGTCGCGCAAGACCGCGACGCGCGCGCCCAACATGTCACGGCCGCTCCTCTTTGCCGTAACGAGCTTGAGCCCAAGCCAATGATTGCGGCTGCCGATCGCGTTCAGCAGCACCCTGGTCGCCCCATTATTGTTGCCAACGATGATGTCGGTATCCCCATCGTTGTCGATGTCACCAAAGGCAGCGCCGCGACCCACATCCAATCCGTCGAACACCGGTCCTGCCAGGCCTGTCACATCCTCGAAGCGTCCGTGCCCGGTATTTCGGAATATCTGCTTTCGCTGGCGCAACGGGGTCGGGTCGTTCGCTCGGACGAGCGCATCAATCCTTTGAACGGTGCCGTTGACCGTTATGAGGTCCAGCCAGCCGTCGTTGTCGATGTCGAGCCAGGCTGTCCCGAAGCCAGTGTAGGGGAGGGTCGTATAGGCAAGGCCGGCAACCGCGCTGCGGGTTTCGAAAGTTCCCGACCCGTCATTGACATAGAGATCGTGACCCTCGCCCGTGAGATTCGTCACGAAGACATCTTCGTCCCCGTCATTGTCGAAATCGCCAGCGTCGACGCCCATACCCGCCTTCGCCTTGCCGTACTCGCTGAACGCGGCGCCGGAGAGCAGGCCTACGTCTTTGAACGTGCCGTCGCGCTGGTTGATCCAAAGCTGGTTCGGGTGACCATCATTGGCAACGTACAAATCGACCCAGCCGTCGCCGTTGAAGTCCGCGGTCGTGACGCCAAGTGCGGGACCAAACTGCGCGGCCATTCCAGCGGCCGCGGTAACGTTGGTAAACGTTCCGCCGCGGTCGTTGTGGTACAGCCGGCTCTGCTGGGCAAAGTACGCCTGCGGCGCGCAGTACACCCGCTTCCCCGACGCCGCGAAGCACGGCGGGCTCGCGTCGCGATCCCAATTCAGATAATGGCCGACATACAAGTCCAACCAACCATCCCGATCGAAGTCAAGGAACGCCGCCGACACACTCCATCCCGAGTCATCCACGCCTGCGTGTTCGGCCAATTCTCTAAACGTGCCATCGCCTTGGTTGCGATAGAGCTGATTACGACCGAGGGCCGTGACATAGAGGTCGACCCATCCATCGTTGTTGTAATCGCCCACCGACGCGCCCATTCCGTACGCGGTGGTCCTGATCCCGCTCATGTCAGTGACATCAACGAATCGCACGATCCGGGTGCCGTCGGGTTCGAACGTGAGATCGTTTCTGAAGAGTCGGCTTCGCAGTGGCGTTGACACCTTGCCCGGCCCGAGGGGTTGGCCTTGAACGAGAAAGACATCCAGATCCTCGTCGTTGTCGTAGTCGAAAAGGGCTACGCCGGGCGCGATGATTTCGGGATAGTAGAACTCGCCGGTCATGCCGTTGACGTGCATGAAGTCGAGGCCGGTTTCCACCGTGGCGTCGATGAACCACCCGGACGAGCGAGCCTCGATAGAACGGGAGACAGTGGCATTCCCCGACGTGACATTGGAATCGGTTCCGCACGCCAGCGTCGTGCTGGTACACACGAGAATCGCTACACTCAGTCGCAACCACACGCGCGGGTGGTTGCCATCCGTACCTCCGATTCCCCGCTGACCAGTCTGACTCACGACGTTATTATTGCTACCCTTCTTCCGACATGGTATCGTCCGGCCACATTTAACGACAGTTCGCTTACCGTACATCCCTTCTCTTCTCTGCAGGCGACGTGGCCGCGATCAATGGTGAGACACGCGCGTTTTTCTTGAGCCGAAGGAGGGTGTTTGCATGCCGCGTTACCAAAGGCTGGCAGTCATCGTCGTAGGTTTGGTGCTCCTACCGGCGGCGACAGCGTATGCGCAAGGTTCCATCGCGGGTGTGGTCAGAGATCCTTCCGGCGGCGTCCTGCCGGGCGTGACTGTTGAAGCGTCCAGCCCGGCCCTGATTGAAAAGGTTCGCTCGGTCGTCACTGACGGAACCGGCCAATACCAGATCGTTGACCTGCGGCCAGGCATGTACACCGTCACGTTCAGGCTGACGGGATTCAGCGTGGTCCAGCGGGAAGGCATCGAGCTGACCGGAACGTTTGCCGCTACGGTGGATGCCGACCTGAAGGTTGGCTCACTGGAGGAGACGGTCACGGTGTCTGGGGAATCTCCCACCGTAGACGTTCAAAGCTCGCGGCGCAGCAACGTGATCCCCACCGAGGTCATCGACGCGCTTCCAACCTCGCGGAGTCAATACACCATGGCGGTGCTCCTTCCGGGGGCTATACGCGCTGCCGGCGGCGCGGCGGGTAGCGGCAGTCAGGATGTCGGTGGGACTCGAACCATGCAGATTACGACCTTTTCGATCCACGGCAGCCGAGCGTCCGAACAGCGACTCATGCTCAATGGCATGTCGGCCCGTAACTTTCTGTCGTCGGCCTGGGCGAGCAACTTTGTGCCCGACATGGGCACCGCGGCGGAAGTGGTTCTCGAATACGCAACAGGGACGGCCGATTCATATGCTGCCGGCCTGGGGATCAATGTCATCCCCAAGGAAGGCGGCAACAGGTTCACGGGCTCGATCTTCGCCACGGGCGCGAGCGGGGGGTTCCAGGGGAACAACTATTCGCCAGAGTTGGCGGCCGCCGGTCTGACCTCGCCCAACAAATTGCGTCGAGTCTACGATATCAATCCGGCGGCCGGCGGGCCCATCATCCGGGACAAGCTGTGGTTTTTCGCAACGATGCGCTGGCAGGAAAGCTCGTTTTTCCAAGCCGGCGGCTTTGCGAACAAAAATGGCGGCGACCTGTCGAAATGGACCTACGAACCAGACCTGACGAAACCAGGCGAAGGTATTTTGACGATAAACCCCAGCTGGAGCGCCCGTCTCACGTGGCAGGCCACGCCGCGGAACAAGATTGGCTTCTCATACGAGCCGCAAAACCGAAATTGGATCAACGCGTTAAACGCAACCTTTTCGCCTGAAATGTACCAAGACTGGCAGTTCCACCGCGAATATTTTACGTCCGTTTCGTGGACGTCGCCCGTGACCAGTCGATTGTTGCTGGACGCCCGCTTTGCCAATCACGGCGAGGGCTTCGTCGACAAGTACCCCGAGCCAGGAGACCCGTACCGCCGAGCAATTCCGGTGCGCGAACTGAGCACGGGATTCCTCTATCGCGGCAAGGGCTACGGCTCTCAGCCGTTCTCCTGGTTTGGCACGCAGGAGGCGCCGCTGATCGCCCAGGCGCATGCGTCCGTGTCGTATATCACGGGATCGCATGCGTTGAAGTTCGGCTTTCAAAACGACTTTGGCGGCGTAACCCAGGAAAACTTCGACAACGAGTATGGCCTCTGGTACTACTTCAACAACGGGGTGCCGACCCAGATAGAGCAACACGCGCTGCCGTTCGCGCAAACAACCGATGTGCAAGCGGATATGGGCATCTATGCGCAGGACAGATGGACATACAAGCGCGCGACGATCAACGCAGGAATTCGGTTCGACTACTTCAAGAGCAGCTTCCCAGAGCAACACCTCGGGCCAGCGTCGTTCGTGCCCAACCGGGACATCACGATTCCCGCCCTTGACTACAACAACCTGAAGGACATCACGCCACGAGTTGGGGTGGCGTACGATTTGTTTGGTAACGGCAGGACCGCGCTCAAGGCCAGCTGGGGCAAATACGTACTTGGGGTGCCTCCCCTCATTGGCAACCCCGTTACGAACCTGTCCTACATCGCGCGCAGGAGCTGGACACCCACCCTCCCGCCGGGACACCCGGATTACTACACGCCGCAGTGCAATTTGGACAGCCCCTTAGCCAACGGGGACTGCGGTGCACTCGACAACGCGCTCTTTGGACAGCTGAGGCCCAGCGCGGCCGTTGACCCGAGAATCTACACCGGATGGGGACACCGCGCGTGGAACCAGGAGTTCTCCACGAGCATCCAGCAGGAGATCGCCCCACGCGTGTCGATGGATTTCGGCTATTTCCGCCGCTGGTATGGCAATTTTTCCGTGGTGGACAACCGGGCCGTCTCGCCGAGTGACTTTACCACCTTCAGCATCACGGCCCCGGTCGATCCCAGGCTGCCGATGAGTGGGCAGGTGATTGGTGGGCTCCTCACCCAAACAAGCGGGATCGGGCTCGTCGACAACTACACGACCTTTGCAAAGGACTACGGGAAGCAAATCGAGCACTGGAACGGTTTCGACCTGACCATCAACGCCCGTCCCCGCGAAGGCGTCATTCTGCAGGGCGGTCTGAGCACCGGGCGAACTACCACCGACAACTGCGACCTGCGGGCTAAGCTCCCGGAAATCGCGACCATCGCGCCTGGGAGCTTCCCACGAGGGGGAGGATTCCCCGTGGGTGCAGCCATTGGAATTCCAGCCGTTACCGGGACCACCGCGATTCCAGAGTCCCAGTGTCACGTCGATACCAATTTCCTCACGCAGTACAAATTCCTGGGTACGTACCTAGTACCGAAGATCGACGTTCAGTTCGGTGTGACGTTCCAGGCCACGCCTGGTCCTGAGATTTTCTCCAACTACACGGTGCTGCCGTCGCAAACGACACCGCTGGTGCCCTTGACAGGCGGGACCCGGCTGGTGAGCGTCGTCGCGCCCGGCACCGAGTATGTCGAACACATCAAGCAGCTTGACCTGCGCTTCTCGAAGCTCTTGCGGTTCGGCCGGACCAGGACCGCGCTGAACCTCGATCTCGCCAACCTGCTGAATGCGAACTATAGTCAGCTGATAGTTCCGAGCTACGGACCGAGGTGGCTGGCGCCGGCGAGTATCATGGACGCGCGACTCTTCAAACTGGGTGCGCAAGTTGATTTTTAGAGATGTCTCAAGCCACGGGGCGCGCTCACCGCGAGCGCGCCCATCGATTCTTGAATGGATCTTTACCGTCATGCTACGGGTTAAGCCGCAGTAGCGAAGGAACCAACCAGCACTGCTAACGTCCTCGCCAGCTCTCCCCGTAGTAATGCTTGAGACCAAGATTGAGGACGCGAAAATGTCTCAAAACTCGGCCCAAGGTTACCGCTCGCGGTGAGCTACGCCGCACGGTAGTAGAAACTCAGAATTCCGCCGAGTCGCTGCCTGCGACGAACGAGACCCCGGGCAGGCTGTTGCTCGTAATGTCCGAGAACTGTGTCGTAACGCCCGATGGATGCCTACGCGGCACGGTAGTAGTAATTCAACATGCCACCGACCCGTTGGCGACGGCGAACCGGTCCTGGGCCGATTGCTCGATCAAGCGGCTGAATCAACTGGTTACCGATACCTTGATGGTTCCGCTCGGCATCGTAGTGGGTGACGAATTCGGCTATCGCGCGACGAAGATGCCGCTCCCCTAACAGGATCATGCGTTCGAGGCACTCCTCCTTGATCGACCGAACGAATCGCTCTGCGTATGCGTTGCCGTTGGGTGCGCGGAACGGTGTTCGAA
>Ga0207428_10004436_pt1 | contig 13342 bp, 14 predicted proteins | sample RhiMethybrSRZTD1_FD_187600 | JGI IMG/M metagenome (GOLD analysis project Ga0207428, IMG submission 187600) | Populus rhizosphere microbial communities from Tennessee, USA - Rhizosphere MetaG P. TD hybrid SRZTD1 (SPAdes) (version 3) | ecosystem: Host-associated > Plants > Roots > Rhizosphere >... | reverse complement strand
CATCCTTGTCTGAGTGGTTTCCGTCAATGACCGACTGACCGAAGCATGCAGGCAAGGATGGGCGGCGCTCCCAGGCAGTTTGCCCTACCTTTTCTAAGGAGGTAAATGTGAAGACAGGTCATTTGTTTACGGCTTTGATCGGCGTGTTTTTGCTCACTCTGGCGGCGCAGGCGCAAGGAATCATCATTCCTGGTCCGTGTCCTCGTCCTGTAGTTCGTTGCCCGCCGCCCACGGAAATCCCGCAACGTCCGCTTAAGGTCAAAAGCATACGGTTCTCCGCCAAAATCACGGATCAGGTCGCGGTCACGCATGTCGAGCAGGTGTTTGAAAACGACACGCCCTTTCTGCTCGAAGGCGTCTACTTCTTCCCATTGCCCGACAACGTCTCGATCACGGAGTTTGCGATGTGGGACGGCGACAAGCGACTGGTCGGCGAGGTTCGGTCCCGCGACGAGGCGAGGCGGATTTACAATGACATCGTGCGGTCGCGGCGCGACCCTGCGCTGCTCGAATATGCCGGCAAGAACCTTTTTCAGGCCAGCGTCTTTCCGATCCAACCGCACAGCGATAAGAAGATCGAATTGACTTACAGCCAGGTCCTTCACAACGAGGGCGGGACGGTGGCATATCGCTATCCGCTCGGAACGGGCTGGCAGTCGCAGGGATTCTGGGTTCAGCCGCCAAGACCCGGTCCCTTGCCGTGGCCGCGAAGAGAGCCCGAACCGGAGAACCGGCAAGTGAGGCCGGGCGGCGGCTCTTCGTTGGGACAGATCTCCGCCTCCGTCGAAATCTCTTCAAAAGCGGCGATCAAGGGAATCTATTCGCCTTCGCACGATATTGACATCAAGCGGGACGGCGAGCGCAAGGCGCGTTTGAGTTTCGAGACGCGAGGCGGCGCCCAGGCCGATTTTCAGCTTTTTTACACCCTCTCGGATCAGGACTTCGGAATGTCTCTGCTGACCTATCGCGATCCGGGCAAGGACGGCTTCTTCCTGCTGCTCGTTTCGCCGAAGGCCGGGCTTGACGACCGCGAGGTCTCGGCGAAAGACGTGATCTTCGTGCTGGACACTTCCGGCTCGATGGCCGAAGAGGGCAAGCTGGACAAGGCCAAGGCCGCACTGCGTCTCGGCGTCGGCTCGCTCAACCCGCGCGACAGGTTCAACATCATTTCGTTCGCCGGCGAAGAGCGTTTGATGAGCGAGAGCCTCATAACCGCCGGCGACGATGGCAAGAAGCAGGCGCGCGAGTTCATCGAGAGGATGCGTGCGACAGGGGGCACGAACATCAACGACGCATTGATGGCCGCGTTCAAACAGATCCAACCTGGCGACCGCCCGCAGATGGTCGTGCTCATGACAGACGGCCAGCCGACCGTCGGCGAGACTAAAGCAGGCGGCATCATGGCGAACGTCAAACAGGCCAATAAGGCCAACACGCGACTGTTCACCTTCGGCGTAGGTTACGACGTCAACACCGTGTTGCTCGACGCGCTGGCTAACGAAAATCGCGGGGCGGTGGCCTACATCGAACCGAAAGAGGACATCGAGGTCAAAGTCTCGAACTTCTTCGCCAAGGTCAACAATCCGGTCTTGAGCGACCTGAAGATCGATTGGGGAGGAGTCGAGACCGACCTGGTCTACCCTCGCGCGACGCCGGACATCTTTCATGGGGCGCAGCTCGTTCTGGTGGGGCGTTATCGCCCGCGCCCCTCCGCAAATCGATTGACGCTCACCGGCAAGGTCAACGGCCGCGAGCGCCGCTTCATGTACGACGACCTGCAGTTCCCCGAAAAGCAGAGCGACAACGAATTCCTGCCGCACCTGTGGGCGATGCGGCGCGTCGGCCATCTGCTCGATCAGATTCGTTTGAACGGCCAATCGAAAGAGCTGCGCGACGAGATCGTCGAACTCGGGACGCGCTACGGAATCGTCACGCCCTATACGTCATACCTCGTTCTGGAACCAGAGATGAGACGACAGTTGAGCGCTTTTGGCGCCGAGGACGTCTTCGGATCGGATACAAGATCTGATCGCTCATCAGTAGAAGGGCGCGCGAAGGGCCGGCGATCTGCCCCGGATCCTACCCCCCCGCCGCCTCCCGTGGCAGCGCCTGTCCCGGCGGGTGTCGCGGGCAATGAAGCGGTGGCCTTCAGCAAGAACAAAGAAGAATTGCGCAATGCCGAAAATCTCGCTGGGGCTTTGTCTTCGTTGAGTAATAATCGCAATGTGGCCGGCAAGAACTTCTACCTGCGCGACGGGGTTTGGAACGACATCGAATTCAAAGCCGAGGCCAAATTGCCCGTCGTTAAGTTGAAATTCGCCAGCGACGAATACTTCAACCTGATAGCCAAGGAGCCGAAACTCGCCGAATACTTCGCGCTCGGTCAGAACGTCGTGGTCGTGTGGAAGGGGAATGTATATCAAGTTGAAGAGTAGAGAGCCGTCAAGTCACGAAACGTGATTTGCTGAAGAAGCTTCGATCGTCGTTTCGGCCATTGGCCGAAACGACGATCGTTCATACCCTTAATTTCTGTGGCCTACCCATCTCGCACACGTTACATGAACCTTGACTGCGCGACGATCATCGCGGGCTTCCTCTTCGGCCTTACGCTCGCCTTGGCGCCGCCGTTCGCCGCGGCTTCAATTTTCCTTCCTCAGAACGAAGAGCGCATCAACATCAACACCGCCTCAGTCGAAGAATTGCAACGATTGCCGGGCCTAGGCCCCGCCCTTGCCTCGCGCATCGTCGAGCATCGCCGCAGGCATGGTCCGTTCAAGCGCCCGCAGGACGTAGTCATCGTGCGCGGGATGGGCGCGAAGCTTTATCGGCGGATCGCCCACCTGATTCGAGTTTGACGAACGCCTCGACGCGCAGGATTGCGATGTCAGGAAGCTGGTTGGTTGAGCGGTTTGGATCGTATATGATTGCTTTCGATCCCAGGCGGGAATTGCGGCGCTGAACATCACAGATTGAGCGTTATCGGGGATTGCGTAGTGAGTGAAATTCGCATCGGAACGCAGGGATGGAACTACGAGGACTGGGTGGGGCCGTTCTATCCGCGCGGCGCAAAGGCGGCGGATTTCTTCGATTTATACGCGCGGGTCTTCGACACGGTCGAGATTGATTCGACCTTTTATGCGATCCCGTCCGAGGCTTCGATCGTCGCCTGGCGCAGGCGCGCGCCACAAGGATTTGTCTATGCGCTGAAGCTGCCGCAGGAGATAACTCATCTTCAACGGCTGTGTGAGTGTGAGGATGTTCTTGAACGGTTTTGCGAGCGGGCGCGCGGTCTGGAAGAAAAGCTAGGAGCGGTTTTAATACAATTGCCGCCCGATTTTTCGCCGCGCTCGTGGAACGCGCTGGAGAGTTTCATTCCGCTGCTGCCCTCGAGGATGCGATTCGCGGTCGAGTTCCGCGACGATTCCTGGCTCGGCGAGGAATTTTGTGAGCGCACGCTGGGATTATTGAACTCGCATGGGGTCGCGCTCGCGCTGGTGGACAGCAAATGGATTCCGCGGGAAGTCTCGATTCGTTTGGCTGAACGCATGAAGGGGCGTTCGGGGGCGGATTTCTCCTACGTGCGCTGGATGGGGCCGCGGGTGTTGACCGAGTTCTCGCGCATACAGATCGATCGGAACCGCGAGATGGCTGAATGGGCGGCGGCGTTTGAAATATTGCGCGGCGGGGTCGGAACTATCTACGGGTATTTCAATAACCACTATCAAGGGCATTCGCCGGTATCGGCTAATCTCTTCAAACGGTTGATCGGGCAAACGGTCGTTGAGCCTGAATCGCTCGTCGAACAGCCCTCGCTTTTTTGATCGCTGTGAGGAAGTGACATGGACACTGAAGCAAGACAATCCGCCCAATCTGATCGGAACGGGAGTTCTGCAAATCGGCCCCGAAGACTCTCGGGAATGGTCTTGAAGCTTCAATCCGCGATCATCCGCAGTAAGAAACGGCCGCGATCGGCGACTCCGGTGGTTGCGGTTCTGGTTCTCGCCGTCTCCGCGGGAATCGGCGGACTATGTTACGACCCGGCGGCCCTTACCAGGCCCAGTGACGGAATGGCGGAGAACCCGGCCGTGCGAGATTTCGCCAAGGCGATCGAGTTCATTGAAGGCAATTACGCCGTCGCTCCCGACAAAGAGCGGCTGACCCGTGGGGCGGTGTTGGGGATGCTTCATTCTCTCGACCCGCACTCGGGATTTTACGGCAGGCGCGAATTCAGCGAGATGCAGGACGAGCAGAGCAGCCATTTCTACGGCATAGGCGTGACGATCAATCAGCGCAACGGGCGGCTCTACGTGCTCGGCGTCAGTCAGGGAATGCCGGCCGAGCGCGCGGGATTGCGCTACGGCGACGCGATCATCGCGGTCGACGGCAATTCCACCAAGGACTGGACGCAGTCGGACGCTTTGAAACGCGTGCGCGGCGAACGCGGGGCCGAAGTCAGCCTCACCATCGAGCGGGCCGGCGCCCCGGAGCCGCTGACTATGGAGATCACTCGCGACGAGGTGCCGTTCCCGTCAGTGCGGAACTGCTTCATGATGCGACCCGGAATCGGTTACGTCGGCCTGACCGGCGGATTCAATCAGGAGACCACCGAGGAGTTGCGCGGCGCGGTCTCGCAACTCAAAACGGAGGGGATGAATTCGTTGATTCTGGACCTGCGGCGCAATCCCGGCGGGCTGTTGGAGCAGGGTGTCCGGGTGGCCGAGATGTTCTTGCCGAAGGGGCTTGAGATTGTCTCGGTGCGCGGGCGCGAGGGGCGCTATCCGACCCAGGTCCGCCGTTCGGATAATCAAAGTCCGGAAACCATGCCGCTGGTGTTATTGATCAACGGGGAAACGGCGTCGGCTTCGGAGATAGTCGCGGCGGCGATGCAGGACTGGCGTCGCGCGCGGCTGGTCGGCGAGGAGAGCTTCGGTAAAGGTTTAGTGCAGACGGTCTATTCGTTGAGGTGGAAAACCGGGTTGACCTTGACGACCGCGAAATACTACACGCCCAGCGGGCGTTCGATTCAACGGCCTTACAGCGGCGTCGGCATCTACGACTACTTCGCCGCCGGCCGCGGCGAAGAGCCGGCTGCGAAGCGCCCGTCGAAATCGCAATCCAAGTCGCAATCTGGGGCGCCGAACGGCAAGCGCAACGCCGGAGGCATCACGCCTGACGTGGCCGTCAAGACCCCCGACCAGAACATTAGTCTGCGGGACGCCTGCTTCGAGTTCGCGAGGTTGCTGGTCGCAGGGCAGATCGCGGGGTTGGGCGAATTCCTGGTGAAGCGAACGGAGTACGGTTATCAACTCCGGGGCAATGAGTATCATCTGACCGATCAGGTAATCGCCGCCTTTCGCTCTTTCATACGCGAGCGTCGCGAGTTGCAGGCGTCTGAAGATCAACTCAACCGAAACATGGAATACGCCCGCCGCCGCATTCGCGCCGAGGTGATCACCGCCGCTTACGGCGTGGAGGCCGGCGAGCGGTTTTTGATCGAGAGCGACGAACAGGCGCTTCGGGCCGTCGAAGAGATGCCCAAGGCTCAGCGCTTGACGGATCAGGCCAGGTTGTTTCCGCAGCGGCGGGAAGATCGATGAGCGCCTCTTCATTCATGAGCGCTCGCCGAATCAGGTTTGCCTTGACCTACGAAAGCAAAAACAGCATCATAATCCGTTCGTTCAGCGGCGCGTTTCTCACGGCGCCGATTTCGATTACTGAACGCGAATCCAAATGAATCTGATCATCAGCGGAATCATTCAAGTACAAGAGATCACCTTGCTCATCTGGCGCGTGGCGCGCGGGATTTTCCGGTCGCCTTATTATGTGCGCGAGATTGTCCGCCAAATGGACATCCTGGGCTACGGCAGTTTGACGATCATTCTGCTGACGGGGTTCTTCACCGGGGCCGTGCTGTCGCTCAACACGGGCAACACGCTTCAGAAATTCGGCGTGCAGAACGTTTCGGGTCAGCTCGTGGCGACCAGTCTGATCCGCGAGCTCGGGCCGGTGCTGACCTGTCTGATGCTGGCGGGCCGCGTCGGGTCGGGCATCGCGGCCGAACTCGGCTCCATGCTCGTCAGCGAGCAGATCGACGCCATGCGCGCCCTCGGCGCCGACCCGATCAAAAAACTGGTCACGCCGCGCATCGTCGCGCTGGTGACGATGGCGCCCGCGCTGACGGTCGTCTGCGACATGACCGGCACCATGGGCGGGATGCTGGCGGCGATGTCGTTTCAAGGGCAGGCGTCGTCGGTCTACATCTCTTCGGCGAAAGAGGCTGTGACCTACAACGAAATCCTGGGAGGGTTGATCAAGCCGACCGTCTTCGGATTCATCATCGCGATCATCGGTTGTTACAAAGGATTGAGCACTACGGGTGGCACTGTCGGCGTTGGGCGTTCGACCACTCAATCGGTCGTCATCGCTTCGATCCTGATCATCTTTGTCGATTTCCTGCTCTCGAAATTGATCCTCTCGTTGCTTCTGTAGCCGCGGTCTCGCTTATGACGAATAACTTTCACGCCATCGAATTCAAAGACGTTTCACTCGCGTTCGACGGCCGCGCGGTTTTGGACAAAGTCAGCTTCAACGTGCGCTACGGCGAGTCTAAGGTCGTGATGGGAGGGAGCGGCACGGGGAAGTCCACACTGCTGCGACTGGCCCTGGGGTTGATCAAACCCGATTCTGGCGGCATTCTGATAGACGGTGAGGACATCACCGATTACACCGAAGAGCGGCTGATGGCGATACGGCAGAAGATCGGGATGGTATTTCAGGAAGGCGCGTTATTCGACAGTCTCTCGGTTTACGATAACGTCGCCTACCGCCTGCGCGAACAGAAGGCGCGCGAGTCCGAGATCGAGCCGATTGTCATGCGCATGCTGCGGTTTGTCGACCTGGAGGAGGCGGCGGACAAGATGCCGAACGAGCTTTCGGGGGGCATGCGCCGGCGCGTGGGCATCGCGCGGGCGCTGGTCGGGAGCCCGAAGATCATCCTATATGACGAGCCGACCGCCGGCCTCGACCCGATTACCGCCCGCACGATCTGCGAGCTGGCCCTGAAGCTGCGCGACCTTGAAGAGGTCTCTTCGATCTTCGTCACGCACCGGCTGCAGGACATCGAAGTGTTGGCCAACGAATACGTCGTGCGCGACGATTACGGCAACCTGATCTTCGAGCACGAAGGCGACAAGATGTGCCTGGTAAATACCAAATTCATCATGCTGAAGGATGGAAACGTCATATTTAACGGGAGCGATGAGGAGATGCGCAATTCGCGCGACCCTTACATTCGCAAGTTCCTCGACAATGAGCGGTCTAGGGCTATCGGGGCTTAATGGGACGCATAAGATTTATGGGACTCACGAGTCCCATAAATCTTATGCGTCCCATAAGTCGCATTCCCAGACAGTAATTTTGGAGGCATTTTATGGCTCAACGTAAGCAAGCGAGTTTTTCGGAATTACGCGTGGGGATTCTGGTTCTTTCGGCGCTGGCCATTCTGATCCTCGTCATCTTCGCCGTCAGCGGCGACATCAAATTGCCAGGCATCGGCAAGACCACCACCGTCAGGACTCAGATGGCGAGCGTCGACGGGCTGCGCAAAGGCGCTGAGGTGCGTCTATCTGGCAAGAAGGTGGGTAGCGTCAAGGAGATCAATTTCGGTAAGATTCCGAGCTCCCCTGATTCGCAGAGCAACATACAGATCGTCATGGAGATCGACGGCAAGCTTGGCGATAGTCCGGCGGTCGAGCGCATCCGCAGCGATTCGATGGCCGTGCTTAAGAGCGCCGGAGTGCTGGGCGACAACGTCATTGACATCACCCCGGGCACCAGCGCGGGCAAGCCGATACAGGACGGCGACTACATCCCCAGCGAGGCCCAAAAGAGCGTCGGCGACATCATCAACGCCGCGCAGACGGCGGTGGGCCACCTCAACGTGATAGCGTCCGACATCAGAGACATGACCGGGAATATGAAGTCCGGCAAGGGATCGGCCGGGAAGTTCCTCTACGACGAGTCGTTCTATTTAAATCTCGACAGCGCCGTGCGCCAGGCCGAGAGCCTCATGCAAGAGATCAAGGGCGGCAAGGGGACTATGGGCCAACTTGTCAGCGACCCGACGTTTTACAAACAGGCGACCGACACCATCTCCCAACTGCGAAGCATCACCGACCAGGTCGAAAACCAACTTCGCTCCGGCAAAGGTTCCATCGGCAAGTTCCTCAAGGATGACAAGCTCTACAACGACGCCAGTTCGCTCATCGCCAGATTGGATCAGACGTCGGGCCGGCTGGAGAACATGGTCACCAAGATCGAGCGCGGCGAGGGCACGGTCGGCAAGTTTATCAACGATGATAAAATTTACACCGACGCGCGCGACACAATCGAGAGGCTGAACCTCATCGTGGCGCGCATGGAGAAGGGCGAAGGCACAATGGGAATGATACTCAAAGACGGGCGCCTTTATAACAACGCGAACAATCTCTCGGCCGAGGTGACGAAACTGCTTTACGATTTCCGCCAGAATCCGAGGAAATACCTGTCCGTGAAGGTGACGATCTTTTGACGAATCAGGCCGGCAAACTTTAGGATGAAAGAATGGCCACAGAGACACAGAGACACAGAGCGGAAAGAGAAAAGAAGCTTTCTAGGCAATCTCTTTTTCTCTCTTCCTCTGTGGCTCTGTGGCTCTGTGGCGCAATATGAACGATAAACTCATCATCGCCGGGCGCGAGTTCGATTCGCGCCTGATCATAGGAACCGGAAAATACCGCGACAATGATGAGATGGCGGCCGCGTTCGATCGCAGCGGCGCAGAGATGATCACCGTCGCCGTGCGCCGCGTCAACATTACGGACCGTTCGCAGCCGTCCCTGCTCGATTTCATCGACCTTAAGAGGTTCTCTATCCTGCCGAACACGGCCGGCTGCTACACGGTAGACGAAGCCGTGCGGACGGCCCGGCTGGCGCGCGAAGTCGGCTTGTCGGACTGGATCAAGGTCGAGGTGATCGGCGATCAGAAGACGCTTTTTCCCGACAACGAGGCCACGCTCGAAGCCACGAAGATATTGGTCAAAGAGGGCTTCACCGCGCTGCCTTATTTCAACGACGATCTGATCATGGCAAAGAAGCTGATTGACGCGGGCGCGGCGGCGGTGATGCCTCTGGCCGCGCCGATCGGCTCCGGCCTCGGCGTTCAGAACCCGAACAATCTGCGGATCATGCGCGAGCAGATCACAGAGGTCCCGATCATCGTCGACGCCGGCGTAGGCACGGCCTCCGACGCTTGCTTCGCTATGGAACTGGGGGTGGACGGCGTCCTGATGAACACGGCGATCGCCGAATCCCGGAACCCCGGGGAGATGGCCGAAGCTATGAAACTCGCCGTGCAATCAGGAAGGCTGGCCTACCTCGCCGGGCGAATGACAAAGCGCTTATATGCTAGCGCCAGTAGTCCTGTAGAGGGCGTGGTCCGATGAATCGGCTTTGAGCGTCCTTTCGGTTATCCGCGGAAGACTTTAGGAATCCTCCACTGAGCAAGCGAATATCGAATGAAATGATCAAGGCGATCGAAAGCAATATTCGCGAATAAACCGTTGGGATCCCAGCCTTGAAACTGGTTGAGGAAGGCGTAAAATAACGCCGCACGCAAACGAGGGGGCAAATCGGAGATGGGGGATCTGTATACCGTGCTGGGCGTCAACCGCACGGCCACTTCCAATGAAATCAAATCCGCTTACCGCCGGTTGGCGCGCAAATATCACCCTGACGTCAACTCTGACCCAACAGCCCAGTCGAAATTCGCTCAGATCAATGAGGCTTATCACACGCTGATTGACTCCGAACGTCGCAGAACTTACGACCGGACGGGGGCTGTTTCATCGGCTACTTACGCGCGACAGTCTGACTCCGCGGCCGCGCGCGCCGCGCGCCGCGCGCATTACCAGGAGCGCGCCGACCACATAGTAAATGAGTGGCTGAGGCGCGAGCGCGAAGAGGCGCGCGCGCGCGGCAAGGCCGTCTATACGACCGTCACTCTGTTTGTCTCGACTTTCTTCGCGGCGATTACAGCCGGACTGCTCGGGCCGCCCAGCGAGATCAGTGATTTATCGAAAGCTTTGTGGTTCATGATTCTGGCTCTGTTGTTTGTCTTTGGAGTCCGGCATCTCTACCTCAACTTCAAGGAGCATTTCGAATATTACACCTATCGCCAGCCGAGGGTTTCAGTGACGCGCCCGGCCAGGAAGCCAAACAAGCGTTTTAAGCGCAGTGACGCGGTAGCATTTGTAATCATCGGTTATTTGTTCTCGGTCGGGGCTGGCGTTCTGATCAGACTATTGCTTGAAAGTTTCTCTCCGAAACCGCTGGACAACACCATAATCGTCCACGCGGTTTTGTACGCCATGGTCTACCCGCCGATCGCCGTCTTGATCGTTGATAAGATATATTCGATAAATCAAAGCGTTTGAAATTGCGCGTGACCGACACTCGTCAGGCGGATTTCCTCTCTATCTTCGCCCTCGCGTTTTTTATCCCTTTCATTTGCGAAGTCTCGCTTGAGATTGTCGCCTTGACACCTGCTCATTGCGTCCGTATTCTCTTCGTTTTGCATGCGCTAAAAGATCGCTCTCTATGTGATTGACCTATGTTCGAGGCGTTATCAGACAAGCTCAAGAAAGTTCTAAAGGACCTGCGCGGCGAGAGCCGTTTGTCGCCGGAGCACCTCGATCTGGCGATGCGCGAGATTCGCATCGCCCTGCTCGAAGCCGACGTCAATTTCAAGGTTGTCAAAGACTTCATCGAACGGATCAAGAGCAAGTCCGTCGGGCAAGAGGTTTTGCAGCAGCTCTCGCCCGGCCAACAGGTGGTCAAGATCGTCTATGACGAGATGGTCGAGATGCTCGGCGGCACATCCAGCCGTCTGTTATTCACCTCGCGCCGCCCGAACTCGGTGATGATCGTCGGACTGCAAGGGTCCGGTAAAACGACATCGACTGGCAAGTTAGCGAAATGGCTCTATAAAAATCAGAACCGCAATCCGCTGCTGCTTTCCGTCGACGTCTATCGCCCCGCGGCGCGCGACCAGTTGGCGGTCATCGGCAATGCGATCAACATTCCGGTGTTCGCGGGCGAGGGCATTGACGACCCGATTGAGTTGTGCCGCGCGGCGCGGCGGCACTGCGAGCAGGTCGGCTTCGACACGCTGATGATCGATACGGCTGGCCGCTTGCATATCGACGACGCGCTGATGGAAGAGTTGCGGCGCATCAAGGCCGAAATGTTTCCGTCCGAAACGCTCTTCGTCGCCGACGCCATGACCGGACAAGACGCGGTCAAGAGCGCGAAGGAGTTCCATGACCGCGTCGGCGTGACCGGCGTCATCCTGACCAAGATGGACGGCGACGCGCGCGGGGGCGCCGCGCTTTCGATCAAGGAGGTCACGGGCCAGCCGATCAAATTCGTCGGCGTCGGCGAAAAGTACGATGCGCTCGATCCTTTCTATCCGGAACGCATCGTCTCGCGCATACTCGGAATGGGCGACGTCCTGTCGCTCATCGAAAAAGTGCAGGAAGAGGTCGACGAACAGAAGGCGCTCGAACTGCAGGATAAGATGGAGCGGAACGCCTTCACGCTCGAAGATTTCCGCGACCAGCTTCAACAGATGAAGAAGCTCGGCTCGGTGTCGAGCCTGCTGGAAATGCTGCCCGGCGACATGTTCAAGGGCATGCCGAAGATGACGCCCGAAATGTCGGCGCAGATGGAAAAGGAAATGAGGCGCACTGAGGCGATCATCAACTCGATGACGCTGACCGAGCGGGAAAACCATCTGATCATAAGCGCGTCGCGCCGCCGCCGCATCGCGATGGGCAGCGGCAATAAGGTCAAAGACGTCGATAAATTGCTCAAGCAGTACGTCGAAATGAAAACGATGATGGCGCAACTGATGGGCGGCGACGGGATGTTCGGCGGCCTGAAGGGGAAGGTCGTGCGCAAGCTGACGGGCGTCGGCTCTCGCAAGAAGAAACACAAGAAAAAGAAGCGGAGATGAGAGCGGGCAGAGGGCAGAGGGCAGAGGGTAGTGAATAGCGCCCTCTGCCCTCTGCCCTCTGCCCAGCGCCCGCTATCCACTACCCACCGCCCGCCAACTCAACTTATAATGCGGGCCTGATTACATTTGGAGGTGAGTTACATTGTTAGCAATCAGATTGACGAGACAGGGAGCGAAGAAGAAGCCGTTTTACCGTGTCGTCGTGGCCGAGAAGCGGGCGAAGCGTGACGGGCGATTCGTCGAAATCGTCGGCCATTACAACCCGTGCCGTGAGCCGGTGGAGTTGAAGCTCGACCACGATCGCATCAATTACTGGCTCAAATGCGGCGCGCAGCCGACCGACACGGTGCGGAACCTGATTCGCAAGAGTGAACAGCAGAAGGTTGTGGAGACGGCGCAATGAAAGAGCTTGTCGAGTTGATAGCCCAGACGTTGGTCGATAACCCCGAGCGGGTGAACGTCAAAGAGATCGAAGGGCATCAGGCTACGGTGCTCGAGTTGCGCGTCGCCGAAGGCGACCTCGGAAAAGTCATCGGCAAGCAGGGGCGCACCGCGCGCGCGATTCGCACGGTCCTAAACGCCTCGGGAACGAAGCTCAAAAAGCGCTTCGTGCTTGAAATCCTCGAATGAACGAGCGCGGGAAACAGGATCGCGCGGCTGCGGGCCCTGACGTTACAGAAGACGTCAGAGAGGATGATTTGATCAGCGTCGCGCGGATCGCCCGCCCGCAAGGACTTCGCGGCGAGGTCATCGCCGATCTGCTGACTGATTTCCCGGAGCGCTTCGCCAGACTCGGCAGAGTTTATGTCAAATGCGCCGACGGACGACTCCTCCTTCTCGACCTCGAAAACTCGCGCCTGCATAAAGGCCGCGTCGCGCTGAAATTCACCGGCTTTGACTCAATCTCCGGCGCCGAAGAGCTGCGAGACGCGCGTGTCCTGGTTTCGCGCGATCAACTGGTCGAACTGCCCGAAGACACATACTACGATTTCGACCTGATCGGCTGCGAGGCAGTAGCTACTGGAGGCCAACATCTGGGTCACGTCGAAGCGGTGCAGAATTACGGCGCCGCGCCGCTGCTCGTGGTCCGGGACGGCGCGCGAGAACTTCTGATCCCGCTCGTCCTAAGTATTTGCGTCGAGATTGACACCGGGCGTAAAAGGATCGTGGTCAATCCGCCTGAAGGCTTGCTGGACTTGTGAAAGTCAGATGTCAGATGTCAGATGCTAGATGACAGGCGCAGAGGTCGCACGGTTCAGTTACTGACATCTGACATCTGATATCTGACAT
>Ga0207428_10004433_pt1 | contig 13355 bp, 10 predicted proteins | sample RhiMethybrSRZTD1_FD_187600 | JGI IMG/M metagenome (GOLD analysis project Ga0207428, IMG submission 187600) | Populus rhizosphere microbial communities from Tennessee, USA - Rhizosphere MetaG P. TD hybrid SRZTD1 (SPAdes) (version 3) | ecosystem: Host-associated > Plants > Roots > Rhizosphere >... | reverse complement strand
CAATCCCGTCACGCCCTACGCGGGCCGCCGGCTCGACGGGCGCGTCGCGGCCACGTACGTTCGGGGGATGGAGGTCTACGCGGACGATCGGTTCCGGGACGAACCGGTCGGCCGCCTGCTGTCCAGGGGAGCGGCGTGAGCGACTTCACGACGCTTCCCGACCTCGCCGCCCGGCGCCTCGGCGGGATGGTGCTCGTCGCGAACGACGAGTTCTTCGCGCCGAAGGAGAGCCTCCTCAAGCCGGAGGCGCCGGTCTTCGACCCCAACCGCTACACGGATCGGGGCAAGGAGATGGACGGGTGGGAGACGCGCCGCCGACGCGATCCGGGCCACGACTGGTGCATCGTCCGGCTCGGCATCCCCGGGATCGTGCGCGGCGTGGTCGTCGACACGAGCTTCTTCCGCGGCAACTACCCGGACCGCTGCTCGGTCGAGGGCGCCGTGGTCGAGGAGGACGACGTCACGGGCGCGGAATGGTTCGACCTCGTGCCCGAGTCGGCGCTCGAGGGCGACGCGCTCAACCGGTTCGACGTCGCGTCGCCGCTCCGCGTGAGCCACGTCCGGCTCAACATCTTCCCCGACGGCGGGGTCGCGAGGCTCCGCGTCCACGGCGAGCCCCTCCCGGATCTTCGGACGCTCACCGACGCGGGCGGCCGCGCGGACGTCGCGGCGTCGTTGTCGGGCGGGGTCGTGCTCGACGCGAGCGATCTCTTCTTCTCCTCGCCGCACAACCTGATCGCGCCGGGCGACTCACACGGCATGCACGACGGATGGGAGACGCGTCGGCGGCGCGGCGAGGGCCACGACTGGGTGGTGATCCGCCTCGCGACCGAGACCGAGATCGAGCGCATCGTGGTCGACACCTCGAACTTCAAGGGCAACTACCCGGACACGTGCTCGCTCGAGGTTCGTGTAACTCCCGACGTCGCCGCCGACCCGGAGGCCGAGCCGGCCTGGTCCGAGGTCCTCTCGCATCGCAGGCTCGGCCCGCATCGACGCTTCGCGTTCCCGATCGACCCGCCGGCGCCGGCCACCCACGTTCGGCTGAACATCCATCCCGACGGCGGCGTGGCTCGGCTCCGGGTGGACGGGAGGGTCACCGACGACGGCTGGCGGTCGTTCGGCGTCCGGTGGCTCAACGCGAAGACCGCCGAGGTGTTCGAGGAGCGTGTGCTCGCCTGCTGCGGCTCGCGCGTGTGGGCGAGTCGGCTCCGGGCGGCGAGGCCGTTCGCGACGTTCGACGCGCTGCTGCAGACCGCCGACGACGTGTGGGCCGGACTCTCGACCGACGATCGGCGGGAGGCGTTCGCGGCGCACCCGCGGATCGGGGAACGGGGAGGGTCGGCCTGGGCCCGCGGCGAGCAGGCCGGTGCCGCCGGGGCGACCGACGAGACCCTCCGACAGCTCGAAGCGGGCAACCAGGAGTACGAGGGGCGGTTCGGGCACGTATTCCTGATCAACGCCACCGGGAAAAGCGCCGAGGAGATGCTCGAGGCGCTGCGCGAGCGGCTCGGGAACGACGCCGACGCCGAGCTCGCCGAGGCCGCCGAACAGCAACGGCAGATCACTCGGATCCGGCTCGAGAAGCTCGTCCGCCCCGTGGCGCCGCTCGTTCGCGCGGGAGGATGATGCGGTGGCGGCGATCACGACGCATGTGCTCGACACCTCGACCGGCCGGCCCGGCGCAGGCGTGGCGGTCGAGCTCGAGGTCTTCTCCGCCGGCGGCTGGGAACCGGTCGGGGCGGGCCTGACGGATGAACAGGGCCGGCTGAGCGATCTGCTCCCCGAGGGCGCCGAACCGATGGCGGGGACCTACCGGATGCGGTTCGATACCGGCGCGTACTTCGGGCAGCGCGGTCTGGAAGCCTTCTTCCCGGCGGTGACGGTGGAGTTCACCCTGCGCGAGCCCGGGGAGCACCATCACGTCCCGTTGCTGCTGAGCCCGTTCGGCTACTCGACCTACCGGGGGAGCTGATGGGGTTCGAGCTCGGGCCCAACCGGTACGGGAAGTCGGGGATCCATCTCGCGACCGTGGTCCGGGGCGAAGAGCGTCACGAGTTCTCCGAGCGTGAGCTCGAGGTGCGGCTGGAGGGCGATTTCGACGCGGTCCACACCGAGGGCGACAACGCGACGGTCCTACCGACCGACACGATGCGGAGCTCGGCCTTCGCGCTCGCCTTCGAGCATCCCGAGGAGGCGCTCGAGGCTTTCGCGCTCCGGTACACGAGCTACCTGCTGGACGCGTCCCCCGCGGCGAACCGCGCCGAAGCGTGGATGTCCGAGCGGCCCTGGGAGCGCGTCGTGATCGACGGCCGGCCCCACCCCCACGCGTTCACGCGTGGAGCCTTCCGATGGACGACGCACGTGGTCCGCGATCGGGACGACGTCCGCCTCTCCGGCGGGCTCGATGAGCTCTACCTGTTGAAGACGACCGGGTCGGCGTTCGGCGGCTTCCTCAAGGACCGGTACACGATCTTGCCGGAGACCGACGACCGGATCCTGGCGACCGAGCTCGACGCGCGGTGGCGGTACGCCGGGCCGGAGCTCGACTTCGCCAAGGAGCGGGAGGCCTGCCGGGATGGGCTCGTCCGCGCGTTCGCGCACCACGACGACAGCCGTTCGGTGCAGCACACCCTCTGGCACATGGGCACCGCGGTCCTCGAGGCGGCGCCGAACGTCGAGGAGGTGACGTTGTCGATGCCGAACCTCCACCATGTCGCGGTCGACCTCGCGTTCTGCGGGATCCACAACGACGGCCGGGTCTTCGTCGTGACCGACAAGCCCTCGGGCCGGATCGAGGGGACGGTGCGTCGGACCGAGGACGTTGTCTCGGGGTGAGCCGCTCGTTCCCCGACGACGCATGGGCCGACCTCCTCGAGCGCGCCCGCCGGGCCGCGGCCGAAGACCGGCGCCGCTTCCCCGGCGACCTCGGCGCCCGTCAGCCTCTCGAGACGCTGTACGTCCCCGCCGACCGCGTGAGCGCGACGACGACGGTCGAGTTCGGGACCGAGGCGTTGCGGCTGCTCGACGCGCACGCGGCTGACCCGGCGTCATTCGAGGTGGCGTTCGGTGTGGGCGCCGGGATCGCCGAGCGGACGCGGGCGCGCGTGCGCGCGAAGCTGGAGCGCGCGCCGGTCGAGGATCTTCGCGTCGACTTCGAGGATGGCTACGGCGCGCGACCCGACGACGAGGAGGACCGGCACGCGGAGGCGGCGGCTCGAGCCGTCGAGGCCCTGCGCGCGGGCGGGACCGCACCGCCGTCGTTCGGCCTGCGGGTGAAGTCGTTCGCCGACGGCGCCGAGGCGCGCAGCCTCCGGACGCTCGACACCTTCGTCACCACCCTGAGCGAGGCCGTCGGTCGGCTCCCCGACGGGTTCGTCGTCACGTTCCCGAAGGTCACGACGTCCGAGCACGTCGCGGCCTTCGCCGAGGCGCTCGAACGTCTGGAGGTCGGGCTCGGTCTGGCCGAGCGCTCGCTGCGGTTCGAGGTGCAGGTCGAGACGCCGCGGTCGGTGATCGGCCCCAACGGCTCGGTCGCGGCCCCCGCCATCCTCGAGGCGGCAGGCGGGCGCCTGACGGCGATGCACTTCGGGGTGTTCGACTACACCGCGGCGCTGGGGCTGATGCCGTGGGAGCAGCGGCTCGATCACCCGGCCAACGACTACGCGAGACACGCGCTCCAGGTGGCGCTCGCCGGGACGGGCGTCTGGATCAGCGACGGGTCGAGCAACGTCGTGCCGGCGAGCGACCGCACCGAGGACGTCCAGGCGACATGGGGTGTGCATGCCGACCATGTCCGGCACTCGCTCCGTCACGGCTTCTATCAGGGGTGGGACCTGCATCCCGCGCACCTGGTGAGCCGCTACGCGGCCGTCTATGGGTGGCTGCTCCCTCACCTGGACGAGGCGGCGTCCCGTGTTCGCGCATGGCGCCGACGGGTCGAAGCGCACGGCGTGCTCGATGAGCCGGCGACGGTCGCGAGCCTGCTCCGGTACCTGCGGTTCGCGATCTCGTCCGGCGCCGTCGACGAAGACGAGGTCCTCGAAGCCACAGGGCTCGCATCTGTCGAGCTGCTGGGAAAAGGGTAGGAGACGAGCGTGACCCACCCCGACGGCGTCGAGGTCCAGGGTCCCGCGGAACCCCGGTTCGACGAGATCCTGAGCGACGAGGCGCTCGCGTTCGTCGCCGGACTGCAGCGCGAGTTCGGCGGGCGTCGCGACGAGCTGCTCGAGGCCCGCGCCGAACGCCAGGCTCGGCTCGACGAGGGCGAGCGGCCAGACTTCCTGGGCGCGACGCGCTCGATCCGCGAGGCGGACTGGCGAGTGGCGCTCGCTCCGCCCGACCTGCAGGACCGCAGGGTCGAGATCACGGGGCCCACCGACCGCAAGATGGTGATCAACGCCCTGAACAGCGGCGCCCGGTGCTTCATGGCCGACCTCGAGGACGCGAACGCTCCTACCTGGTCGAACATGATCGAGGGACAGATCAACATCGCCGATGCGATCCGCGGGAGGATCGAGATGACGGGTCCGGACGGACGCGAGTACCGGCTCGCGGACGAGACCGCGACGCTGCTCGTTCGGCCGCGGGGCTGGCACCTGCCCGAACGGCACGTGCTCGTCGACGGAGCACCCGTGTCGGGGAGCCTGTTCGACTTCGGGCTCGCGTTCTTCCACAACGCGCGCGAGCAGCTCGAGCGGGGCACCGGCCCCTATTTCTACCTCCCGAAGCTCGAGGGCCACCTCGAGGCACGCCTGTGGAACGACGTCTTCGCCTGGGCGCAGGACCGGCTCGCGATCGCGCGCGGCACGATCCGCGCGACCGTCCTGATCGAGACGATCTTGGCCGCGTTCGAGATGGACGAGATCCTGTACGAGCTGCGCGAGCACTCGGCGGGCCTGAACGCCGGGCGCTGGGACTACATCTTCAGCGTGATCAAGAAGTTCCGGCGCCATCCCGGGTTCGTCCTGCCCGACCGAGCTCGGATCACGATGACCGTCCCGTTCATGCACGCATACACCGAGCTGTTGGTGCGCACGTGTCACCGGCGCGTGGCGCACGCGATGGGCGGGATGGCCGCGTATATCCCCAGCCGCGGAGACCCCGAGGTGAACGAGCTCGCGCTCGCGAAGGTGGCCGAGGACAAGGAGCGCGAGGCGAACGCCGGGTTCGACGGCACGTGGGTGGCCCACCCGGACCTGATCGCGACGGCGATGGGCGAGTTCGACCGGGTCATGGGCGATCGTCCGAACCAGGTCGACCGGCAGCGCGAGGACGTGGTCGTCACCGCGAAGGAGCTGCTCGACGTGCGCGTCGCGAACGGCGAGATCACGGAGGAGGGCCTGGGGACGAACGTGAGCGTGGGGATCCGGTACCTCGCTTCGTGGCTGTCGGGGGTCGGCGCGGCCGCGATCGACAATCTGATGGAGGACGCCGCGACGGCGGAGATCTCGCGGTCGCAGATCTGGCAGTGGGTGGCCAACGGCGTCACGCTCCCGACGGGTGAGATGGTCACCGCCGCGAAGGCCCGCGAGGCCATCCAGATCGAGATGACACACCTCCGCGAGCAACCGGGTAAGCAACCCTTCACCAAGCATCGCCTGGAGCAGGCGCGCACGCTGTTCGAAGAGGTGGCGCTCCCACCCGACTTCCTCGACTTTCTTACCCTCCCCGCCTACGAGCTGCTCTGACCCCTCCGCGCTCGTGGTTGAAACCGGCCGCGATGGGGAAAGGCGCCGGTTCGAGGTCGCGCCTCACCCGTACGCGCGACCGGAAAGGGGGAGACCATGAAGAGAGCGATCGTTCTCGCCCTGATGGCGGGGCTGCTCGTCGGCGTGCTCGGGTCGACGGTCTCGGCCCAGCCCACAAACTTCCGCGCCGTGCTCTCGGGCGGCGACGAGGTGCCCCCTCGGGACAGCGCTGCCCGGGGCGTCGCGAAGTTCATGCTGAGCGCCGACGGCTCCGAGCTCGGGTTCCGGCTCGTCGTGGCGAACATCGAGAACGTCTTCGCCGCGCACATCCACTGCGGGGTCGCCGGTGTGAGCGGTCCCATCGGGGTCACGCTGTTCATGGGGGTTCCGGGTGGGGGGAGGACGGATGGCGTCCTCGCCGCCGGCACCGTGACGGCTCCCGATCCCGGCAACCTCTGCGGCTGGACCGACCTCGACGATGTAGTCACCGCGCTCGAGTCGGGTGACACGTACGTCAACGTTCACACGAACGATGGGGTAGAGCCTCCGAACACCGGACCCGGCGACTTCCCGGGAGGGGAGATCCGCGGCCAGAACTTCTGAGGGGGACCTAGAGTCGCCGGCCGAGCAGGTGGGCGCATCGGATGTCTCGCTCTACGTCGGTCCAGCCGACTGACAGGCCCCAGAGGGCGTCGTCGACCGAGCGGACGAACGCCCAGCGGTAGATGTGGGCCGGCTCGAGCTCCAGCTCCGTCGCGAGCCGGCCCACGATCGCATCGACGGAGCTGAGATCGAATCGCTGGGGGAGCAGCGTCCGCACGAGGTGACCCGTGTCGAATGCTCGCTCGCCCACGAGCGGCTTGGGATCGATCACGAGCCAGGCCTCGCGCTGGGCTGCGAGCACGTTCCACAGATGGAAGTCCCGGTTGGCCAGGACGGCCGCCTCTGATGAGGCCGCGAGGTCGCGGCAGAGATCGACCGCCGTTCGGAGGAGCCGTTCGTCGAAGGGCCGATCCTGTCGAACGAACCGCCCGAGGAGTTCGTCCGCCAACCCCGACGCGAGATCGCGGACGAGCGCAAACGGGTGATCGTCCGGAACCGGTCGCCACAGCCGCCTCAGCAGCGCGCAGGCGATCCCGATCGCCTCGGCGCGATCGGGGTGGTCTCCGAGCGGGGTCCCCGGCTCCAGCCGTTCGAGCAGGAGCACGCCGCGAGCGGGTTCGGCGTCTACCAGCCGCACGGCGCCGTCCCCGTGCCAATGACGCAGGGCCTCGGGCTCGTGTTGCGTCTCCTCGTCCACGAAGCTCACTTTGAGCACGAGACGTTCACCGCCGCGACGTTCGGCCGGCGCGACGAACCCTACGGCTCCGCCCGTGAAGGCAGGCCCGATGGTCAGCGACCATCGATCGGTGAACTCCTCGACGAGGCCGGGGAGCGATCCCAGCCAGGCACGGCCGGCAGCACCGTTCGCGGACAGGTTCATCCGCACCACTTCATCGGGGATCTCGAGCGCGCTCACGGAGTGGACGATGGCCCGGCGAGCCGCCCGTCGGCCATCTGGAGCACGCGGTCAAGCCGCGGCGCGAGCGCCACGTTGTGGGTGGCGATCAAGCAGGTGCCCCCCTCGGCGGCCGTGCGCCCGAAGGCCTCGAGCACCCGCCGCTCCGACACGGCGTCCTGGTGCCCCGTCGGCTCGTCCGCGAGCACGAGGGTCGGCGCCAGCACCAGCGCGCGGGCCACGGTCGTCCGTTGTTGCTCGCCGAGGGAGGTCTCCTTGGGGTACCGCGCGGCGAGGTGGGCGATCCCAAGATCCTCCATCAGCTCGTCGACACGCCCCCGGAGCTCCTCGAGCCGGCCGCGGAGCCGGGCCGGGTACTCGAGGTTCTCGCGGACGGTGAGCTCGTCGAAGAGCCCTAGCTTCTGCGGTACGACCGCGAGCTCGTCCCAGCCGGGAATCCCGGATCGGGCCCCCGCTCGTCCCTCCGGTCGCTCGATCGTTCCGGCGTCCGCCTGTTCCCAGCCCGCGATCACGTTGAGCAGCGTGGTCTTGCCCGAACCCGATCGCCCGACGAGCCCGACGAGCTCGCCCGGGCGGAGCGTGAGGCTCACGTCGTCCAGCGCGTGGACCACCTCGTCCCCGCGCCGGTAGGCCTTCGAGAGCCCGTTCGCGGCCAGGACGGACGGGAGCTCGGGTTCGGTGGCCGTCGTGGTCACCGGGGGCCGCCACCGGTCGGCGCGGTCGGGTTCGGCCGGCGTCGGGGCCGGCCGGAACGAGGCTGCGCTCGAACGATCGGCGGAGTCGGCGGGCGTGGCCGACGATGACCGGCGGATCCCGTGGTCGAGCTCGAGCGCGGCGTCGGCCCGTCGCATCACCGAACGGTCGTGGGTCGCCACGACGAACGTCACCCCGGCGCGAGCGAGTTCCACCATCGTGTCCATCACGTGGCTGGCGGAGGCGCTGTCCAGCTCGGCCGTCGGCTCGTCGGCCACCACGATCGTCGCGCCGCCCATCAGGACCTCGGCGATCGCGGCCCGCTGCTGCTCGCCACCCGAGAGCTCCGAGGGTAGATGGTCGACACGCCCCCGGATCCCGAGGGTGGAGAGCAGCGCCTCCTGGTCGATCCGCGGCGGACGGTGGGTGAGCCCGCGTGCGAGCCTCAGGTGCTCGCCCACGGTGAGATGCGGGAGGAAGTTGTCCGACGGCCGCTGGAACAGGTACCCGACGGTCGCACGGCGGAACCGGCGCAGCGTCCGCGCGGACGCGTCGTGCACGCTGGTTCCCTCCACCACGAGCGTGCCGCTCGTCGGCCGGTCGAGCCCGGCGACCAGGCGGAGCAGCGAGGATTTGCCGCTGCCCGAGGGGCCGACCACCGCGAGCAGCGCTGAGGCGGGGACCTCCGCCGAGAGTCCCTTCAGGGCGCGCACCTCGCCGCTCGCGGTCCGGTAGGTCTTCACCAGGTCGTCGCAGCGCGCGGCGACCTCCGGCTTCCTGCCCGTCTCCGGCGCCTCAGTCCGCAAGTCGCATCACCTGCCCGAGGTCGGCGGAGCGGGCGCGCCGTTCGGTGAGCCACCCACCGGCGAGGGCCGCCAGCAGCAGGGCCGGCGCCCCGATCGCGACGAGGACCACCGGGACGACCGTGATCGGGTCCGGCGGGATCGACTCGATCGGGTCCAGCAGCGGGACGGTGAGCCGCGCCGCGACGATCGCGAGGAGGGTGCCGGCCATGTAGGCGATCACGAGCATCGCGCCGACCTCGATCGCGAGCGCGACGAGGTGGCCGGAGGACCGCATCCCCATTCGCAGCGACAGGCCGTACGAGACGACCTCGGCCCGCTGGCGGGCCTGCAGGTACATGAGCATCGCGGCGAACAGGAGCAGCGCCGCCAGGACGCCGAGCCCGTTCATCACGAGGAACGTGTCGATCACGGCTGCGATGTACGAGATGTCCTTCACCTCGTCCGCGGTCAGGACGAGCGAGGGGGTGTAGTCGAGCTCGGCCAGCGCGGCGCGCGCGGCGCGAGGACTCCCACGGATCCAGAGCTCGTCGCTCGCGCCCGCGACGGTCAGGGGGTCGGGTGCGTCCCCGACCGCGTCGAGGAGTTGCTGCGAGTCGACCACCACGAGCGGCCGGAGCGACGTCATACCGGGGAACGCGTTCGCGCGCCCGACGATCTCGATCGGCAGGGTCTGCCGGTCGAGCGTGATCGAGTCCGGGAAGGCGTTCGGCGCCGAGGCCATGAGCACCGGGAGCGCGCCCCCGGACGGCTGCGAGATCCGGTCCAGGAGCGTCTCGAGCGGCTCCGAGGAGAAGGCCGGGTCCCAGAACGCGGTCGAGGCGAAGGTCTCCGCGTCGATCGCCAGCAGGTCGAACGGCACGCCGGGCCGGAGCTCGCCCGCCTGGAGTCGACGGACCGCCCGGGTCACCGGCAGCGGGAACGTCTCCGGCGTCGCGTTCACGCTGTCGATCCGAGCCTGCACGTCGCTTCCGACGTACACACCAGCCTTGGCGTCCACCGTGGTTCGCATCGAGCGCGCCACGGTCTGCGCCTGCACGAACAGCCCGAGGCAGAGCCCGGCGGCCGCGATCAGGAGCAACGTCAGCCGCGAGCGCGCGGCGAGCCGATGCACCGCCAGGTAGGCGGGGGTCCCCCATCCGCCGCTCCGGCCGCGCGCCCACCGAAGGACCAGGACCACCGCGCGCGCCACGAGCGCCACGAAACCGGCGAGGAACGCGAGCGGGAAGGCGAACAGCAGCAGGCTCGGCGCCGTCGTCCCGAGCGAGCGGTCCACCACGACCGCGCCGCCGCTCCGCAGCCGCTGCAGGATCAGCAGCGAGAGGCCGATCAGGACCAGCTCCCACGGGAAGGCCCCCAGGAGGCGCAACCGGCTCCGATGATGCTCGGACTGGCGCAGGAACGAGACGGTCGAGACGATCGCGATCGCCGCGACCGCGACGACCCCCGCGGCCGCCGCGGCCCACACCGCCTGCTCCGACGCCGACGACGCCAACGCGCCGCCGGGACCCAGCCACCGCACGAGCGCGAACGCGATGCCCAACCCGAGCGCCGCGCCGATCGCACACGGGATCACGGCCTCGAGCGCCGATCGCCCACCCACCGCTCTCGGCCTCGCGCCACGCGCGAACAACAGGTTCGACTCGACCCGGCGGGCGGCCATCGCGAATGCGCCCGCCCCCGCGACGACCACCAGCGCGACGAGCATCCCGGCGATCCGCAGCAGCCGGGCTGGTCCGTCGATCGCCACCAGCCGCCCGTGGACGTCTCGGACCACGTCGTCCATCGCGCTCCCCCACACGGGACCATTGGAACGGTTGCAGAAGAACCCGGTGAAGCACCGGTCGAGCAAGTCTCGGTCGTTGATGTCCTCGGAGATGCGCGAGGTGATGCCGGCAGCGTCCTCGGCCTCCTGGAGCGTGAGGTCGCGCAGGAGCGGCGCCTGCCACGCGTACGCCGCGTGGTCGAGTCCGATCGCACGCGCCGCCCCGGCGAACCGGTCCTTCGGCACGATCACCGCCTGGGGAGGCGGCGCGCAGTTGCCGCAGTACAGGACGAGGGCGTCGTTCCAGGGCCGCCAGTACCCGGAGGCCCCGCCCTTGTACAGCGACCGGTAGATCCCGCCCACCGGCAACGTCACGGTTCCCTCGTCGGGCGAGCCGATCACGATCCGCTCGCCCGGCGTGATGTCGAGGGCGTCCGAGATCAGGTCGGGGACCAACACGCCGTCGGCGGCCGAACCCTCGAGGATCTCCACGTGGTCCGCCGCTCGCTCCCCCATGAACAGGCGGGCGTCCCGCCGCTCGTGTTCGCCGGCGACCGAGATCGGCCTGATCGGCGCGAGCGCCGACTCCAGCGGGTCGTCGAGGTACGGGCTCGGAGCGACGAGCCCCTCGAAGATCGCGTCGACCCTCGGCTCGATGTCGCCGTGCCGGTCCGACCCGGGCAGTGGCAATGCCCCGTTGCGGTACATCATCCCGACGCCCCAGCGCGTATACGCGGGGTCGTGGATCCGGGCCGAGACGAGCTCGCTCGCGGAGGACGAGATGAACAGGGGGTACGCCGATGCGGCGAGCGCGAGCAGGAGCGCCCCCACCGCGATCGAGACGAAGAGCCCCGGGTACCGCAGCAGGACGAGCGGGGCCTTCGACCACAGCGGATCGGCGTCGATCAGCCTGCCGCGGTTCCGTCTGCGTGCCCTCGCCATCGGCCTCCCGTGCTTGGTCGCCAATAGGTTCTACGCCTGAGGACGGCCGCACGTTCGTCCCGCTCGGCACGTCGCGGCCGCGTACCGCTCGTTCCGGTCGCCCGGGGCCTGTCCGTCGCCCACCGTACCCGTCCGTATCCTGGGTCCGTGAACGACCGATTCCTCCGAGCGCTCCGGCGCGAGCCCGTCGACCGCACCCCGGTCTGGTTCATGCGCCAGGCCGGGCGCTACCTCCCCGAGTACCGGGAGCTCCGCGGCGATCGCGACATCCTGGACGCGATCCGCGAGCCCGAGGTCGCCGTCGAGCTCACCCTGCAACCCCTTCGACGGATGCCGCTCGACGCGGCGATCGTGTTCGCCGACATCATGGTGCCGGTCGCCGCGATCGGGGTCTCCGTCCGGATCGAGTCGGGGGTCGGTCCAATCGTGGACGACCCGATCCGAGACCCGGCGAGCGTCGCCCGGCTCCGGGCGCTCGAACCCGACGTGGACGAGCCTTACGTGGCCGAGACGATCCGCCTCCTCCGCAAGGAGCTCGGGGTCCCGCTGATCGGGTTCGCCGGCGCGCCGTTCACCCTCGCGAGCTACCTCGTCGAGGGCGGCTCGTCGCGCGATCACGTCAGGACGAAGGCGCTGATGCACGATGACCCCGCCACGTGGTCGTTGCTGATGGACGCGCTCGCGTCGGTCTCGCGCGCCCACCTGCTCGCGCAGATCGAGGCGGGTGCGCAGGCGGTGCAGCTGTTCGACTCCTGGGCGGGGTCGCTCGCGCCGGGCGACTACGCGCGCTCGGTGCGGCCGTGGTCGGCGCGAGTGCTCGCGGACCTTCCGGTGCCCTCGATCCACTTCGGCGTGGGGACCGGGGAGCTCCTGACATCGATGGGCGAGGCCGGCGGCGACGCGATCGGCGTCGACTGGCGGGTACCGCTCGATGGGGCGTGGGAACGGATCGGCCCGAACCGGGGGATCCAGGGCAACCTCGATCCCGCCGTCTGCGTCGCGTCGTGGGAGGCCGTCGAACCCGCCGCCACCGAGATCCTCGACCGCGCGGCGATGCGCGACGGCCACGTGTTCAACCTCGGGCACGGCGTCCTCCCGCATACCCCCGTCGAGAACCTTCAGCGCCTCGTGGACCTCGTGCACGAACGGACCGCCCGATGAGCGGTCCGCCGATCGGCGTGCTGGTGATGGCGTACGGGACCGCCAGCGGCCCCGAGGACGTCGAGCGCTACTACACCGACATCCGGGGCGGACGACGTCCCTCGCCCGAGCACCTCGAGGAGCTTCGCGAACGCTACGCGGCGGTCGGCAACCGCTTCCCGCTGCTGGACATCACCCGGCAGCAGGCCGAGGGCCTGGAGCGGGAGCTCAACCGTGACGGGCCGGGCGCGTTCCGCGCTTACCTGGGGATGAAGCACTCGCCCCCATTCATCGCCGAGACGATCGATCGGATGCGCGAGGATGGGATCGAACGCGCGATCGGGATCGTGATGGCGCCGCACTGGTCGGGGATGTCCGTCGAGGGCTACCTCGACCGCGTTCGCGAGGATGTGGGCGAGGGCCCACCCGCGTTCGACTTCGTCCGCTCGTACCACGACGACCCCCGCTTCGTATCGTTCCTGGCCGAGCGGGTGGCCCATGCGATCGGCGGGCTCACCGCCGAGGAGCGCCGGGGCGCGACGGTGATCTTCTCCGCGCACAGCCTGCCCACCCGGACGGTCGAGGACGGCTCGCTCCGGTGCCTGCGATGCCACGGCTGCGAGGACACGTGCCGCTACCGCGACGGCCTCGCTGAGACCGCAGACCTGGTGGCCGGGGAGCTCGGCCTCGCTCGGCACACGATCGCGTGGCAGAGCGCTGGCCGGACCGACGACCCATGGTGGGGACCGCCGATCGAGGACGTGCTCGGCGATCTCGCGAGAAAGGGGTGTCCCGCCGTGGTC
>Ga0207428_10004432_pt1 | contig 13360 bp, 10 predicted proteins | sample RhiMethybrSRZTD1_FD_187600 | JGI IMG/M metagenome (GOLD analysis project Ga0207428, IMG submission 187600) | Populus rhizosphere microbial communities from Tennessee, USA - Rhizosphere MetaG P. TD hybrid SRZTD1 (SPAdes) (version 3) | ecosystem: Host-associated > Plants > Roots > Rhizosphere >... | reverse complement strand
CTTCCGCGCGAAGATGGAGGTCGAATGAACGGTGCATCCCAACGCCAGGGCCGCCTTGATCGCCAACTCCACGGCCCGCCGGTTCAGCACGGGCAGCGCGCCAGGCAATCCGAGACACACCGGACACGTGTTGGCATTCGGCGGCGCACCGAACCGCGTACTGCATCCACAGAACAGTTTGCTCTCGGTCTGGAGCTGAGTATGAATCTCGAGACCGATGACAGGCTCAAACGACATTCGCTGAAATTGTTGATTGTCGAATTCTGAGTGCTGATTGTAAACGATCGGATTCAAGAACAATCAGCATTCAACCATCATCAATCAGCAATTTCAGATGATTTTCATCACTTTCCCGAACGCCTCTACCACCAGTGAATCAAACTGCGTGCCGCTGCAGCGTTCCAGTTCGAGAAGGGCTTCGGACGGAGTGATCGCGTCGCGAAAGACGCGTGGTCTGGTCATCGTGTCGTACGCGTCAGCGACCGAGACAATGCGCGCGCCGATCGATACTTCGGCGGCGTGAATTCCCTGCGGGTAGCCCAGGCCATCCATTCGCTCGTGCGCTTCGCGCACGATCGGCACCACGGCGTGCAGGTAGGGCACGCTCGCGACCAGATCGCCGGCGATGGCGGGATGTCGCCGCACCAGCAACGTTTCCTCGACCGTCAGCGGTGCGGGCTTGCGGAGAACGGCTTCGGGCACTGCCAGCTTGCCAATATCGTGCAGCAGCGCTCCCTGTTCGATCGTCGTCAGCGCCTCGTTCGGTAGCCCGAGAATGCGGCCAACACTGACCGCCAACGCGGCCACTCGATAGCCGTGCTCATACATCTCGCGATCGGCGAGCGTCAGCATCGCGAACATCGAATCGATCGTGTCGTCACTGTCGACACGGACACCAGCGATGGCGTCGCTCAGGCGCGACTGCCGAATGCTCATTTCCTGCTCGAGAGATTCGCGCCATCGGCGCGCGTCCCACGCCGCTTCGTGCCACTCGAGGCCGCGTGTGACGGCTTCCCGTAACCGGTCGCGCCCAAATGGCTTCGTCAGGTAATCGATGACGCCTTGACGCAAGGTTTGAACCGCCGGGCCGACGTCCTGGACACCGGTGGCCATGATCACCGCCGTCTCCGGGTACTCCTGCCTGATTCGCTCGGCGAGCCAGACCCCGTCGTGTCCGGGCATGCGAATGTCGCAGAGTGCCACGGCGGGCGGCGACTCGTGCAGGCGGCCGAGTGCTTCTTCGGCGCTGCCGGCCGTCGTGACGCGAAACCCTCCCGACTCCAACCAGCGCGCCAGCAAACTTCGCACGCTGTTTTCGTCGTCGACGATTAGAACGCTGTGCGCCGCGCGATCGAAAGTCGCGGCGGCCGGATCTTTCCGCGTGGTCATCAGTGGTCTCCCGGCGGCATCACGCCTCGACCATCACCGCGTTGTCGCGGCGACGCGTGATCGTATCGGACAGGTCGAGACGTTCGAGCCTTCGATAGAGCGCGCGCCGGCTCAATCCCAGCATCTTCGCGGCCGCCTTCTTGTTACCGCCGGCTCGCACCAGCGCGCGTTGAATGTGATCGCGTTCCACCGTCGCCAGCAGGTCCCTCTCGGAGACATCGTGCGAGGGGGCATCGGCCGCAATGTGAACGTGTCCGCTCGCCGTGGGCATGCTCACCGCGAGCTCGCGCTCCGAGATCAACTCGCCATCGACGAGAATGCAGGCACGTTCGATGACGTTGCGCAGCTCGCGAACGTTGCCGTCCCAGCGGCCCGACGCAAGCAACCGCTCGGCCGCCGGCGTCAATCCCGCAACGGATTTCTGAAGCCGTTCGTTCGTCTCCCGAACGAATGCGGCCGTCAGGTACGGGATGTCCGCGCGCCGGTCGCGAAGCGGCGGAAGCTTGATCTCGACGACGTTCAGCCGATAGTAGAGGTCGCTGCGGAATCGGCCGGCGGCGACCTCCGCCCGCAGATCGCGATTGCTCGAGGCAATGACGTGCAGATCGACATGACGCGCCTCCACCGAACCGACGCGCGTGATCTCGCCCGTTTCCAGGACACGCAACAGCTTCGCTTGCAGCGACTGCGGCAGCTCGCCGACTTCGTCCAGAAACAGGGTGCCGCCATCGGCGAGCTCAAAGAGTCCCGCCCGGTCTTCCGCGGCGCCGCTGACAGCCCCGCGTACGTATCCAAACACTTCGCCGTCAAACAGTGACTCGATCACGGCCGAACAGCTGACCGTGACGAATCGTTTGTCGGCGCGCGGGCCGGATCGGTGCAGCGCGCGTGCGACTAATTCCTTGCCGGTGCCGGTCTCTCCCGTCACCAGCGCCGTCCGAACATGAGGGGCGAGCCGGCGCACGGTTCCGAAGAGCTCCTGCATGGCTGGGGCCCGACCCACCATCCCGCAAAATTCAAGGCGACGCGCCACTTCGCTTTCCATTGCCAGTACGCCGCGGCGGCGTTCGGTGTCGTCGCGCACATCGGTGAACAACCGTTCGAGTCTCGCAAGGTCCAGCGGCTTGCTGAGATAGTCCAGAGCGCCGAGCTTGATCGCCTCGACTGCGGTGTCGACGGTTGCGAAGCCGGTCATCAGCACGGCCTGGCAGCGCGGATCCATGTCGCGGATCGCGCGAATCACATCGAGGCCGCCAAGATCGGGCATCCGCAAATCCACGAGCGCAATATCCACATGTCGCGTGCTCAATTCGGCGAGCGCCTGCATGCCGCCGGCACACGCCACCACCTCGAATCCGTTGCGTCGCGCCAGTCGCTCGACGATTTCGAGAATTCCCTGGTCGTCGTCGACGACGATGAGCAACGGTGGCTGACCCGTCATACACACTCCTTGGTACTCGCCCGAACTGCGGATCGAATCGCCCGTAGCTGAAATGGCGGCGAGAGCACCGCGCTGGCGTATTCCCTTCCAAACTGCTCCACGTCGCCATCGTCGGCGGTCATCGAAATGAGCACGAGAGGGATTCCGCGTTCTTCGCAGGCCGATCGCCACGCCGGCAGATCCGCTGCGACGACGCCGCGCTCGATGAACACGGCCTGTAAAGGACGACCGCTGTAGATCTCGATCGCGTCACCGCTGGTGGCGGCGGTGACGATCCGGCTCCCCCACCCGTTCAGTGCAGCGGCGAGGTAGTCCCGTTCACCTTGGTCGGCGTGGGCAATCAGCACCGGCTCGGTGGATGCGACCTCGTCGACTCGCGCCGGCAACAGAACGGAGAAGGTCGTGCCGGTATTGACGACGCTCTCGACGGTGATTTGTCCGCCGTGATCGCGAATGATTCCGTAGCAGATGCTGAGACCGAGTCCGGTGCCTTCCCCGACATCACGCGTCGTAAAGAACGGATCGAAGATCCGCGAGAGATTCGCGCGATCGATGCCGTGTCCGGTGTCCGTCACGAACAACTCGACCGCGCTGGCGTTCTCGTCGAAGCGCGCGCCGACCTGCAGGCGCTTGGTCGGACGTCCGCGCATCGCTTGCTCCGCGTTGAGGACCAGATTGAGAAGTGCCTGCTGCAGCTGACTTCCGTCGACCACCACGGCCGGCAGCGCGGGCTGGAACTCGGTCATCAGCTCGATCCCGTTCAAGCGAAGTTCATAGGAACGGAGCGCAATCACGCGGCCGAACAGGTCGGCAACATCCTGCGGCGCGCGCTCAGCGGTCTGGCGGCGTGCGAACGCGAGCAGATTGCGGACGATCTTTGCGGCGCGTTCCGACTCTTGAGCGATTCGACGCACGTCCTGGGCGAGCTGCGCGCCCGTTCCGTTGTTGTCTGCGGTGTCGAGTTCCTCCTCGAGCAGCTGTGCGTAGCCGATGACGCTCGTCAGCGGATTGTTCAGTTCGTGGGCAACGCCGGCGACGAGTTGTCCGATCGCCGACAGCTTCTCGGCTTGAAGCAGCTGCGCCTGGGTCGATTTCAAACGATCGAGCGCGGCAATGGATCGCGCGTTGGCCAGCGCCAACTCGTCGCTGAGCTGCTGCAGCCGACGCTTGCCGCGAATGTCCTCAGTCACGTCTTTTGCCACCTGGACGACCGAGGCACCATTGCGTCCGTCTACGACCGGGAACGTGGTCACGCTGAAGATCTGGCCGTCGGCCAGCGTCACCTCGCTCTGGCTCGCGTCGTGTGCCACCGCCCGGGCGATCACACATCCGGCGCCTGTGCCATTGCAGAACCCGACGTCCTGGCAGGTCGCGCCGCGCAGGGCCGTGACATCGCGCGACAGATGGGCGGCCAGTGCCCTGTTTCCGCGGAGCAGAGCGCCAGTGCTGTCGAACACCGCGATCGGGTCGGCAATCGCATCGAAGGTCTGTTCCCAGTCGCGCTTGCCGCGGCGGACGAAATCATGGAGCCGTGCGTTCTGGACCGCGACACCGATCTGTCCGGCGATGACCCCAAGCAGCCGCTGGTCTGCCAGTTCGAACCGACCCGGACTCTCGGCCGCGACCGTCATCGTGCCGAGCAGCTCATCGCCGGCGAGAACCGGGACCGTCAACGTACTCAGCGCGGGAAGTGCCTGACTCTCATTGCTCGGCAGGAGCGTGCGGACGTCCTCGACGATGAGCGGCGTGCGTGTGCGGATCACCCGCTCGCTCGGCGGAAGTCCTTTGTCCTTGAGCCGTGTCCACAGGTCGCGCATCGAAGGCGGTCCGACGAACGCCTTCTCGATGAACAGGCCGTCGGTCTCTTCCCGTAACCGGATCAACCCGCCAAGGACGCCAATCGCGCGCACGGTGCACTGCAGCGCGCCGGCAAGCACGTCTTCCAACTCGAGCGATCTCGCAATACCGTCAGTGATCTGGTTGATGGTCTGCAGTTCCCACAGCAGACGCCGGTTATCAAGGTTCATCTGCCGACGTTCGAGCGCATGCGCGACGGTGACAAACAACTGCTCGATATCAAACGGCTTCTCGACGATCGCGAAGGGAGATAATCCGGACGAATGGATCGCGGACGCAAAGGACCTGTCCGGCGAGAGCACCACGATCTCGGTGTCAGGCGTGTGCGCCTTGATCCGACGGATTACGTCCAGTCCGGACTCGGCGTCAACGCTCAAACTCACGAGCGCCGCATCGAAGACTCCTCTGGCCAGTGCTGCGGTCACGGCGGCGGGCGACGCCGCGTGGTCCACGCGATACCCACGCGCCGTCGCCGCAGCATCAACTCGCGGATCATCGTGGTCGACGATCAGAACCGAGACGGGACGAATAGGCATGGACTCGTTCCCCCGGGCTGCGGGCGCGCGGGCGGTGCGCGCAGACTGCGCGCCTCAACTGGCAAGACTTACGCCGCGGCGCTGACGCTGTGAAGCGGGCGCAGTGTCGTGCAGAAACGGCCATTTCGGGTGACTTCGGGCGCGACCGACGGCAGGCGGCGTGTGCGGTGTTTCGTTCACGGAACATCAGAACGTTTCAACCTTGAAACGTCTGATGTTACGGACTGGGGATCCCGTATTTCTTCATCAACCGCCACATCGTCGTTCGACTGATCTGCAACTCACGGGCGGCGGCGCCAATCTCGCCGGCGTTCTTTGCCAGCGTCGCGACGATCGTTTCTCGATCGGCCCGCTCGCGCGCGGCGGCAACGGTACTCTCACGCGGAGGCGCGGGCTCCGGCTTCGCGACGACCTCCTCCGGCAGATCATCGGCACCGAGCTCCGGACCTCGCGCGATGGCAACCGCGCGCTGAATGAGGTGTTCCAGTTGCCGGACGTTTCCTGGATACGAATACGCGGCCAGCAGCGACCAGGCAGCCTCGCCGCATTGCTCGACACCGCTGGCTGGGCCGTACTTGTTGATGAAGTGGTCGACGAGCAGGCGCAGATCCCCGGGGCGATCGCGCAGCGCCGGCATGTGAATGCGGTGGACGTTCAGCCGGTAATAGAGATCGCTGCGAAAGTTTCCCGCGTCGACCGCCGCTTTGAGATCGACGTTGGTGGCTGCGACGAAGCGCACGTCGACAGTGCGTGGGTCGTTCTCACCAATCCGGCGCACCTCGCCCGCCTCAACCGCGCGAAGCAGCTTCGCCTGCAACGTGGTCGACATCGTTCCGACTTCATCGAGAAAGAGCGTGCCGCCCGACGCGTGTTCGATGAGCCCGGCGCGCGCCCCTTCGGCGCCGGTGAAGGCCCCTTTGCCGTGGCCAAACAATTCGTTCTCGAGCAGCGACTCGGTCAGCGCCGCGCAGTTGAACGCCACGAACGGTCCGCCGGCGCGCGAACTGGCCGCATGGATCGCGCGGGCAGCGAGTTCTTTTCCAGTTCCAGTCTCGCCAGTGATGAGCACCGTTCCCACGGCAGGCGCCGCGCGACGGATCAGCGCTTTGACCTGCTGCATCGGCGCACTCTCGCCAATGAGATTGTCCAGCGGCTCGCCGGCGCGAATGTGCCGCTCGAGTAGATCGACCTGGCGAGCCAATTGACGGCGATCCGCCGCCGCCCGCACACGCATCAACAACTCGTCTCGAAAAAACGGCTTCTGCACGAAGTCGACGGCGCCGAGTTGCATCGCTTCGACTGCGGTGTCGATCGTGCCGAAGCCGGTCATGATCATGAACACCGAGTCGACGCGGTTTTCGCGCAGCTTGCGCAACACGTCGATGCCCGAAAGGCCGGGCATGCGCATGTCGGAGAGAATGACGTCGAACGCGCCGCCTCGCGCGAGCGCGAACCCTTCTTCGCCGCTGCCGACGGAACGGACGGTATATCCAGCCGAACGCAACATTCGTTCGATGCTCTCGCGCACCGCCGCGTCGTCGTCAATGATCAGGATCCGCGCCATCGTGTAAGGTATCGGCAGATGGGTCTTGCGCGCTAAGTTTATTACGTCGTGACACCGATAAATTCGTTAATGCCTCGCGGCCCTTTGCTTGTCGCCATTGCTGTGCTTTCCGCAAGCTGTTCGGCCCCCGCCACGCGCGCGACCCTGCCATCGGCGCGAGCACCCGAGCCGGCCGCGATCCGCGTCGGTGTCAAAGAAGGCAATCGGATCACGATTCGCAAAGTGCCGTTCGAGAACTACGTCCAGGCCACGATCTTGTCGGAGTTCGCGCCGCCCAGCGGCGATCCGGACATGGTTGAACGGATGTTCGAGGTGCAAGCGGTTATTGGACGCACGTACGCGCTCGCTCATCTCAACCGGCATGGGTCTGACGGCTTCGACGTCTGCGCGACGACTCACTGTCAACTGTTCGAGCCGTCGCGTTTGACGACGTCGAGGTGGGCGGCGCAGTCGGCAGAGGCCGTGCGACGAACCACCGCCACTGTGTTGTGGTTTCGGGATGGTCCGGCGGAAGCCCTCTTTCACGCAGACTGCGGTGGCCGGACGAGCCGCGCCGACCAAGTGTGGACCGGCACCGGGCAACCCTACCTGGTTTCGATCGACGATGATGGGCCGGCGGCGAACGCGCATGCCACGTGGCGATACGAACCGACCGAGGCGGCAATGATCGCCGCCCTGAATAAAGATGCGCGGACGAGAGTCGGCGCTGCACTTCGCGGCATTCAAGTGCTCGAGCGCGACGCGGCAGGCCGCGCCGAGCGAATTGCCATTCACGGTTCTCAGGAGCGGATCGTCCGCGGCGAAGAATTTCGTGACGCGGTGGCGCAGAGTTTTGGGAGCCGCGCAATAAAGAGTACCTGGTTCGAGATTCGGCGCAGCGGCTCGACCTATGTTTTCGACGGCCGTGGGTTCGGTCACGGAGTGGGACTCTGCCAGGCTGGCGCGCTCGCACGCATTCGCTCCGGGGCCAAGTTGCCTGCCGTGCTTCAGCAGTATTTCCCGGGAACGCGCCTCATAACACTTCGCACAAACAAATGAACCTCCGCCGGAAGGCGGCAAGCTCCTCGCTTCGATATAATAGGGTCGGTTTTCCGCGCGTTTTCAGGCCGTTCCTGCGACGCCAGTAAACGTTGCGGCGATCGAGGCGTATTCCATGACAGGAGCTCAGGCGGCGGGCTTTTCGGGCCGCGAAGCAGATAGTAGTGCTGCCTCGGCGGTAAAAGCCCTCCAGGCCGAGGGACGGCACGCCGAAGCGCGCGAACGCTACGCCGAGTTGGTGGGCAGGCACCAGCGGCGTGCGTCGCGCATCGCGTTTCATTACATGCGCGATGTCGCTGAGGCCGACGAAGCCGTGCAGGATGCCTTCGTCAAGGCATACTCGCATCTCTCATCCTTCCGCGAAGAGCTCCCGTTCGAAGTCTGGTTCACACGGATCCTGATCAACGGGTGCCTGGACCGCATCAAGGCGCGTACTCGGCGCGAACGGTGGATCGCGCCAATGCCGGACGGCCCCGCAGGAGAACGCGATTTCGCCGAGCGGGTCGCCGGCAACGATCCATCTCCTGAGGATCAGTTACTCGCGCGCGAGCGCCGTGAACGGCTCGCCCGGGCGCTGGCCAGGCTCCCGGAACGGCAGCGGTCGGTGTTCATGTTGAGCCATTACGAGGGATGCACGTCGCGCGAAGTGAGCGTGGTGACCGGCTTGAACGAGTCCACGGTTCGCGTGCACCTCTTTCGAGCGATTCGCAAGTTACGGACGTTACTCGGGGAAGGTCACGCGGCCGAAACGAAGGTGGAGAAACGCCGTGTCCATTCTTAATCGATTGAGACTCACTGCACACCTGGACGACGCCGGGCTCACGGCGATCTGGACCGATGCCGCGGCAACCGGCGTACGGCCGCCGCACGCGCATCTGGAGAGCTGCCCGGTATGCCGAGGACGATTCGCCGAGTTGGCCTCGTGGATGGAAACTCTTCGGCTCGACGCGACCACTGAGGCCGACGAGAGCTTTCCTCCCGAGCGGCTGGCGATACAGCACGCGCAGATTTTCCGGCGCCTCGAGGCAGCCGAGCGTCCGGCGCGCGTCATCGCATTTCCTCGATTTGCCCAGCCGTTGACCTCCAGAACGTCGCACGCGTCACGGTGGATCGCCGCGGCAGCTGCGGCAGGACTGATTGTCGGAGTTGGGGTCGGTCAGTTGATGGATCTTCGTCATTCGTTGTCGCGAGCCACAGTCGAATCGCGCGGTACACCGACCACAATGGCGGCGCAACGACTGGATCCACGCCTGTCGCCCGTCAACGTCACGCGCGACGAGGCATTCCTGTCTGAACTTGACGCCTCGCTTTCGCGCGCGGCCGTTCCCGAGCTTCGCGCGCTGGACGCCTTCACGCCGCGTGCGAGCGACCTGTCCAGGTAAGAGCCGGTGAGCTCTTCCCAGCCCTTGATTTTTCGCAAGGGCCTCGACATGAAAGATGCCGTCGCGGGAGAACTTGCCGCGGCGTACGACAGCGCGCTCGTCGATCGGGTGCGCGCCAACGACTTCAAGTACTCCAGCGGCCGGCTTCTGGTTCATCTCGCTCACGAATTCGGCTTCTGTTACGGCGTCGATCGCGCGGTCGACTATGCCTACCAGGCTCGGCGACGCTTTCCCGGCCGGAACGTTTTCCTGACCGGCGAAATCATTCACAACCCGCACGTCAACGACAGGCTTCGGAGTGAAGGCATCCGCTTTCTCTCCGATCCGGGCGAGGCCCCCGATCGTCTCGGACCCGACGACGTGGTCATCCTTCCGGCGTTCGGGGTAACTGTCGCGGAGATGGCGCACTTGTCGGCGCAGGGATGCACGCTGGTCGACACGACCTGCGGCTCCGTGTTGAATGTGTGGAAGAACGTCGTTCGTTACGCGCGCGACGGTTTCACCTCAATCATCCATGGCAAGGTCAAACACGAAGAGACTCGCGCGACGGCGTCGCAGGCGTTGAAGTATCCGAACGGCCGCTATCTCATCGTGCTCGATCGCGACGAAACGAGGATCGTCTGCGACTACATTCGTCACGGCGGCAATCGTGAAGAGTTTTTGAAGCGGTTCGACGGCGCGCTATCACCCGGCTTCGATCCCGACGTCGATCTGCAACGCGTCGGCTGCGCCAATCAAACCACGATGCTGATGTCTGAATCGCTCGAAATTGGCGAAATGTTCCGGGCGGCGATGCGCGATCGATATGGAGACGACGACCTGGCGGCGCGCTTTCGCGCGTTCGACACTATCTGCAGTGCCACGCAGGAACGACAGGATGCCGTCATTGCGCTGCTCGAGCAGGAACGGCTCGATCTGATGCTTGTCGTTGGCGGCTATAACAGCAGCAACACGTGCAACCTGGCGAGAATTTGCGCCGCGAAGGTTCCCACCTATCACATCGCTGACCCGGCCTGCATGCTGTCGGCAGAAGAAATCCGGCATCGGCCCGTCGGCGCCCCCTCCACCACGACCGGCGTAGAGGCAGTTGCCCGCGGATGGCTGGCCGACTCAGGGTCGGTCACGGTAGGGTTAACGGCTGGGGCGTCGACGCCGAACAATATTGTTGGAGAGGTGATTCGGAAGTTGGAACGATTCTGCGAATAAAGCGTTTATCTTTCAATCCGAGAGAGTTCCGGCCCGGTTGATTCCTGAAAGACAACCTTGATCTTGTGCCCACGCTGCCGCGTGAGGAACCGGTAGAGATCGCTGCCAGGTTTCACCATCACGGCGGCATGGTCGCCGAGGGAGAAATAGCCTTCTTCCTGCTCGTGATCCGCTGAAGAAACCTGCACTGTGAGGGAGGTTTCGTCGCGAATCGAATGCACGGCCGACACTGAAACCCAGAAGAAGTAACGCCACTGTCCACCACGCCAACATCGCCATCCGCACGCCGTTTGTCTCCCGTCCGCAGGCCTTCCGGCTACGTGGCGATCGTGCAAGGACGCGGCCATCGCAGATCTCTCAGCGAATCAGTGATTTAAGTATGACAAACGAGCCACACCGGGTATCGTCGTTCACAATGGAGGGTAAACGGCATGCCTCCCTGGGTCGTAATAAGACGCGTAACCCATCCCGGGAGAAAGTCCGAAGTATGGCAAGCCGAACAGCTTGGTTTTTTGCGGCCGCGCTGGTATGCGCGAACCCGCTGTCTGCCGCCGTGCTGTGCGACCAGAGCGCACCGCCCAAACCCGACCAGCAGGGGGTGAGCCGTGGCGATGGCCGCGGTTCCGACGGGCGCGCTGATGGACGAGGTAAGGACGAACACCGCCTCCCGTGGTGGAAAGCGCCCGATACGCGAGCGGAACTCGGAATCTCAGAGAAGCAGTCGAAAGAAATCGACGACATTTTTCAGGAAACCGTCCCGGGACTCCGCGCCGCCAAGGAAGAACTGGACAAACTGGACGACGCGGTCGCGAAGTTGATCAAGGAAGGCACTGCCGACAACGCGGTCGTCGCGCGCAAAGTCGGAGAGGCCGAACAGGCGCGGGCCAATCTGACGACCAAGCGGACCGTCATGTTGTACCGTATGCACCGCCTGTTGACGCCCGAACAGCGTGTCAAGCTGGACGCGATGTTCGCGAGGCGCGAGGCCGACCGTCGCAAGAATGATCCCAACGGCCGCCGATAGGCGGCCATCTCGCTAGCTCGCACACAACTCTGGAGGCTTTAGTCGTGAGTAAGACCGTTCGTTTGCTGGCAGCCGCCGGCTTCATTTTCGCGTCCACATTTCCCGCCGCCGCGCAGGAACCCAGTCTCGAACACGTTCGAGCGCTGATGGCACAAGCGCAGTCGCAGGGGCAGGTTCAACAACCCGCGACCCAGTCCAAGCTCGCGCCGGTGCCCCAGACCAGCGCGCCGTTCCGGACGCCCGGTACGGTGGTCGACGTCGGCATCGAAGACGCGGTACAGAAGGCGATGGACAAAAACATCGACATCGCCGTCGCGCGGATCACACCGCGTCTGACCGACTTCTCGATCGCCGGGCTCGAGGCCAATTACCGGCTGAACCTGACGTCGGCGGTGAACAACACGCGCCAGACCACCCTCCCCACTCAGACGATTCAGGGCATAAGCACGCCGACGACGAGCATGCGCGAAGGGTGGTCCGCCGGTATCGCGCAGAATCTGTGGAAGGGGGGCGGCAGCTATACGCTCAACTGGACCAACAGCCGGTTGAACAGTCCGAGCACGGTCAACATCCGCAACCCGCAATTCCAGTCGGGGCTGAGCTTCAACCTCGTTCAGCCGCTTCTGCGCGGGTTCAAGATCGACGCGACGCGCGCGTCGCTGCAGACCAGCCGTCTCTCGCAGAACAATGACGAGATCACCCTGACGGCGACGTCGGCAACAACCGCCGCGAACGTCCGCAATGCCTACTGGGATCTGGTGTACGCGCTCGGCGCCGTCGAGGCCGCGCAAAACTCGCTCGATCTCGCCAACCGCCTGGTGCAGGACAACCAGAGCCGCGTTGAAATCGGTACACTGGCACCCATCGACGTCGTCTCGGCGCAGGCCGAAGCGGCCTCGCGTCGCAACACGCTCGTGCAGTCGCAGGCGACAGTCCGTACCGCGGAACTCGTGCTCAAACGGCTCATCGTCAGCGGCACCGAGGATCCGCTGTGGACGGCTTCGATCAACCCGGTCGATCGTCCGTCGACCGCCCCCGAAGCGATCAATATCGAAGCAGCGGTCGTGCGAGCGCTCGCGGATCGCACCGACCTGCAGCAGTCGAAGAACAACCTCAAGATCAGCGACATCAACCTGCGCAACCAGGTTGACGCGACGCGCCCGCAGCTGAACCTCACCGGCGCATACGGACTGAACGGCCTGGGCGGCAACATCTTCACAACGTCGCGCATCACTGATCCCATCACCGGTATTCAGACGACGAGCGCCACGTTGCTGCAACGCTCGGGCTATTTCGACTCCCTGCGAAATATCGGCGGGCTGGATGCGCCGACCTGGACGCTTGGCCTGACGTTCGCGTATCCACTGGGTGCGAGCGCGCAGGAAGCGACGGTCGCGCGCTCCAAGCTGTCGCTGCAGCAGACGGAAGTGAACCTGAAGGCGCTCGAACTCCAGATTGCGACCGACGTCATGAACGCCGGCCTCACCGTGCAGAGCACGCTCGAGAGCGTCGGCGCCACGGTTGCCGCGCGCGAGCTCGCGTTGAAACGGCTTGAAGCGGCCCAGAGCAAGGCCGATGTCGGCATGGCGACCAACTATGAAGTCGTGCAGGCCCAGCGCGACTTTGCCGATGCGCGGAACGCGGAACTGCGCGCCATCTTGAATTACCGCAAGGCGATCGTGAACTTTGAAACCGTGCAGCGCGTCGGCACGCGCGGTGTTGGCGCCGCGGTCACTGGCGGTGGCGGCGGTGGTGCAACAGCCGCCGGCGGAGGCGGCCAGTAATCAGGCGGCTGGCGGCTGGCGCTGAACCGGCTCGGCGACCGAGCGCGCGAGCGAGCCCACGCGAACGGAGCGAGCCGGCGAAGTGGCTCGCGAGAGAGCGTGTCGGGAGTCCGAGAGGCGGAGCCCCTCGGAGTAAAAG
>Ga0207428_10004430_pt1 | contig 13361 bp, 9 predicted proteins | sample RhiMethybrSRZTD1_FD_187600 | JGI IMG/M metagenome (GOLD analysis project Ga0207428, IMG submission 187600) | Populus rhizosphere microbial communities from Tennessee, USA - Rhizosphere MetaG P. TD hybrid SRZTD1 (SPAdes) (version 3) | ecosystem: Host-associated > Plants > Roots > Rhizosphere >... | reverse complement strand
GAACACACAACTTTTGTGGGTTCGTAGCTCAGCCAGGTAGAGCGTCTGGCTCTTAACCAGTCCATAATGGGGTTAAAATGTCGTGGGTCCGAATCCCACCGAACCCGAACCTCTAGTAGTTCTCTAAGTGGACTCGGTACATCACCCACTTCCCTGTGTCCAGAATTGATCGGGTCATCAAGTGTTCCTAGAACTCAATTTGTTAAATAAATAATAAAGTCCATATACCACTTCGGGGAACGATTGTTCCAACACAAGTTTAGTCAGTTCTAACTTGTTCCTTTTCTGGGAATAAATGGATGATAATTTAGTAGTAACATTCCAGGGATTGTGTTCGACCGGCAACTTATCGATATATTCGAGGTTATAATTCAACACCCTTAGCCCACATCCTAGTGCCTGCAGAGCACTAGTGCTAAGATTCTGAAGTAGTTTGTTATTAACAAATCTTAAATCAACGTATACATGATAATTCTTTAAAAAATTCGGGAAATCCTTATAGCTAATAGGATTCTTAGTTCTATCAAATATCTCTAAATTGAGGTCAAGTCCTTTCTGTCTAAGATATTTGATTGCCGGCTCAATATCAGTGACTTCGCTCTTTATCAGTATGGCTTGATGAGTTCCTTCCTTTATCAGTATGGCTTGATGAGTTCCTCCAGGAACATTCGATTTTTTATTAAAATGATCTGTATCGACAGGTATATGAGATAAAACTGATCCATTTACTAGATGAATCAAATCAGGTGTTCCTACTAACACTCTATCGGCTGATCTTTGTGCCTTAATGTGAATTCGCTTCCGCAGCATTTTTCTGATAAATTTTTTAGGCGTTACTATATTCAGTAAATAACAGTCATTCACTCTATTTTTACTAAAGCCTCGTATATCGGTACCGTGGTAGTGAAGGATAATAATCTTGGATTTTCCATAGATCTTTCGAATCTTAATCGCCATTTCTGGCAGACTATGAATATGAATAATATCTGCTTTTTTTGCTTCTGCTACTATTTTTGAGTCGAGTTCCTCGGGTATCACAGATATCCCATAATCTCTATAGAATTGGTCTATACTGTACCTGTCACGACCTTTAACCCTGACCACCTGACTTTTATAACCGTTCTTTCTCTGGAATTTCGCTATGGTATATGCTACGCCGGCCTGGTCCCATATATGTAAAATATACAAATGGAATGTTCACTATGCAACTGTTTAATGCGGAGTAATTAAATAATGTGATTATCGCCTATTTGAGCTAAAGTCAACAACTTAAGCTATTTTATAAGCATCAAAAATATTCTGCTCATATTTTTCCCAAATAAGATTCTCTTTTGCATAGTCATACGCACTCTTCCTTTTTTCGTAGATTTTTTCAATGTTGTACTTACAGTAATTTAGGTTTGATATTAAATCATCATAGTCTTCGAAAGTGATGCAGTGGTCATTTAAGATTTTTTTTACAGTCACAAATGATGATGTACACATAACTATCAGACCTGCGTGAGCGTATTCATACGCTTTGTTAGGACTGCTATATGCATGAGACCAATGTCTTCTGAAAGGTACTATACCAACTGAACTATTTTGCATTTCTTGATACATTAGATGTCGTTGCAAAAATCCTCTGTATGTTACCATGCAAGAACCTCCTCTAGAGTAATGAGAGCTATTAGCAATTGAGTCATCAATTCCCATAATTGTTAAAGATCCGACATCATTATTGTGATTGAATATATCTACAAGCCCATCCATATTCCGGTGGACTATTTTCATACTATTTGGCGGCTCAACACCTGCATATACAGAAGACAATTCTTTATGAAATTTTGGAGGTTCTAAATTTTCTATTTCCTTTTTCATTGGAAAATTAGGCAAGATGAATACTTTGGTTCCCCCTAACCTTTTTAGCTCGGAGGCAATGGAATCGGATACTGTTATGGTAGGAGTGGAGGAAACCAATTCTTTCTCCCATTTTAATGCTAACTGCGAATATCTATGATTTAAAATTCGCAATAATAGTCTACGTATTAAATTCCTAGCATTATATTTACTCACTATGGAATTCGCCAATGCTAATCTATAAGATTCAATTTGTATTTCCACATATGAGGGCCAATATTCATGATCGTCATAAACAAATGGGACATCAAATTCAGACATCATTTTGGCAGAGAAAATATTATGTGCATGGACGACATCAGGTCTGAACTCAATTAGCATTTTTTTGACCTGTTTTTTCACACAATACCAATAATATGGAAATGCACGTCTCGCTCTTGGAGTCCAATCAAGATTATATTCTTCTGGAAATGTATTATTGTTCGACCATGAAGGGAGACCAGCAAAACATATACGATAGCCACGATTTAGTGCACTTCTGGCACATTTTTCAATTCTCCAGTCCGGAAGACTATAATCGGATAAGTGGAGAATTTTCAATGTATCGTATACTATATCTCCAATTTTTGAACTTATCTGACCATTTTATGATGACTATATCTACGACTTGACATATTATATACAATTAAAAATTCTTAAAGTCTCGATAGGGTATAGAAGTTCTACGCTAGTCATCTTTGAATTTGCTAATATCTCATAATTTGGAAAAATCTACATTAGTTGTTTGGTATTTTTGATTTGATATTCTGTCTTATTACTAATACTTAGAATAGTTCCAGCACTGCTGAAAACATATTCAACAACAATTGTCAAAGAATCAAGGATTTTGTTAAAACTGTTAAATCAGGCGGCTCTACATGAAAAACATGGCTATGAAAAAAGAGAAACATTCACTTTTCTATCATTAGAAAGTGGCTCAGGTTCCACAACAAAGTTCAGAAATATGATATGGGCGACACGAATGTAATATTTGATTGAGCCTTTAAATTAAGTACCTGATATTGAAATTTATGTTATGATACCATTATACAATCCTAACGAATATTGGGTTGAATGTGGAAAGAAATACAAAGAGCGATTTGAATATAATAAAAAGTATCAACTGCAGGAAACAATGCTTATCGATTATCTCAAGACCATTTCTCCATTTTCAAGTGTAATTGAAATAGGTTGTGGATTCGGACGTATTACTAAATTATTATTATCCAATTTTTTTCATATCGAGGAATACATTGCAGTGGACATTTCATTACATCAAATCGAAAATGCCAAAGAATATATCAAAACAACCAAGAGCAATACAGATTTACAATTTGTCGTATCAGATATAAGATTACTTGAGATCAAGAAGAAGTATGATTTAGTATTAGCTTCTGAATTTTTTATGCATGTCCTACCATCAGACATTAATAATGTCATCCGAAAAATTGTTGGGCTATCTAACAAACATGTTGTAAATATAGATTGGTATGAAGAACAAATTCCAAGGAGATCCGCTCCACATAATTTCATACACAGATACGAAAAAATTTACAAGGAAATATCTTCAATAATTCAATTAAATCAGGTACCAATTACTAGAAAAGGATTATTATTAAAAACTGATGTAAAGCAATCTATTTTTCACGCGGTTAAAACCTAACCTAGTAGAGAAGATAAGAAATTACATCTTATAATTTCAGTTAAGGATAATTTATGGTGATCCCGCAAGATTGGAATTTAGGACAAAGAGCTTCTGGTAAAATGACATTATCAAAAAAATTCATAAATTTTTGATTTTTAACTAATTTTTGCCCATACAAACCCAACATTATAACTTTACCTTTGCCATAGTCTAGTGTATAGGTGGCCACTCTTATCTGTTTTAGGGAAGGTTGTTTGAGGTAATCTGCTGATGGAAAACTTATACCGTAATCAATAATTATTTTATCCTTTGGATTAGTTGCCATCTGCTCTTCAAAATGTGAATAGTTGAATGGATTGTTTGCAAAAGTTGTATTATTTTTAATATAATTGAGTAAATAATTACCACCGACCCATTCTTTGGTATCATTGTGCCAGCGCTCAGTTACACTTCTGATTGCAACTTTACCATCAAATTCCCACGTATGACCCTTAGCCAATGATATTGTATGATGGTCTTTATCATAGGCTACTTCTGCATAAAACACATTAGCATCAATAAAAACTATTGTACCACCATTTTTAACGAACTGCCTTAGATTATCGTATTCCTTTTGAGTCACATATTCATTGTGGAATAGCAATAGGATGTCAAACGCATTTGTCTTATTATCAGCATAGAATATGTGATCATCGTGAACATCCTCATCTCTCATTACGGTAACTATGGCATGTGGTACATTTTTCTTCACATGTTCAATGAATGGCATCCAAAACTTTTGAGGTCTAGAAAAACTATTAAGCTCTGTTTCATAAAAACTATGAAGTTCTGTTCCATTTATAGGGATAAGGGATGTAATATTGGATAGATATCTAATATTATTTTCTTTAAACTCTGAAACAGATCTTGGTATTTTTACAGTTAGCATGTCAAGATCTGTTGTTATATTTTTTCCATAGGGCAGATAGTCATTTTTGGTATAAAATCTGTAAAAGCCATAGTCCTGATATGCTGCTTCAGTAAAAGTGGGTCTCACAAATGCAATCTTAGGCATAGTGTGAATTTGAATATTGTTTCTATCGTGTATTGGCACATTTATTGTAGTCTCTGCATAATTACGATTTCCAGCATTATCTAATGCAGATATTACAATCCTATATGTGCCTGTCTTATTAATTTCCAAAGGAGCAGACCAGTGAGACCAATTGTTAGATGATACAGCAATAGGTTGAGGTGCAAGTTTGATAAAGTGATCATCAAAAGGGAAGGTATGAACGGCTGCAGATACATTACGTATCCCACTACCAGGGTCCCTTGCAGTGCCTCGTATTATTATCTCCCCGGTAGTTACTGTAGGAGGATATGTTGGATATGTTATGTTAACTAAGGGAGGTCTATGATCATGCTGAGCTTGAGAATTGTTAGTAGTATGTAATGAGAGTGGCGATATCGATTTTAATATTTTAGAAGTCGAAGTAAAATTAGTATTATCTTGCTGTCCAAAAGATGGATTGGTTATTATTGTCTGAGCCATTAAAACCGCGACTAGAAATATAATAATCTCGATTGTAATTAAACCACTCAGCCTCAGTTCTCTTCATTCCACCGATTAACAAAGAATACAAAAGCAATATAATAATTTTTCTTTAAGAGTTATAACTAGTACTATTTCTTTGAATTTGTCACATTACGAGATTTTTTTTATTTCTGAAATAATTAAAACCATAAAATAACATTCTGTCCAGTAGTAACGGAAGATATAGTTTTCTGTTTCATTCCTAGTCCGGCTGATATAATCGGCCACTCATGATGAAAACATTATTGTCATTTGATAGATTGACTTCTGAAACTATTATTTACAGATTCTAAAATAGCCAGATCAATCAAGATTGTGTTCAAACTTATCCGAATGTACAGCATCTATCATAGTCTACCTAATTTTTGGAGGACCGTCATTAACTTAAACTTAAAGTGTGAAACTAGCCTCGACTCTTAAATCTGCACGATACAATCATCCTACAGAATAACGAGACCTTTGATTTTCAAATATCATCCACATTCTTGCACATGTTATCAATTTTCAAATTGATTTATAATGTCTAAAATAGAATCTTATTGCTTATTCTTCATTCTAATGCAATAGTGAAATGTTGTAAGACTAAATCAGTAAAGATTGATTGAATAATGCTACTATAAGTGCATACTATCTTCTAAAGAATAGGTTTTTAAGATCACTAAATGTTCTTTGGAAACAATCTGAATGTTGATTATTAATAATTTTTATCGATCAGTTAAACATCCTTATTCTGACAAATATTTTATTTTGATAATTTTCTCGATAGGTTGTCTCGTCAGGGGAATCCCAGAGTTAGTAGCTTATCCTTATCCCATAGGATCTGATGTTATAAATTATTACATTCCAACAGTAAGATTTTTTGATACTATATGGCCAACTATTTTACATCAATTTCCAACTTATGCATTCTTACTTCATATAATAAATATAGCTTCAGGATTGACTCCACACATTACAGTAATTACAGCTGCAGTTGGAGTGTTTGGGATATTTTCCGTCTCGGTATTTCTTGTAGCAAAAAAAATACTGAAGATCACGACATTAGAAAGCACATACCTTACCGTATTCGTAATTTTCCAGACTGCTGTTCTTATGACGGCAGCGAGCAATCATAGAGACATTTTTGCCCTTTCGGCTTTACTTTTTACTTTTATATTAATTCATAGAAATCAGAGTAATGCTCGCTGGCAGACCATAGTGTGCGCTTTAATCCTTTCCGCAATAACTGTTTCGAGCGATGGAATGATTGCTATATTGTTTATACTTTCGTTGATAGTCTATTCATTTATTGCAAGAACTAAAATCGTAATACTCTGTACAATAGTAGCAATTGGTTTCTTCACTGTTACGATTTTACCAAATGAGAATAACTTACATAATCTCTTTCGCCTTAACTTGACACATCAGACTGATAGTGGTAGAACTTACAGCAAGTACTATATTGAATCCAATAAATATTATCATCCAACAAATTTACTAATCATGTACATAGTAGTCAATGGTATGCTTATCCCGGCTGGCGTTTATGGTATATATAGGATTCTGAAAAAAAGAAGCCATTCAATATTACTAGTATTTCCTGTTTTGATAACTGTTCCTTTGTCATTGTCTTGGATCCTATTTCCGGAAAACACTACTTTGGTTGCTAATAGGTGGACCACGATTGTTGGAATATTTCTTTCGATTTTGACTGCATACGGTATCATTGAACTTATTAAACGGCAGAAAACATACTCAGTAAACAAGAAGATAACGATTGGCTCTTCGGTACTGGCGCTATATCTGATTATTGGTATAGGTTATGCCGTTATGCCACATGGCCAGCCATTTATTCTGTTTGATGTTACAAAGGATTATCTTCGAACCCTCTCCACAGTCACAATGCAACCCGATAAAAAAACATATGATAAATTGCTAATTACCCTATCTTGGATAAACAACAATACAGAAGAAAATTCAATTATTGTAGGCCAAAGACAATGGAGAGGATATATGAATCTCACTCTCGAGGGACAAAGGGATTGGAAAGACTTTGGATTGAGTCAATATACAGCAGAGGAATTTTTCAAAGTATTCGATAACTGGTTAGTGGATCATAAAAGGGACAGGTATATTGCGGACTATGGAAGTACCTATGTTGTAACACCAAAAACATACTTTATTAATTATCAAAGTAACAATCTAAATTATACGAAGGTATATTCTGACGGTTATAACGTGTTTAAATTGCAGTTCATAGACAAGACGAGGAATTGAAAATAGAGAAAATATTGAGCCTGCTTTTGCCTCACAACTGGTAACTTGTTGTCTTATTGCAGTATTGAATTAATAAATAATTCCGCGTTCGAAGCTATCGCTTTGTGTTCTAGATGTTGTTACTTTTGCTCGATCAGTATTTTAAGATTAATGATTATTGCCAGATTAGAATCAAAATAAATTGTCATGCAAATGATAAAACGATCTTGACTGAATCATATGAGTTTAATCCAAAAAAGACAGGATGTTAGAAGGCTCAGTAAGACGTGTATAGAATGGCGCACATCGCTTGGTACGCCGGCATTAGATTCTGATTTATATTGATATTCGGAAGATCTCTAAGTGGAGCCAACTAGGCTCAACAATTGCATTTTGTATGTTTTTATATTAAAAATCAAACTTATTGTTCTATATTTGAAAATTCTCCATTTATCGCATGATAGCTTACCAGACTGGAGAGTAGAAAAATCAGCCTTAACGGGTTCGCGTTTTGGACATGAGGTCTTATTTGCGGGAGCAAAAATCTCAAAAAATTACGAGAGACAAGTATTTGCAAAGACGTATGAAATTAATTGGAATGCAAAGGCTAGATACGGATTTCCATTTTATTGGCATTCTGTCAAAAAGCAATTTGACAAAGTTATAAGGGATGTGAGGCCGGATATAATGCACGCCCATAACATCTTTTCAGCAAAAATGGCATCAGAGTTTGGTATACCATTTGTATATGATGATCATGAATATTGGTCAAAGTCCTCTTTAATATTAAACGAAATAGAGGAACAAGATATAGAAACATACACACAGCCAAAGTTGAGCTTAAAATTACTTAGGAGGAGTTTGAATAGATTGGCAAGAAGAAATATTAACCGATATTTAATCAAATTATGGACAAAATGGGAAAAAGAACTGATTAGCTCATGCCCAATCATAACTGTATCTGAAAATATTGCTGATGAATTAAGATTAATTGACAATAATCTCGCAAACAGTGTATATGTAGTACCTAACTTCCCGTTATGTACAGAGGTAAATGATATCAAAACACCGAAAAAATATGATCGGCTATCATCTGTATATGCAGGAACTGACGACCAAAATAAGATAAAATTTCCCCAAAAAAACATAGAGGGTTTTATTGACTTATTTAGTACTAAGGATATAGGTTCTCTTAGTATAATTGGCTGGGAAAGAAAACCTTCTGCTTTTTCGAAGATCAGTCACACAGGTTTTCTTTCTCGACACTCCATGTTTGATGAAATGTCCAAACACTCTATTGGACTGATACCCTGGAAGAATCACTGGGCACATGTATACAGTAGTCCAAATAAGGCGTATGAATATGCACATGCAGGTTTATTTGTTATGTGTACAATATCTCTTAAGCCAGTAAGCAAATATTTACTAGACAATTGTCTGACATTTGAAGATTATAATCAACTTGCTTTACAATTAAGTTATTTCAAAGAAAATTTGGACGAGTTATATAGAAAAAGATTGAGAATTTTTGAGTTTGCGAGATCAAATCTGTTGTGGGAAAATTATGAAAAATATATTCTCAGAGCTTATCAGATGTGTTAATGACATAAATTTTAAACTATGGCTTCGTTTAAAATTTTCACAGCTTAATTAATTTTCATAAAATAGATAACTTATACTAGAGAACGGATCATTTGTCAAATTATAAGCACCCTAGAGAGGAAATGAATGTCTCTATTCGTTTAGATATTGGAGTTTTGATCTCATACAACCTCATCTCATTTTACTTTTCTCTTCATTTTTCTCATGAAGTGTCAACATAGTTTCTTGTACCAATTATCAAGTTGAGCAGTAATACATTCAGGTGAGTGATATTTCATCACGTAAACGAGACCAGAGTTTGCTAATTGCTTTCTGTAATCTGTTTCCTCAATTAAATATTCTAAATCTTGTTTAAGAGTTTTCGGACTAGTCCTATGTACAGGAGGTTTATATTTCTCATAAAGAACATCGGAGACATGAGCAATAACGGGTTTACCTAATGCCATAGCTTCCAATTCAAATCTTCCAATCCATCCTATTGTCGGCAAAATTTTTCCTACAATAATATCGCATTTACCTATTTCAAACAGAGCGTCTACACTTGAGAGGCCAATGATAGGTGACAGAATACAACCACCTGTATGTTGTAACTTCATAAGTGTAGATTCTGTTAACCTTTGCTCGGAAGAACACATATCTTTCTGGTACAATTTTGGATAATATCCTATTCTTATATTCCCTTTACTGTGTGTAGAATCATTACTACTACTGGGAATAGATTTGATTAGATCTATATCAATGGGATTGGGGAGCCATTTTCCATTCGGCGCATATTCTAAAAGATCGGGTGTGGATACTAGACAAAATTCGTGATCGGGACTTTGTCTTAACTCAAACCCATGATAATGTTTTACATATAACCGATCACCCTTGCGCTTTTCAAGACTTTTCTTAAGGGAACCATAGGGATGATGATAATGCCATAGCTCAAATTCATTTATCACCCTGAAAAATTTCCATCGTGAAAAGGGAGAGTAATAATTAAATTTCCGTCCTCCAAATGCTTTAAAATTCGACTTATTGAATAAAAATACCTCAGAAATGTGATTTTCTTTGTTTTGTTGACGAGAAATAGTAGATGCCACTCCTGAAGTGTTATTTATGTGAGCTATCCTCATAGGCCTATATCCGAAATAAGAATATGTTTTACTAAAGTCTTATTGTAGATATAACTCAGATTAGAAAATGGTGAGCCAAGTAAAGATGCACTTAAATGATCAAATTATACTATTGAAAACTCGAGAAAAAGTATACCTATAGATATGATTTATAATATAAGCGAAGTTATTCTGCAACGTAATTAAGAATTATTTATATAAATTGATAGTACCTTATTGCAGGACTAATGATTGGTAATAGAAATCCCATGGCAAAAATAGTGATCCTTCAAATGAATTTTTCCAAATAAGATTTTGGCAATCAATTAATTGTTGAAATTATTTACGATTTGTTTCCTCCTGCATAATAATTTTTTCAATGCATAAGTTCACATTCTGTGTGGAAAGGAACCTAATTAGGATGTCATAATCCGATATATCCCTTTATCCTTTTAAGTTGCATCAACCTTACAAATCTTCGAAGTTCAGAATCATACATACTGTAATATCCTTCATCTTTTGGTTTGAAGGATAAGTAATAATAAAACATACGAAGAGCACCCAATCTTCCAATCGGCCTTCCTAACAAAAAATACTTGACAAATCTGGAAAATGCAAAAATGGGATGATAACCCAGACTCCGCATACTTTGACCCCAGTCGTGAAAATGATGATTCACTCCTAGTTGCCTTGAATGTACGTAATGGGCCTCAGGGATTACTAAATATTTTAAGCGATTCTTTAATGCGCTATATAAGATTGCTGATTCGTAGCCAACCCTTTCAGGATAGTACCCATGAACCGAAAACAAGAAGGAGTTCCTAATAAAACGACCGCTACCTCGCGGTTTGCTCGAATTATCATTATTATATTCGCCAGAGGCGATAGTAATCAAGGGATCGGAGTCCATATATTTCAAAATTTTTTCGGCATATTCAAACTCGTAACGTACATCATCACTACTTATCATATGATAATCTGTTTTTGGTAGATTTAACTCCTTTGCTAATTTAATCGCTTTATTCCAACTAAAAACGACTCTTCCAATATCATATCCAAAATCGGGGTTAGTAATAATAGAAACATTCCTATATCTTGATTTAATTTCTTTTAAAATGGCAGGAGTATTATCCGTTGAACCGTCATCTATTATTATAACGTATTCTGGCTTGATGCTTTGATTAATTATGGATAGAATAGCAGCTCCAACAAACTTTTCGGAATTTCTACATGTCATTATTACGTGGTAAGTGCCCACACTCATTCCGGATTATTGATCCGAAATAATAACCTAAAGCTTTAAAGAAAATATTATGATATATCTTGATACATTCTATTGATGTATATGTAACGCTAGGTCAAGGCATTTAGAAGTTAGACATAGAATGCATATTGAATTTTATCAATAGCAAGTAACTTTTAAGAAAGACAAAACATAACTTGGGTAATGAGTGTGCAAGTGATTAAATGTAGATACAAAAATTGTAGTAATCGACTGAGTGTCGCATTAAAAAATATGACTACTATTTCACATGATATTCCATGTTTAGAAAATTAATGGTATGATGAATCAAAAAAATATGTCAATTTTGATTCACAACCGACCAATCCCCAAATCTTAAACGGTTCTGAATTCAAAGTTCCTAAAATTATCAGTCCGATTGAACACTGCTTATAGGTTTGGTTTCTTATTAATCTCATTAATTACAAGTTCCACATAGTCTTTCATTTCATCCTCATTCAATGACGTTTGAACTCCAGTCTCCTCTGCTAGCGCCTTCGATGTTTTTGCTGCCATAGATAGTACTTGCTTTTCTACCCTTTTTTCCATCTCTGCAGTACCAATGTTATGCAATAATTTTGACTGCTCAATTACTGATTCTCTAATTGATTTGCGCAGAGACATGTCCTGGGAAACAGATACAGCTGAAAGGTAGAGACCGCTGTATATCATGTAACAGGATAATCCAATAAAGGCTATAGATACAAGTCCATAAGGTGGATATGCAGCCTGATTTACACTAGCTGATCCTGCAATGTAGAACAGAAGGAAACCGTACGCAGCAATTATCATATGATTCCTCACAGGACTACCCAATCGCAAAGTTCGAGCAACGGATAGAAATGCATACCCAAATATGATTCCAGTAAAGGCGGCAGCTAGCGTAAATATTAGAATATTTCTAATAGCCGTCTCAGGATCCTCATACGTTAAGATGCCTAGAGTTTCTAGTGGAAATGTAATAAGATAATAGACCATAGGAGTGACCATAATAACCCAGAACTTTATTCTCCCGAAACTTTTCACATATGGTCGCAGTAACATGACAGCTCCAATCCAAGTTAAAACATAAGCAATGGTGCTTGCTATGTCATACACAATATTCATTATATCTTCTAATTCTGCACTAATACTAGGAACAGTAAAGACCGCCACGTCACCTTCTCTTATTATTGGCTTCTGCTGCATTAATAGATCAGCGTTAAAGTATAAACCGAGAGCTCCATTCACAACGTACGCAATCATAGACATAGCAAGAATCAATACCATTAAGTTTTTTTCCTTCCGCAAACTATACCATGAGAAAAAAGCTATTGCTAACAGGCTTAAAGTTACGATCCAAAGTCCATAACTAATTGATAGGACAACACTCAGCATTACAGTATCGTACTGTTGAGTGAGAAGTATCTGTAAAATAACAAATGCAATTATCCCTGCCAAAAGGTACTGTGTAACAGTCACAGCCTTATGTACATTACAGACGAACGAGGCTCTAGATGCGCTTCCTCTATTATTAAATTTAACAAATGCCAAAATATAGTACTGAGTAACCGTGAATATTATCCATATGCCGATGAATCCTGCAATTCCTTGGCTTGAGCTTAACTGTTCAGGAATAAAGTCAGCAATGTAGCCAATTTGCGATTCTATCATTAATGTGACAGCCAGTAGTGTCATAACAACCAAAAGTTTCTTGCCATTAAAGGCCGATACGAGTAATGTTGATGGCATCGTTATTGGCATATATTTAATTTCTTATTGAATCGTTATGATAAGTGTTTATCCTCTAATTTAATATAAAAACTTAGGCAACATTCCCAGCACTTGACCTGGAAGTAAAATTGTGTAAAATTTCGATTAATAGAACGCCAGCCAAAAACACCAAGGGTTCCAAAATTAGGATGCTACCGTTATCAATTCCACCGCACTCGGACCTACTGAGTTTTAGTAACAATATGTATCATTCACTTCCATACAAATTTTCTTTATAGAAATAAAGCGACAATTGAAGTTCCAATAAAAATAGCAGACCAATATACCCATAAA
>Ga0207428_10004424_pt1 | contig 13376 bp, 14 predicted proteins | sample RhiMethybrSRZTD1_FD_187600 | JGI IMG/M metagenome (GOLD analysis project Ga0207428, IMG submission 187600) | Populus rhizosphere microbial communities from Tennessee, USA - Rhizosphere MetaG P. TD hybrid SRZTD1 (SPAdes) (version 3) | ecosystem: Host-associated > Plants > Roots > Rhizosphere >... | reverse complement strand
AGACACCTCTGGCGGTGGACGCGAAGCCGATCACGGTAACCGACGGGACGTTCGCGGCCGACGTCGAACGCTCGCCGTTGCCCGTGCTGCTCGACATGTGGGCCACGTGGTGTGGCCCGTGCAAGATCCTGGCGCCGGTCATCGAGGAGCTGGCGGTGGACTTGGCGGGGCGCGTGCGGGTCGGAAAGCTCGACGTAGATGACAACCCGGCCACGGCGGCTCGATTCGGCATACGCAGCATTCCGACGCTTCTTGTGCTGCGGGACGGCCGGGAGCTCGATCGCATCGTGGGTGTACAGCCCAAGCCGGAGATCGCACGCCGCCTCGCGCGCGTCCTCGGCTGAAGGTCGATGAGTGCCAACGATGTCCTTTGTCCCGATTGTTATCCTTCGTAGGACTCTCTGGGACGGAGGTTTCTCGGACTTGAGTCGAACTTTAACCTGGCCGGTCTTATAGAGGAGGGGCGTCCATGGCGGCGAAGATGAGCATTCGGCCTAACGGCCCGTATTTGGTGGAAGGCGAGGTCGAGTTGGTAGACGTCAATGGCAACAAGATCGACACGAGTGGCCGAGGGCCGCGGTTCGCGCTGTGCCGATGCGGGGGGTCAGTCAGTAAGCCGTTCTGTGACGGTACACACAGCAAGATCGGCTTCCAGGCGGCAGAAGCGGCGGTCGCGCAGGAAAAAAAGTAGAGCAACCCCGGGTATTCGAGGGAGGCAACAATGCTGGTTCCATTCGGTACCCACGTCGTCGATCGCGAGGGCAAAAGCGTAGGCACTGTCAGCCGTCTGATCCTCCACCCGCAGTCGCAGCACGTGGTGGCCATCGTGGTCCAACAGGGTGTGCTTGACCGCCGGGAGATCGTTGTGCCCGTGAACCGAGTGGAGGGCTTCAGGAACGAGGTGCGTCTCACGCTCGGAGCGTCCGAGTTGGCTGGCCTCGATCTCTTCGACATGATGAGCCTGCAGCCGATGCCGGACCAGTGGAAGATGCCCGCGGGCTTCGATCTGCGGAGTTTTTTTCTCGTGCCCGGCGACGGATGGACGGAGGCGTTGCTCCCCTTCGTGCTGACGTCGCCCGCCGTCTCAGGCACACCGGCTTACTTCCGCGATCCGAATGCGCCGGGGGGCGTCACGGAGCCGGCCATCGCGAAGGCGGCGCCAGTCTATGACAACGCGGGCAAGCGCCTCGGTGAAGTCGAAGGTTTTGAGATCGACCCAGCGTCGGATCGGATCACTCGCCTCATCATCCGCCGTGGCGTCCTCTTTCACACGGAAACACCGATACCTGCCGGCTGGATCGCGTCCGTCGGCGATCGGATCACCCTGAGCGTCAGCGCCAACGAAGCTAAGGAGCTCGAGCCCTCTGCGGTCGGCAGACCCGGGACTGCTCACTCTCGCTGAAGCGACGGACCATGGCTGCCCCATTCGTCCGAGCCGGTCTTACCGCGGAGGGGTTCAGCGCGCCAGAACGCGATGAGACAAAGGAGGACCAGGCCATGCTGACGACCCTGGCACAAAACTGGTGGGCGATCGTCCTCCGCGGGGTTTTCGCCGTGATCTTCGGCGTCGGCGCCTTCATCTGGCCAGCCATCACGCTGGCAGCCCTGGTCCTGCTGTACGGCGCCTATGCTGTGGTCGAGGGGGTTCTGGCGGTTGCCGCGGCGATGATAGGACGGCGGCCGGGCGGCTTCCCCTGGGGAATGCTACTAGCCGGTTGGGCGGGCATCGTCGTCGGTGTCCTCACTTTCCTGTGGCCTGGTCTGACGGCTCTGGCGCTGCTCTACTTCATCGCGGGGTGGGCCGTCGTCCGCGGCGTTTTCGAGATCATCGCCGCCGTGCAGCTCCGGAAGGAGATAGAGAACGAGTGGCTCCTGGGGCTGAGCGGTCTTCTGTCGATCGTACTCGGCCTCTTCCTGATGGTCGCGCCCGGAGCGGGCATCCTGGCCCTGCTGTGGTGGGTTGGCGCCACCGCTATCGTGTTCGGCGCCCTGACAATCATCCTGGGCTTCCGGCTCAAAGGGATCAAGGACCGGCGATCGAGCAGTGTGCAACCCGTGGCTGGACGCCCAACGACGTCGGGACAGCGATAGGGACACACGCTCGATCACCTCTTGGGAGCTTCGGGGGGATCGGCTCCCTACAGCACGCCGATCTGCCTCAGAAAGCCGACCTGGTCGTAGAACAAGTTCTCCTCTACGATTTCGCCGTTCTTCAGCGAGCGACGGTGCAGAACTCGAGCTCGAATGTCTTACCCGTCGCTGCGTGCACTTTGCCGTCGAGCCCTTGCCACGGTCCGATCATCTTTCCCTTCCACTTCGCGATCGTGCACGTCCAGTCGCCCGAGGCGAACATCACCTTGTACGGGTTGTTCTCCAGATGGTTCTCGATGGACCTGAAGAACGCTTCCGACTCGGCTTGGTGGGCATCTCGACCACGTGTCGGTTCCGGCTGGCCCGGCCAGAACACCGCGGTGTCCGCCGAGTGCCGCTTTCCTGAACACCGCCCAGTCCTGGGCGTTCCATGAATCGTCGAGCGTCTTCATCCGCTGCAGGTTGTCTTCGGCAGTCATGTGTCCACCCCTGTGTTGAGCTCGGCGAACCGGCGCAGTTTGAGCTCGGTCGGCGAGCTGACGGATCGAGAGATACTCCGCAGCGGGCTGGGCGTCAATTGATTGATCAAGGAACTGGCAAGAAGAACGCCGCGGTCGCGTCAGGTCCGATCAGCGGCGGATAGCATGGAGCTCCCGCTCACCGCACGATGTAGGTGCTCTGATCGTCCCCCGACGATCCCCTGTCATAGTGGCCCGACAGGGCGTCCACTTGACCATTGATGTTTTTGAGCGGATCCTCGGGCGCATCGGAAGTGAGTCAGGCGGCGCCGGCATCGTCGTAGCAGCCAGCGCGATGGGTTGCGAGAAGTAGAATGGATGGTGGAGTGTCACGTGGTTCCCTCCATGGGCGTCATCGCCCAGTAAGGCGCTCTCCAACGCCTGTTCGCAAAGCGTCCCCTCTTGCGTCTCGCGCATCAACCATGACCGTCAAGGAATGACGACGGAGGATTCGTCATGGGCAAATTGATCGGCATCGATCTCGGCACCACCAACTCCGTGGTCGCGGTGATGGAAGGGGGCACCCCCGTCGTCATTCCCAATCAAGAAGGGAGCCGTCTCACCCCTTCAGTGGTCGCCTTCACCAAGGACGGCGAGATCCTCGTCGGCCAGATCGCCAAGCGCCAGGCCGTCACGAACCCCGAGAACACGGTGTTCTCGATCAAGCGCTTCATGGGCCGCCGGTACGACGAGGTGCAGCAAGAGATCAAGCTGGTTCCCTACAAGGTCGTCAAGGCGCCCAACGGCGACGTCCGTATCGATATCCGGGGCAAGCAGTACTCGCCGCCCGAGATCTCGGGGATGATCCTGAGGAAGCTGAAGGAAGCGGCGGAGGCGCACCTGGGCGAGAAGGTCGCCCAGGCCGTGATCACGGTGCCCGCCTACTTCAACGACAGCCAGCGGCAGGCGACGAAGGACGCCGGGAAGATCGCGGGCCTCGACGTCGCGCGCATCATCAACGAGCCCACCGCGGCCGCGCTCGCCTACGGGCTGGACAAGAAGGCCGACGAGCAGATCGCCGTGTACGACCTCGGGGGCGGGACGTTCGACATCTCGATCCTCGAGCTCGGCCAGGGGGTCTTCGAGGTCAAGGCGACCAACGGCGACACCCACCTCGGCGGCGACGACTTCGACCAGCGCGTGATCGACTGGATCGCGGACGAGTTCAAGAAGGATAACGGCGTCGATCTTCGCCGGGATCGCATGGCGCTGCAGCGCTTGAAGGAGGCGGCGGAAAAGGCGAAGATCGAGCTCAGCTCCACATTGCAGACTGAGATCAACCTGCCGTTCATCACCGCGGATCAGACCGGCCCCAAGCATCTGGTCATGACGCTCACGCGGGCGAAGCTAGAGGGCCTCGTCGCCGACCTGGTCGAGCGCACGGCCGAGCCCTGTCGTCAGGCGATGAAGGACGCGGGCGTCACCGCCGCTGATGTCGACGAGGTCGTCCTGGTCGGCGGGCAGACGCGGATGCCGAAGACGCAGGACCTAGTCAAGCAGCTCTTCGGCAAGGAGGCTCACAAAGGCGTAAACCCCGACGAGGTGGTCGCCGTCGGCGCCGCGATCCAGGGCGGTGTCCTCGGCGGTGACGTCAAGGATGTCGTGCTGCTCGACGTGACGCCGCTGTCGCTCGGCATCGAGACTCTCGGCGGTGCCATGACCGTCTTGATCCCGCGGAACACGACGATCCCCACGAGAAAGAGCGAAGTCTTCAGTACGGCCAGCGACAACCAGACCGCGGTGGACGTCCACGTCCTGCAGGGTGAGCGGCCGCTCGCGAAAGATAACCGGACACTCGGACGGTTCCGTCTGGAGGGCATCCCGTCCGCGCCCCGCGGAATGCCGCAGATCGACGTGGCTTTCGACATCGACGCCAACGGTATCCTGAACGTCTCCGCGCAAGACAAGGCCTCCGGCAAGCAGCAACAGATCGCGATCGCCGCCTCCTCCGGGTTGAGCAAGCAAGAAGTCGATCGGATGGTGAAGGAAGCGGAGGCGAACGCGAGTGACGACGCACGGCGCCGGCAGGAAATCGAGCTTCGCAACCAGACGGACACGCTCGTGTACTCGACCGAGCGCGCGCTGGCCGAACACGGCGCGAAACTCGCCGATGTCGAGCGTTCGACGGTAGAGCAGGCACTCAACGAGGCGCGCGAAGCCGTGAAAGGCGACGACATCGAACGGATCAGGCGGTCGCAGGAGAGTTTGTCCCGCGCGTCCAAGACGCTGGCAGATGCCGTGTACCGCGAGAGCCGAGGCGGCGGCAGTGGCCCCCAAAGCTCCGGGGCGCCGAAGAACGGCGACGTCGTGGATGCGGAATTCCGCAACATCGACGACCGCAAGCCTTGACGGCGGAGTTGAGGCGCATGATGGCATGCATTCTGACCTGAGGGCCTATGCAGCGGATCGATGATGGGATGGGCGATCGAAATACCGACGCCGACCGACGGATCGCTCAGGACGACGAGGTCGAGCGCCTGCGTCATACACTCGACGAAGAGCAGCAGCGGCATCTCCGGCTGCGCGCCGACTTCGACAACGCCCGGCGTCGTGCGTCCCGCGAGCTGGAGGCCGCGCGCCGCGACGGGCAGCGCGGAGCACTGCTGCCCCTCCTGCCGGTCCTGGACTCGCTCGAGCGCGCACTGGCCGCTGGATCCACCGATCACGATTTCTACGAAGGTGTGGGGGCAACGCACCGGCTTTTCGTCAATGCCCTCCACGAGGCCGGTGCCGATCCGATCGACGCCGTCGGCCAGCGGTTCGACCCGAAGGTTCACGAGGCGGTCGCGACCATCCCGTCCGGAAGCGTCGAGCCCGGGTTCGTCGTCCGCGAGGTCCGGCGTGGCTGGCGACTCGGAGACGCGCTGCTCCGGCCGTCCCAGGTCGTGGTCGCGGCCCCGCAGGAGGCGGCCGGCTCGTGGCGGTGAAGTTCCGCGACTACTACGAGGTGCTGGGCGTGCCGCGCACGGCGACCGCTGACGACATTAAGCGGGCGTACCGCCAGCTCGCGCGAAAGCACCATCCCGACCTCCAGCCTGCCGCCGAGCGCACCCGGGCCGCTGAACGGTTCAAGGAAATCAACGAGGCCTACGAGGTTCTGAGCGATTCCGACAAGCGTGGCAAGTACGACGCCCTCGGCGCGAACTGGAAGAACGGGATGGACTTCACGCCACCCGGCGCGGAGCGGAGTTACGCCGGAACCGCCGAGTGGGAGAACGCCGAAGACGTCAGCGACTTTTTCGCATCGCTCTTCGGGCGGGGCGCCGGGCGGCCGGGACGAGGCGGCGTCCGTGTCACCATCCCCGGGAACGACATCGAGGCCGAATTGCCAGTGACCCTGGAGGAGTTGCTCCACAACGCTCGACATCGCATCACCCTCGACGGTAACCGGAGCCTCGAGGTCGAGATCCCGCGCGGGTCGCGCGAGGGGACAGTCCTGCGCCTTGCGGGCCAAGGGGAGCGCGGCGTAAACGGGGGCCCGCCCGGCGACGTGTACATCCGCCTGCGCATGATCCCGCATCCGCGCTACCGCGTTGCCGGAGACGACCTGGATATGGATCTTCCGCTTTGGCCCTGGCAAGCGGTCCTCGGGGCCGCGGTGAGAATCGAAACGCCCGATGGGCCGGTGACGCTCACCGTGCCGGCCGGCTCCCAGAGCGGGCGGCGCCTGCGCCTGCGTGGGCGCGGACTACCGCGCGCTGATGGCAGCCGTGGCGATCTCTACGCCGTCGCTCGGATCGTCGTTCCCGAGAGCCCGAGCGTGGCAGAGCGCGAAGCATACGAGACGCTGAAACAGCGCGCGACGGCCCCAGCCGACCGGACGGCTGGAGGATGAGCGAGCGCATGAGCACGCCACCGCGGACGCCATTGAAAGCGACGACCATCGAAACCGCGCCCCGCGCCGAGTCGTATCTCTCGAGTGAGCAGCTCGCGGCGGTCGCCGGGATCAGCACGGCGACCCTGGCGCGCCTGGTAAGCGTCGGTCTCGTGGAACCGACGCCAAACGAGCGTGGACACTCGCCGATGTTTTCGGCTGCGACCGCGGCACGACTTCGACGGATGCTGCGTCTCCACCGCGACCTCGGCGTGAACCTCATCGGAGCGGCCATCATCGTAGACCTCGTCGAGCGTCTCGAGCGCAGGCCGGGCGAGCCCGGCCGGTGACGTGACGTCGGGATGACCCGCGACAAGGAGCGACGGCCATGGATCTCAACCGACTGACCGAGAAGGCTCAGGACGTAATCCGCGGGGCGCAGGCACTGGCGCAGCGCCGAGGCCACGCCCAGATCGACGTCGAGCATTTGGCGGCGGCCCTGCTCAGCCAGGACGGCGGCGTCGCGCCCCGCATCGTCGAGAAGGCGGGGGGAAAGCCAGCGTCGCTCGTGCAACGTCTCGAGCAAGCGCTCGATCGCCTGCCCCGCGTCTCGGGACCCGGGGCGCCTGCGGGCCAGGTGTACATCGCGCCGCGTGTGAACGAGATTCTGACCGGCGCCGAGACGGAAGCGCAGCGGATGAAGGACGAATACGTGAGCGTCGAGCACTTGCTCCTGGCGCTCGCCGACCTCAAGGACGGCACGGTAGCCGAGGCGTTCCGCGCGGCCGGACTCACACGCGAAAAGCTTCTCGACGCAGCGGCCGCGGTTCGGGGCGGCCAGCGCGTAACGAGCCAGAACCCCGAGGGTACCTACGAGGCTCTCGAGAAATATGGGCGGGATCTCACCGCGCTCGCTCAGCAGGGCAAGCTCGACCCAGTGATCGGCCGCGACGAGGAGATCCGGCGGGTGATCCAGATCCTCTCGCGCCGCACCAAGAACAACCCCGTGCTGATCGGCTCGCCCGGCGTCGGCAAGACGGCGATCGTGGAGGGTCTGGCCCAGCGGATCGTGCGGGGAGACGTGCCCGAGGGCCTGAAGAAAAAGCGCATCGTGGCGCTCGACATGGGCGCGCTGATCGCCGGAGCCAAGTATCGCGGCGAGTTCGAGGAGCGGCTCAAGGCGGTGCTCAAGGCGGTGACCGATGCGCAGGGCGAGGTCATCCTCTTCATCGACGAGCTGCACACGGTGGTGGGTGCGGGGGCCGCCGAAGGCGCCATGGACGCCAGTAATTTGTTGAAGCCCCTGCTGGCGCGCGGCGAGCTCCACTGCATCGGCGCGACGACCCTCGACGAGTACAAGAAGCACATCGAGAAGGACGCGGCGCTGGAGCGGCGCTTCCAGCCCGTCATGGTCGACCAGCCGACGGTGGAAGACACGATCTCCATCCTCCGCGGCCTCAAGGAGCGCTACGAGGTCCACCACGGCGTTCGCATCAAGGACGCGGCCCTGGTGGCGGCCGCGGTGCTCTCACACCGTTACATCGCCGATCGATTCCTGCCGGACAAGGCCATCGACCTCGTCGACGAGGCGGCGGCCCGGCTCCGGACCGAAATCGACTCGATGCCGGCCGAGCTGGACGAGATCACGCGGCGCATCCTGCAGCTCGAGATCGAGCGCGAAGCCCTGCGCAAGGAGATCGACGCGGCGTCCCAGGATCGGCTGGCGAAGCTCGAGAAGGAGCTGACGGAGCTGCAGGCGAAGGGTCGGACACTGCGCGCCCAGTGGGAGAGCGAGAAGGCCGCCATCGAGCGACCTCGTCAGCTTCGCAAGCGCATCGAGGAGACGAAGATCGAGATCGACAAGGCGATGCGCGTGGGCGACCTGTCGCGGGCCGCCGAGCTCCAGTACGGCACGCTGGCCTCGATCGAGCGCGAGCTGAAGGAGCTGGAGGCCAAGGACCAGAGCGCGGGCGTCCGTCGCCTCATCAAGGAAGAGGTGGACGAAGAAGACATCGCGGAGGTCGTCTCTCGATGGACGGGCATCCCGGTGTCGAAGCTCATGGAAGGCGAGATGCAGAAGCTCCTGCGCCTTCCCGAGGAGCTGCACCACCGCGTGGTGGGACAGGACGAGGCTGTGAGTGCGGTGGCCGACGCGGTGGTTCGAGCCCGCGCGGGGATCAAGGATCCCAAGCGCCCGATCGGCTCGTTCCTCTTCCTCGGCCCCACCGGCGTCGGCAAGACCGAGCTGGCGCGCGCGCTGGCCACCACCCTCTTCGATGACGAAGAGAACATGATCCGCCTGGACATGTCCGAGTACATGGAGAAGCACACGGTGGCCCGCCTCATCGGCGCGCCGCCGGGATATGTCGGTTACGACGAGGGCGGTCAGCTCACCGAGGCGGTCCGGCGCAAGCCGTATTCGGTCGTGTTGCTCGACGAGATCGAGAAGGCGCATCCGGATGTCTTCAACGTGCTCCTGCAAGTTCTGGACGATGGGCGGCTGACCGACGGGCACGGCCGTACGGTCAACTTCAGGAACACCGTGATCATCATGACGTCGAACATCGGCAGCCAGCTTATTCTCGAGCTGCGCGGCGCCGACGAGCGGAGCTACCAGCGGATGCGCGAGCAGGTACTGGAAGCGCTCCGCCGTCACTTCCGGCCCGAGTTCCTCAACCGCGTGGACGAGGTCGTCGTGTTCCGCGCGCTGACCGAGGCTGAGCTGGCGAAGATCGTCGAGATCCAGCTCGAGGGCCTACGCCGGCGCCTGGCGGATCGACGGATAACGCTCGAGGTCAATGAGGCGGTGAAACACTACCTGGCCAAGATCGGCTACGACCCGGTCTTTGGCGCGCGGCCGTTGAAACGCGCCATTCAGCGAGAGGTCGAGACACCCGTCGCGCGGCTTATCGTTGCCGGCAAGCTCCGCGATGGAGGGACCGTGCGCACACACGTGGCCGGCGACGCCTTGCGGGTGGAGCCCGCGTGAGGCCCTTCGAGGAGGCGGTGGCGGCGGAGCTGGCGGGACTGCTGCGGGCGGGCGTGCCGCCGCGTGGGATCTCCATCACCGTGCGCGAGATGCTGGTGACGCGGTTGGAGCGCGGCCAGCTCGGGCCACGAGAGGTCAGCGAGGCGGTCGAGGCGGCCGTGCGCGGCGCTGACCGCCTCGTTCACGAGCTGGGCGCCTCGGATGAGCTGGCCGAGATCGTCTGCCGCTCGGCGCTCGAGGCCGTGCGAGGCCACGGCGGCGAGAGCGCGCGCTGGCTCGCCGAGGCAACGAGCGCGGCCCACGCTGTGCTCGATGAGCTGGTGCTGGAGCGTCCGGACGAGGCGATATGGCGCTGGCTCGCGGGGAGACTCCCGCGTTGGTGAGTGCGACTCACGCGCGGCCCTCGGTCGAACCCGTGCCGCGTATCGTCTCGCGCTAACCGCGGTGGACACGATGGCGAATAATCTCGGGCTTCCGACGCTGGCCGCCACGATGGACGAGCTCACCCGTCGGGGTTTCACGGAGCATTTCATCCCGGTGAATGGAATGCTGCGCGCGGCCAACAGCGGCAAGATCGTCCGCGCCGACGAGGTGATGGTTGTGGAGTATCACCGCTACGAGGGCGTCTCGGATCCGGACGATATGGCGATCCTTTACGCCCTCGAGACGCGCAGTGGCCTTCGGGGAACGCTGGCCGACGCGTTCGGCGTGTACGCTGATCCGGAAGTGGGTGCGTTCATGCGCGCGGTCGCCCTGCGGACTCGACGATGACGCCGCGCGGAGAATCTCACCTTCCACGTCGGCGAGCGCTCGGGGAGCCGATACTCTCCGCCGCAAAGTGGAGGACCGCCATTGTCAAGCGTTGCTGACGTCCTGAATGGTCTCCCGTCAGTATCTGCCTGGGAAGAGCGCGTGTACAAGGATCTCCACGCACACCCCGAGCTCAGCTTTCACGAAACCAGGACGGCCGCGCTCGTGGCGACGAAGCTCAAAGAACTCGGCTATGAAGTCCTCGAGCAGATCGGCCGCACCGGCGTTATCGGCATCCTACGAAATGGCACCGGCCAGACCGTGCTCGCGCGCGCCGACATGGACGCCCTGCCGGTCAAGGAGCGCACCAGCCTGCCCTACGCATCGACACTCACCGCGACGGATGATGACGGCGCCGCGGTCAGCGTCATGCATGCGTGCGGTCACGACGCTCACGTGACCTGCCTGCTGGGCGCGACGGAGTTGCTTGCCAGGGCCAGGCGATCGTGGAGCGGGACCTTCGTCGCAGTATTCCAGCCCGCCGAAGAGGTGGCGGGCGGCGCGAAGGCGATGGTAAAGGATGGTCTTCGCGATCGGATTCCTAAGCCGGACGTCGCGTTCGCGCAGCACGTGCTGGCCTACCCAGCCGGCACCGTCGGAACCCAGGTCGGCCCGGTGCTATCCGCAGGAGATAGTATCCGTATTACCCTGCACGGCAAGGGGGCCCACGGCTCCATGCCTCACAATAGCGTCGACCCCGTTGTGCTGGCCGCGCTAGTGGTCCTTCGCCTGCAGACAATCGTCTCGCGCGAGACGAAGCCCGGCGAGTTTGCCGTCCTGACCATTGGCAGCAGCGTGGCCGGCGCGAAGAGTAACATCATCCCCGACCACGCCGTCCTCTTGGCCAATTTGCGGACCTACGATTTGTCGGTACGCAAGCGGATGATCGAGAGCATTGAGCGCATGGTCAAAGCCGAATCCGAAGCGTCCGGCTCACCGAAGCCGCCGGAATTCCACTACTACGATCAGTATCCGCTCACCGATAACGATCCGGCAGTCACGAAGCGAATCACGGCCGCGTTCCAAGGCTATTTCCCAGCCGGTACGCTCTTCGACCTCGGCCATCAGACCGCCAGCGAAGACTTCAGCAACATCCCGAACGCCCTGGGCACGCCCTACACCTACTGGGGAGTCGGCGGCATCGACGCAGAAAAATACAAGCGCGCGCTCGCGGCCGGGCGGGTGGAACAGGATATCCCCGTCAATCACTCGGAATTCTTCGCGCCGGTCATCGAGCCGACGCTGTCCACGGGCACCCTGACTCTGGTGATCGCCGCGTTGGCGTATCTGGCGAAGTGACACCGGCGACGGTTGACCGATCGGCTCGCACAATAACCGTCTCATCGTCGGCATTGTCCTGGCAGTCGTGTCGTGACCGTTCGGCTCTGTTCTTCCGCACGATTCGCGTCCGGTTGTATATCCAGAGATGATCCCGACGTCGAGCGCTGAACAAGTCCTGCAAACTCTGGCCGGATTCAAGGAGTACGCGGCAGGCACGCTCATAGTGCTCGAACTGGCCGGCACGTTCGTGTTCGCTCTCAGCGGAGCGGCGGCCGGGGTCAAGTACCGACTCGATCTGTTCGGCGTGCTGGTCGTATCGTGCGCGACAGGTACCGCAGGCGGCATCGCGCGCGACGTCTTGATCGGTGCGGTCCCTCCGGTGGCACTCAGGGACTGGCGGTACCTCGGAATCTCGGTGCTCGCCGGGTTGGTGCTATTTTTTGCGTCGGCCGGCCCCGAGCGCCAGCAGAGGCTACGTAATCTCGTCCTGACCTTCGATGCGGCGGGTCTGGCACTCTTTGCCGTATCGGGCACACAAACGGCGCTGGGCTACGGCCTTAACCCTGTGATGGCTGCGCTGCTCGGCATGCTGACTGGCATCGGTGGTGGCATGCTCCGTGATGTCCTCGTTTCGGACATCCCCGCCGTGCTCCACTCCGATCTGTATGCAGTCGCCGCCCTTGCCGGCGCGATCATCGTCGTGGCTGGCCACGTCCTGAATGCTCCGCGGGCGGCGTCGGCGCTGGCGGGAGCCACAGTGTGCTTCGGAATTCGACTCATAGCGTTATGGCGCGGCTGGCAGCTCCCCACCGCCGGTGGGAAGAAAAATGCGGTGGGAAGCGCCCACAATGAGGGCCGTCGTGATCCGCCGTAGGTGTCGTGTCCGCTGCTACTGTCGTCGCGTCGGGTTGACGATCACGTGTCCTTGGTTGGCAGGCCGGCTTGCATCCAGCCCTGGACGCCACCGCGAAGCGCCTTTACGTTGGTGAATCCTTGAGCGATGTACCTGGCTGCCTGCCCGGCAGCGGTTGCCTCGGCCGGTCAGGCGCAATAGAAGATTATCTCCCTGTTCTTCGGCAGGGTCTGCGCCATCGATGCGAATCGGGCGAATGGGATCGACCCTTCGAGACGACCCTTGCGGCACTTCGCATCGTCTTCGTAGCTGCACACCAATAAGGCGCGCCCCTGGACGGTTTCGGTGCGCGCATGCGACACGTCGATCCGTTCGACATCAGCTGCCATGGTTCCCTCCTCGATCTAAGCTGGGCGCTCTCGTGTGATGATACTCCGCGCATAGCCGGCAGCGCTTCAGCCTCTCGCGAAGGCGACATCGTTCAAGCGCATCAGGCAGGCCATCGGCCGCTTCCACCGTTAGGACTTTCGCCGTCGCTACGATCAGCGCAGAACACGCCGCTTGGTTCAGCACGGCCTCCGAGACGCTTCCGAGCAGCCGCCGCCGGACGGCGCGCGACGGTTCACCGCGGGCAGATCGCGCGACGGCCCCTTGCAGACGAGCACGGGGCACGAGGCGTCTCGCACGACGGCAAGCGCGAGACACTGCCGAGAAAAACCGGCCGACAGCGCCGAGGCCTGCGCGCTCCCATCACAACGAGCTTGGCGTTCCAATCGCGTGCTCTAGCGACGATCGCCTCGCGCGCGTCGTCCTCGACGACGACTCGCCTCTCGTGAAGTCGCGGCTGAGGCGCAGTTCCGACGCCGTGTCGCCGGCGAGCTGCTGTCCCTCCGCAATGGGCGCGACGCGGACCTTCTGTGCCTTGTCGACGTCGATCACCTCTCAACAACCTTCTGCGAGAGGTCGCGGCTTGACAGAGGCTACCGGTGCCTCGACACTGGGCCCAGTCAGCCACTCGCA
>Ga0207428_10004418_pt1 | contig 13387 bp, 7 predicted proteins | sample RhiMethybrSRZTD1_FD_187600 | JGI IMG/M metagenome (GOLD analysis project Ga0207428, IMG submission 187600) | Populus rhizosphere microbial communities from Tennessee, USA - Rhizosphere MetaG P. TD hybrid SRZTD1 (SPAdes) (version 3) | ecosystem: Host-associated > Plants > Roots > Rhizosphere >... | reverse complement strand
CTCGTCAGCATCCCGAAGGGTGCGCTGGCCGCTCGCATAAACGGGTCCGGCCTGCTGGACGGCTTCGGCGGCGATGGCCGTTCCCCACTGCGACGCCGAGAGCTGAAGGCCCAGCACAAAAAGGCGTTCGGCAACTTCGCCGTTGGCCGCCACGGGGCGGTAGGGGTGCGGGCTCACATCCAGCCCCGAGGCCTGCACCGGGGTGCCTTCAACGGTCATCATGGTCCGCGGGCGCACCATGCCGTCCGCCAGCAGCTGTTCCAGGAGCGGCGATTCGTTAACGGCCACCCGGTTGGCCGGCGCGAGCGCCTCGACCATGGTCCGCGCCTGGGCTGCGTCGCCGTGGACCCACGGCGACGCGGCCGTGAACACGCCTTTGCTCCGGTCCAGCCCGAATTTGGGATCCGGTCCGACGAAGCTGACCACCCCGGCGCGGGCGAGCGCCGCCAGCTGCTCCGCCCGGAGGGCGGGGGGTCCGCTGGCAAGGCCCTCCACGAACGACTCAAACCAGCCACGCAGCCCGGCGACCCACGATTCATCGGTGATGCCGCCGTCGGCCACCACTGATTTCAGCACGGCGCGTCCGTGGTGCAGGGCGCCGATGGCCATCTTGACGGGGTCGTCCTCGCCGAGGGCTGAACGGCGGGCGTCGTCGAGCAGATAGTCGACGACGGCGGCGTCCAGCTCCGCCCGGGAGCCGAAGGACCGTCCGGCCAGCGGCGCCGCAAGGCTGCGCAGGTCCAGCCTGCCGGCGGGACGGACATGCCCCGCAATGACGGCGTTGAAGGCCTCTTCCCACCGGCCCTTGCTGTGCGCGTGGGGGTGCAGGGCCTCATCCAGCTCCGCGAGGAATTTCGCGGGGTCCCCCACCATGCCGGGCTGCGAGCGCACCAGCGTCGAGTAGTAGGCCCAGAGCGCGTCCCGGTGCAGGAGGGGCCAGAGGTCGTGGTCGAACGCCGGCACGATTCCCGCCGCTGCAAACCGCTTCAGGGCGCTCTCGGTGCAGTACCTGAGCGTGACCGACGCCGGATAGTAGCCGTCGAGGGTGGCCTTGGACCGGTACGGGGTTCCGCGCCGGGACGCCGCAATGATCAGCGGTTCCTGGCCCGACGGCAGATACTCCAGGGTGTCGCCGGCGTCCACGAACTTCCCGCCGCGGCCCTCCGTGAGCTGGCCCATGACGTCAAAGAAGTTCAGGCCCATCCCGCGGACCAGCACGGGCTCCTGCGCGGGGATGACGGACCAGTCGACATCGGCCGGGACGGCAGGCGGAAGGTAGCGGAGGCCCAGCTGGCCGGCCGCCGCCTGCAGCTGGCGCTGCTCGGGGCTGAGCCGGGACGCCAGGTGGCCCAGGGCGAGCACCACCGAATCCGCGGCGAGGGTCCCGCCGCCCGCCAGGGCGACGTCGAACGTGCCGTCGGCCGCGGGGCGCACGGCGGTGGCCGACGTTTCGTGGACGGTGACGGTGACGCCGTCGGGCAGTGCGGCCAGCAGTTCCTCGAACGTGGAGCGCAGGTAGCGCCCGTAGATCGCCCGGCTGGGGAAATCGCGGGACCCCAGCACCGCGAGCTCCGCGCGTTCGTCCTCGGTCAGCGCGGGGAGGGGGTCCTGCTGCTGGCGGACCCGCCAGCGGTCGAACGTGGTGCCGGCAACCGGGGCGGCGAGGTTCGGGTCCTCCGGGATGAGGGTGGGGTAAAACGACTGGGTGTTCATCAGGTACAGCCGCGACTGGCCGGGCTGCCACACGTGCCCCGGGCCGGCCGGGTAGGGATCGATCACGTCGATGTGCAGCCGGGGGGCCGCGGCGGCGCGCCCGGGGACGGACGGCGACGCCGGGTCAGATCCGGACGGGCCCGCGGCGGCCCAGTTGGCGAGCAGCCGCTCCAGCACGCTGGCACCCCGGGGACCGGCGCCTATCAGTGCCGTTCGGATGCTTTGCGTAGTGACCACGGCATCCAGAGTATCGGCATGTGACTTGCTAGCTGAGCCGGGATGTTGTTTGGATGGGGCGATGACCACCACCGCAGCTGATTCCGCCCCCGCGTCCGGCGCCGTTCCCCCCGGAGCCGCGCCGGAGCCCACCGACGAAAACATCTGGCTTGAGGAAATCTACGGTGAGCAGCAGCTGGCCTGGGTCCGTGAGCAGAACGCCCGCACCGAGGATCTGCTGGAGGACGCAGACTACGCGCGCCTCGAAGGGGAGATCCTTGAGGTGCTCGATTCCACCGACAAGATTGCCATGGTGAACAAGCGCGGCGACTGGTACTACAACTTCTGGAAGGACGGGCAGAACCCGAAGGGGCTGTGGCGCCGGACCACCTGGGAGAGCTACTGCAGCGACGCCCCCGAATGGGAGGTGCTGCTAGATGTGGACGCGCTTGCCGCCGCCGAAGGCGAGGAATGGGTCTTCCACGGAGCGAACTTTCTCCGGCCCGAACCCGGCCAGCCCTACCGGCGTGCCCTCGTGGCGCTCTCCCCCGACGGCGGCGACGCCAACCGCCACCGCGAGTTCGACGTCGAGTCCCTCAGTTTCGTGGACGCCGCCGCCGGCGGCTTTGACCTGCCGACGGCGAAGGGCAACGCCTCGTGGCTGGATGCGGACACGCTGTTGGTCGCCAGCACCGCCGAAGACCTGCCCCGGACGGCGTCCTCCTACGCGCGGACCGGCGTGAAGCTGCGCCGCGGCCAGTCGCTGGCCGACGCGCCCCGGATCTTCGAGATCCCCGAGGACCACATGATGGCGATCGTGGCCCACGACTCCACGCCCGGGTTTGAGCGGACGTTCGCCGTGGACTGGATCGATTTCTTCAACCGGAGCACATCGGTGCTGCGGGACGGCTCCTGGGTGCCGCTGGACGTGCCCACGGATGTCAACCTCAGCGCGCACCGGGACTGGCTGCTCTTCCGCCCGCAGAACGAGTGGACCGTGGACGGCACCAGCTATCCGGCAGGTTCGCTCCTGGCCGCGGACTTTGAGGGCTTCCTGGCCGGCGAGCGCGGACTGACGGTGCTCTTCACCCCGGACGAGCACACATCCCTGCAGTCCTGGAGCTGGACGCGGAACTTCCTGCTGCTGAACCTGCTGCGGGACGTCTCCTCTGAAATCCGGGTGCTGGATCCTTCACGGCCCGGTGCGGCGGACGGTTCGGGGGCCGGCGCCTGGGCATCGACCCTGCTCGACGCCTGCCCGCCGCTGCACGACGTCAACGCCTTTGCCGTGGACGACGAAGATGAGGCCGGCGGCGGTTCCGAGACCGGCCGGCACGCCGCCGGACCGGCCGGGGCCGGCGACGACTTCTGGCTCGTGGCCACCGGCTTCACGACGCCCAGCACGCTGACTCGGGGCACGCTTACACGCCAGACGGCCGGCGGCGCCGCGGGCGGTCCCGCCGGGTCCGCTACCGGGAGCCCCGGCGCGGGCGTGGCGAGCAGCCACGCGGTAGTCAAGACGTCGCCGTCGTTCTTCAACGAGGCCGACTATGAGGTGCAGCAGCATTTTGCAGTGTCCGAGGACGGCACGAAAGTGCCCTACTTCCAGGTCGCGGCACGCGGCCTGGTGCTCGACGGGCAGAACCCCACCCAGCTCTCCGGCTACGGCGGCTTCGAAGTCTCCCGGACGCCGGCCTACAGCGGCGCCATCGGGCGGGCCTGGCTCGAACGGCGCACCGGCGGGGCCGCGGGCACCGGCGGCGATGCGGACGGACACCCGGCCCACAGCCGCGGCGGCGTGTACGTCGTGGCCAACATCCGCGGCGGCGGAGAGTACGGCCCGTCGTGGCACCGGGCCGCGCTGCGGGAAAAGCGCCACCGGGCGTACGAGGACTTCGCCGCCGTCGCCAGGCACCTGATTTCCCGCGGAGTCACCTCGCGGGAGCGCCTCGGCTGCGTGGGCGGCTCCAACGGCGGCCTGCTGGTGGGCAACATGCTGACCCGCTACCCGGAACTGTTCGGCGCCGTCTCCTGCGGAGTGCCGCTACTGGACATGCGCCGGTACACGAAGCTCTCGGCCGGCCACTCGTGGATCGCCGAATACGGGGACCCGGATGTTCCGGAGCACTGGGAGTTCATCAGAACGTTCTCGCCATACCACCTGCTCAAGGACGGCGTGGATTACCCGGAAACCTTCATCTGGACGGCCACGTCGGATGACCGCGTGGGCCCGGTGCAGGCCCGCAAGATGGCTGCGCGCATGCTGGCCATGGGCATCCCCAACGTGTGGTTCCATGAAGCCCTGGAGGGCGGGCACGCCGGCGCGTCCGACAACAGGCAGGCGGCCGCGCTCCAGAGCCGCAGCCAGCATTTCCTCTGGCGCGCGCTGGCCGGCCGGTCCGACAGCTAACTCCCCCGGCGGCATCCTGGGCGTCCTGATCCGCACGTTTTGGTGCCGTTTTGCACTGAATGGCCGGTTCTGCGTATCCTTGGTTGGCTAGTAATAGCAATTGGAGACGTGCCAGAGCGGCCGAATGGGCTTCACTGCTAATGAAGTGTGGGGCACAACTCCACCGGGGGTTCAAATCCCCCCGTCTCCGCGTTTGGCCCCGGTCCTCGGACCGGGGCCTTTTGCGTTCCCCCGGCGGATCCGTCCGGGTCGCGGACGGTCGGCGCGGACGTCACCTCTACGGTGGCAGGATATTCGCATGACTGGCAACGAGGCATACGACGCGATCATCGTGGGTGGCGGGCACAACGGGCTGGCGGCCGCGGCTTACCTTTCCAGGGCCGGTCAGCGGGTGCTGGTGCTGGAGAGGCTCGACCACGCCGGCGGGGCCGCCGTTTCCGCCCAGGCGTTCGACGGCGTCGACGCCCGCCTGTCCCGCTACTCCTATTTGGTCAGCCTCCTGCCGCAGCAGATCATCGACGACCTTGGCCTGAAGATCCGGCTGGCCCGCCGTCGCTATTCCTCCTACACGCCTGACCCGTCGCACCCGGGACGCGGCCTTCTCATCGACAACGGCGACCCCGGCAGCACCGCCGCGTCGTTCGCCGCCATCGGTGCGCCCGCCGGTGAAGCGGAAGCGTTCGACACGTTCTACGGCAACTGCCGCAAACTTACCGAGGCCCTGTGGCCCACCATGCTGTCCCAGCTGCCGACGAGGTCGGAGGCGAAACGGTTGGCGGAGGCCGCCGGGGCAACCGAGGCGTGGGACGCGGTGATGGAACGGCCCATCGGCGAATCCATCGCCGCGTCGCTGCAGCACGGCCTGGTGCGCGGGGTGGTGCTGACAGACGCCCTGATCGGGACCTTCGCGCAGGCCGGCAGCGAAGACCTGCAGCAGAACATCTGTTTCCTTTACCACCTGATCGGCGGCGGCACCGGCGACTGGGATGTTCCGATCGGCGGCATGGGGTCAGTGTCCGGCGAGCTGGAACGGGCCGCCCGGGAAGCAGGAGCCACGGTTCTCACCGGCGCGGACGTGACGGGCATCGACCCCTCGGGGACCGTCACCTACACCCAGGGGGGCGAGGACCGCGTGGCCGCGGCCAGCTGGGTCCTCGCCAACGTTGCCCCGGCGGTGCTGGCGCGGCTGAGGACGGGCGGGCCCGCTTCCGGCCAGACAGACCTGGGCCCCAACCACTCGCGCGAAGGGGCACAGGTCAAGGTGAACCTGCTCCTGAAGCGACTCCCGAGGCTGCTCGACCAGACGGTGAGTCCGGAAGCGGCATTCGGCGGCACCTTCCACATCAACGAGACCTGGGACCAGCTGGACCGGGCCTACCGGACGGCGGAGGCCGGGGACATTCCCCGGCCCTTGCCGTGCGAGATCTACTGCCACTCGCTGACGGATCCCACCATCCTGTCGCCCGAGCTGCAGGCGGCCGGCGCCCAGACTCTGACCGTGTTCGGACTCCACGTTCCGGACCGCCTCATCACGGAAGGGAACAACGACGCGCGCCGCGCCGAACTCCAGGCGGCAGTGCTCAGCTCGCTGAACTCCGTGCTCGCCGAGCCCATCGAAGACCTCCTCATGACGGCGCCGGACGGGAGCCCCTGCATCGAAACCAAGACCACGCTGGATATCCAGCGGGTCGTCGGCATGCCGCGCGGCAACATCTTCCACGGAGGCCTGGACTGGCCGTTCGTGGACGACGGGGCGCCGCTGGACACCCCGGCCCGCCGCTGGGGCGTGGCCACCGGCGATGACCGCATCCTGCTGTGCGGGTCTGGCGCCCGCCGGGGCGGCGCCGTCAGCGCCATCGGCGGCCACAACGCCGCCATGGCCGTCCTGGAACTGGCGCGGGGCTCATGAGCCGCGAATCAGGCGGCCCGCGGCCGGAGCCGACGGCGGCCCTCCCGTGGAACCCTCGGCTCGCCTTGCTCGTGGCAGCCACGTTCTTCATGGAATTCCTGGACGGGACGGTGCTGACCACCGCGATCCCCAGCATTGCCGGTGACTTCGGCGTGCCGGCCGCCGGCGTGAACATCACCATGACCGCCTACCTGATGACGGTGGCCATGGGCATCCCGCTCAGCGGCTGGCTGGCCGAACGGCTGGGCGCGCGGCGCGTGTTCTGCCTGGCCATTGCCGTCTTCACCGTTGCTTCCCTGCTCTGCGCGGCGAGCCAGGACCTGACCATGCTGACCCTGAGCCGTGTCCTGCAAGGCCTCGGCGGGGCCATGATGGTCCCCGTGGGCACGCTCGTGGTGCTTCGCGGGACGCCCAAGGCGGAGCTGCTGAGGGCCACCGCCTACCTCGTGTGGCCGGGGCTGCTGGCGCCGGTGCTGGCGCCGCTCGTGGGCGGTGCACTGACAACCTACCTGTCCTGGCACTGGATCTTCCTGATCAACCTGCCGCTCGGCGCCGCCGCGTTCCTGGCCGCCCTGCGCCTCGTTCCGGCCGTGCCCGGCGACCGCCACCGCCGGCTCGACTGGGCAGGGCTCGCCCTCACCACGGCCGGGGTGGGCGCGCTGGTGGTGGGACTGGAACTGGCCAGCAGCCACCCGGACGGTCCCTGGGCCTGGCCCAGCATCGCGGTGGGGGTCCTGGCCCTGGCCGCGGCCGCGGTCTGGATGCGCCGGGCAGCGCACCCGCTGTTCGACCTGACGGTATTTGCCACGCGGACGTTCCGGGCCACAAACACCGGCGGTTTCATCTACCGGCTGACCATCAGCGCCGTGCCTTTCCTCCTTCCCCTCATGTTCCAGGAAGGCTTCGGGTGGAGCCCCCTGCACGCGGGCATCATGGTGGCGGCGGTCTTCATCGGGAACATCGGCATCAAGCCGGCCACCACCCCGCTGATCAGGCGCTTTGGATTCAAGCCGGTGCTGGTCTGCGCCTCGCTTGCCTCGGCGGCGACGTTTGTCCTGTGCGCCCTGCTCAGTTCGGGAACCCCGGAACCGCTGATCTTTGCGCTCCTCGTGTGCAGCGGGGCGTTCCGTTCCATCGGGTACTCCGCGTACGCGTCCGTCCAGTACGCCGATATCCTTCCCGGCCAGCTAACCTCGGCGAACGCCGTTTCGGCCACCATGGTGCAGCTCGCAACCGGAGCCGGGATCGCCGTCGGCGCGCTGCTGCTCCGCGTCTTCGACTCAGCTCCGGTCCTGGCCGGGGCGCTCGGAGGCGTGCTGGGGACCGCCGCGGACGACGGCGGGGTGACCGCCTACCGGGGCGCTTTCCTGTCCATCGCCCTGCTGATGCTGCTCAGCACCGTTGACAGCCTCATGCTGCACCGGAATGCCGGGGCGGAGGTCAGCCGGCCTGGGCCAGTGCCAGCGGCAGAACCGCCCCGGCGCCGGCCTGCCTGAGGGCGCGGCCGGCCACGGTGACCGTCCAGCGGCTGTCCACGAGGTCATCGATGAGCATCACGCTCTGGCCGCCGAAACCGGCGAGGGCTGACCCGAGGTCCTGGCCCACCGCGAGGCGGTCCCAGACGCCGGCCAGCCGGTAGGCGCTGTTGCCGCCTCGGCCGCCCGTGGGGCCGCCGTGCGCCAGCTGCAGCTGCCCGAGGTAGGGGATCCTGCCGATCTCCGAGATGCCCCTGGCCAGCGAGTCCACCAGCGCCGGCCTGCCGCGCGACGGCATGCTCACAATGGCCGCCGGACGCCCCGCGCCGCTCCAGCCGGGAACCCGGGAGTCACCGGCGCCCCATTCCCGCAGCACCTGGACGCAGGCCTGCAGCATGCCGGGATCCACGGTGCGGTCCGGGGCGCCTGCAGCAAAGAGCTCCCGCAGCGCGCCGCCCCAGCCCAGGTCCGTGAGCCTGGCAAGGACGCGGCCGTCGGCGAGGTTCTCGTCGGGCTTGATTTTCCCCTTCACCGGAACTCCGAGCCGGTCCATTCCGCTGGGCCACTGCAGCCGCGGTTCCAGGACGAGGCCTGCCCGGCTCAGCGTCTGCCCGGCAGCCTCGGTGGCCGCCGATGCGATGTCCGCGGGGAACCACCGGCCCGCGCAGTTGTCGCACCGGCCGCAGGCGGAGGCCGTCTCGTCATCCAGCACCGAGGTGATGTATTCCATCCGGCACCCTGCGGTGTCCTGGTAGATGACCATGGAGTCCTGCTCGTCCACACGCGCTTCCGAAATGCGGCGGTACCGCTCGGCGTCATAGGTCCAGGGCATGCCCGTGGACCGCCAGCCGCCGCCGACCCGTTCCACGGCGCCGTCCACGGACAGCACCTTCAGCAGCAGTTCCAGCGGCGTGCGGCGAAGGTCAACCCGGGCCTCGAGCGCCACGGTGGACACCGCCGACCCGGCCTCCGCCAGGGCGGTGAGCACGGCTGTGGCCTTCTCCTCCGACGGCATGGAGGCGGTGGCGAAGTACTGCCAGATCTCGCGGTCCTCGGAGCCGGGAAGCAGCAGGACGTCGGCGTTCGCGGCGCCACGCCCGGCGCGGCCCACCTGCTGGTAGTACGCCACCGGGGAGGACGGTGCTCCGAGGTGCACCACAAAGCCGAGGTCCGGCTTGTCGAAGCCCATCCCCAGGGCGGACGTGGCGACGAGCGCCTTCACCTGGTTGTCCTTCAGGAGCTGCTCAGCCCGTTCCCGGTCCGCGGGGTCGGTGCGGCCCGTGTAGGCGAGCACCTCATGGCCCGCCTCGGCGAGAAGCCGGGCGGTGTCCTCGGCCGCCGACACGGTCAGCGTGTAGATAATGCCGCTGCCCGGCAGGTCCGCCAGGTGCGTCAGCAGCCAGCCGAGCCGTTCGCGCGAATCGGGCAGCGTCAGCACCCCGAGCCGCAGCGACTCCCGGCCCAGGGCGCCGCGGATGGTCAGCACGCCCTCCCCCAGCTGCTCCTCGATGTCGTGGACCACGCGGGAGTTGGCCGTGGCCGTGGTGGCCAGCACCGGAACCGTGTCCGGCAGCTGGGTGATCAGGTCCGCGATGCGGCGGTAGTCCGGCCGGAAGTCGTGGCCCCAGTCGGAAATACAGTGGGCCTCGTCGATGACCAGCAGCCCGGTGCGGCGGATGAGCTCCGGCAGCTGGTTTTCGCGGAACGCGGGGTTGGTGAGCCGTTCGGGTGAAACCAGCAGGACGTCCACCTGGTCCGCGGCCAGCTGTTCGCGCACGGTGTCCCACTCGAGCTGGTTGGCGGAGTTGATGGCGACGGCCCGGACACCGGCGCGGGCGGCGGCCGCCACCTGGTCGCGCATCAGCGCCAGCAGCGGTGAGACGATGAGCGTGGGGCCCGCTCCGCGCCGCCTGAGCAGCAGCGAGGCCACGAAGTAGACCGCCGACTTCCCCCAGCCTGTCCGCTGCACCACCAGGGCGCGGCGCCCGGCGTCGACCAGGGCCTCAATGGCCTCGAACTGGCCGTCGTGGAAGTCGGCTTCCGGGTGCCCTACCAGCCCCCGCAACACCTCCAGGGCCTGGCCCCGGGTCGCAGAGACCGCCCCCTGTTCCGTGGCGGACGGAAAGCTGGACGCGGACGGAAGAACTGCAGTGTGCTGGTTATTGGCCATTGATTCAGTATCCCAGCCGCCCCTGACACTCCCAAGCGCGGATCCGCCTATGTGGACAAGCGCCGGTCCGGAACAGATTCGGCCCGCAACCCGCCGGCGCCTGCATGACATCCGGTTCGCGGGCCACACCCGGCTTCCCCGTAAGATAAATCCCGTGACTAGCGACCAGACCCGTACTTTTGACCTTTCGGCCTCGTTCAAGGCGTATGACGTCCGCGGCATCGTGGGCGATTCCATCACCGCTGAAATCGTCGAAGCGGTCGGCGCCGCCTTCGTCGACGTGCTGGGGCTGGAAGGCCAGACCGTCCTGGTCGGCGGCGACATGCGGCCCTCCTCCCCCGAGTTCAGCAAGGCCTTCGCCAACGGCGCCGCCACGCGCGGAGCCAACGTCCAGCTCCTGGATCTGATCTCCACGGACGAGCTGTACTACGCGTGCGGCGCGCTGAACGCTGCCGGGGCCACCTTCACCGCAAGCCACAACCCGGCAGAATACAACGGCATCAAGATGGCCAAGGCCGGCGCCGTCCCCATCTCCTCGGAAACGGGGCTCAAGGAAATCCAGGCCCTCGCCGAGCAGTACCTGAACACGGGCAGCATTCCGGTCGCGGAAACCCGCGGCCAGATCGGCGTCCAGGACGTCCTGAAGGGCTACGCCGAATACCTGCGCACGCTCGTGGACCTCTCGGGTTCCCGCCCCCTGAAGGTCGTGGTGGATGCCGGCAACGGCATGGCCGGACTCACCACGCCGGCGGTGCTCGGCGACGCCCTGCTGCCGAAGCTTCCCTTTGACATCATTCCGCTGTACTTCGAGCTGGACGGTTCCTTCCCGAACCACCCCGCCAACCCGCTGGAGCCGGAGAACCTGCGCGACCTCCAGGCCGCCGTCGTCGAACACGGGGCCGACATCGGGCTGGCCTTCGACGGCGACGCCGACCGCTGCTTCGTCATCGACGAAAACGGTGACGCCGTGTCGCCGTCGGCCATCACCGGCATGGTGGCCCGCCGCGAGATCGCCCGCGCCAAGGCGCAGGGCGAGGAGAAGCCCACCATCATCCACAACCTGCTGACGTCCCGGGCAGTGCCCGAGCTCGTCGCCCAGGACGGCGGCCGCGCCGTCCGCACCCGCGTGGGCCACTCGTTCATCAAGGCCGTCATGGCCAAGGAGGGCGCCGTGTTCGGCGGCGAGCACTCCGCCCACTTCTACTTCCGCGACTTCTGGAACGCGGACACCGGGATGCTTGCGGCCATGCACGTGCTGGCCGCCCTGGGCGAACAGGACGGGCCGCTCTCGGAGCTCGGCCGCGAGTACGAGCCGTACATCTCCTCCGGCGAAATCAACTCCGAGATCGAGGACAAGGTTGGGGCCGTGGAGCGGGTCCGCGCTGATTTTGCGAACGACGACGTCGACGTCGACCACCTGGACGGCAGCACCTTCACGGCCGCGGACGGCAGCTACTGGTTCAACCTGCGCCCCTCCAACACCGAACCGTTCCTGCGCCTGAATGCTGAGGCCACGGACCAGGCCACCATGGAGCGCGTGCGCGACCGCGTGCTGGCGCTGGTCCGCCGCTAGGACGGCGGACATGGCAGAGTCCCCGTCGTCGCCGGCAGAGTCGTCGTGGCGCACGTCCGTGCCGGAGTCCACCGCCACGGACCTGGAGAACCTCCTTGGCACCGGCATGGGCGCCGCGCAGGAGCAGCTTGAGCGCAACGGCGGCTTCCTGCCGTTCGCGCTGGTGGTGGAGAACGACGGCGAGGTCCGGCTTGTGGCCGTCTCGCCGGCTGATGCGGACTCCGGGTCAGATGACGAATTCGACGCCGATGAGATGATCAGCGACCTCACCGAACTGCTGCGCCAGAACCGGGAAGACTTCCGCGCAGCGGCGATCGTCTGCGACATCACTCTGGTCGAGGAAGGCTCGGACGCCATCCACGTGGCCACCGAGCACCGCGACGGAGCCGTTTTCGCTGCCGTCCTTCCGTACGCGGCGAACACGGCCAGGCGTGAATGGGACTTCGGCGAACTGGCCGCCGACACCAACGAACCAGCCATCTGGGTGGACTAGACCGGATGGTCGTGTCCGTTTGGCACGGGTCATTAAGCTAGTGACATGAAAATCAACGCCTTCGCGGACGTCAGCCTGCGCGCCCTGATGGTGCTGGCTGCCGCGCCGGACGGCGATCTGCTCACCACGCAGAGCGTGGCGGACGCCGTCGGCACACCCTACAACCACGTCAGCAAGGCCATGGCCAAGCTGCGCCTGCTGGGCCTGATCGACGTCGAGCGCGGACGCAACGGCGGGTCAAGGCTCAACGCGGCCGGCCGCGTCATCACCGTGGGCAAGGTCCTGCGGCAGCTCGACACCCGGACCGACGCCGCGGAGTGCGTCTCCCCGAGCGGCGACTGCCCGCTGATCAAGGAGTGCCGTCTTCGGGGCGCACTGGCCCGGGCCCGGGAAGCCTTCTACCGGGAACTGGATGACGTCGTGGTGGCTGAATTGCCCGGATCCAGCCAGATGGCACCCGTATTCCAGGCGATCCGCCTGCGCCCCGGACTCTGACCCGGCGCTGGCCCCGGCCCTGAATCGGCCCTGACCCGCTTCCCCTCCTCCCGATTTGGTGAATCATTTCTACGGGGTGTAGAAATTGGGTATGGATATTGGCATTTCAAATGCAAGTATCCGACCGCGGTCCGGACGAAGCCCCGGGCCACTACCTCAGGAGTCAGCATGCTCTCGGACAAATCCTTCCCCGTCATCGAGGCCACCCTGCCGCTGGTCGGTTCCCGGATCGGGGAGATCACGCCCAAGTTCTACGCCCGCCTCTTCGCCGCCCACCCCGAACTGCTGGACGGGCTTTTCAGCCGCTCGAACCAGCGCAACGGCAACCAGCAGCAGGCCCTCGCCGGAAGCATCGCCGCTTTCGCCACTCACTTGGTGAACAACCCCGGCACACTGCCGGAGACCGTACTGGCCCGCATCGCCCACCGCCATGCCTCCCTTGGCATCACCGAGCCTCAGTACCAGGTGGTCTATGAGCACCTCTTCGCCGCCATCGCGGAAGACCTGGCCGAGGTCATCACCCCGGAAATCGCCGAAGCCTGGACCGAGGTCTACTGGCTCATGGCAGATGCCCTGATCAAGCTCGAGAAGGGCCTCTACGCCGCACAGGCCAACGGCAAAATGTGGACCCCGTGGACAGTCGCCGCCAAGACCCCGGCCGGCACCGGCTCCATGACCTTCACCTTGGAACCGGCCGACGACACCCCCGTCACCGCGGCCCTCCCCGGCCAGTACGTCAGCGTCAAGGTCACCCTTCCGGACGGACTCCGCCAGGTCCGCCAGTACTCCCTCTCCGGCGACACCGGCACCAGCCGCAGCTTCACCACCAAGCTCGACGACGGCGGCGAGGTCTCCCCCGTCCTGCACAACAACATAACCGTGGGCGATGTCATCGAAATCTCCAACCCCTACGGCGAAATCACGCTCCAGGAA